>Ga0315275_10003056_pt1 | contig 15308 bp, 9 predicted proteins | sample YL17G03_0_MG_FD_205557 | JGI IMG/M metagenome (GOLD analysis project Ga0315275, IMG submission 205557) | Sediment microbial communities from Yellowstone Lake, YNP, Wyoming, USA - YL17G03_0 | ecosystem: Environmental > Aquatic > Freshwater > Lake > Sediment | place: USA: Wyoming | collected... | reverse complement strand
CCTGCCGCCCTTCTGCTATCATCTGTCCGATACCCTTTCGGTGCGCTCCTAGCAAGCGCTGTCTTGTCAACAACCGTTAGGGTATCACTTTTTTGCCATTCGGCCTACCTTTGGCGGTCACACCCACCGGAGCTATCTCTAGCCAGACGCGGTACAACCGTGTACGATGGCTGTTGTTCCCGGCCGGGCAACCGGCGACGCAGCCAGTCAGGAGAGGGTCTCCATGGCTCGGAAACAGCCAGAGTCACGACGACGAAGCGCGGACCTCGGGCGTGCGCGGCGTGTCGTTGACGAGGCGCTCGCCATCGCCGTCGGCCTCACGGGCCAACACCGCGCTGATGCTCTAGCCAGCGTCGCCGAAGCGCTCGCCCCCCTTGACCTGCCCCAGGCACTCGCCCTCGCCGAGGAGATGTCGGACGCGGACTCGCGGTGGTCCCTTCTCCACAGCATCGCCCCCGCCATCGCGCGGCAGGCGCCCGACCGGGCGATCAAGCTCGCGCGGAGCATCCGCGACTCCAAGACCCGCGCCAGTGCGCTTCGCTATGTGGCTGAGGAACTGGCTGAGACGGAGCCTGAGAGGGCGATCACCCTCGTGCGGGCCATCCGGGACAGGGACGCCCGGGGCTCTGCAAGGCGCGAGGTCGCCGTGGCACTGGTGCGCCGTCACCCCCACGCTGCTCTGCGCCTAGCTCGCGGCTTTCGCGACGCGTTTGACCGGTCGACGGCGCTCAATGACCTGGCGAGGGAGGGCCAATGCGAGTCCGCAGCTCTCCGCGCGATATGCGCCTGCGCCGTCAGGGCCGCCCTCCGCATCGAGAGTCCGCACGATCGCGCCTGGGAGTTATCGGCAGTCGCGCAATCCCTTGCGAGAATCGACCGGGAGCGCTCCAGTGAGGTGGCGATCGCAGCGCTGGAGAGTGCACGAGTAGAACCGCACGCCCGCGCCAGGGACTGCGCGGTGGCGGAGGCGGTGAAGGCCCTGGCGAAGGTGGATGCGCCGTTCGCCGCCGAGATCGCCCGAACGGTCGAGGACTGCTGGCACCGCGGCCTCGCGCTTGCCCACGTCAGTGCCGCCGTGGCTCGCACAGACCCGCCTTTCTGCCGCGCCATGATTGACGAGGCACTCCGCGAGGCATCGTTGGCAGAGGACGAAGACAACCGTGAGAGCATACGCGATAGGGTGGTGGACGCGCTTATCGAGCTTGACCCGAAGGAAGCTGTCGAGTTCACGCTCGGCCATGGAATCGGCCCAAGCCGTGCCGCGGAGGCGCTCGCGCGGACCGACCTCTGCCAGGCACTGAAGGCCGTGGACCGAGCGGCCGACTCCGAAGCCCGAACCGATCTCCGCACGGCCATCGTCTGGGCGATCTCACGAACCGACCCAGACAAGGCTCTCTCCGTTGCCGAAGACATCGAAGATGAGGCCCAACGAAGCCCGGTGGTTTACGACATCGTCGAGGCCCTCGCGCCGCAGGACCCCACGCGCGCCCTTCTCATCGCGCGACGCGTCGACGGCGATTACTCTCGCGTCCTTGCTCTCTGCCGTGTCGCGCAAGCCCTTGCGGGGGCCGCGTGAGAGCCCAGCGCCTGCGCCCGTGCGGCGTGTCCCTCCATGTCTGCCGCGGCCCGTCGTGCAGGACTGCGACACGCGCCTGCTGAATGACCATCTAGGAACCAACCCCATGCATCCTCTGCTGCGCGGCGTTCTGGATCTGCTCTATCCCCCTCGCTGCGAGGCCTGTGGGAGGCTCCGCAGGGAGCCGATCTGCGCCGACTGCCGGGTTGCCATTGAGCGCGTCACCCCGCCGCTGTGCGAGGTCTGCGGGGAAGCCTTCGATCCTCTCGCCCAGGCGGCCCCAAGGTGCGCCGATTGTCGGGGCAAACGCCATTCCTTCTCTCTCGCGCGCAGCGCCGCCTACTACACCGGTCCGCTGACCGAGGCGATCAGGCGCTTCAAGTACGATTGCCAGATGGTCTTGTGGCGACCGCTCGGCCGCCTCATGGTGGAGGCGCTGGGCAACGGAGCGTCCGCGGTTGACGCCGACACCGTCGACGTGGTCTGCCCGGTTCCACTTCACCCCTCCCGGCTGCGCGAGCGCGGCTTCAACCAATCCGAGCTCCTTGGCGAGGTGATCGCCGGGGAGTTCGGGAAGCCGATCAAGCTACTGCTAGAGCGCACCCGGCCGACCCTGCCACAGGTTGGCCTGCCCGCTCAGTCCCGCGCCGCCAACGTCCGCGACGCGTTCGGTCCCCGTTTCCAGGAGGTGATCGCCGGCCAACGCGTGCTGCTGGTTGACGACCTGTTCACCACTGGCGCAACGTTGGCCGAGTGCGCCCGCGTGCTCCGGCGCGCCGGCGCAGCCGATGTCCGCGTCCTGACCCTCGGCCGGCCGCTGCCGCGCTGGCGGCAGGTTCGCGCGAATGCGCCGTGAGCGCGGCCCAGCCGCTCACTCCAGCATGGAAGGGGTAGACTAAGCCCGTGGCACGCGCCCGATGCGAGATGCTGGTTCGCGGCACGGTCCAGGGGGTGGGCTTCCGGCCCTTCGTTTTCCGCCTGGCCACCGAGCTGGCTCTAGCCGGCTCTGTCCGGAACACCGCCGCGGGCGTCATCGTCGAGATCGAGGGAGAGAGGCGGGCGCTCGACGAGTTTGCGACGCGGCTAACCAGCGAGGCGCCCCCTCTCGCCAGGATCGTCAGCGTCGAGGCGCGGGACACAGAGCCCCTGGGGGAGACCGGATTCCACATCGTTGAGAGCGAGGGCGCCGCGCGGCCCATGGCGCTCATCCCACCCGATGTTGCGTTGTGCGCGGATTGCGCCCGTGAGATCGCCGACCCGGCCGACCGCCGTTTCCATTACCCCTTCGCGAACTGCACCAACTGCGGACCCCGCTTCACCATTGTCACCGGTATCCCTTACGATCGCCCGCAGACGACCATGGCCGCCTTCGCCATGTGCCCCGCCTGTGAAACCGAGTACCGCGACCCGCGCGACCGGAGGTTCCACGCGGAGCCAATCGCCTGCCCGGTCTGCGGGCCGCACCTGTTCCTCGACGGCAGGCCCGCGCCGGATGGCATTGCGCAGATTGCTCACCTTCTAGCTGATGGCAAGGTGGTTGCGATCAAGGGATTGGGGGGCTACCACCTCGCCTGCGACGCCCGTAACCCACAGGCTGTCGAGGCGCTACGCACGCGGAAGGGCCGCGGGCAGAAGCCCTTCGCCATCATGGTGCGCGATCTGGCGGAAGCCCGCCGGGTTGCGGAGGTGAGCGAGCGCGCGGCCGCACTTCTCACCTCCGCCGAGAGCCCGGTCGTCATCATGCCGTCGAAGACTGAGAGCGGACTCGCCGAAGGCATCGCCCCGCGGCAGAACACCATTGGCGTCATGCTCCCCTACACACCGCTCCATCGGCTGCTGCTCGACGCCGCGCCCCCGGCGCTGGTGATGACCAGCGGCAACCTGGCGGAGGAGCCCATCGAGCACCGCGATGACGAAGCCCGGCGGAAGCTCGGCCCCCTGGCAGACCACATTCTCTCCCATAACCGCGAGATAGCGGTGCCGTGCGACGACTCCGTCGTGCGGGTGGCGGGCGACCTTGTCATACCCGTGAGACGGGCGAGGGGATATGTGCCGCGCTCTGTGCCTGTGGACTACGAAGGCCCGCCCGTGCTGGCGGTCGGAGGCCATCACAAGAACACCTTCTGCCTGCTGCGCGAGGGCGAGGCGATCCTCAGCCAGCACATCGGCGATCTCGACACGCTGGAGGTGCTCGATTACTTCGGACGCGCCATCCGCCACTTCGAGGAGCTGTTCGAGCTAAGGCCGGCGATCGTCGCGCACGACCTGCACCCCGGTTACCTCTCGACACAATGGGCGCAGTCGCTCGAAGGCGTGAAGCTCGTGGGCGTGCAACACCATCACGCGCACGCGGCGAGCGTGATGGCCGAGTTGAACCTCCACGGTCCACTTATCGGTGTGTCATACGATGGCACCGGCTACGGGCCGGATGGAACGGCCTGGGGCGGCGAGATTCTGGTCGCGGATCGCAGGCAGTACCGGCGCGCGTTCCATCTTCTGCCCGTGCCGCTGCCCGGAGGCGAGGCGGCGATCTCTCACCCCGGTCGGATGGCGCTGAGCCATCTCATCTCCGCATTCGGCGCGGACGAAGCGCTCGCCATCGCGTCGCGGTTGCTGCCAAGCATGTCCAAGCCGGAGGCGAAGCTCATCGCCCGCCAGATCGAGCGCCGTATCAATTGCCCACTGACCTCGAGCATGGGCCGGTTCTTCGACGCGGTCGCGGCCCTTCTCGGCGCGACGCCGGAGGCGACCTATGAGGGCCAGCCGGCGATGGAGCTGGAGGCGATGGCGGGCGCCCCCTCTCCAAACTTGGAGAGGGGGATAGGGGGTGAGGCCCCTGTCCCCAACGGGTACACCCTCGCCGACGGCGTCATTGATACTCGGCCGATCCTCAGGACAATCGTCGAGGACCTACAACGCGGCGTCGAGCGCGAGCTGATCGCCGCGCGCTTCCACGAAAGCGTCGCCGCGTTCACAGCGGAGGCGTGCCGTCTCATCCGCGGCGACGGCGGACCGTCCGAGGTCGTGCTGAGCGGCGGGGTGATGCAGAACGCGCTGCTCGTCAGCCGCCTTCTCGAACTCCTCCCCGCCGCCGGCCTCCGCTGTCGTACCCACAAGGAAGTGCCCCCGAACGATGGCGGCATGAGTCTGGGGCAGGCGATAGTGGCGGCCAGTATCGAAATGCTGCACGGCTGACGCGAACGCGGAAACAGCGGGGGTGGCAGGAGCAAGTTCCTCCCCGGCGAGGGGCAGGTTCGCCACCCTCATCTCCCGAATCCACGCCTAGAAGTTAGCGACTCGGAGAGAATCCATGCAAGTCATCAACTGCCACGCCCATTTCCACGGTCCCGATGAAATCGAGGAGAAGCGCGCGCTGTGGGATTCGCTGGGGTATGTGAAGACATGCATGAGCTTCAACAACGATGAGGTGCTGAAGCTCAGCAAGCGCTATCCCGGCTACGTGATCCCGTTCTACCACTTCGATCTCGACCGGCAGGGGCCCGATGATGTGGACCGCGCCCGCGACCAAGGCTTCGTTGGGCTGAAGCTCATCGGTCCAGCGAGACCCTACGCGCATGAAGCCTACTTCCCGATCTACGACCGCGCCCAGGCGCTCGGTATGCCGGCGCTGATTCACACCGGCTTTCTTGCCTATGATGAGGATGTCGGCGTGAGACAGGAGAACCTGCACCCGGTCAACCTCGTCACCATCGCCACCCACTTCCCCCGTTTCCGCATGGTGGGCGCGCACCTCGGCAACCAGTGGGCGATGGAGGCGGTGTCCGCTATGCAGAGCTGCCCCAACGTCTGGTTCGACATGAGCGGCGGCACCATCCGCCACTACCCCGAGGCCTGGTTTCGTTGGCTCTTCGGGCGGGTGGAGCGGAATCAGACGAGCCAGCAGCCCAAGGTGAGCCTAGACCTGATCGGGAAGCTGGTCTTCGGGTCGGACAACCCGGATGATACGATGGAGTTCTACCGCAGCTTCATGGCCGCGTTGGAGATACCGGAGGCGGTGCAGGAGCGTGTCTACTACGGGAACGCGATGGAGTGGCTGGGCGCGCAAGGGTAGGGGCAGGAGCAAGCTCCTGCCGAACGGAGAGAGCGTGAAGATAGTGATCTCAGGCGAGGTGACGGCGCAGCCGGTGCAGGAGGAGGGGGCGAAGGGCGCGACGATCAGGTGGCTGATCAGTCGGCCCGAGGGCGCGCCGAACTTCGCCATGCGCCTGTTCGAGCTGGAACCCGGAGGCAGCACCCCCTTCCATGCCCATGCCTGGGAGCACGAGGTGTTCGTCCTCGAAGGCCCCGCCGAGGTCCGCACCGAGAGCACTGCGACTCCGGTCTCACCAGGCGACGCTGTGCTCGTGATGCCGGACGAGCAACACCAGTTCCGGAATACCGGCCAATCGCCGGCTCGCTTCCTCTGCATGATCCCGCTGACGTAGGAAAACCATGACAGCGCCCGAGAGCGGGAGCAGAATCCACCGTGCGCTCGGCTTCCTGTTGTTCGTTCTCTTCGCGGTCGCGCTCGCCGCTTACCTACACCTGACGCTCCCGGGTGTACCCGACCGGGACGCGCTCTACCACTTTCGCCATGCCGCGCTGTATCGCGAGTTCGGCCCGCTCATGAGCGCCTTCCCGTGGACCCAGTACTCAGTGGTGAGCAGGATCGGAGCCGATATCTGGTACGGCTTCCACCTGCTTCTCACTCCTTTCACTCTCGACCCGGACCCGGTGCGCGGCGTCAAGCTGGCGGGCGCCTTCGACCTGGCCGCGATGCTCGTCCTGGTCTACGCGGCCGGGCGGCTGCTCCGGGCCCGGCTCGCGCCACTATGGCCACTGATGGCGCTGACCTTCGCGCCATACCTGCTCTACCGGCTACTCATGACGCGGCCGCACGTGATCTCGATCGGCTTCGCCGCGCTGCTGCTCGCCTGCGCGGTCGAGGGAAGCATGTGGGGAGTCGCGCTGGTGAGCTTCGCCATTGCCTGGGTGCATCTCGGCTTCTTCTGGGTGGTGCCGCTTATCATTGGGGTGGTGGCGTTCGTCCGCTGGATCGTCGAAGGGAAGTGGGCCTGGCGCGAAGCTCTTGTTGCTATCACAGGCACGGTTGCTGGCTGGGCGCTGCGGCCGAACCCGATCGGCGCCGCGAAGCTCGTCTACACCCAGATCGTGCAGCTAGCGATCGAGAAGCAGAAGGGCCTGCCACTGCTCTTCGGCGGCGACCTGGTCAGCGGGATGCAGACGCTCGAGCAGAGCGGGATCGGTGACTTCGCTCGCCATTTCGTGCCGGGGCTGACCCTGTGGGCACTTCTCGCTATCGTCCTGGTAGCCGCAGCGACGAGTCAGAGCGAGCTGGCCCCACGGCAGCGGGCCCTGCTCTGGAGCAGCTTCGCTCTCTCTGCGATCACGCTCGCCATGATGATGCGCTTCTCCCTCCGGGCGGTGGACCTGCTCTCCGTCTTCACCGCCATGCTCGCGGCCGGGGTCTACACGTGCATCCTCTCGCCGGCGATGGGAGGCAAGAGCGAGTTCTCGACGCCTTCGCACCTCCGTGCAGTGGTCGCCGTCGGCGCGGCGCTCATCGCGCTAATGGTGTGGCAGGGAGCCAGGGACTACGCGCGGGTGATGCCGAGGATGACCTACTCCCCCTATCGGTTCAAGCTTGCGGGCGCATGGTTGGCTCAAAACTCAGCGCCCGGTGACATCGTCTTCGACGCGCACTGGGACCTGTTCCCCGACCTGTTCTTCTGGAACACGACTAACCTCTACGTCGGCGGCATGGATCCGATCTTCCAGTACGCCTACGACCCGAAGCTCTACTGGAAGGCCCACCACCTCTACACCGGCCGCTTCTCAAGCTTCACCTGCGCCGGTCCGGTATGCGGCCCGTCGAACGGAGAGGACACGTTCCGGGTCTTGACTCGCGACTTCCACGCGAAGTTCCTAGTGCTGGAGCAGAAACGCTACGCCCCTCTCTTCCACTACGCCCTCAACGACCCGCGCTTCCAGTTCGTCTTCGATGATGGCGTGGTGGCCGTGTTCAGGCTAATAGGTGAGGGCGAAGGTCAGCGCAGGTAACCCAACGCCCGGAGTCGCTTCCTGTCCTCGCCCGTCAGCCTCGTTCCCGCCTCCGGCACCGGAGTGGGCGTCGCCCTTGGGTCGAGGAACTCGAGCAACGGCCGGCGCTGTGTCCGCGTGAAGCCGCGGAACTGGCTGACCATGTGGTCAGCGACATCGCGGTGCTGCGCCAGCACGTTGTGGCGCTGGCCCGGGTCGGCTGCCAGATCGTAGAGTGCGCGCCACCTGCCGTTCCCCCACAGCATCAGCGACCACTTGTCATTGCGCACCAGGTAGATCGGGGGGGCACCGTCTGACCGCGAGATGATGTGCTCATTCACCCGGCTTGCAGTCCCCGCCATCAGCGGGAGCAGCGAGACGCCCTGGATGCCCTGGTGTGGATAGGGCACGCCAAACAGGTCGAAGACGGTCGGCAGGATGTCTATCGTCTGCGTCAGCCCGACGACATCGCCGCTCCCAACGCCATGTGGCAGCCGGACGATGAGCGGCACGTGCACCAGCTCATCGTACACCCCTCGCTCATGCCAGAGGTAGCCGTGCTCGCCGAAGGCCTCGCCGTGGTCGGAGGTAATGACCAGGACCGTGTCCTCCAGCTCCCCTGCCTCGCTCAACAGGCGCGTCAGCTCCCCCACTGCCCAGTCGGCAAAGCGAAGGTTCGCATCATAGAGGTTGACCCACTCGGGGAGCGGCGGATGAATACTGCTGGCGAGCGTATTCCTGTCACCCACCGGGAACTCGAATCCGCCTCGGACGAAGGCCGGTGGCCGTTGGCCCGCGAACAGCCGCGTCATCTCCGGCGGCTGCAGATAGGGCTGATGCGGTGGATCGAGGTGGAGGTAGGCGAAGAAGCGCTCCTGCTGATGGCGAGCTAGCCACAACTCGAACAGCGACAGCAGCGGTTGAGGGAGGGTAAGCTTGTCCCACTTGGGAACCAGGAGCTCGACGTTACGCTGATCGAAGACCTCCTGGAAATCGAGGCCCAGTCCGGTCCCGGGAGCCGCGTTCGGGTTCGAGCTGAACATGACGGTCCGGAAGCCGGCGGCCTCCAACCCGTGTGCGAGGGTGAAAGTCCCCTCGGCAATCGGGTTGTTCCCATAGGCCAGATGCGTATCTGCGTGCTGAGAGGTGAAAAGTGAAGCAGTTGATGGCTTCGTTGAGGCGTACTGCGAGAAGTGCTGCCGAAAGACAAGCGACTGCTTGGCGATCGAGTCAATGCTAGGGGTGGTTTCGCGGGGGTAGCCGTAGCAGCCGACATGGTCGGCGCGGGCAGCGTCTATCACACAGATGATCAGATTGGCGTGTGCGGCCGCTCGGCGCAGCGCATCTACGGCCGGAGTCCCCGGGGTGAGCGGGGCCGACCGCCTGATCTCGGGCGGAGGTGACCGGCGCACTGAGGCGAGGGCCAGCGCTGCCAGCGCTGCCAACAGCAGAATGGCTGGGGCAGCAATGGAGGCAAGGCGATTCGGGGAGCCCGCCGTCACCGCACGTATCCCAGGTCGGCTATGCGCTTGACGCGAGCCCGATCCTCCGGCGTCATCCGTATCTCCGGCACCTCCGGCAGAGGCGGCATGACCGCCTTCGGATCGAGGAAATCCAACGGCGGGCGGCGCTGCTGTCTGGCGAAGAGGGCGAAGGCCGCGGCCATGCTGTCAGCAACGGCCCTGTTCGCATCTGCCACGTTAGTGCGCTCACCGGGGTCCTTCTTGAGGTCATAGAGAGCCCGCCAGCGGCCATTGGAGTAAAGCACCAGAGCATAGTCCTTGCTGCGAACCAGGTACTTGCTCGGGTTGCCGCCCCCTCGGCAGAAGACGTAGTCGGAGACGGATGTCCTGGAACCAGCGAGCAAAGGCAGCAGCGATCTCCCCTGCACACCCTCGGCTGGATAGCGCGCAGCGAGCAGATCGAGGAGCGTCGGCAGGATGTCAATGGACTCGCTGAGAGCAGGTATTCGCTTTCCTGCAAGCTGTCCGCCGGGAAACCTGATTACGAGCGGGATGTGACAGGCTTCGTCGTGCACAGACCGGCCGTGCCAGACATGGGCGTGCTCGCCGAATGCCTCGCCATGGTCGGCGGTCACGATGAGCAGTGTCTTGTCCAGGACGCCCTTCTGCCGAAGGAGCGCGACCAGTTCGCCGAGCGCCCAGTCGCTGTAGCGCAGGTTCGCATCGTAGAGGTTGATCCACTCCGGCAGCTTGGGCGGCGTTGGGAATGGCAGCGGCATGGACTCTGGGAACGGCAGCCCGCCCGGCTGGAAGCTGACCGGCTTCAGCCCGGCAAATCGCTTGGTGAACTCTGCAGGTTGCCCGTAAGGGTAGTGGGGTGGCGCGAGATGGATGTAGGCGAAAAACCGCTCGCCTGGGTGATCCGCAAGCCACTTGCGGAATGCCCTCAAAGCCACCGTAGGGGCATACCGCTCCTCCCACTTCTCCGCCAGCGCCTCAAGCTGTCGGTCCCCGACAGAGTCCTGGAAGTCGCTGCCGATGCCGTAGAGCGGGCTGGCCTTGAGGTTGGAGCTGATGAGGAGTGTCCGGAAGCCGGCCCTGCGGATCCCCGTCTCTAACGTGAACGTCCCTGGGATGAGAGCGCGGGGGCCGTCGGCGAGATTCGTGTCGGGGTACTGCGATGTCAGCAGGCAAGCGGTTGAACTCTTCGTCTCTGCTGACTGCGAGAAATGGCGCTCGAACAGCACCGATGACCCGGCGAGGCGGTCCAGATTCGGGGTCGTGTCGCGCGGATAACCATAGCAGCCTACATGATCGGCCCGTGCCGCGTCCATCACCAGTATGATGATACTCGCGCCGGCGGCCGAGCTGCGCAGCGTGTCTACAGTGCCGCCGCCCTTCGTGAGGGGGGCTGATCCAGCTGACCGGAGGTGGAGAGCGCCGACGGTCGCCAGCCCCGCTGCTATGATCGCCGACAGCCACCAGAGGCGGCGACGGGACCTTATCGCCTGCATAGACTGAGTCTACCCTGCGGTGGTTACGGTGTAAAGTCGCGGAGGCGCGCCATCCTGCGATGGCCATGTCGCAAAGAGGGCCGACGAACGCTTTGCCCGCGTTGTGGGCGTGTGGTAGAATCCGGTACCGTTGGCGATCACCCGACGGGCGCGGACGGAGCAGGAGGAAGCCAGCCCCGCCGAGGCCGCGGCGGCCAGGGATCCTGCTGCACGGGAAGGGCCCGATGCTAACTCTCACGCACGGCGGCTACAGTGATAAGGTGCACGGCGGATGGCTTGGCAAGCTCATCGGTACGGCCGTGGGGAGGCCAGCAGAGGGGCAAAGGCTCCCAGGCGAGGCCACCGGGTACCCCGGTAAGCTGTCGGAGGTGCCAGCCGTCTGGGGCGAGGGCACCGACTTCCAGGCAGTGTGGTTGCGAGTGCTCCAGACGGCCGGGCCAAAGGTGACGGACGACGACCTGATCGGCGGTTGGCTGCGGCACATCTCCCATTCAGAGGGTGAGTACGCGCACGCGCGGGCGAACTTCCGCAGAGGCGTCAACTCGCCTGTCTCTGGCGCGTTCGACAATCCGTTCCGCGAATCCCTCGGCGGGCTCGCCCGGGCCGAGATGTGGGGCATGCTGACCCCGGGTGACCCGGAGCAAGCAGCCTGGTTCGCCCGCAGAGACGCGATGCTCGATCACGCGGGAGCAGGTATCGAGTCAGCGATCTGGCTAGCCGGCATGGTCAGCGCGGCGTTCGTGGAGACGGATGTCGCCAGGCTGATCGAGACCGGACTGCGGCTGATCCCGGAAGCGGGCCGGGTAGGGCGCGCCGTGCGCGACGTCTTCCGCTGGCACGGGGAGCACGCGCACTGGGGGCGGACCCGGGAGATGCTGCTGCGGTCATATGGCTCAGACGACCTGCGCGACAGTGTCGTGGCGGCCGGCTTCGTTGCGCTCGCGCTTCTCCAAGGCCGCGGCGATTTCGCCAGATCGGTGCTGAGCGCGGCGAGCTGTGGCTGGAGCGCAGCTGTCACCTCCGGCGCGGTCGGCGCGGTGCTCGGAGTCGTGCTCGGCGAGCGTGCTCTGCCCGCTGACTGGCGAAGCAGCCTGCAGGCCGATGCCGAGGTCAGCAGCTCCGTGGTAGGCACGCCTCGTTCGCTGCCGCGCCAGTGGATGGCCGACCAGATCTGCGAGATGGGGCGGATGGTGGTGCGATCGGAAAGCGGCGGACGTGTGCAGTTGGCGCCGGAACCAGTTGAGGCAGACCCGAGTCTGCCTGCCCCGGACGCATCCAACCTCTTGCGCCAGCTCGCCATCGGACCTTACGTCACGGCGCATCGGCGCGGACCGCTCCGGATCCAGGTAGACTATGATGCTCGACCGACTATTGGCTACGATCTTCCGCGTCGTCTGACGGTCGCACTCTCGAACATGGCCAACCGCACCCTTGAAGCACAGGCGAGGCTGGCTGCGCCAGCTGGATTCGTGGTGGCAGCCGCCGCCGAGTCGCTGACCCTTCCCGAGGGCACGATGGTCTCGTTCCTGTTGACAGTCACTGCACCGCGTGGGATCGCTGTGATATCGCCAAGCAATCCATTCACGCTCCACCTTGCGCTCGACGATGGATCGGAGTTCACATTGCCCGTCACGCTCGTCGGGGAGTCGCTCTGGTACGCGAGCGGGCCTTACGGCAGCTTCGATGAGGCACATTTGCCGGAAGACGCGGCGCTGCTCTCGGGCGAGAGGCCGCTGGAAACCGATGGGTGGCGTCGCCTATCTGTGCCCGAGCCGGCGGTCGGTATCATCGCGGGGCTGGAGGGGGAGCAGGGAACCTACTACCTGGCAAGCGATGTTCGGATGTCCGCCAGCCGGCGGACTGTGAGAGCCCGGTTGCGGATCGCCTCCAATGATGGGATCAGGGCCTGGCTCAACGGCGGTGAGGTGTGCTACCAGCACGAGCATCGCGCGGCCTCGCCCCTCGACTTCGCTCGGGGTGGGGCGAGGCTGAGCGCAGTCGAAGCCTCGCCGCTCAGCGCGGACGAGTGTGACGTGGACCTGCGACAGGGATGGAATCGCCTGGTCATCAAGATGGCGCAGTGCACGCCGAGGCGATACCTCGCCGTGACCTTCAGGGATACCGCGGGGCAAGTGCTGCTTGAGGCCGAGAACACTGAGATGAGGGGAGGCTAGGCCGATGCCTACGCTAAGGCGCCGCAAGCTCGTAGTAGATCGTGCCCGCGGACGCCTCCAGCGGCAGAACCAGGCCCTTCTCGCCTGCCTCGATCCTCCTTAGCGGCCTCCGCGCCCCATCGGGGGCAAGCGCGTACACCTGGAAGCCCCGCTCACGTGTGCGGATCGTCGCCGTTCCGACCACCGGCTCGCACAGGACGGGGCCGGACCCTCCGTTCTTGAGCTGAGTCCGAGTCAGGTTGAAGACCATGCCGGCGTTCTCCACCCGGCCCACCGCACTCACCAGCAGATGACGGGATAGCTCGATCGGTTGTCCATCCAGTGACGACACCGCCACGACCGCGAACGGCGTGCCGATTGACAGCCTGACATCGCTCAGTGCGATCTCCCCGGCAGCGCCCAGGAAGCCGTAGGCCGCCTGCGAGCGCGGCGCGTCGACGGTGCCCACGCCCAGCTTCCAGTCGCGCCGCAGTTGCCCGGTATCGGAGGCGGTGAAGGTCGCTCCGGCGGTCGGGACATAGTCGCCGGGGCGGATGACGGACTTCGGACTGTGGACGGGCGCAAGCGACGTGGCAACGGTGGTGCGCTCGACCAGCGAGCGGTAGGCAGGAGAGCTGTTCCAGGCCGAGACCTGGGAGCCGCCGAACAGGTCGCTGTCCTGCCAGAGCACGACGGTGGGGAGGCGTGACTCGGCGACATCGCCCCGGCGGAACATCAGCGCTGCCGCCGGGAAGAGGCCGAAGACAGCCGGATCGTTGAAGGTGTCGAAGGCGCCCGTGATCCGGTCCACGGGGACCTCGGTGGAGTGGCGGTAGGTATAGGCGAGCATTCCGTCCCAACCCTGGAGCCCGGCGACTGCCGCGGTGGCGAGCGGCCCCTCGGCGCGCCACTCATTGGGCCATGGGTGGCCCCACTCCGAACACACGAATGGCTCCCCAAGCACCCGGCTCATCGCGAGCGTGGCAAAGTTGTTGCCCTCGCTCGCCGGGTCAACCTTCACCTGGGGCTGGTTGCGGAAGCGGGAGTAGTTGTCATAGGGATGATCCCAGTAGCAGTGGGAGTCCATGTAATCCATGGTCGCCTGTGACGGCAGGTTCGCGCCGACGACCAGCCAGGTGTTGCCCGTGATCGGGATGCGCACTCCGATGCTTCGGAGATAGGCGTGCATCTCCGCGTAGTAGCGCTTCTGTAGCTCGTCAATGAAACGGAGGGCATCCGGGCCGCGCTCGCCGGTGCGCCGGACGGGCTGGTCGGGGCTCACCGAGTGGACTGTCGCCCACTCCCGCCAGCTCCGCTCGAAGTCCGTCGCATACGGTTCGACCGTTACGTCACCGGTGAAGATGTCGTTCTCATTGGTGAAGTCCACCAGCGCGATCGCAGGGTCATCCTTGTAGGCGATGCCGGTGTATGGATTGACGCGCGTCCAGAGATCATGGCTGAGCTTCTTCTGAAGCGAGATGAGAGTTGGGTCGAGGAGCGTGTAGGGCTTCGCCGCGTAGTCGAGCGCGTCGGCGTTGGCCACGCCATCTCCTGCGGTGAACTTGCGGTGGACTAACTGGTCGAGGTAGACGTAGATGCCGTTCTTCTTCAGGCAGGAGACGAAGTAGTCGAACCGGTCGAGGGCGTCCGGATCGAAGTGTTGGGTGTCGCCCGCGGACTCATCAAAGAAGTTCGGATCGCTCCAGCCGGCATCGGCGTGATGTGTTCGCACCATGTTGACGCCGAACTGGGCCATGCGCCGGGCGATGATCTCCGACTGCTCGTGGCTGGGGAAGTTCGCGGCGGCCGAGACGCAAACGCCCCAGAAGCGCGCTGGCGTTCCGTCCTCGAATGCCAGCTTGCCGTCCTTCGCTGTGACGAAGCCGTGGGTCCCGGCGGGCTTATCGTTGAGCCGGGAGAGATCGAGTGGAGCCGCATCCCATGGGATGGTGTAGGGGAACCAGCTCGCGGTGTCCGTCTTCGATATGGCGGAGGCCGGGTCGAGCTGGAAGGTGACGTCGCTGTCGAGGCTGACGGTCAGCGCCTGTGCGAACGGGATTCCGGCCGGCGCTACCGCGCCGGCGTGGTCGCCCAGCAGCTCGATGCGGATCTCGAAGTCACCTGCGCCCCATTGACGGTTGTCCTGCAGCAGCACGCCTGCCGCGGGCGAGAACTCGATCTCATATCCTACCGGCGAACCGGCATCAATAGACAGCTTGGCGATCCCGTTCTGGCTGAAGAGATGAGCCTGACCCAGCGACGCCGGGAGCGCCAAGCTTTGGAGTTGCTCCCCGGCGGCGTCCAAGGCGGTGACGGTCCGGCCGGCGTACAGGTCGCAGGGAAGGTAGAGGGAGACCCAAAGGCTGTTCGGCTGGGCCGGGGCGCTGAGTGTGAACTGGTAGGAGGCGTGAACGGAGCGCGGCCCGGCGCGCGACACCGATTCGGAGAAGGCGACACTTGCCGCGGTCTCTGGAATGTCGAACGTGCCGGAAAGCGATCGCCTATCGGCAGTGGAGACCGTTGTAGTGAGGTCGCCGGCGGC
>Ga0315275_10003053_pt1 | contig 15316 bp, 14 predicted proteins | sample YL17G03_0_MG_FD_205557 | JGI IMG/M metagenome (GOLD analysis project Ga0315275, IMG submission 205557) | Sediment microbial communities from Yellowstone Lake, YNP, Wyoming, USA - YL17G03_0 | ecosystem: Environmental > Aquatic > Freshwater > Lake > Sediment | place: USA: Wyoming | collected... | reverse complement strand
AACAACCAAATATTATCAATAAAACCTCTACGTGGATAAAATAGATAATACAACCCAATATCCTATTTGTTACATAATTAAAAGAGGCAGTCCAAATTGAAATATTAATACATTTCAATCTATTCCTTCCTATGGGATGAACTGCCGCAGAACGGTCATTCCGGACCGTTATCTTTATGCATTTTTAAATGTTTTCTTTCCTGCAAATTTTGAGTATTTACCCAGTTCATGTTCAATTCTCATCAGCTGATTGAACTTTTCAATCCTTTCACCACGACAGCCACTGCCGGTTTTTAAATGTCCTGCATTTACAGCTACCGTAAGGTCAGCAATAAAGCTGTCTGGCGTTTCTCCGCTTCTATGTGAAACAAAAGCATTGTAATTATTTCTGTAAGCCATCTCAATAGTTTCAAGTGTCTCTGTAACAGTTCCAATCTGATTAAGTTTGATCAGGATTGAGTTTGCAACACTTTTGGCTATGCCTTCAGCGAGTATTGCTTTATTTGTACAGAAAATATCGTCTCCGACTATTTCTATTTTATTTCCGAGAACTTTGGTCAGATTCTGCCATCCAGTCCAGTCGTTTTCAGCAAGACCATCTTCAAGAAGCACAATCGGATATTGTTTTACCCAGCTTTGCCACAGTTTAATGAGATCATCACTCGAGATCAGTTTTCCAGTGCTTTTGAAAAGCTTGTATTTTCCATCTTCCCACATTTCGCTGGCCGCAGGATCGAGGCAGATGCTTACTTCAGTTCCTGGTTTATATCCTGCTTTGTTTATGGCTTCGAGTATAATTTCAACAGCTTCATCATTTGATTTCAGATCTGGAGCAAAACCGCCTTCATCTCCAACTCCGGTGCTGTAACCCTTACCTTTCAGTACAGATTTCAGGCTATGAAATACTTCCTCACCGATGCGGATTGACTCTGTAAATGAAGGTGCACCATGAGGAGCAATCATGAATTCCTGGAAATCAACATTATTGTCAGCATGTTTACCACCATTAATGATATTCATACAAGGTACTGGAAGCAAATGGGCATTTGCTCCACCCAGATATTGATATAACGGAATTCCTGCGCTTTCAGCTTCTGCTCTTGCATACGCCATCGATACGGAGAGAATAGCATTTGCTCCAAGCTTTGATTTGTTAGGAGTTCCATCCAGTTCGATCATCGTAAAGTCGAGATCCCGCTGATTAATGAATTCTTTTCCAATTATTGCCTTGGCAATTATGTTGTTCACATTTTCAACAGCTTTAAGGACACCTTTTCCTCCATACCGTTTTTTGTCACCGTCCCGAAGTTCACAGGCTTCACGTTCCCCTGTTGAAGCACCACTGGGGACCATTGCTTTTGCTTTCGTGCCATCCTCAAGGATTATATTTGCTTCTACTGTTGGGTTACCTCTTGAATCGAGGATTTCCAGTGCGGATACATTAATTATTTCCATGGTTTAAATTTTAAGTTAAATATAAATTTTATCAATGATTGCTAAAAGTTCATCAATACTTCTATCATATTCTTTTACAAGTTCTTTTGGGAACTCACCAAATCCTTTTTGTTTCTTCGATTTCATATCACAGAGTATTTCCCATATTTTCGTTTTTTTTGCATTTATAACCCTCCGCAAACTCTGATGGTATTTTTCTGTTTCATATATCTCAGCTAATTTACAAATCTGTTTGAGAGCTTTATCAACTATTTCCAGATTATGGCTTCTGTCTTCATCACTGATGTCAATTTGCATTTCAGAACAACAAAGTTCATTTTTAATTGTCAGTGATTCTTTGATTTCGGAAAGCATCTGTTCGACTATCATTAAGGCTGATGTCAAAGATCGGCGATGGTTCTCAGTAAGTTCGGTTTTTCTTTGTTTCATTTTGGTACAAATGAAGTGATTATAATCCTGTTTTTTTTCTGACGGGGCGAACTTCAGGAGCTTGATCATCAAGTATTGGTTCTGTGAGCAGATGTTTTGGAAGGAAGAATTTATTGGCAATAAGCGTGGGAATTACTGCACTTGCTATTACAGTTCCAACCAGGAATGTGTATTGTTCCTGCGTTATAATATTGTTTGTAAGTCCATACAATGCAGATATAGTTCCGAAGGTCAATCCTGTTGACATTAATAAAGTATAGTACCATTTTTCATCGTTATGCTTCTTAAACCTCTGTATAACAGGATATAAACCGAATATCTTGAAGAAGATTTTTGTAAAGAAAAGTAAGAGGAACACCATTGGAGCAGCAATCAGTGATGTCAAAGACATCAATGCACCAGCTCTCATGAAATATAGTGGAGTTAGAAATCCGACAGTCATTGTCCTTAGCCTCCTTATAAAGAAATTGTCTTTCTCAACTGTCTTTGCCAGAATCATTCCAATAATATATGCTGGCAGAACAGGTTCGCTGCCAGACCAAATGGCTAAAACAGCCATTGAGATAAGAACAAATAATATCCACTTTGTCCGGATTGCTGCAGTCTTGTAGGCAAATCGTTCAATTAAAAACTCAGTAACTACGGGCAGGACAAATATCAGAAGAACAGTTATTGCGATAAAAACAAGAGTTTTATAAGTAAATGGTGCGAATATTAATCCTAATCCTATAACTGTTCCCAGGTCATTTACAAAACATGAACCAAGTAAACTTTTACCAAATCCTGTCTTATTCAGGCCGTATTCGATCATAACTGAATAAACCACGGCCATAGAGGTCGTTGAAAGAGCTATACCGGTTAAAAGGCTCGCTTTCAGGTTCCAGTCAAGTAAATAATATGCAACCAGTGATGCACCTGCAAAAGGTGCAAAAAAACCTATCAACCCGACAAGTGTAATCTCTTTGATTTTTGATTTTAATGATTCAGGGTTTAACTCAGAACCTGCCAGAAACGTAAGCATAATTGCAGCTACTCCTGCACAAAATTTCAACCAGTTTGCGTCAAGTGCAAGTTTTTCAGTACTTCCGAGTTTAAATGCAATAAATCCTATGATGGCTCCTATAATGATTTCCATCAAAGCCATTGAAATTTTAAGGCGGTTTGCTATAATTGTTGAAAAAACTGAGGCAAGGAACCAGAATGCTGCTATTAAATAAATTTCGTACATAAAACTCCTTATTGTTTAAGTTTTACAGGAGTTATCAGCATCTGTGGCGGTTTGAGGTGAACTCCATCACCTGATATCAAAATTAGTATAATATTATTAGGTTTTTAAACACATTTTACTTGTTTCTTAATAAGATAATAAATTATCAGCACAGCAATTAACTGTGTAGCTATGGAAAAGACAATTAAACCCCTGATGGAGAAATCATACAAATATCCCATCAGGGCGCTTCCTACGAACCAGAAAAGACCATAGGCTGTGTTAAATGTACCGAAAGCGGTTCCTCGCCTTTCTGGGGATATCATTTCGGCTATTTCAGCTTTGAGGATTGATTCCTGTGCCCCCATGCCAATTCCCCACAGCACCATACCTGCTAAAGCCCAGTTAAAACCACCCATGAAAACCATAGGGGCGAAAAATGAAGAAAGCAAAACTGCCAATAGAAGTGTTTTGATTCCTGTTTTATCGTATAGTTTTCCAAAAATCAGTGCTGCTATAGCATCAGTGGCCATTGCAACTGCATAGAAGACAGGAATTACCGAATCACTCATCAATGCCCTGGCTTTAAAATGGTATGCAATCAGTGGAAAGTCAACATAACCGGCTGCAATAAAAACAGCAGCCAGGACATAAATCCAGTACCTTTTTGGAAAACCTTTTGAAGTAATGGATGTTGTCTTTATTTCCAGGTTCTCAGGTTTAGGATACAGATGTCGGCAATACAATAATATGCTAACAGCAATAATGGCTGGGATAACAAGTATTCCGAAAGCCATCCGGTAGTTCTGATGCTGGTAAAAAAGGACTGAACTGACAAGCAAAGGACCGACAGTAGCACCAATCTGGTCCATGGCTTCATGTAAACCATATCCCCAGCCACGCCCCATCTTTTGTGTACCAAACGAGAGCAAGGCGTCCCTTGCTGGTGTTCTAATTGCTTTGCCGATGCGTTCGGTTATCATTAAAACGACCGCAAGTTGCCAGAATCCTGCAAGCGCTAAAAGAGGAACCGAGAGTAGATTTAACAAATATCCGACTATTAAAATTGTCCAGTATTTTTTTGTCTTATCAGCAATATAACCTGAAATAAATCTTAATCCATAGCCTAATAATTCTCCAAGACCAGCCACCCATCCGACAGTGGCTCCGTTTGTTCCCAGTAATTGCAGAAAAGAACCGTTAATACTCCGGGCCGCTTCATAAGTCATGTCTGAAAACAGACTTACAAGACCTATCAGTACTACAAATTTTGTGGCAGTATCAAATCTGATATGTTTCATGAATTTTTGCTAAATATTTAAATTCGATATATTGATAAAGCTTTGACATTCCCCATCCAATAATCATTCCTAAAAATACTGCAACCATTACATCTCCGGGATAGTGAACCCCATTGTAAATGCGGCTATACGACACTAAAACCGCCCAAATAAAAAGCCAATATTTTAAAAGTTTAAAACGTTTATCAAGAGTATAATTTAAAAACGTTGCAAATCCAAAAGCATTGGCAGCATGAGACGAAACAAAACCATACATGCCACCAGCTCCGGCTTTGCTCAAATGAACCATTCCGACCAGATCAGGTTCATGCGAAGGGCGAAGCCGCATAACAGCATTTTTTATAAGGTGTGAGGCAGTTTGGTCGCACAAGACTATTACTAAACCCACGAATAATAACATTACAACGCCATTCATTCTGTAGTGTTTCACAATAAAAAAGGCTATCAGCAAATACATTGGAATCCAAATAAGTTTGTCACTAAACCAATACATAACGTGATCGAAAAAAGTATTGTGTATGCTGTTGAGAAAGAGAAAAAATTGGGTGTCTGTCGAATTCAGGTATTCTATCATTCTTTTCTTCTTTTATGAAACCATTGAACACCTTTATAGCACAGGTAAGCTGAACCTGCCCCGATAATAGCCCCTGCCAATACCTCACTTGGATAATGAACGCCCAAATCCATGCGGGAATAACCCACTGCACCAGCCCAGGCGTAAGATGGAATTATAACATACCATTTGGGATAAACTAAACTAATAGCAGTTGCAAACGCAAAAGCGTCAGATGTATGGCCTGAAGGGAAAGAGGGGCTTGTACCACTTGTTACTTTATCAATAAACGAATAAGTTAGAAACGGTCTTGGTTTGTTAATGCTATATTTTAAAATATTAGATATGATTGCCGATGAAAAAACAGAAGCACCTATATAAAATGAAGTTTGTCGTGTACGTGAATCTTCTTTCATCAAACCAAAGGCTAATAATAGCACAGGTAAACCAAAAGCAACCGGACCGGCAGAATTTGTGATCACCCTGAAAACTCCGTCAAGTTGTTTACTGCGATTCAGATTAATATCCCTTAGCAGGTCAATATCAATATTCTGAGTACATCCTGAAATAAAAGTGGAAAGCAATAATATTACTACATATTTCTGCATTCTAAGTTCATGTTTTATATTTTATGATGGATATAGAATTCATTCGATATTAGGATATCAAAAATCCAGTGATGTTGGAGAATTTAACATTATATTTCTCTGTCTTCCGGCCAAGGTGTGTAAACTCCACGGTCACCAACGATATGTATTATGGCCCGCCTGTAAGCATCCTGCTCATTGCTATTCTGCAGTGCCCTGCGGAGAGCTTCATGCTTCATGGCAAAACTCTTCATATCCTGAGCTTCATATTCAAATTGTAGCGCGGCATGTGAGAGAAGAAACTGGCGTTCTTCAACTGAAAAAACTGCATCTATTAACATACCAAGGTGCCTTAAACAAACTCCCTGAGATTGACGATACCGACCTCTTCCGGAAGTTTCACTAATCATTAAAGATAGCTGCCTGATGTATTCTGTTTCGGACAGATGCAGCATTTCACAAACCCTGCAGTTATGTGAATCACGTACCATCTGTTGTACCGTTTTCCCCCTTATGGATGTCGCATCGACCTCTCTTAGATGGCGGGAAATTTGTTCAGTAAGTGTTGCAAACCCGACGGAGGCACCATGCGGAGAACACACTGCAAGAAGCTGCCAGGTGTGAAGCGGGCAAAATCCCAGTTCCGTAGCAAACTCAGTCTGTGCATACTCCTCAGTACTGATCTTATATTGCCAGTTGCCAAAAAAGGCCGAGGTATAATCAATGAGATGCTTGCAAACAGGGCATCCCCTTGAGAGAAAATCCACCGCCATATCCCCAACTGAAGGTACTTGTTTGGATTGTGATTTTTCCATTGTGATAACAGGTGACTGGATTTCAATTTCCTCCATCTCAGGTATTCGGCTATCAGTGATTTCTTCATAAAGCAGTTTTAGCTTCGACCATGCCAAAATCAACGCTACTACAGCCGAATGCGGGTCGCGGTGAATAGTAACAATTTTTTCCTCTTGTTTTACCCTGGCGCGAGCCTCTATAGCTACCTCTCCGAAAGCGTCTTGCGCAGCTTCATTATGCAAGATTAGCAACGCCTTGTGATCCACTGCAGCAAGGAATACAGACGACTTCTCCCCTGACAGAAAGATAGCCAGAGTGTCTTCAAGTGCTTTGAGTCCGCTCTGTTCATAGAGAACGGCGTCACCGGTCATTCTTGCAGTAAGGCCCATAAGAGCGGAGAGGGGAAAAACCTTCACAGTTTCACTACCGGTCTGTGCCCGGATTGTTTCAGCCACAAAGTTCAGGACTTTATCCCGTTCTTCATCCACCACAAGATCGACCTTATTGATCACGAAGAAGATTTTGTTTATATATTTTCTAATTTCCCTTAAAAACGCCAATTCCGTGCTTGTCATCGGAGTATCTATGCTAGTCACGAAAAGCACGGCATCGCATTCCGGAAGGAAATCGTAGGTAGTCGCGGTATTAGCAATGATTGAAGATCCAACGCCAGGCGTATCAACAAACTCGATTCCGTTTCGCAGAAAAGATACAGGCACTTCCACACAGGCAGTTTTTACCTTCCTTATGTTTCCCGGATTGCCTGTTTCGGTCACATATTCTGGAAGGGATGAGACCGGCAATTCATCGGGAAAGATCGAATTCTCCCGATTGATTATTAAACGTTCAGTCGGGCCATATCTGAGCACCGTGATGGCGGAGGTGAGTGGCAGGACCCCGGTTGGAAGGAGTTCACTTCCAATGATAGCATTCATGAGAGAACTCTTGCCTCGCTTGAACTGGCCGAGTACCGCAAGTGTAAATCGGTCTTCAGCAAGCTTTACCATCAGGTCACCACACTGTCGTTCAGCTTTTTCCCGACCTAATGTCGTCAGTGATTCACGAACAATGCGTAACTGCCCCGCCAAAGCCAGCTTGGTCTGTGTGTAAACATGAAGCATATCCAGGTCTGGTTTTATCTCTTCTATTCCGTCCATAGTCCTGGCATACTTTTCATGAGAATGACCGACTTTCTTTGATTTGTCCATATTTACTATTTTCATTAACAAGTAAAAATCTTGAAAACAAATCAGGAATTTCTGAAAATATTATTAAACAAATCTTCACCATAGCTGGTCTGAAGAGGTTCTCCTTCAAATAACTTAAAAGTCCGTGAAGTATCAATCTGCCTTTCAGCAAGAAGAAACAGAGTGTTTGTCAATTTTTTCTGACAAAATCCGTGAGCGAATTCAAATAAATGGGTTACAAAAAAAACTCTTATATTTTTCTCCATTAATCCTGTTACAATCTGTCTTGCTATCTCTGATCCTTCTCTTTCATTTGTTGCTGAGAATGATTCATTGAACAGCATAATTGTACCAGGAGTCAGATTGTTAATGATTGTATTCATCCGGTCAAGTTCTTCATCCAGTTTTCCGCTTCTCATCGTTTTATCTTCTTCTCTTTTGAAATGAGTTATGAGTGAATCACAGATTGAAGAATTATAAGAATCTGCAGGTACGAACATCCCGCATTGCATCATCAATTGGGATAATCCAACACTGCGTAAGAAGGTTGATTTCCCTCCCTGATTGGCACCAGTGATTATCACAAGGTTTTTATTATCAGCTATAATATTGTTTCCTACTACTTTCTGATTCCTGGTTAAAGCGAGGCAAGCATCATATAATCCCTCAGAGGAACAAAATTGCTTATCTGTTATTGTCGGTATAGGAAAGGTTATTGGTTCTTCGAGGGCCGTTAACTTTTCAAACAAATTCAAACAACCGATGTAAAAACTAAGTTCCGTCTTTAGCACCCTGAAGAAACTAAGAATATGATCATTCGACTGTGCAAGAGAGTTCGCAACAGAGTTGATACCTTCATCTTTTAGTTGTGATAAAGCCCGGATTCCGCTATCATCCCTTGAACTTATGTAAAATGTATGTACACCCGGTTCCTCTATAAAGAACCGGGTCAGCCAAAGCATTCTGCCTTCCTGGCGCATACGATTGATATAATCATCGATATGCTGTAATATCCAACTCTTTCTTTTTGTTTGTAACTTGTGAAGTATGTAGTTATTTCCTTTATTGCCTTTCCCCAATACAGCACTGACTAAAATCCCCTGATGAAATTCCAGTTCCTTCAGGTGGTTTTGTATACAGATAAAGTATTCATCATTGAGTTCCTTTAATAACATTGAAAAGAACCTTTTAAATCCTTCCGATTCAAATTTTCCGGAATGTTTATCAGCCACAGAACGTAACTCTTTTAGCATCGCTACAAACATTTCCATTACTCTTAGAGATCTGCTCAAAATAAGTGACGGATATCTGTTAAAAATACCCCAGTAGTCTTTTCTCTCCTTTTCAATAGAATAAACGGCTATGTTATAGAGATATCTGATAACAGATGGATTTTTAATACAATCTTTAAGTATATCCTGTCGATATATTATTGTATCAACATCGTTTTTTAAACCTGATAAAATTCCGGCTTTTGCAACATCAAAAAGAAATTTGTCATCTCCTGCCATAGCATTGAACAAAGTGTTTAATTCAAGATCCTGTATTAACGCCTGTTCATTCCATGGCAATTTCTGATACTGGTTGAAATCATTCTTCTTATGCATCAGAAATGTCTTCATAATTTCAATCTTTCACTGAGATATTTATAATTAAGCTTATATTTTTCAGCAATTGACATAGCGTAAGCAAGCCCGTCAGCGGGTCCTCTGATTATTTTAAATGTACGTAGTGACGGGTTATCAGGGACAACAGTACTTATCATACTGACATTTTTGTCGCTAGAGGAAGCTAATTCATCAATAAATGTTACCCAGACACATAGCAAGTCCATTTTTGTAATCTTTTGCATAATGTTTCTGCTTAGAAATAGCTGATCCTGAAGAGTTGTCGATGTAAATATCTCATTCATAATAATTATACTCTCAGTTCCTGCCTCTTCCAATATTTTATGTATCCTTACCAGGTCATCCTGAAGCTTGCCCCGAAGGTTCTGTATGTTTTCTTCCTTCTCGAAGTGCGAAAATAATTTATCAAAAATGAACAGTTGTGCCTTTGCCCCTGGCACTGGGCATCCAAGTGATGCCAGATAATGAAGCTGACCAAACATTCGTGCAAAGGTTGTTTTTCCTCCCTGGTTAGGTCCGGACACAACGATAATCCTCTCTTTATCTTTGAGGTAAAAATCATTTACAACAATACTCGATTTTTCATTAATAAGTTTATAAGCGAGTGCCAGGTCATATCCTTCATAATTGTACACTTCTTTGCTTTCTCTTGTAATCCGGGGGTAGCAAAATTTCAAACCTTCTTTCCTCAAAATCCTGATATAATCAAGGTAAGCGATATAAAACTGTATTTCACGATCAAACACTGTTATGGCTTCTTCTATAAAGTTCTGGTTCAACTCAGAAAAAGAATCAAGCCTTGAAAATATATCAGGGAATAAATTTGCCACCCCGTCTAAAATCTGTGCTTCCACATGATTCATGTCCATAGAATTGGTCTGATATTCGACTCTGTAATCCTTTATAGGGTCAAACTTGAATTTAGAGAATTCAGATTCTATCTCCTTACTATAATCAGATTCAGATCTAAAGCTTCGTACCTGAACACGCAGATCACGGTAAAGAACACAATACTTTATTGAAGACAAATCTTCAATGAGTCTCTTTGTTTCATCGAATAGTTTTACGAACCTGTCTGAATGCACATAATTATTTAAATACCCTTGGAAGGAGATTAATCCTTGTGATTTTATTTGATCATTAGATAGGTCATTCCTAAGTTGTTCTACTGATTCGCAATATATTTTTACTATGTCGAGGAACCATCTTTGCTTATGATATTTGTAATAAAGTTTGGCTGTGCTTGTTAAAAGTATACGTATTGTTCGCATTTTTTCGGCAAACACTGAAATCTTCTCCAGCAGGAAAACGTTTTCAAGATCTTGCATTACCTCCTGTCTGTATAATATCCTGTCTATATCTTTAAGAGGGTAATAAAAAAATGGTTTTAAATTATATTCCACTTTGCCGGTTGTGATGGAATCTATTATCTGATTAAGATTCAGATCAACAAGATAGTCGGGTGCTCTAAAAGTCTCTGTTTTGATGATATCTTCTGATCTTTTGAACAGTATACTATGGAATGTCATAGCTAAATCCCTCCGGAGATATTTCTTTTTATAAATACAAATCAGGTTCTAAGTGTGGCCATCAATCGTTTTGGATTAATCAGTAATGCAAGGGCATCATTTATACTTGTGCATATAACATGAGTATCATAAATTATCTGGGAGTAGGCACCTTCTGCCTGAATGATCCCGATACTCAATGCAGCTTCCCTTAACATTAAATGGTCGTTTCGGCCATTTCCGATGGCGATAACATGAGATGAGCCTAAATCCTTAACATAGGTTAGTTTCTGCTGATCCTGTTGCTCTGGTTCAAGTATTTTAATTGTAACACGCAGTCCTTTAAGTTCTTCCAGCACTGTTCCAAAAGTGTTAGCAGTCAGCACATGTACATTAAGTTTCTCACTTACCTGAACAATCTGTCCAATTACATTCTCAATGTATCTGCCGTCAATTGCAATTGTTCCATTGAAATCGAGAACCAGGTGTTCTGCTTCAATTGTCTTAAATCCCGGGATATCAATTTTTAACATTTTCATTTGAATTTAAAAGATTCATAATTTTTTCATTCTCAATAATTGTCATACCCAGACGCATATCACTGACACCATGTAAAATGTGATATGTAAAAACCGGTTTGCCATTTTTAATTTCTGAATCAAAACATAGCTCCTTTATATTGGGAAAAACCTTAATCTTCTCCCATAATTCCCATAAGTGTGATGAAAGAATAAATATGCTCCTGTTCCAACGAACCAGACCGGAAATTATCATTACTGATGTATCATATGCATCTTTTACATTTGTCCCGCGAAAAAGCTCATCAAACAGTGAAAAGACTTTTTCTCCGCGATTTAAAGATTCGGCAAGTTGTTTTACTCTTATCACCTCGCTATAAAAAAAGCTATATCCGGCTGTAATATTGTCTGTTATATTGAGACTTGTCAATAGTCTGTCAAAATAACAAATCCGGGCTGATTTAGCGGGTATACCCATTCCCAGATGAGCGAGATAAACCGCTGTTCCTGCTGCTTTTAAAAATGTGGTTTTTCCTGCCATATTTGGTCCTGTGAGAAAAATAAAATTAGAATTATTGTCTAAACCAATATTGTATGGAACAGCATTTTGAAGTAACGGGTGATATAATCCTTCAATCCGGAATGTGAAATCTTCTTCATTAGCAATTTCAGGATAGCTGAAATTGTTTTCATTTGTAGTCTTTGCCATAGAGAACAAAGCATCAATCTCAAAGTACCATCCGATGAGATCCTGAAATGTATTCTTCAGGCGAGTGCGAAATATCCTGTCTGATTGCAAGACTCTGAAAAATAGAAGCTTATTATTATTTTTCAACCTGACAGCTTCTTTGAAATCAGGATCATTAATCAAATTATTTATATCATCATTTATTTTACTCAACAGAAAAGAAATTCTGTTTCCTTTATGGTCTATTGTTTTATGAAAAGTATATACGAAATCTATTATCTCTTGCAAGCTGTTCTTTATGTACCTGTATGCTTCAATGTCAACAAAGCAAAACATGGCACATGTTATAAGGTTTCCATCTTCAACAACGTTTATATTTGAGGAAATATATTCTTCCAGTGATTTCATCTGGTGGCTGTTGAATGGAAGTTCAAGGTTTGATAAACTTCCTGTTTCTGAAAAAAAACGAACAGCTTCCTGCTGTTTCTTCAATTCATTAAATGTGTCCGGTGGATTAAGAAATTTTTGACGGAGACAATAACTTCCTCCTGCTGTTCTTGTTTTATCAATGAAACCGAAAAGAGTAACAGCATTTTCATCAGATTTGAAAATCTCTAAGTCTTTGAGTGTTTGTTTATCTATAACCATATACCTTCATAAATATGATGGTTTTAAATTCCAGTTATTTTGAAGTCTGAGCTTTATCCACTTCTAACTTATTATCCGGCAATGAATAATGCTTTTTGATATTGTCAATTGTTCCTTGCTCAAATCTTAATCTCTCAAGCGTTGCTTCTATATTTTCGTGAATCGATGATTTTGTCCTAATACTTTCTTCGATCATGTTTTTTAAGCTTTGCAGAAGATCATAAAGCTTCTGATCAAAATGATATTTGAACTTACGGTACGATTCACTAATTTTATAATCAATATCTCCACGTATCCTGCCTGCATTGGGATTAATCAGTTCCAAACAATTGGTATATATCTGTTTGAGTACCATGGATCTCACCAACGTATCCGGGAGAATCTTAAAAAATATGTTCTTCCTTAATGAGGGTATGGCATATTTTGTATCGGTCTTAAAATAGAATGAAGTATATACATCCAGGTCGAATGAAGAAATAATGCCTTCGATATTAATACCCAGAATTTCTTTCATCTGTTTTATTATTTCAAAAAGAAATGACTGGGAAAGTGTACTGTACTGAAGTAGAATATTGCTGAATTCTTCTTTGACCGTTTGTTCAAGACTGGTTTTTAATTCATCGAATTCCTTGATTATATTATTGGTGAGTTCACTTGAGTAATTATCAGCATCCGATTTTTTCAGTTCCGCCCAGGTCTGGACTTGATTTTCAATCAAAAGATGGTAATAATACTGTGAAAGATCTTTTCTTTTCTTTTCAGTTTGTTCAGTGACCTTCGCAATCAGCTGCTGAATACGGCTTTTAACAACAGCATCAAAATCTTCCTTCCCCGAGGCAAGGTAATCGATTGAATTCTGCATTGATTCACGTTTTTTTTCAAGCTCGTGAACAGACAGCTGTAAAGTGTCTGATTTTACTGTAAGAAATGTTTTAATCTGATCCGAGAGTGAAAGCAGTAATTTAATGCTCCGCGACATTAGAATTTCATCCCGTGATCCGATAATATTCTGATTGATTTTATTCCGTAGTAATCTTATGTTGCCAGGATCGTTCGAACCATTTTGCTTATGATCTCTGAAAAACTCCCGTGTAGAAACAGGTATAAGCTCAATCTCATTGTTTTCATTTTTAAATATCTCCTTTAGCATTTTAAGATTATATCTGACCATTTCTTCAAGTTCTTTGGAATTAAGAAGGTCTGATTTGTTCAATACAAACAGTACATTGGGAATTGAGTCTTTAATTTTTCGTAAAATTTCTTCGTCAGCTTTGCTTATGGGTACATCGGCGCTCAAAACAAATAAAGCTGCATCAATCCGGGGTAAAAATTCAATTGTGGTATTGGTATTATGGCTGAAAAGAGAACCCAGACCCGGTGTATCAACCAGAATAATATTCTCAAGAACATCCGCTTTGGTATTTATTTTAACATATTCGACATTCCTGTAATTTTTAGGATTGTTTTCTTCAGATATATATAGGAAAATATCATGTAAATCTATAGGTACATGGTTGCCATTCTTAAAATATACTTCAGCAGCGGTGACAGATCCATATTGAAAAAATGTAATTACAGAAGTTAAAGGTGTTACTGCCACCGGGGCCAGTTCCCTGCCAATAAGTGAATTAATAATTGATGATTTACCCCGTTTGAATAGTCCGACAATAACAAGATAAAACTGATTGTAAATTAATTTTTCCGAAAGTTCATTAAGCGAGATTGAAACGGATTTCTCATTAATATTTCCGGCAATTGCCTTTAACTGTTCAATATCGGATTTTATTGAGGGTACATCGTTCATAATATCCGATTTAAAGAAGTCAATAAACAGCTTATTTTAGAATAAGCCTGAGCTGTAGATATGTTATTCTTTGATTTCATAAATGACTTTAAAAATTTTAATAAGCAGGAGTTATCAGTCATTTATGACGGTTACAGTGAACTCCATCACCTGAGTACAAAAGTAATAAAATTGTTTATATTTTTCTTCGATGGTTCGACAATACAATCAATATTCCAAGATAACTGTTGGATGTTTAAAACAATGTGAAGTTAAAAATCATGCACTTAGTAAAGGTACTTCTACACAGTATGCTATTGGATATTTGCCTCTGATTTCACTGGTGCCAACTTGAATCCTATAGATACGTTTACGCTTTAAATAAAATACCTTGCCGATACCTCCACCTTTTACCCAGGTGAAAGTTATTCCGGTATAACCACTGGCTATTAGTGCATTTAAACGGTCTTCGAGATTGATATGGGTGTTGATTATCTTCTGTATTTCACCCTGTATTTCATTAATTGTTTTCATATGTGCTATAATTTAACTTTTATTTTGGCTATCAAATTCATCTACATATGTTTCTGTACTACTGGACTTAGTAAATTGTTTTAGAATTTCGTCGTACTTCGGAATTTCGTTATATTCTACTTTATCAAGTTTTGCTTGTTGTTCAGGAGTTATGTCATTACGAAAATCAATAGTCTTACGAATATTGATATACCCCTGACATTTATTATAAAAACCATCAACAGCTTCCTTGAGATTATTATGTATTGATGTAAGATATGTTTCTTCATTAGGTTCTATGCTTCCTGACAATAAATAATAAAATCCATCGTATTCACACAATATAAACTTGGTTTTATGTATTAGATTTGTAGTACCAGTGGGTAATTTATAGGGTACGAACTCAGTATATGGACTCAATCCATTTTCTATAAGGTTTAAGATTTTCGCTACAATTTGTTTTTCTATTTTGTACCGTTCTATTGTCAGGTTTTCTTCAAGACAATACAAGTAGTT
>Ga0315275_10003050_pt1 | contig 15322 bp, 15 predicted proteins | sample YL17G03_0_MG_FD_205557 | JGI IMG/M metagenome (GOLD analysis project Ga0315275, IMG submission 205557) | Sediment microbial communities from Yellowstone Lake, YNP, Wyoming, USA - YL17G03_0 | ecosystem: Environmental > Aquatic > Freshwater > Lake > Sediment | place: USA: Wyoming | collected... | reverse complement strand
CTGCGCCGCACGGCGCGTCAGCGTGTTCTTGACGACGGTGAACTTCGCACCGTGCTTGATCAACTCGGTCCGCAACGAGGCCAGTTGCCCGTTCGTCATCCCACGGTAGTCGGCCACGATCAGCGAGTCAGCCGAACGCAGGCGCTCGGTCAGCTCCTGGACGACCCTCTCCTTGTCAGCTTTCTGCAAGTCATTCCCTCCGGAAATGACCAACCCGCACGAGGCGGGTCACTGACAGGAGGCACGGAGCCTCCCGGGTGTCCTCGCCTCGACTGGACTTCCGCCCCGTGGGGCTGCCAGTGGTCTTCGGCAGGCTAGTCGTCGATTACGCGCTAACTGTAGCTGCCTCCGTGGAGGATCCCACGCCGGCTGCATCGTCCAGTTCCTCGAGCAGGCCGCGAACCCGCGTCGGGTCGACATGCAGGCCCGGGCCCATCGTCGTCGTGACCGTGATGCCCTTGATGTAACGGCCCTTGGCGGCCGACGGCTTCGCACGAACGATCTCCTCGACGAGGGCGGCGTAGTTCTCGAGCAACGCCTGCTCGGCGAAACTCTTCTTGCCGATCGCGACGTGTACGTTCGCGTCACGGTCGGTGCGGTACTCCAGCTTGCCTGCCTTCGCGTCCTGGACGGCCTTCCCGACGTCGAACGTGACGGTGCCCGTCTTCGGGTTCGGCATCAGCCCGCGGGGGCCGAGCACGCGCCCGAGCCTGCCGACGTTGCCCATCTGGTCGGGCGTCGCGATGGCGACGTCGAAGTCGAGGAAGCCGCCCTCGATCCTGGCGGCCAGGTCAGCGGACCCGATCACGTCGGCCCCTGCCTCCTCCGCTTCACGTGCCTTGTCGCCCTCGGCGAACACGGCCACGCGCACCGTTCGGCCCGTTCCGTTCGGCAGCATCAGCGTGCCGCGCAACTGCTCGTCCGCATGGCGCACGTTGAGGCCGAGGCGGAAATGCACCTCGACGGTCTCGTCGAATTTCGCCGGGGTCAGCTCCTTGAGCAGCTGGAGTGCTTCGCGCGGCGCGTATAGCCGCTCGCGGTCGATCGACGCGCGCGCAGCCGCGTACCGTTTCCCGCGAGCGCTCATGCCTCCACCTCGACGCCCATCGAGCGAGCCGTGCCGGCGATCACTTTCATCGCCTGGTCGACGTCGTGCGCGTTCAGATCGGGCATCTTCGTCTCGGCGATCGATCGCAACTGCTCCTGCGTCAGCTTGCCGACCTTCATCCGGTTCGGTTCGGCGGAGCCGGACGCGAGCCCGAGCGCCTCCTTGATGAGCACGGCGGCCGGCGGGGTCTTCGTGATGAAGGTGAAGGAGCGATCCTCGTAGACAGTGATCTCCACCGGGATGATGCGGCCGTTCTCGTGCGCGGTCTGCGCGTTGAACGCCTTGGTGAACTCCACGATGTTGACCCCGTGCTGACCCAGCGCGGGACCGACCGGCGGAGCAGGGTTCGCCTGGCCTCCGGGGATCTGGAGCTTGATGAGTGTGAGAATTTTCTTGGCCATCCGTCTTCCGTTGTTCGCAGGAGCGTTTACTGTCTCAGTCGATCTTCTTGACCTGGTCGAAGCTCAACTCGACCGGAACCTGGCGCTCGAAGATGTCGACGAGCACTTTCAGCTTCTGGGCTTCGGGATTGACGTCGACGATCTCGCCGTCGAAGTCGGAGAGCGGACCGGAGGTTACCTTCACGGACTCGCCGAGGGAGAACTGCGCCTGTGACTTGGCCGCCTGGGCGGCCCCCGCACCGGTGGTGTGCAAGATCCGATCTACCTCGCCCTGGGCGAGTGGGACGGGCTTCGCACCCGCACCGACGAAGCCGGTGACGCCGGGCGTGCCCTTCACGACAATCCATGCCTCGTCGCTCAGATCCATGTTCACGAGCACGTAGCCCGGCAGGACGCGCTTCTCGACCTGCACCTTCTGTCCGTCCTTCGTCTCGATCACCTGCTCGGTCGGCACGACGACGCGCCGGAACCGGGGCTGCTGGTTCAACGAGACGATGCGGTGCTCGAGATTGGTCTTCACCTTGTTCTCGTGCCCCGAATACGTATTGATCACATACCAGTGGAACATGTCTACCTCACTGCCCCAGAAGGACGTCGCGAACGAAGGGGCGCAGCACCTGGTCGAGGCCCCAGAGGTAAGCACCGACGATGAGGCAGGCGATCAGCACGACGACCGTCCCCTGGATCGTCTGGGCGCGGGTCGGCCAATCGACCTTTTGCAGCTCGGCCCAGGACTCGCGAATGAAGCCGCCGCGGCGCCGGGTCTCGGTTGCACCGACCGCGACGGCAGCTGTGCCATCGGACGCCGGGACCGGTTGGCCCTTCTGATCGCGCGTGGCACCGTCGTCGGCGGCGCGACGCGCGTCGCGTCGCTGCCTGCGAGTCTCGCCGGCCATCTAGCGGGTCTCCCGGTGGATCGTGTGCATGCCGCACCAGCGGCAGTACTTCTTGAACTCGACCCGGTCGGGTGAGTTCCGCTTCGACTTCTCCGTCTGGTAGTTCCGTCGCTTGCACTCCGTGCAGGCGAGCGTGATTGCGACTCGGACTCCGGTGGCCATCTCGTCTTCTCGTTAGGTCGTGTGGGAAAGGGCGCGCAAGGTAGCGGCGGTAGGACTCGAACCTACGACACGCGGATTATGATTCCGCTGCTCTAACCAGCTGAGCTACGCCGCCGAGCGGTCTTGCAGTGTAGCAAGGGCCCAGAAGCGCAAACCGCCTGGCCGACGAGAGCCGGTGCCGGCCTTCGCGAGCCCTGGCAATGTACCCGAAACACCGTTCCGAGGTCACGCTCTGCCGTTCTCGGGCCCGACCGGTCGTCCGACCGACCCGGCTTCTAGGATCTCGAACCGTGATCAGAATCCCCCCACGGCACGGCGGCTGGCTCGAGGTGATCTGCGGGCCGATGTTCTCGGGCAAGAGTGAGGAGATGATCCGCCGGCTGCGCCGCGCCGAGATCGCCGGGCAACGCGTGCTGATCTTCAAGCCGAGGATCGACGACCGCTACGACCCGACGGCAGTCGTCTCCCATGCCGGAGCCCGCATGCGCGCCGTCGCCGTCGCCAGCGTCCCGGAGCTCGTCGCGCGGTCGGCCGGGCACGACGTCGTGGGGATCGACGAGGTGCAGTTCTTCGACACCTCGGTCGTCGACGCGGCACTCTCGCTTGCCGACGGCGGCGTCCGGGTCGTCGTCTCCGGCCTCGATCAGGACTTTCGCCGCCTGCCCTTCGGGGTGATGCCCGAGCTGCTCGCGCACGCCGAGTTCGTCGACAAGCTGCAGGCGGTGTGCCACCGCTGCGGCGGCACGGCCACGACGACGCAGCGCCTCGTCGACGGGAGGCCTGCACCGTACTCTGGCGAGACGATCGTGGTCGGGGCGCTCGACTCCTACGAGGCACGCTGTCGCGACTGCCACGAGGCGGGCACCGACGCGATCGCCCTCGTCGCCTGATCCCCGCCCTCGAGAGGCTCCCACTACTCGACGACGAGGACGAGCTTCCCCGTGAACGACTTCGCCAGGAACTCCTGCTGGGCACGGACGATCTCGCGAAGCGGATAGGTGCGTGCGACCGTGGGCCGGATCTCGCCGCGCTCGATGTAGCCGACGAGGTTCTCGAACACCTCGTCCTCCTGATAGGTGCAGCCGAGCAGGCTGAGATCCTTCAGGTACAGCGTCCGCAGATCGAGCTCGACGATCGGGCCGGCGATCGCCCCTGCAGTGACCAGCCGCCCTCGGTGGCGGAGCAGCTCGAGCAGGTCCGGCCAGAACGGCCCGCCGACGACGTCCACGACGACGTCCACGCTCTCCCCGCCCAGCGTCTCGACGAGGTCGCCGTCGCGCGGCGCGATCGCGTCGGCTCCTAGGTTGAGAACGTCACCGGCCTTCGTGCTGGAAGCGACGCCTGTGACGTGAGCGCCCCTTCGCTTCGCGAGCTGAACGGCCGCCGAGCCCACGCCTCCGGAGGCTCCGGTGACGAGCACGCGCTCCCCGCCGCATACCCTCGCCCGGTGCAGCAGGTTCTCGGCCGTCGAGTACGCACAGGGCACGGACGCGAGCTCGACGTCCGACCAGTCGCACGCGACCGTGTAGGCCTCGCTCGCAGGCACTGCCGTGTACTCGGCGAACGCACCGTCGCACTCCGAGCCGAGCGTCCAGTAGGGAAGAGACCAGGAACCGACGGGCGGCCGCATCATCGGCCGGACGATCACCCTCTCGCCGATCCGAGCAGCATCGTCGCCCTCGCCGACGTCGACGATGCGACCGCAGCAGTCGGCGCCCTGGATACGCGGGAAGCCGAGCGGTAAGCCCGACCAGCCACCATCGTCGGCCGACGCGGCCGCGGAGCGCCCGGCCTCTCCCGTTCCCGTCCGGACCGCCTTCGAGTACCAGCCGAGGCGGGTGTTGATGTCGGTGTTGTTTACGCCTGCCGCGGCGACGCGAATGAGCACGTCACCGCTCCCCACCACCGGTAGTGCGACGTCTTCCCGCACGACGAGCTTCTCGAAGCCTCCGTGGCCCGTGAGCAGAACCGCCCGCATGCGATCCGGGAGCCCGGAGCGCCCGGTCGGGTCAGAGCGACGGGGCGTCGGCAAGAGCTGGGTCCAGCACGACGATCGTGCGTGCGCCCTCACCGCGCCGGAGGCGGTCGAGAGCATCGTTGATCCCGTCGAGGTCGGTCACGTGGGTGACCACCTCCGCCAGGTCGAGCTTGCCGGACACGGCGAGCTCCGCGAGGGCAGGCATGTCGGTGGCGGGGTCGCCCGACCCGTAGTACGAGCCGCGGATTCCCTTGTCCGAGAGGAAGTCGATCGCGGGCAGCGTCACCTCGACGCCGGCCGGAGCGAGGCCGACGATGACCGCCGTTGCAGCCGGCCGCAGCACCTCCCAGGCGAGCCGCATCGTTTCCGGCCTGCCGACCACCTCGAACGCGTGGTCGACGCCGCCGTCCGAGAGCTCGCGCACACGTACCGCAGGCTCCTCGGCCGAGGCGTCCACCGTGTCGGTGGCGCCGCGGTGGCGCGCGATCTCCAGCTTGGCCGGATCACGGTCGACGGCGATGATCGGGTCGGCGCCTGCGAGCGCGGAAGCGGCCACGACCTGCAGCCCGACGCCGCCGCAGCCGATCACGGCGACGCTGTCGCCCGGCTGAACGTGCGCCACGTTCCGGACGGCGCCGAAGCCCGTCATCACGCCGCAGCCGAGCAGCGCCGCCTGCCACAGCGGCAACGCGGCCGGGAGCGGCACGGCGCCTCGGCCGTCGACGACCGTGTACTCGGCGAAGCAGGCCGTCATCAGCCCATGCTGGAGCGGCGTGCCGTCGAGCAGGCGCAGCCGGGACGTTCCGTCCATCAGCGTCCCGCGGAGGCCGTTCGCTCCGGCAGGGACGCACATGTTGAAGCGACCGGCCCGGCACGGCTGACAGTCCCGGCACGAAGGCACGAACGAGAAGCCGACGCGGTCGCCAGGCGCGACGTGGGTCACGCCCTCCCCCACCGACTCGACGATGCCGGCCCCCTCGTGTCCCAGCACCATCGGCCAGCGGCCGACACCGAGCGCACCGTCCGCCAGGTGGACGTCGGAGTGACACACCCCGGCGGTCACCACCTTGACGCGCACCTCGCCCGCGCTCGGGAGGTCGAGCTCGACCTCCTCGATCTCGATGTGCCGCCCCGGGTGGTGCAGCACGGCGGCGCGGATGATCATCAGCCGACCCTCCACTGCTCGAGTGCGTCGAGATCCGGCTCGACGCCGAAGCCCGGGCCGTCCGGCGGCGCGATCGTGCCGTCGGGCGCGATCGCGATCGGCGCGGGCAACAGCCAGTCGCGCCGTTCGGCCGACCAGGCGGGCGGATCGAACGGCACCTCGACGTACGGCACCGTCGAGAAGGCGAGAGCGGCATGCAGGTTGACGAGCAGGCCGTACCCGTTCGACCACGTGTGCGGCGACCACGCGCGGCCGGCAAGGTCGGCGAGCGCGGCGACGCGACGGCAGCCGCCGATGCCGAGCGAGAGCACGACGTCGGTCTGCAGGACGTCCACCCCACCCCGCAGTACGAGATCTCGCGCCTCCTGGGCCGAGCGCACCATCTCGCCGGCGGCAAGCCGCAGGCTCGTCAGCCCACGCAGTGCGCGGTAACCGTCCAGGTCGCCGGTGTGCAACGGCTCTTCCAGCCAGTAGACGCCGAGCGGCTCGAGCGCGCGCGCGACCTGCGCGGCGGTCGCAACGTCCCAGCGAGGCTCCAGGTCACCCGCCATCCGCCACCCCTGGTTGGCGTCGACCATCAGCTCCAGGTCCCGGCCCACGGCATCCCGCACCGCCTTCACGACGGCGATGTCCTCACGCCAGTCCGCGTGGTGGAAGCGGATCTTCACCGCTCTCACGCCGGCGTCGCGAAGGGCGACGCAGCGCCGGGCTCGCTCGTCCGGCTCCACGAGCTCGCCGCTCGACACATAGGCCAGCAGCCGGTCGGACCGGCCGCCGAGCAGCTTCCACACCGGCTGGCCGGCCGCCTTGCCGATGACGTCCCAGACGGCGGCCTCGACCGTCCACGGCCGTCCGCCGTGGAAGTCGACCGTCTCCTCGAGCTCGCGCACGATCTCCGTGCGAAACGGATCGAGACCGACGAGGAGGGACTCGAGCTGCTCGCAGTCGGGCAGGTGGTCGCCGCTCGCCCAGCCTGTGATGCCGTCGTCCGTGTGGACGCCGACGAGCGTGGCCTCCTGGTGGGTGCGCGGGACAGGGTCCCAGGCAGCGTGGAACGGTGGGTCGAACTCGACGCGGTAGCGCCGTGTCTCCACCGCCGTGATCCGCATCAGCTGCCGCCGTAGAACGGATTGGTGAGTGTGTCGCGGTCGGCCACGATGCGCGCTGCCGCATCCGGGTCACGTCCCCACACACACGTCGTGATCGCCTTGCGCACGGCTGCCCGGTTCGCCTCGCGCACCGCCGTCTCGTCGTGCGCGCCCGGGTCGACCCAGACGGCGACGAGCACGAGTAGGTCGCCCGACGCCTCGATCAGCCCGTCTGCGACCGAGTCGAGCACGCCCTGTCCGATGCCGAGCTGAGCGGCCCCCCACGTCATGGCCTGGTGGCGGTCCTCGACGGCGGTCGCCTTGTTCATCATCAGCGTCGGCGGCCAGATCGGCTCGTACTCCTGCGGGGTCGGCCCGACACAGCACAGCACCGGTGTGTGGCCCGGTGCCGGATGCGCGAACATGCTCACCGCCGCGGCCGCCGTCGGGCTGCCGCGCCGCGCCAGCACCACATTCACGTGGCTGCCGTTCGGTGCCTCCCCGCCCCAGCCCTCACCGAGGCGGCCGTCCAGATCTTCCAGGTTCATCGGTCTCCTCCGGTCGTCGTGAGGTCGAGCACGACACGCAGCGCCTCGCCCGAGCGCATCAACGCGAAGCCCTGCTCGACCTCGTCGAGCGGCAGGCGGTGCGAGATCAGACGGTCAAGTGGGAGCCGCCCGGAGCGATAGGCATCGAGGGTGGTGGCAAAGTCCCGCTCGGGCCTGGAGGAGCCGTACATCGAGCCGAGCACACGCCGCTCCAGGCGGGGGACCGACAGCGCCGGCAGCGGCAGCACTGCATCCTCGCGCGGGATCCCGATCAGCACCGCCGCGCCGCGCGCGCGTGTGGACAGGAACGCCGCGAGCATCGCCTCCGGGCGACCGGTCGCCTCGATCGCGTAGTCGACGCCGCCGCCCGAGGCCTCCTTGACGGCCTCGGCCGTCTCCTCCGGCGAGCCGGCCCACAGCACCCCGTGGGTGGCGCCGAACTCCTTCGCGACATCGAGCTTGGACGCGGCGGCGTCCACTGCGATCACCGGTTCGGCACCGACGGCCACAGCGGCCATCAGCGCCGAGAGCCCGACACCGCCGCAGCCGAGCACGGCGACGCGGTCGCCGGGCCGCACACCCGCGGTACGCCACACGGCGCCGACTCCGGTAGTGACAGCGCAGCCGACGAGACCGGCGATGTCGAACGGCACGTCCTTCGCGATCGGCACACACGACTTCTCGGGCACGACGCACGCCTCGGCGAACGTGGAGAGAAAGGAGTAGTGGTAGACGGGCTCGCCGTCGCGAGAGAGCCGGGTCGTTCCGTCCATCAGGCCGCCCGTTTCCATGTGCGGCCAGGCGGTCGAGCAGAGTTGGGGGAGGTCGCGCAGGCACTCCTCGCAGGCACCGCACGACGGCGCCCATGAGAGCGCGACGTGGTCGCCGGCGACGACGCGCGTCACACCGGGCCCGATCGCCTCGACGACGCCTGCACCCTCGTGACCGAGCACTGCGGGGCAGCGGGTCTCGGCGGTGCCGTCGATCGCGTTGAAGTCGGAGTGGCAGACGCCGGAAGCGCCGAGGCGCACCAGCACCTCGCCGGGGCCGGGTGATGCGAGGTCGAGCTCCTGGATGTGGAGCTTGCCGCCTGTCGCCTCGAGCACGGCGGCGCGGATTTTCACGGAGCGGCGGCCGCCGACACCGACGGCGGCCCGGCGGCCTGCAGCGCGCGCAACTCCTCGAGCGGGATGTGGCAGCGCATCAGGTGATTCTTCTCGACCTCGACGAGCGGCGGTTCGGTCTCGTCGCAGATCGTGCCGATGCGCCGCGGGCAGCGCGTGTGGAAGACACAGCCGGACGGGGGGTTCGCGGCGCTCGGGATGTCGCCCTCGAGCTTGATCCGCTCACGCTCGCCACCGTCGACGGTCGGGACCGCCGAGAGCAGGGCCTCGGTGTAGGGGTGGTGCGGGCCCGAGTAGACGGTCTCCGAGAGGCCGAGCTCCATCAGCCGGCCGAGATAGAGGACGGCGATCCGGTCCGAGACGTAGCGCACGACCCCGAGATCGTGGGAGATGAAGAGGTACGACACCTGCTCCTTCGCCTGCAGCTCGACGAGCAGGTTCAGGATCGCCGCCTGCACGGAGACGTCGAGCGCCGAGGTCGGCTCGTCGCAGACGACGAGCTTCGGGTTGCCGGCGAACGACCTTGCGATCGCGAGACGCTGCTTGAGCCCACCCGACAGCGCGCCCGGCTGCGCACTGGCGTAGCGCTCGGCGAGGCGTACCGAATCCATCAGCTCGCGGGTCCGCGCGTCGGCCGCCGACCCGGTCAGGCCCGTCAGCTTCTTCAGCGAGCGGCGCATGATCTTCCGAACGGAGTGGCGGCGGTTCAGCGCCGAGTCCGGGTTCTGGAACACGATCTGTAGCGCGCGCAGGTCCTCCCGCGAACGTCCCTTGAGCGTTGGGGCCAGGTCGCGACTGTCGAACATGACCGCGCCGGACGTCGGCGCCACGATCCCGAGCAGCGATCGCGCGAGCGTCGTCTTGCCGCTGCCCGACTCGCCCACGAGCCCGAGCGTCTCGCCCGGCCAGATCGCGGCCGTCACGCCGACGAGCGCATGGACGTCGTGGCCCTGCTGCTTGAACACCTTGCCGAGGTCGTCGAAGCTGAGGAGTGGCTCCGTGGCCCGATCGACCGCCGGCAACTCGAGATCGGCGACCACTTCCCGGGGCAGCGATTGCGCCTGCTCGTGGAAGTGGCAGCGGCTCATGTGCGAGCCACCGATCGAGTGGGCCTCGGGCACCTCGGTGTGGCAGCGCTCCACGGCGAGCGTGCACCGTCCTGCGAACACGCAACCGAGCAGCTCCTCACCCACGTTCGGCATGAAGCCCGGGATCGTGTCGAGCCTCCCGTGATCCTTGCGCACGCCACCACGCGGAACGCAGCGCAGCAGGCCGACGGTGTATGGATGGCGCGGGTCGGCAAGAATCGTGTCGGTCTCGCCCTCCTCGACAAGGCAGCCGGCGTACAACACACCGACGCGGTCGCACATCTTCCTGATGATCCCGAGGTTGTGGCTGATGAACAGCACGGAGGTGTGCAAATCCGCCTGCAGGGCAGCAACGAGATCCAGTACCTCCGCCTCGACGGTGGCGTCGAGGCCCGTCGTCGGCTCGTCGAGGATGAGGAGGGCCGGATCGGTGGCGAGCGCCATCGCGATCACGACGCGCTGCTGCATGCCGCCCGAGAGCTGATGCGCGTAGCGGCCCATGACGGAGCCGGGGTCGGCGATCTGGACGCGCGTGAGCGCCTCACGGGCCCTGTCGGTCGCCTCGCCGCCGCTCGCGCCGCGCGTCTTGAAGACCTCCGCCACCTGCTTTCCCACCCGGATCGACGGGTTCAGGGCGGCGCCGGGATTCTGGTAGACCATCGAGACGGCGTTCGAGCGCAGCTCACGGAGCTCGGCGCCCGACAAGGCTCTGGCGTCGCGGCCGTCGATGCGGATCCCACCCGAGCGCACGCGCCCGTTGCGGGGGAGGTAGTTGACGACTGCGAGGGCCGCAGTCGACTTGCCGCAGCCGGACTCGCCGACGAGCCCGTACGCCTCGCCGCGCTTCACGTGCAGGGTCACTCCGCGCAGCACCTGCCGGTCGCTGCTGCGAACGCGATAGACGACGTCGAGATCCTCGAGCTCGAGGGCGTGCGGCGCCTCTACCTCCTGCGCGACGGCCGTGCTCACTCGTCCACCACCTGCTGCAGCCCGTCGGCGACCAGGTTGACGCCGATCACGAGCGTCGCAATCGCAACGCAGGCGAAGAGCACCGTCCACCAGTACGTGCCGGAGGCGAGGAGTGTGTAGTTCTCGGAGATCTGCAGCGACCAGTCGGGCGACGGTGGCTGCACGCCGAAGCCGAGGAACGTGAGCCCGGCGATGGCGAAGATCGCGTAGCCGAGGCGTACCGTCGCCTCGACGACAATGGGGCCCATGATGTTTGGAAGGATCTCGACGAACATGATGTATGGCCCACGCTCACCCCGCAGCTGGGCTGCCTGCACGTAGTCGAGCTGGCGCTCGCCGAGCACGGTCGCGCGCACGGTGCGGGAGACGGGCGGCGTGAAGACCAGCCCGATCACGAGGATCAGCGTCACGTTCGAGCTCCCGAGCGCCGTCAGCACCATGACCGCGATCACGATCAGCGGCAGCGCGAGGACGGCGTCCACGAACCGGCTGATCGTGTCGTCGGCGATGCCGCCGTAGTACCCGGTAACAAGCCCGACCGCCGTGCCGCAGACGATCGCGAGCAGGGTCGCGAGCGGCGCCACGGTCAACGTCGACGACGCACCCGCGAGCACACGAGAGAAGATGTCGCGCCCGAACTGGTCGGTCCCGAACCAGTAGGCCGTGCTGGGGGCCTTGAGGATGTTGCTGGTCTGCTCCAGCGGGTCGTGGGGCGTGAGCCTCGAGCCCGCGATTGCCCAGAAGACCCAGAAACCGACGACGATGTTGCCGACGATGAACGTCTTCGAGTGCAGGAGCTGCCGGACCATCTCGCGCCGGGCGATCTTCGCTTCGCTCGGGACGAGACCGGCAGAGGGCTCGAAGCCGGCCGCATCGTCGGTCATCGCGCTCACTGGTCACCTCCGAAGCGGATCCGCGGGTTGAGCAGCGAGTAAAGGACGTCGGCGACCAGCGTCGCCAGCAGGTAGACGATGCCGACGAGGAGAACGCCGCTCTGCAGCATCGGATAGTCCTTGTTCACCGCCGCGGTGTAGATGCGCAGGCCGATGCCGTTGTAGTTGAAGAGCTTCTCGATCACGAGCAGGCCGCCGATCAGGTAGCCGACCTGCGTGGCGACGACGGCGATCGTCGGCAGGAGCGAGTTCCGTAGCACGTGGCGGCCGACGACCTGCTTCCTGGTCAGCCCCTTCAGGTAGGCGGTACGGGTGTAGTCGGCGTCGACCGACTCGATCACGCTGGCGCGCGTGATCCGCGCGATGTAGCCGAAGAGCACCGCGACGAGGGCGAAGCTCGGCAGGAGGAGGTACTTGACCTGGGTCAAGATGTTCGAGCCATCGGGCGCGGTCGCCGACACCGGCAGCCAGCCGAGCCAGAGGCCGAAGAACAGGATGAACACGATCGCGGTCACGAACTCGGGGATCGCCGTGAACGAGACGCCGGTGATCGTGATCGCCCTGTCGGAGAAGCTGTTGCGCCGGAGGCCGGACACGGTGCCGCCGATGATGCTGAGCGGCACGACGATCAGGAATGCGACCGCCGCGAGCTTGAGCGAGTTCACGAACGACGTCCCGAGGAGGCTCGACACCGACACCTGGTACTGGAACGAGGTGCCGAGGTCGCCGCGGAGGAAGCTGGTGATCCAGTCCACGTACTGCGTGATGAGAGGCCTGTCGACCCCGGCGTTATGGTTGAAGATCGCGACATCCCGCTCGCTCGCGAAGTTGCCGAGGATGTTCCTACCGAGGTCCCCGGGCAACAGCGACCCGGCAGCGAAGACGAGCACGCTGAGAATGAACAGCGTGATCAGTGCTAAGCCGAGCCGCTTGAGCAGAAAACGGGCGATCCGAGCCTCCCTCGAGTGTTTCGGCCGGGCCGCTGCGACGCGCAGCGGCCCGGCCCGAACGATTCCTTCCGAACTACCCGAGCGACGTCTTCGACAGGTACTGCGTGCCGATCGCGGCCGGGACGAAGCCCTTGACCTTCTTCGACGCGGCCTGCGTCCAGTTGAAGAAGTAAGGGATGATCACCGGGGTGTCCTTGAGCAGGATCCGCTGTCCGATCCCGGCGAACTTGCGCTGCTCGCTCAGCGTCAGCGCGGCCGAATACCCGTCAACGGCCTTGTCGAACGCCTTGTTCGAGTAGTTGGCCGCGTTCCAGACGCCGCCGGTCCTGAACGCCGAGGTGAGGAAGACGTTCGGCACGGCGCGGTGCCCGTAGTCGGTGATGAACATCGGCGAGTTCAGCCACGGGTTGGAGCCCTTCCCCGTCTTGCCACCCGTGTACGTGCCGGCGTAGACGGCGGTGTACGTCATGATGTTGAGCTTGATGTCGATGCCGATCTTCTTCGCCGAGGCCTGGAGGATCTGCGCGAGCTGGGGTTCCTCGTAGTACTTCGGGAGCGTGAGGGTGACGCTGAACCCCTTCGGGTAGCCGGCCTGCGCCAGGAGCTTCTTCGCCAGCACGAGATCCTGCTTGCGCTGCGGAACGGTCTTGTCGGACGACGGGTAGAGCGACGCCCAGGGCGAGTCGTTGCCCAGAGTGCCAAAGCCGCCGAGCAGACTCTCGACGAGCGCAGGCCGGTCGAGCGTCAGCGCTATTGCTTGCCGGACCAGGGCGCTCTTCAAGTCCGGGTCCGCGGCGGGTGACCCGGTGAGCATCGAAATCTCACGGTGGGGCGAGCCCTTGACCGCGAACATCTGGACGTTGGGGTTGCCGAACGCAGCGCGACCGCCGCTGAACGACGTCTGGCTCATCATGTCGATCTGGTTGCTCAGGACCGCCGCGACAGCAGCCGACTCGTCGGTGTAGTACGTCACGTCGATCCCGTCGAGAGGCGCCTTGCCGCCCCACCAGTTCGGATTGCGGTCGAACTTAGCGCTGACGCCGGGCGTGTAGGAGACGAGGTTGAACGCACCCGTCGTCTGCGGCGTCTTCGTGAACGTCCCGTCCTTGTACTTGGCCGGAAGGATGATCGACTGGTACGTCGTGTTGCTCGTCAGGTAGGGGAAGCTCGAGGTCGCTGCCTCCAGCGTGAAGACGACGGTGTAGTCGCCGACGGCCTTGATGCCGGACGGCGAGAGCACGCCCTTGAATGCGGAGAGCGCGGCGCCGGCGCCCTTCGGGTTCGTAATCCGCTTGTACGTCGCGACCACGTCCGCCGCTTTCATCTCCTGCCCGGTCGCGAACTTGACACCCTTGCGGAGGGTGTAGGTCCACACCGATCCCTTCGCGTTCGGCTTCCAGCTCACAGCGAGCTCGGGTGCAAGCGTCAGGTCCGCGTTCGTCCTGGTGAGATACTCGCCGTTGATGCTGCCGGTGGCCAGCGTGCCGTGATCGGCGAACAGGTTCGGCTCCATGGGCTTCGCCGGGGCCGGGTTGATGCCGAGCTTGAGCCGCCCGCCGGCCTTGACGGCGCCGGTGGCTGCGCGGGCGGGCGCGGCGTAGCCCATCGTTCCGAGCGCTGCGCCAATCGCGGTCGCCGAAAGACCGAGCACGGTGGCCCGCCGCATGAAGTCACCCCGGCTGTACTCGCCGGTGAGGAAATCGTCGAGTATCGCGTTCTCGAGCTCGCCCGCCTGGTTGAGGCGGTACTCGTCGAGTCGCCGTAGCTCCTCGCGGTTCATTGCATCCTCCCTGATTGCCGTGGAAATCTGACGTGCACCTGCATGGGACGGTTCTGTGACCCGGAAGTTGAATCGTGCGGGAACCGAAAAAGCCGTTCTACGGGCGGATCGATGTCCCGGTAGCACGGGATTAATGACAGGTAAGGGCGGTCAGGTCAAGTAATCCGTTCTCGATCTGGTTCGGTGTTCTCGACAAGGCCTGCTGAACTCCGTATTCTGGGGGGACATGACCACCGAGCGATACGCACCGCCCGGCCTGCGTGACGAGACCGCCGCGACCGAGGCGAACGGAAACCGGTCGAGCTCGAGCGGTGTGCAGGCGACGCTCCGCATCCTCGATCTGCTCGCAGCCAGCGCGCCGCTGCAGCTCTCGGAGCTCGCGCGCGAGCTCGGCCTCGCGAAGAGCACGGTGCACCGGATCTGCGCCGTCATGTTCGACCGCGGGTGGGTCGTGCGCGACGCCGAAGGCCGCTACGACCTTGGCATCAGGGCGCTGCGCCTGGGATCGCGCTCGGCGCAGCTGCCGATCGTGACAGCGTTCCGCACGGTCGCAGCCGAGTTCCTGACGCGGTACGACGAGACGCTCGCGCTCGCCGTGCTCGACGGCGCCGAGTCCCTCTACCTCGCGCTCGAGGAGACGTCGCACCCGATCCGCCTCGTCACGCACGTCGGCTCGAAGACGCCCGCGTTCGCATCGGCGAGCGGCCGGGCCGTGCTCGCGTCCTGGCCGGCTGAGGCCGTCGACGCGCTCTTCCGCGGGCTGCCTCTCGTGACGCCCGCGGGCCGCCGGCTCAACGGCCTGCCCGAGCTGCACGCGATCCTCGACGAGGTACGCGCCCGGGGCTTCGCCGAGAACTGGGAGGAGACCGCGATCGGCCTGTACGCGGCGTCGGTGCCCATCGTCAACGACGAAGGGCTGACCCTTGCGGCGCTGACCACCTGCATCCCGATCTCACGCGTGACGCCGGAACGACGTACCGAGATCGTGGAGGCGCTCGTCGAGGAGGGCCGTAAGCTCTCCGAGCTGACCGGATGGCTCCCGGCGTTCGTCGGGCGCCGGCCCTGATCCCCGACGAGATCGCGACGATGAAGATCACCGAGCTCAAGACGTTCGTCGTCGGGAACCCGCCGCCGCACTTCGGCGGGCGGTATTTCACCTTCCTCAAGCTGGT
>Ga0315275_10003049_pt1 | contig 15324 bp, 26 predicted proteins | sample YL17G03_0_MG_FD_205557 | JGI IMG/M metagenome (GOLD analysis project Ga0315275, IMG submission 205557) | Sediment microbial communities from Yellowstone Lake, YNP, Wyoming, USA - YL17G03_0 | ecosystem: Environmental > Aquatic > Freshwater > Lake > Sediment | place: USA: Wyoming | collected... | reverse complement strand
GACGCCTGTCCGATGGGCCTTATGCCCTCGATGCTGAGCGTTTATGCGGAGAAAGGTTTTTATGAGGGCGCAAAGGGATACAATCTCTTTGACTGCTTTGAATGCGGGTGCTGCACCTATGTCTGCCCTTCAAAAAGACCTATAGTGCAGTTGGTAAGACTTGCAAAATCACAGGTAAAACCATGAGGAATATAAAGGGTCCAGGGATGCAAGGTTACAAGGGGTCAAGTGAAAAACTTACAGGAAACCTTAAATCCATATATTCTGGGACCCTTGAATCCTGGGACCCTCGAACCCCGGAGTTATAGTGGCGGAAACTAAACAACATGGCCCTTTAATTATATCGACGAGTCCTCACATCAAGAGTGAGGAGTCCACTGCACGGATCATGTGGAGCGTGTCGGCCTCGCTGCTTCCGGCCATGCTTACCGGAGCATACTATTTCGGACCAAGGGCGGTCTTTACCGTCCTGCTTTGCATAACATCCGCCCTGCTCTCTGAATATATCTATCAGAAGGGTTTGAAGAAAAGGATCACTCTTAATGACGGCAGCTCCTTTTTGACGGGTCTTCTGCTCGGCATAAACCTGCCGCCCTCCGTGCCATTCTATATCCCGATCATAGGTTCTTTTGTTGCAATCGTCATCACAAAACAGCTTTTCGGAGGTCTCGGCTATAACATATTTAATCCCGCATTGATCGCCAGGGCCTTTTTGCTTGTCTCATTCCCAAAACTCATGACGGTCTGGACCGCGCCTACGGCAGCCTTTATCGGTATGGATGCTCTCACTACGGCAACCCCCCTCGGAATATTAAAGGAACAGGGACAGGCAAGGTTACTAGAAATCTTCGGTGACAAGCTGCACCTTTACTGGCAGCTCCTTGCCGGAAACCGCGCAGGCTGTATAGGCGAGACTTCAGGCATTGCATTAATTATCGGCGCCGCCTTTTTATTTTTCAGAAGATATATCACATGGCATATACCCTTGTCTTTTATAGGAACGGCGGCTTTGATCGCCTGGATCTTCGGAGGCACGGAAGGCGTCTTTACCGGCGATCCCCTGTTGCATGTATTAGGCGGCGGAATGCTCCTCGGCGCCTTCTTTATGGCAACCGATTATGTGACGAGCCCTTCGATGAAAAGCGGTCAGATAGTCTTCGGAATCGGCTGCGGTTTTTTAACGATGTTGATACGTCTTAAAGGCGGATATCCCGAAGGTGTAATGTTCGCTATTCTTATTATGAACTGTTTTTCCCCGTTGATCGACAGGGGTTTTCAAAGCAGGGTGTTCGGCGCACAAAAAAACCGGGACAAGAAATGACGCCTAAAGAGATATTTAAAATAACCCTGAACCTTGTCATCTTCTACCTGGTCGGCGGACTTATCCTTGCCGTTGTTTATGCCAAAACGTCGCCCGTCATGTACCGGAATGCAGTTATAGAAAAAGAACAGGCGCTGAAAAAGCTCATGCCCGAGGCCGACAGGATCGAAAAAATCGGAGACTGGTCGGTCCATGAAAAGCATGGAGAATATTATGCCGCAAAGAAAGGTGGCGCCGTTATGGGTTACCTCATACAATCCTACGGGAAAGGTTATTCAAGTTATATTAATACCCTGATCGCAGTGGACAAGGATTTCAGGGTGTTGAAGATAAACATCCTCGGCCATGCGGAGACGCCCGGATTAGGAGATGAGATTGAAACGGACGGCTTCAAAAACCGTTTTGCAGGGAAGGATGCCGGGCATTTGAAAGTGCTCAGGACGGAGACGACCGAATATGTCCAGGCGATTTCTGGAGCGACCATTTCAAGCAGGGCGGTAGCCGAGGATGCAGTGAAGAACGGCGTGGAGTTCCTGAAAAAAACTTTGCAGGAAAAAGGAGAAGGCAGTGTCACAGACAGGCACAGTTAGTTACCTTGACCTGATTAAGAACGGCATTCTGAAAGAGAATACTATCTTCAAGCTCGCCCTGAGTCTATGCCCCTCTATTGCCGTCACCAATAATCTGAGAAACGGCGTATTAATGGGCGTTGCAGTCCTTTTTGTGCAGGTGATGGTAAATATCACCATCTCTCTGATGAGAAACGTTATCCATCCCCGTGTGCGGCTGCCGATCTTCATGCTCGTTATTTCAGGATGGGTAACCGTTACGGATATGTCCATGGCAGCCTTTGCGCCTGAGGCGTATAAACAGTTGGGGCTATACATTCAACTGATCGTAGCTTTTGCATCCATACTTGCGCGCGCCGAGATGTTTGCGAGCAAAAACAAGTTCATGCCCTCTATGTTTGACGGGATCGGTATGGGTCTCGGCTTTTTATTTGCCCTTAGTATAATCAGCTTTTTCAGGGAGCTCCTCGGCAGGGGTTCATTATGGGGACATCAGCTCATAAATGCAAAGCCTCTACTGATATTGGTGCTGCCCGCAGGCGGCTTCTTTGCCGTAGGCATATTGATGGGTTTGTTCAACTGGCTAAGCATGAAATATGAAAAATAGACTAATAATATCCTCCCCTTTGCAAGGGGAGGTTGGAGGGGTTTTTGAAAAATGATTATTGCAAAACCTCCACTACCCCTCCTTGCCAAGGAGGGGATTTTTGAGATGGAGAAATTATGAGTCCCGAATTCATTAAAATATTTGAATTGATAGTTGCGGCGTCGCTTATCAATAATTTCGTCTTTACCAGATTTCTCGGCCTCTGCATTTTTTTTGGAGTCTCAAGGAAAATGGAAACGGCCGTCGGTATGAGCATAACCTTCACTTCGGTAATGATGATCAGCGCGGCCCTGAGCTGGGTCGTCTTCAACTTCGTACTGGCGCCTTATGAAATAACGTTTCTGAAGATTATCGTTTTTATCGGAATAGTAGCAGGTTTTGTGCAGGCGTCCGATACCATAATGAGAAAGGTTTCCCCGGAGTTATATCATAAGCTGGGTATCTACCTCGCCCTTATCTCAACGAATTGCATTATACTTGCCGTGCCGTTACTGAATGCAGGCGAGCATTACAATTTCATCGAAAGCATTGCCTTTGCCTTCGGCTCCGGGATCGGTTTTGCCCTGGCCTTGATAATCATGGCCAGCATACGTGAAAAAATCGAGCTTGCAGACGTCCCGGCGTCTTTTAAAGGGACTCCGATAGCCTTTATCGTTACAGGGCTTATCGCCCTGGCCTTTGCAGGTTTTTCAGGATTGATAAAGATATAATTTATAGGGACTCCGGTCCACTGGCTGTCATTATCCGGCTTGACCGGATAATCCAGGACTTTCCTCTGGATTGCCCGATCAAGTCGGGCAATGACCAAAAAACTCAAAATTTTTTAAAATTTTTTAGGATTAATAACATAAAAGAGGGTTTAAATGTTTGAGCTTAAGAACATCCTGGATCTTCTGACAACCGGTGTGTTTCATTTTCTTGTGCCGCAAGCCGGCGTAGGCGGAGGTGTAGAGGCAAAAGAATATGTTGCGCTGGCCCCGTTGATCAAATATACCTTAATCTTCCTTGCAGGCGTCGGCGCGGTATTCGGACTCGGTCTCGCTTTGACGGCGAAAAAATTTTCCGTCAAGATTGATCCGCGCGTTGAGAGGGTGCTTGATACCCTTGCGCATGCGCATTGAGGGGCCTGCGGGTTCGCCGGGTGCGAACAATATGCGGAAGCGGTTGTGAATAAAGCGGATGTCCCGCCGAACCTATGCACACCCGGGGGCGTCAAAACCGCCGAAGCGGTTGCGGCAATCACCGGTAAAAAAGCCGTCCTGAGAGAGCCGAATTTTTCGAGGATAATGTGTAAAGGCGGCTGGAGCAAAACATCAAAGAAGTTCATATACGAAGGCGTTCAGGACTGCAGGGCCGTCATGCTTGCAGGCGGAGGGGACAAGTCGTGCATATACGGTTGTCTCGGCTACGGGACCTGCTCGCGGGTTTGTCCCTTCGGCGCTATAACCATGACGGAAGACCATCTGCCCTTTGTCGATATTAAAAAATGCACCGGCTGCAGAAAATGCGAAGCAGTCTGTCCGAGAAAGGTCATCAAAGTCTTGCCTGCGTCACGGCAGGTCCTCGTCACGTGTAATTCAAAGGACAAGGGTCCGGATACAAAAAAGAACTGTCAGACAGGATGTATCGCCTGCGGGATATGTGTCAAGGTATGCCCTTTTGATGCGCCTGTCGTTGAAAATAATCTTTCGAGGATAAATCTTGACAGATGCAGGGTATGCGGACTCTGTGTCACAAAGTGTCCCACCGGCGCAATTAGCGATTTCATACCTGAAAGACCAAAGGCTTTTATAAATGACAATTGCATTGGATGCGAAATTTGTGCTAAGGTATGTCCCGTCGATGCTCCCTTCGGCGAACGTAAAAAGCTGTATAAGATAGACGGCTCAAAGTGTATCGGCTGCGGCATTTGCACCGCTAAATGTCCTGTTCAGGCTATCGAAGGGACGTTTAATACAAAGTCGGTAATGGCCGAAGCTGCAAAGAAAAAAGATAAAGCGGCATAATAAGATCGGCGCCCTCTTTGAGGGGCCTGTAAACTTTATTTAAGGAGGGGTAAGGTTTATGAAGTTTTTCAGAGGTTTATTGGCTGTAGTTGTTGTTGTACTTTTCTCCGGTTCTGTCTTTGCAGGTACCGCCGGCGATGAATCCTTGCAGAAGCTGATGGATGGCAACAAAAGGTACGTCGAGGGCACCCCCATTAACAAAGACCTCGGTGATACCAGGAGGAAAGAAATACTCAAAGGTCAGCATCCCTTTGCAACCGTGATCACCTGCTCCGACTCAAGAGTCCCGCCCGAACATATCTTTGACCAGGGTCTCGGCGATATATTCGTAATCAGGGTTGCAGGCAATGTCGTTGACTCCATTGCCCTTGGAAGCATCGAATACGGCACTGAACATGTAAAGACTCCTCTCCTCGTCCTGCTTGGACATTCGGACTGCGGCGCAGTCAAGGCCACTTTGGGAGCGAAAGGCGCCCCTGAAGGGAATATCGGAGCAATAGTCAAGAAGATCCAGCCTGCCGTAAAGAAAGCAAAGAAAAAGGGCGGTTCCAACGAGGAAGTCCTTGAAACAGCCATCAAGGAAAACGTCATGAACGTTTATGCCGACGTCATGAAGAGCCCGGTAATTAAAGAGCTTGTACATGAAGGCAAGTTAAAGATAGTTGCCGCTGAATACGACCTCGCAACCGGAAAGGTCAATATGATCGACCTGCCTAAAAAAGAACCGCACCATAAGAAAGCCGAAAAGAAGGCCGAAGCAAAAAGCGAAAAAGTCCATTAATCCTTTAGCTTCTATTATTAAAAAAGGCCCATGCTCCTGCACGGGCCTTTTTATTTCCATCTTTTACAGGCATTCCTCAACTGTTTTACAAACTTGTTATAATCCGAATGAACTTGTGTTAATCCCCGGCTACTTGACGCTGTTAGCCTTCCTCTTTTATCATTCTTGCATATTCGTCATGTGACCCGATCCAGACCCAAATATAGTCATTACCGTCTTCTACAGCGAGAGCTCTATAGTTCAGACCGGCGCGGACAGACCAGAATGTACCTATTTTCTTGAAATGAAGAGATGGATGTGAGGGATTTGCTTTTAGTAACTCGAAGTTTTTCTTTGATATCTTTTGAATAGGATCGGGAAGGTCTTTAAAACATTTCCGGAAGCGCTCTGTTGTTCGATGCACTTAAAGTTCCCTGAGTTTATTTGTTGCTTTTGCCTCAAGTGCTTCCTTCAGTAAAAAATCTAATTCCCCTGACCCCGAGTCTGCTGCGATTTGTGTGTCCCACTTTTGCCAGTCTTTCTCGGAAAACCACTGCCTCAACAAAATATAGTCTTGTTCAGGCAAGGTGTCAATGGCTTGTTTTATTTCATCCACCCTTGACATTTTCGACCCCCTTCAATTTAGCGCTAATGCTTATATTATACCTCACTTTATAAGGCTAACATTGACACTTTTTACGATATCGTCAACGATAAAACTCACCCGTGCGGAAATCAAACAGTGTTAATTTGCATCGGGTTGATTGATTCGTTATGTGCCTGATTTGTACACATCACGTCTATGTCCAGCTTTAACAACTATAATATACAGTTCCCTGTCGGAAACTGAATAGACTATTCTGTAAACTCCCTGACGAATTCTGTATCTGTTGTCTCCGGTAAGCTTTTCACATCCCTGGGGTCGGGGGGTATCTGCCAGTCCCTGAATCTTTTGAATTATCCGGACGCGATCTTTCCGTGTGATGTTCTCAATTTCTTTGACAGCCGACGGCTTGATAAGGATATTATATTTTGCCACGCCTCTTCAGGTCCTTGAGAACTTCCTCAAATGACAGATTTGGCTCATGTGCCCTTTCTGAAAATGCAGCGATGTCTTCAGCGTCTTCCGCGAAGACGATCCGGATTGCCTCATTGACGATATCAGAGACGGAACTATCAGTTTCAGCGGCTTTCATACGAAGAGCCTTATGGATATGGGGGTCAAAATAAATTGTTGATTTTTTGGCTATTGTTTTCATGTTTTTAATATACCATCATGAAGGCAAAGCGTCAAGACGCAAAATTATTAATTAGTATTATTAAACCGGAGCTGTCCATTGTCAAGGGCTGACCCCTATTTTTCACAGGTTTGTAAAATCGTACAGCGGATTTACAAACCCGCGTTCACCCGGTTGTCGGGCAGATATTAAACATCGGACCACACCGCTAATTTATTGCCCGATGGGTCCAGGAAGTGGAAACGCCGCCCACCCGGAAAAGAAAAAATATCCCCAATCTTTATAGGACCAACCAAATACATTCATATAAAAGACCTTCGACCGATTAAGGTCTTCAATGCTTTTCGCGGGGAACTCGATGAAGTCAAAACAATTTATACGATCTTTTTTCGGCATTAAAGTCTCCGTTAAATGTTGTCTAACAATTGCTGTTGTTAGGTAATTAAGTTTTTAATTTCTTGATTATATGTTTTGCGAGATTATCGTTTATTTCCGTGTGCCTTGGTACCGGTTGGGAGACTTTTGTTGTTGGGTTTTGATACCAGTCATGGTTCCCTCCATGCCTGATAAAGACACAACCCATCAATTCAATCCCTATTATAAGGTCTCGCCTTTTCAAGAAACCTGGAGTTCTGCAACTTTACGAACATGAGGAATAGTTCCGCTGGTGAGTTCCTTATAGATGTCTTTGAGGTTATCCTGGAGTTCCTCTATCGATTCCCCTTGTGTCATGTAATCGGGATATTCTTCCAAATATCCCAGCCACATCCCTTCGTCCTGCCAATAAATATACCTCATTCTTTCCATGCTCAAATTATATCCATTGGGACATAAAACTTCAATTTATTTCTTGACATAACGATAGAACTCAAAAGTATGGCGGTAGTTTCACCGCATCCTGTGGAGTGAAATGTTAGCGGATTAATTCTTAGCCTCTATTAGTTTGCCGTTAATGAATTTATGAATTATGCTGGAAACATATGTCTGATAGGGTAGGCCCTCAGTTACTGCTTTTTTCTGCAATTCATATAAGTCTCTTTCGGAAATTCTTATGTTTAATCTTTTATCCTTCTTTAAAGTGTTTTTTGCGTATCTCATTAGTTCCGCTTTTCTCTTCGGAAGATTCTTTACCGGCACCCATTCGCCTTTTTCAAAACTGTCCAATATTTCCTGTTCTTCCTTAGTTAATTTAGTTTTCATTTTTTCCTCCAAAATAAATTTCTGTTGCCTTTCTGCTGGGGATAATGGTTTTCAGAAATATTTCTTCCTCATCCTCAACATATGGAACAAGGTACGCATAATTATTTATTCCAATCACCATTATCCGCTGTTCCGGATACCTTTTCTGATTTGGATGCAGATAGTCATCCAAAATGTCGCCTTTTTCAATATAAAAGACCATATCCTCAAAGCAAATTCCCCTTGATTCTTTGAGTTTCAGGCTCTTTTCCGTATTCCAATTTATATACTTCATCTATTTATAGATTATCACATTGTGTGCATTTTGGCAACTATCTGAGATTATGATTTTCTATTTTCCGGCCTTTTCATTAATCATTTATTGTTCCAACTGATAGGGTAAGCCGCCCGGCCGCTGACCCTTGCCAAAATCAAACAGCGTTAATCTGCGTCGGGTTGATTGATTCGTTCAACGCTTTTCAATTTTCTTTTTTTTCCGATAACAAACTTCGCACCAGTACTTGTCTCCAAGTTGGGCATAGCCATCTTCGCCCAATACAATCACCTTCCCACAGACTGTGCAGAGCGTTGGCTCATATTCAGGAGGATTTTCAAGCTTCTCAAAATTGTATCCATTAGTTCCATACCAAACATACATCTCTGTCATGAACGAGTTTTTGCAAAGTTTGCAATCTTTCCAGTGTCCCGGATGCTTCTCGTTATGATGGTAACCGCAAAGGGTGAATCGATCATGGTTGCGATGACAACTGTTCCGCGCATAAGAAAACGTTATATATTTGTGTTCATCGTTGCATATCCAGTTGCCACAGCATTCAGTCTTTATCAAGTTTTTCGTTTTGCCGCAGAGCCCGCACCGAAGTTTTGGCTCTTTCTTTACGGTTTTATTGTTATGCTTTGTTGTCATTTTTTTGTCGTTGAACGCCGGAACTCACTATCGGAGCGAAGCGGAGTCCGGTGCAGTGATTCGTTATATGTCAGAGTAATTATTATTTTGTATGAGCAGGTGTTCGCCTCTTGGAAGGAATAATCGCAATCAATGACCGAAGCGCTTTGTTGACTGATTCAGAGTCCGAAAAATACTTTCTAACATCCGGCTCTCACATAACTGCTCCGTCTTCAAGCTTAAAATATTGGACCGAGGTTGTGCCATCCTCTTTATGAATAACAACCTTATGCCCGGCACGATATGCTTTATAATATTTCCCCCGCACTCCGCCCTGCATGTTTGAAAAATCATATTCCGGTTTCATATCTTCCCTGTTTATCATAATTCTTTATATATAACGTCAACCTCACCGGCGTGGCGGCAGTATCGCCACGTCTATGTGGAGCGATTTGTTATGCAGTTTTTTGAATTAGTTTATTGTCGAGTTCAAGCTCATAAGAGAGGATTGTCTTAATATTCATCTTTTTGGAAGCATTAAGGATTTCTATTCCAACTATTTTATTCTCGGATGTTGTATCTAAATTAACACCCTCAGAAATTTCAACGACGCCATCAGGCTTTTGATTCCCCAATTTTATATATACAGCATCAACCTCATTATCGTAATGCACTTTCATTGTTTTCTTCCTTTCTTCAGCGGATAATTTGTTATTACTGTTATGGTATCCTTTTCGACAGAGACAATAATTTTCAAAGGACGGGTCGGCTTGAGTGATTCATTAGCTTTTTTCATTATTTTCAGGTTCAATGAGCCGACAGACTTCATGCCCGCAGATTTTGCATTTTCCTCTAAGAATCAAATCAGCCCTTTGCATTTTCGCCATTTCCAGAACGATGGGGACAGAATTCAAGCATTTTCCACAAAAAACGTTGTTTAAGATTTTGGTCTGTTCAGATTTTGGTATTTTGTTCCATCTTTCCTTAGCCTCTTTGGTAAAAGGTTCGAACTGTCGTATAGGCATTATCTTTTTTTCATTCATCTTGTTCGTCATATGTGTCCAAATATACTTGTAGTTTGTCGAAAAGTCGATCAAGTTCCTTTTCAAGCTTTTTGTTTTTGGTATGATTTGCCTCGGCGGCAACATACCCTTGAATATGCTCTATTTCATCAAGCGACAAATTAACTTTAATGCCTTTGCCGTCAACAACCGCAAGCCTTGTATAGTTGGGATCGCAGAATGTCTGATCGTGAATAATATCCCGTTCGCGCAGAGTCAGTTTGACTGGTAATTTCGTCCCGTATGGTATTTTCTTCTGTTTCATATTTTACAGCTAACGATAGAACTCACAGGTGCGGCGTTTGTTTCGCCGCATCCTGTGGAGTGATTGGTTATGTGTTATTTTGTTATTGTTTCTACTATGGATATGTCTTTTTTTATCCACTCATTTACTATCGTTGCAATCTCGACGCCTTTTTTCTTTGAAAATTTACTTAGCATTTCCATCATGTCAGGCTCGATGTATATAGGTAGATACAATTCTGCATCCGGTCTATAAAACTTCCCCCTCTCACCCTTGGAAAAATCGTATTCTTTTTTCATTTATTTTCCTCCCGATAATGTTTTGCTTCCTTTTTGGTTGCTTTTCGAGCAGAAATAATATGAATTCTGCAACATTCGCTGTCTATTTGATTGAAAGTATGTACCATAACCAATAGAATACCGCTTTTATCTATTCCTATTGTAACCCAACGGTCTTCATTTTCACTATGTTCATCATCAAACACAGTTATAGCTCTGGGATCAAGAAATATACCGGCTGCTTGCTCAAAACTGATATTATGTTTTTTTCTATGTGTCTTCGCTTTCTCAGGATGCCAGTCGAAATAATATCGCATAAGCTACTCCTCTTTATTTTCATTTTACACATAACGCCGGAACTCACTGGCGGAGAGAAGCGGGGTCCGGTGCAGTGATTCGTTATGCTTTACTCTTTTTTATTCTCTTGTCCCAATATCCAGGTTCTCTATTCAATTGCATGACTGCGATTATTATGATTTCCTCTTCCTTCATTTGATAAATCAATCCATACGGGAACCGGTTGGTTAAACACCTTCTTGTGTTTTTTGAGAATTTAGACCAAGCTGAAGGGAAATGGATTATTCGCTGAATTGTTGAAAAGACTTCTTTGGAGAATGCTAAACCAAGTCCTTTTTGGCATTCTTCAAAATAATTTATTGTTTTAAAAAACTCTTCCTTTGCTTCAGGATGGAAAGAGTAATTCATTTGTGGTACTTCTTATGAATTTCCTTAAATACTTCATCTCCGGGAATAGTTTTAACTTTGCCGGTTTTGATTTCACTAAGCCGTCTTTCAGCTTCCTTCGCCCATAATTTGTCTATTTCCTTCTGAGAAGGATGCAGGCTATTAAGAAGTTTTTCAATGAGTGCAGTTTTAATGTCTATAGGCAAAGATTCGACGGTTGAAATTAGCTTGATTGTTTCTGCTGTCATAATATATCACCTCTCTTTTGATATTTTAGCATAACAAAGAGTTCTCTGGGAGTACGCAGTTTGAGCGATCAGTTGTAGTGACGGGTTATGCACTGAACTTTATGAATACTGCGGTTCCTTCCATGTCTGACGTAGATATTCGTGTCAATGACTGCCTTCACTTGTATCTTGCAGCCCTTACTTTCTCGACCTCTTTTGTAATCTCATCATATGAAATAGGAATGTCTTTCTTTGCTGAAAGTAATCTTTTGAAGCGTTTTTTCAAGGTTAAACTGTCGAGATATCGCGCAAGGTCTTCTTTTTCCTTAACGGAAAACTGAGAAATTAAACCTTTCACCTGATTAACATCCATCTTTATCGTCGCCGTCATATCTTTGTCCTCCCGAATTATTTCTTAAGATTATTATAGCCTAAAATAGGCCGGTTCTTGATTGTTAATGCCGTTATTATTATTTTGACGTCTAACAATAAGTTCAGCGGGTTCCCCGCTGGAACGACTGGTTAGGGTTAGTCAGCCTTGTCCCATGTCAAGGGCAGACCCCATTGTTTTTCATTTCCGGTTTTGTCTTTTTTGTACACCCAAAATGACATTTGTTTTTACCCTTTATTACTGTCTATTTCAGTTGAAAGATCTTTCTGCATATCCCCTGCAGTGGTTGAGTCCCACTCATAGCCATGCTTAGCATACCACGCAGCTAAGTTCGCTTGCGAAATTCCCTGATCGAGCGGTTTTGGCCTGAGTCTCATTCGCGGCATTCCCTCCCTAATTGCCGTGTTTTCCACTTCAGCCAATACCGCACTGCCTATTCCCCGGCATCGCAACTCTTTAGGCACAAAGATTTCATAAAGTACCATATGATCGAGCTCAGGCCATCGGTCAAGAGAAACAAATGCAACCGTTTCGCCGTCTTTGACGGCACGGTAATGAATTGTTTTTGTGCTTTTAGAGCTTTCTTGGGCTCGTTTCATTAGTGTTGGTAAATCAACATCTGCAAGGGCTTTGATTTCAATAAGTCTTATTTCCATGGTCATTATTGTTCTATTGTTGGCTTAACGCCGTAAATAAGCCGCGTGTGAACAGCAAAAGTGAAAACCGCCGACGGTTATTACACGTCGGCTTGATTTTATTGTTGGGAGTTTTTTTAAAGTCGTTCATTTCTTGGCTGAAGAATTGTTTTTCGGGTGAGGACTGGCGGATAAACGTGATTGTATGCCTTGCAGTAATTCTATTTGTTGTTCAGTCTGTGAATTTGGTTTTAATGCTACATAAATCTGAATTGATGCCGTTAAAATGGTTAAAACCATGAGGACAATAACAACGTATTGCAGTTTTATATTTTGGCTTTGCAGATCTGTATTCTGGCGTTGCAGTGTTAGATTCAGGCCTTGCATTTCCGCATTTTGTTTATCAATTTTCTCTGTGTATTTTTTCAGTAAGAGCAATCTTATTGTCTCACAAACTTGTGCAAACTGTGTGGCGGAGAAATAATCCGATGCAGCAGAAAAACAAAGAGCGGCAGCGTATTTTTCAAGTTGATCTTCTGATAGATTACTTATTTCACCGCTTGAAACGATTTGACTTAATTTATCGAGTTGGTCTTGTGGTCTCATTTTATTTCTTTAGGATGCTGAGACAAAAGTACAGAATCATGACATTTAAGACATTTGACATAATCTTTATGGAAACCATCGGGAATCATATGAATACCTTGCTTATCGCATTCCCAACAACGAAAACAGAACGGTATCGGATCATCCAATAACCACAGGAGGCTACCAGAATGAATAAATTTAGTTTTTTGAAAAAGTTGTTCTTGAAGCATAGAATTTGTCTCAGTGAGTTCATTGATTCGTGTGTCAGCAATTTTCTTAATGTTCGAGATATCTTGATTCTTTTTCTCATCAAAGGACGCAAGTTCCGACCTTGTAGCCGAAAGCGTTTCATTAAGATTCTGAATAGTTGCCTTGTATTTAATATGCTTAAGTGTCAGACTCGCGGAATAAGCGATAAGACTGATAAACAACGGAATTACTATTGCCAAAATTATTGTCATTTTATTAATGCCTCTATTTTATTGACTCCCAACGCTATCATCAGCCGCCGGGCCACTAAGCATCGAAAAGATGACCAGCTTATTCCCGGTGGGCTGGATGAATTTGTTAGGTTCTCCTCCATAAAAAAATTAATAAAACTATACCGCTAATTATTAACAAGAATGCAATCAGGGGGGATAATAGCATCACAATACCAGCAATTATAATAGAAGGAATCCATCCCAAAGACAATCCAAGAAACCAACCATAAGTTGCGACTGCATAAATCCAACAACTAAAGAAGGTAAGAATACCAAGTAGCCCGCTAAACAGTCCAAATAAAGATTCATTATTCACATTCCCTTGATAATCATGAGCAGGTCTCCACCCAGTCCTCCACAATTCTGCATTTTCCGGATTAGAATCACTATATGGATTATCAGATTCAGCTATGCCATTTAAGAATGCGAGTCTACCCTCTTGAAGAATAGGATTAACAGGTTTATCTCGTTTTAAAATATTCATAAGCATCTATTTTTTTAGAACCTAACAATGATTATACCCAATTGGTTTTATTTGACAAAAGTATACCACAAAAAATCTCATAAATTTTCAATCGTTATTTAAAACAATCTATTAGCCATGCCTTAGTTGGCAAAACATAGGTAATATCAGGATATACGCAATTGGTATAACAAGGAATTTATGACAAAGGAGAATATATTACCGAATTTTTAGGAGTTTCTGAGGTCCGGTTCTCCGCATAAAATGAAAAATAAACTCTTCAATAAGCCACGTACCTGTCCTTCCCTATTTTCCCCTTTCACAGTAAACTAAAAATATGGACGATTATGCATTCAGTCCGGCCTATCTTCAACTTCCTTCCGGAGTATTATCCGATAAAGTCAGGGAGGCAGAGGAAACCCTCAGAGAATGCACCCTTTGTCCCCGTGAGTGCAGGGTTGACCGTACCGCAGGCGAAAAGGGTTTTTGCAAGACCGGGGACAAGCCGTTCATTTCAAGCTATAGTCCGCACTTCGGCGAAGAAAAACCTCTGGTCGGACGATTCGGTTCAGGGACGATCTTTATGGGGAACTGCAACCTCGGCTGCATCTTTTGCCAGAACTATTCAATAAGCCATCTTGAAGAAGGAATCGAGATGTCATTTGAAAAGCTTGCAGATATTATGCTTTCCCTGCAAAACGAGGGGTGCCATAATATCAACTTCGTCACACCGACCCATCAGATGCCTATGCTGCTGCGCTCTTTGCTGATTGCCTCTGAAAAGGGGTTGAGATTGCCGATCGTCTACAATTGCGGGGGCTACGAATCACCCCATGCGATACAACTACTTGAAGGTGTTGTCGATATTTATATGCCTGATTTTAAGTATGCGGACCCTGCCATGGCAAAAAAATATTCCGGGGCGGAAAACTATCCAGAGGTAGCAAGGGCTGCTCTAAAAGAAATGCACAGGCAGGTCGGGGACCTTCTGACCGATAAAAGGGGTATTGCCATGAGAGGCCTGCTTGTCAGGCATCTTGTGTTGCCCGAAGGAATTGCGGGGACGGCGAAGATCGTAAAATTTATCGCTGAAGAGATTTCTAAAAATACTTACATCAATATCATGGACCAGTATCACCCATGTTACAAGGCATTCGACCACCCGCCGTTGAACAGAAGAATTACCGCAAAGGAATATACCGAAGCTTTAAACATGGCAATAAAGGCGGGGATTAAGAGGATCGACGGGGTAACGGTGTAAGATTCACCCTCTCCCAACCCTCCCCCCTCAAGTGGGAGGAACCAAATAGTGTCTGTGTATAAAGTCGGTGGTTGTCATCCTACGGCTTGACCGGTCCCGAAAGCTTTCGGGACAGAAACCCTTGAAAAGACTGGATTCCCGCCTTCGCGAGAATGACGAAAATTTTACGGAATCATTATGATTTCAACTCCACAATCTCCGCTTCCATCTTTTCCAAATCCAGCAATGCCACGCTTGATTTCCCGTAAAGCCATGTGCCGACTTCACCCGGATTTACAAGCAATGCTTTCCCGACCTTTCTAACATCCGCCGTGTGCGTGTGCCCATATATGACCAGGTCAAAATGCCCGCTGTCGGCAAGCGCTTCAGCGACCTGATGTTCATGGATGACGACAATCTTTTTATTGTGGAGTTTGAATATGTACG
>Ga0315275_10003047_pt1 | contig 15336 bp, 12 predicted proteins | sample YL17G03_0_MG_FD_205557 | JGI IMG/M metagenome (GOLD analysis project Ga0315275, IMG submission 205557) | Sediment microbial communities from Yellowstone Lake, YNP, Wyoming, USA - YL17G03_0 | ecosystem: Environmental > Aquatic > Freshwater > Lake > Sediment | place: USA: Wyoming | collected... | reverse complement strand
GCACTGGTGTTATGGCTGATAGTAAAGATATTTTGGTTGTATTCCTGAGTTACGCAATTGGATGCTTTTCGACCGGTTACTATTTGACCCGGCTTTTTACCGGCAAAGATATAAGAAAATCCGGCAGCGGCAGCACAGGAGCAAGAAACGCAGGCAGAGCACTCGGCAGAATTGGTTTTGCCGTGACATTTTCAGGGGATGTCGCAAAGGGTTTAATCGCTATTTGGGTAGCATCAATGCTGACTCCGCATTCCTGGGCAACAATGGCATCGCTGCTCGCTGTTGTGACTGGGCACATCTGGCCCATCCAACTTGGTTTCCGCGGAGGAAAGGGCATAGCGGTAACGCTCGGAGGCATACTGGTTTTTGACTACTGGATTGCGGTTGCCTGCTGTCTGGTATTTTGCTTATGCTTTGTTTGCCTGAGGAAATATATGCTCAGCGGGTTAACAGCGGTAGCGATAATGCCTATTGCGGCCGTGTTGACGAGACATTCGGCTGCGGACATCATCGGTATTCTGCTGCTTGCAATCCTGATTCTGTTTGCTCATCGGAAAAATATCGCCGAACTTATCCTCCAAAAGCATGTTGAAGGGAGAGCAATCGCTCAAGACCGGGACGGGAATCGATAAATATGGCCCAAACGCTTAGATTAAAAATCGCAACAAAACCATGGGAGTTCGAGCAGATTAACAAGCTGAACTATGAAACATTCGTCGAAGAAATTCCTCAGCACAGACCCGATACGAACAGAACACTGGTGGATAAGTTCCACAAAGAGAATACTTACGTTATTTGCACGGACAAAGATAAACTGCTTGGCATGCTGGCCGTTCGAAACAAGCGGCCTTTTTCGCTTGACGAAAAACTCGGCAATCTCGATTCGTATCTGCCGAACAATCGATCGGTTTGCGAAATACGCCTTCTCGCCGTCAGAAAAAATTATCGTCACACGCTGCTATTTCGCAACTTGATAGCAAAGACCGTAAAACATTGCCGCAAACAAGGACACGACATCGCTGTTATTTCCGGCGCCTTAAGACAGAAAAAATTGTATGAACATCTTGGTTTCGTGCCGTTTGGCCCTGTTGTAGGCACCCCCGAAGCAAGTTTTCAGCCAATGTATCTGACAATTGAAGCATACAAAAAATCAATAAGACCCACCATAGAACCAAAATTGCCGTGTTCAAACAGAAAAAAATTGCTGCTTTTACCCGGCCCGGTCGAAATTCCGCTAAACGTCCGATTGGCATTCAATGAACAAACTATCTCTCACCGGTCGGAAGAGTTTTTGAAAATTCACAGGGATACGAAAAGACTCCTGTGCCAATTGGCCAACGCAAAAAACGTTGCGATATTAATGGGCTCAGGGACATTGGCAAATGACGTGATTGCGGCCCAGTTGTCTTTGAAATCCGGAAAAGGCCTGGTTTTGAGTAATGGCGAATTCGGCGATAGAATTATTAACCAGGCAAAACGTTTTGCTCTTTCATTCGACGCCTTGTCCGAAGACTGGGGAAAACCCTTCGATTACGATGCGATTAGAAAATTTATCGACCAGCATCCGGACATCAACTGGTTATGGGCGGTTCACTGCGAGACATCTACGGGTATGCTCAATGATACGGCAACGTTAAAAAATATATGTAATGAGCGGGGAATATCGCTTTGCCTTGATTGCGTCAGCTCACTCGGCACCGTTGATGTGGATTTGCAGGGGGTATGTTACGCTTCAGGCGTCAGCGGAAAGGGCCTGCGTTCTTTTTCCGGATTATCAATGGTATTTTATGAGCAGGCGCTTTCGCAGGGAGGCAAGATTATGCCCTCATATCTGGACCTGGCTGTCTATCACGAGGCGGATGGTACACCTTTCACCATCTCTACCAATCTCGTTTATGCGCTCTATGAGGCCATCAGAACCAGCAAGCCGACAAATACGGCTGTTGTCTCCGCGTGGCTGAAGAAAGAACTGCGCAAAATCGGATTAAATACTGTCGTTCCAGATGAGCATGCCAATCCCGCAATAATTACTCTTGGTCTGCCAGACCAGTTCAACTCCGAAACAGTAGGTTCGCGACTGGAAAGCGAGGGGTACTCAGTATCCTACAGGAGTAACTATTTACTGAGAAGAAACTGGATTCAAATCTGCTTAATCGGTGATTATTCCCAGAAAGAACTGACTCCTGTTCTGGAAATTCTTGGGCAAATTTTAGCGGACTGAGCGGCTGTGGTGCGCGCTACCTAACCCGCCAGGTTCAAGTGCCTGATTCCGTGCCGCTTTTTTGAGTTTCGGTTAACTGCCATTCGCACTTGTCGGTATATGTTTTGCCGTCGCGGGTTGTCATCGCCTCGATTGTATTAAGGCCGGGTTTGAGGCGGATATCGAACCATTTGAATACACAACTTTTCCCCGTCTGGCTTCCTATGGTCTGGCCGTTGACTTTCAGCTCAACCGAATCGCAGTTTGAATAGACCTTCACCATCGTATTCGGGTCTGTTCGCTCGGCGTGGCGACGGCTGGTGATATACACAAACGGCTCGCCTGCCACGGCGTAATCATTAGACGAAGCCGGGGTTGTCCATTTGGCCTTGTAAAAATAAAAGGCGTCTTTTCTTGTAATTCTATCGGCTGTAACAAGGCCTTTATCGTTAATACCATTGGCGTCGCCTTCGGTGCGCCAGGCGCTTGAAAAATTAAACATCACCCAAGCGAAGCTGCTCCAAAGATATGGCCTTGCCTCAATCGCGGCGTAATTTTCCTCGTGGACAATCGCCTGCCATTCTTCCGGATGCCATTTGCCGCCCGGCGCGGGGCCTTTTTTTATATTCTGCTCGTGCTGTTTGATGCTGGCGCCTGCCCCATATTCACTGATACCCAGCGGCTTATCGCCTGCGGTGAGCTTGTCGAATCCGTTTGCGTCTTTTTTGTATCTGTCGATGTCCTGAGCCATCTGGGGCGGCATGGCCCGATACCAGCCGGGATAGGTATTCCAGGCAACGAGGTCGGCAATCGCTCGCGTGCCCGGCCATTTGCTGCTGGGATCATTGGATGCGGCGGTTGTGAGGCGGGTCAGGTCTTCCTGTTTTGCAAGCGATTGCAATTCGGTCAGCAGCGGGCGCGGGTCGTCGCATCGACCTGAGTTGCCAAGCTCATTGTATAAGCCCCAAACAAAAATCGACGGGTGGTTATACTTCTGGCGGATAAGCTCCGTCAACTGCTGCTTGGCGTTTTCAGCAAAAGCGGGAGTATTATATACCTGGTTGACCAGAGGTATTTCAGTCCAGACGACAAGGCCGGTTTTGTCGCAAAGTGAATAGAAGTAATTTGCGTGCGGATAGTGCGCCAGCCGGACGCAGTTGGCGCCGAGTTCAAGAATCAGATTCGCGTCTTCATCCTGGTCGGCGTAACTGATTGCCCATCCCTTGCCGATTCTGTCCTGATGACGATTGACGCCATGCAGCGGATACGATTCGCCATTGAGGAAGAAACCCTTGTCCGCATCAGCACTGTAGTAACGAAGACCAAGAGCGCCCAGTGTTCCGCTCGCCTCGGCGAAGCCCTTCGGCGAAGCCGGGCTTATTTCGTCAACGACGTTGCCATCGCAAAGTATTTCGACTTTCGCCTGGTACAGGTATGGGTCTTTACGGCCATTCCACAAATGCGGATTGGCAATCCGTACCTGGTGGTTCACGCTTTTAGTTTGGCCGGGTTCGACCTGTGCCGATTCTTCTGTCTTCACTACCGTCGCTGAATTGGCATCAAGTATCGTAACCCGCGATTGAACCATTGCCGGCTTACCGAGGCCGTTTGAAACCTTCGCCAGGACATCGATTATCGCTTCTTCTTTTGTAACCTTGGTTTGCTTGATATATATTCCCGGCGAGGCGTAATCGAGAGGCGTTATGCAAACGGGATTTTTGATAATCAGCCAGACGGGACGGTAAAGTCCGCCGGAGATATTGAAGTCGCCGCCCAAAGGCGGGATGTCCTCGAAAAACGAATTGTCGACTCGCACCGCAAGAACATTCGGGCCACCTTGTTGAATGTAAGGTGTAAGCTCATAGCAAAACGCGGTAAAGCCGCCGCGGTGCTGGCCCAAATGAACGCCGTTGAAATAGACATCCGACACCAAACTTGCCGCCTCGAAATGAATAAAAATCCGATTACTATTTGCCGTATCGGGTATGGCCAGCTTGATTCGATACCAAGCGGGGCCGCGATAATAGTTGCCGCCTTTGAGAGTGTCTTTGTCGTTCCAGGTATGCGGCAACGTTACCTGCGACCATTTCGAATCGTCAAAGGCAACTGCTCCAGCGCCATTCGCATCGGCCCTGATGAACTTCCAGCCGTCGGTAACCGGCACAACGTTTTGCGGGTGCTGTGAGGTTTGCGCGCCGGCAAAACCAGCTGCTGTCATCACGAATAATAAGATTATTCTGCCGATCATTTGGTATGTCCTCTCAATAAATTCGACGAGTCCTCAGTACACGCGAATCGGCAGTATTACAAAAGGAACGCCCTGGTGGTAGAGCTTTCTCTGGAGTGCAAATACGATATGGTTGTGAAGCAGCCGGTGGATGAATGAATCTTTTTCAAAGACAAGCTGCCCGCCGAAGAACATCGCCGCGGGGAATCGCTCGATAATCTTCGGGGTTATTTTCATAACCTCGTCAATTACATCGACGCCGATTTCGGCAATGCCCTCCGAATAAAACCCGTTTCTCTTCATAAGATTAACGTAACGGCTCACCTCGTCTTTGGCCTGCGATTCGAGACGACCAACCTCCTGCGCGCCTTTGAAATTGCCGACATCGATGACGCCGACCTGGACAAAGATGAAATTTTTAAAGACGCCGCCGAACAGTCGCATCACATTAAACAGCGTGTGCAAACCCATCCCGTTGAATCCACTAACAAGCAATACCGCTGTTCTTGCGCTGGGGTCAAACTTCGGCTCGACAACCGGCGCCGCCGCCCCCAACAGGAGGCCCGCGTCCGAAAACTCCGGCTTGGTAACAAGATTATCGAGCCGGCGAAGAAGCAGCCAGACGCTATGGTAATGCCGTTTTATTAGAATCGCCAGCCCGACCAGTGTTCCTGTTATCAGCAGCGTTATCCATCCGCCCTCAAAAAACTTGAACACAACCATCAATACGAGAATAGCTGCCGACAGCACAAGACCGATGCCGTTTATAAATAATTTTCTATACCACCCTCTTACGATTGAGCGGTTGGTCCACCAGTGGCGAACCATACCGAGCTGCGAAAGAACAAAAGTTATGAAGACGTTGATGCTATAAAGAACAACCAGGAACCTGACTGAGCCCTTGGAGAGAATCATTATCACCAGCGACAGACCGCCCATAATCAGGATTCCCTTCTGGATTACCAGCCGGTCGCTAAGCGCCGAGAATCTTGTGGGGAACCACCTGTCGAGAGACATATTCGCAAGAACACCGGGGCCGCCGAGGAATCCCGTCTGGGCGGCAACAAACAGAAGTGTCGCCTCCGACACAAGCGCAACAAAGATGAGGGCGACAGCATAATTTTTATTCCAGCCCTGGGTCGCCCTTTCGAAAAGGACCGCGTTTAAGGTCTTGCCGGGTTCGGACCCGACCTGGTAAATCAAATACCCCAACGTCAATCCAAGGACCATAAAGGCAAGCGAGGCCGCCATATAACGCATCGTGCGCCGGGCTGTTTCGACTCGCGGCTCCCTGAGAACCGATATTCCGTTGCTGACCGCCTCGATTCCGGTGAATGTGCCTGCACCCATACTATACGCACGCACTATCAGAAAAATCATGCCCCATAAACCAATCTCGGAAATGCTGCCTTGAATATCATTGCCTGTCGAAGTCACCACATCCTGCAAATTAGAAAGGTGCGTGAATACAGCGTACAGTATTACGAAGACGTGGGTCAGCAGAAACGCCAGAAATATCGGGACTAAAGGCAATATCGACTCTTTTACTCCCCTCATATTCAGCAGCGTCATCAGCAAAACAATGCATACTGCGAAACCGAGGCGGTATGACTGCCATTTCAAAGGAAGCAAGCTGCATATCGCGTCGGCGCCGCTGGCGATTGAGACAGCGATTGTCAGGACGTAGTCGATTAGCAGAGCACAGCCGGAGAGCATACCTAATCCCGGCGATAATAATTTGCTGGCGACGAGATATCCGCCGCCGCCCGTTGGAAAAAGCTCGACTATCTGCGAGTAACTTGCGCTGATGACGAAAACCGTCAGCGCCGAAGCAATCGCGACGAAAACGGCCAAATACGGATGATGGCCCAGCGCCAGGAATGCTTCCTGCGGGCCGTAACAGGAAGACGACAGGCCGTCGGCGCCAAGCCCAACCCAGGCAAAAAACGCTATAAGCGAAAGTTTGTGGAAAATCCGCGTATCCCGCGGGCTGCGGGATTTGCCGATTAACAGATTTTTCAGTTTCTGCCCTACTGTCGGCCCTGGCTGCATTAAAACCTCGTTTTTTTGATACTGCGACACAGCCAATACAGCCGCGTCACAAACGATGACCCTGCCCGCCTCGACTCGCCGTCTTCGGCGAGGCGGGAAAGTCCGTAAGTATAACCGATTTGGCCGCTAATTCCAGTCAAGAACGGCTCGCAGAAACATTCCGAAAAACTCACCAACAGTGTTGCTAAACCCGCCCTTCGGCAATATCCTATTACCGAAATACTTCGATTTCGGAATTTGGCTATGCGCACAAGACGACTGGGTAATACAGATTTAGAACTGACCGTTGTTGGCTAAGGTACCTGGGCCATAGGCGGCCCCTGGCAATACGGCTGGGGCCCGCAGGACGAAAATGAGGCGATAGCCGCAATCGTGAAGGCCATCGACCTCGGTATAAACTGGATTGATACCGCGGCAATTTACGGCTGCGGCCATTCGGAAGAGCTTGTAGGCAGGGCATTAAAGCAAACTAAGGTAAAACCCATTATCGCAACCAAGTGCAGCTTGCTCTGGAATAATAAAAAAGAAAAAATCGGCTGCCTGAAGGCGGAAAGCATCCGCAAAGAGTGCGAAGAAAGTTTGAAACGCCTCGGCGTTGAAGTAATCGACCTGTATCAGATGCACTGGCCCGACCCGGAAAAGGATATCGAAGAGGGCTGGGGGGAAATGGCCCGGCTGCAAAAGCAGGGTAAAGTCAGATACATCGGGGTATGCAATTACAATACGGCCCAGCTCGACCGAATCCGCAAAATCGCGCCGGTTGCTTCTTTGCAGCCGCCTTATAGTATGATTCGCAGGGGAGTTGAGGCGGAATTGTTACCCTATTGCGCAAAAAACAATATCGGCGTTGTTGCTTATAGCCCGATGCAGCGGGGACTCCTGACGGGTAAATTCAGCAAAAAACGATTAAGCGAACTTGCGCCAGACGACCATCGGCTAAAAAGCGGCGATTACCAGGAGCCGGAATTTTCCGCGACTCTCGCGCTTGTCGATAAACTAAGACCAATCGCCGAGAAAAACAAAAGAACGCTTGCCCAGTTAGCCGTCGCCTGGGTGCTTCGCAGGCCTGAAGTAACCGCGGCAATCGTCGGCGCCCGAAAGCCATCCCAAATCGCTGAAACCGCACCAGCCGGCGACTGGGTACTGACCAAAAATGATATAGCCGAAATCGAAAAATTACTTGCCGAACGCGAAAATAAATTAGCCAAGGCCAAATGAAAAGGATTGAAAATGGCAGAGAACACAAGCATCTATACGAGTCCGCTGGTGGAGAGGAACGCGTCGAAGGAAATGGCGGAACTTTTCGGACCGCAAAAGAAATTCGGCACGTGGCGGCGAATATGGCTTGAGCTGGCAAAGGCCGAAAGGAAGCTCGGTCTGAAAATCAGCCAGGCGCAAATCGCTGAAATGGCGAGGCATCTTGACGACATCAACTTCAAGAAGGCCGCGGAATACGAAAAGAAGGTTCGCCACGACGTGATGGCGCACATTCACACATTCGCCGACGCAGCGCCGAAGGCGGCACCGATAATTCACCTCGGCGCGACGAGCTGCGATATCGCCGACAACGCTGATTTGATTATTATTCGCGAGGGCCTGCAAATCACCGCGGGCAAAGTCGCTACCGTAATAAATCTGCTGGCGCGGTTCGCCAAAAAATACAAGGCGACGCCAACGCTTGGATTTACGCACTATCAGCCCGCGCAACTGACCACCGTGGGGAAACGCGCGACGCTTTGGTGCTATGAATTCGCGATGGACCTCAATGAGGTTGAGCATCGATTAGACACCTTGCCCTTCAGGGGCATCAAAGGCACAACGGGCACGCAGGCATCGTTCCTCGCCTTATTCGACGGCAATAAGAGCAAAGTTGACCGCTTAGATAAAATGGTCGCGGCGGCATTTGGTTTCAAAAATATATGCGCCGTTACGGGACAGACGTACCAGCGGAAAATCGATACTCTGGCAATAAACGCCCTTGCCTCAATCGCCCAATCTGCCCAGAAGCTCTGCACGGACCTGCGATTGCTGGCAAACCTCAAGGAAGTCGAAGAGCCATTTGAAAAATCGCAGGTGGGTTCATCCGCTATGGCATACAAACGCAACCCGATGCGATGCGAAAGGGTTACGGCGTTATCGAGATTCGTCCTGTCATTAGCGACAAGCCCCGCTATGACCGCCTCGCAACAATGGTTCGAACGCACATTAGACGATTCCGCAAACCGACGACTCGTTATCCCGGAAGCGTTTTTGGCGGTTGACGGTATCCTCGAAATTTTGACCAACGTATTAGATGGCCTCGTTGTTTACCCGAGAGTTATCGCTTCACACGTCACCGCGGAACTGCCCTTTATGGCAACGGAAAACATCCTTATGGCCGCTGTAAAAGCGGGCGGCCACAGACAGGCCATTCACGAAAAAATTCGCCAGCACTCCCACGAAGCCGCGGCACAGGTAAAACAATTAGGCGAACCCAATGATTTAATTAACCGGCTGAAAGCCGACTCTGCTTTCGCTAAAGTCGATTTCGCAAAGGTGTTAAACCCTCGCGATTACGTCGGCCTCGCACCTCATCAGGTCGATAATTTCGTAAAACAAGTCGTAACGCCGGCAATAAGAAAATATAAACAGCAGCTCAACCGGAAAGTTGACCTCCACGTCTAAAGGAATCACACAGTGACCAGAAACGAACTAATCAAACGCGTAAAGGAAACGGCGTATCTTGAGGGCGATTTTATCCTGAGAAGCGGCAAACGCAGCAAATACTATCTCGACAAGTATCTCTTCGAGACCTGCCCGGATATACTCAAAGCACTCGGCAAAGAATTCGCCAAGCACGTCGGCGACGATGTAACACTCATCGCTGGCGCGGAACTTGGCGGCGTCGCGCTTGCGGCCGCCACGGCAATGGAAACAGGCAAAAACTGGGTGATTATCCGCAACAGTAAAAAGAGCTATGGCACGGGAAAACTGATTGAGGGCGTCCTGAAACAAGGCGATGTCGTCCTGCTCGTTGAGGATATCGCCACAACAGGAGGCCAGGTACTTGAGGCCGCGAAGGTAATTACCGAGGCGGGGGCAAAGGTCAAGAAAATCGTCGCTGTAATCGACCGCAAGCAGGGCGCGGGCGAGAACATCACATCAGCCGGCTACAAATTCGAGTCGCTGTTGACCAAAGATGATTTAGGTATCAAGGATTAGTAATCGAGGAGAATCAAAATGGCTGACAAAATTTCGGGAGTGAATCTTCACGACCGGCGGGACTTTCTCAAACAGACCGCACTTGCGGCGACAGCCGGATTAACTGCATCCTCGCTTCTGTCATCTTCCGGCTGTTCAGCAACTCAATCGGCCGGCGCAGGGGCATACCATTTGACGGAGACGAACAAGGTCATACTGTTTCAGGGCGACTCAATCACCGACTGGGGGAGAACCCGTAGCAAGGAAAATACTCCCAATGACCAGCAGGCCCTGGGGTCTGGTTACGCGCTGCTGGCCGCCGGGGCCTTGCTGGATGAATACTCAAATATCAGGCCGATTATATACAACCGCGGAATCAGCGGAAACAAGGTCTTTCAGCTCGCTGAACGATGGGACAATGATTGTATCGCCTTAAAACCTGATTTGGTCAGTATCCTTGTGGGCGTTAACGATTTCTGGCATACATTGAACGCCGGGTACACGGGCACGGTGGAGACATATCAAAACGATTATCGCGCCCTGCTTGAGCGGACGAAGAAGGCATTGCCCGCGGTAACGCTGGTAATCTGCGAGCCGTTTGTCCTGAAATGCGGCTCGGTAAATCAGAAATGGTTTCCCGCCTTTGACGGCTATCGCGAAGCCGCGAAGAAGGTGGCCGCCGAATTCAAGACGATTTTCGTTCCGTTCCAGTCGGCGTTCGATAAGGCCGTCGAAAATGCTCCGCCCCAATACTGGGCGACAGACGGTGTTCATCCCAGCGTGGCAGGCGCTCACCTGATGGCGAAGGCATGGCTCAAAACGGTCTTCGGATTTAAGGCCTGATACATATCCCAGTTTTTATTGCTTCGGCTGACCGCTGCTGCTTTGCGTAATCAGGGCTTGTTCGAGGCCTGTTTGGGCACTCTCATTGTTCGGGTCGATGTCGAGCGCGCGTTCGTATTCGGCAATCGCCCACTCAACCCAGCCGCTCTGCAACAACAGCTTCGCAAAAGCGCCGTGGGCCGCCGAGTCCTGAGGGGCCAATTCGACGGTCATGAGCAACTGATCAAGCGCCTCATCAATAGCGCCTGTGTCCGCAAGAATATTGGCAAGATTGAATCTTGCATCCGGGCTGTTCGGCTCAAGCTCGACGACCCTGCGAAAGTTTACAACCGCCTCATCGGCCCGACCCATCCGCGCATACGAGACCGCCAAGTTGCCGTATGCCTTTACGTATTTCGGCTTTATCTTAATCGCCTTCGCGTATTCGCCGACCGCCTTTGCCCGCAAGTCCTGTGAGAAATAGCAATTGCCGAGATTGTAGTGCGCCTCCGCGTTGGCCGGGTCGAGCTTAATCGCCTTGTTAAGGTGTGCCATCGCCATGTCGCCGTCGCCCTTATCCAACATCGCCATTGCCAGATTCCCGTATATCGCCGAATCCGCCTTGAGTTTGACCGCGGCTTCCAACTCTTTTATCGCCTCATCGACCAGCCCCAATTGCAGGTAGAGCGACCCAAGACCGCCGTGCAAACCGCCATCGTCTGGTTTTTTGTCCAGCCCCTCTTTATACAATTCGATTGCTCGCTCAAGGTTCCCCTTGTTGACCTCCATCATCGCAAGGGCGCCGTGAGTGTCGGCGTCATCCGGCACAAGCGCAAGCACGCGGTTGTAAAACTCCAGCGCCTGTTCGGTTTTGCCCCGCAGGGCCAAACTTTTGGCAACGTTGTAAAGTGTATCCGCGTCCTTAGGCGATATTTTCAGGATTACCTCAAACGCTCGCATGGCCGCGTCGAGGTCGCCTTTCTCCGCATAACGCGCCCCTATTAAGCTATACGCGACATAATTATCCTTAGTCACGGCAGCCGCGTGCGTGAACAACGACATTGTATCCCGCCAGTAGCCAACCTGAACAAACGTCATCACCCCAAGCACGCCGAGAATTACCGAACCGGCCATGCCCGCGAGGACTTGCCTGAACCGCCGTTGCGCCACAATGTCACCGGCAAGCCAGACCAGCATAATGAAAATGCCTGTCAGCGGTATGTAAGTATACCTGTCGGCCATCGATTGAGCACCCACCTGCACAATCCCGATGACGGGCACCAATGTCCCCATATACCAAAGCCAGCCCGCCAATAAATAGCGGCGGCGCCGCAGCAATATCACCACAATCGTAATAGCCACCAAAACCGCCGCGGCTACCGCAACCTTCCAGCCGGCAAGTTCCTTGACGGGATGAGGATAAAAAACCGCAAGCCCAATTGGCCAGAACATCTTGACTATATAATCGCAGTAAGAAACAATCGCATTGCCTACGCGGTAGCCGACCGGAATAGCACTCCATCGCATCATAGCGCCTGTGGTCTGCTGTGCGACAAATGTCACTACGCAAATCGCCGCTGAAAAAATAATCAGTGGTAACTTCTCGATTATCAGCCGGCGGACTGAAACACCTGTCCACGCATTCTCAGGCAACAAACGCTTCAAGGGCCAGTAATCCATCAGCAGAAGCACAAACGGCAACGTTACCAGCATCGGCTTTGTCATCAGGCCAAGCGCATAAGCCGCGCAGATGATTGTATATCGTTTGGCAGTCGGGTTTTCCGCATACCGGACATACGCCAGCATCGTCAGCATCCAAAACAGCGTGCTCAGCACGTCTTTGCGTTCAGTCACCCAGGCAACGGATTCAACGTGCAGAGGATGCAGGGCAAATAATGCGGCCACAAAGAAGCTCGCCCAAAGTGACTTAGAGTATCGCTTCAGCACCCAAAACAGCAGGACCGTATTGGCAATATGAAGCGCGACGTTGGTCAGATGAAAACCCCCCGCCCAAGTCCCGAAGATACTCCTGTCCAGCATCAAGGATAGCCACACAAGTGGAATCCAGTTGCTTCCGTACATAGTCGTAAAGGCCCACTCGATTCCGCCCAAGGTTAACCCTTCCGGCACCTTCGGGTTGTCCTTCACATAAGCCGGGTCGTCATAGTCAACAAAATCAAAGCCAGCGGTCTGCACATACACAGCGATAATGCCGACTGCCAAAAGCAAACAAAGTCCGAGAATAAGCCGCTTCTGGCGGTCCTCCCAAATCGTTTCAAGCCAGGTTTTTTCCGATTCCATTTAATCCACCCGCATTGATTGCTCAATCAGTCGTATCAGCCGGTTGGCGACGTGTCTTTTCGGCGCCTCAGCAAATCGACGCCATTCCTGGCCGGCTTTTTTTACCCAAACCTCGCACCGCTTGCTGCCTATGGCGGCGGGCGTGTTGGCGACAATCATATCCAGATTTTTATCCCGCAGTTTTTTCTCGGCGCCGGCTTTGATGTCCCTGTCTTCCAGCGCAAAACCGACAACCATCTGATTTCGCCTCTTGTGGCCTGCCGCCCATTTCAGGATATCCGGCGTCGGTTTCAGTTTCAGCGTAATCGCACCGGGGCTTTTTTTCATTTTAAACCGGGCGGGTTTGAGCGGAGTATAATCCGAGACCGCCGCGGTCATAATCAGGCAATCGCACCCGCAAAATTCGCCCTTTACCGCCTCGAACATATCACGGGCTGACTCGACTTCAACCACGTCGGCTCCTTTGGCGGCACGCAGATTCGTCGTCGCTGTTACCAGCGTTACGTCGTGTCCCGCCAGAATCGCCGACCGCGCAAGTTCGTAGCCCATCCTGCCGGTGCTTGCGTTGGAAATGAATCGCACGGGGTCGATATATTCTCGCGTCCCGCCGGCGGTGATTAAAAATTTAATTCGGCGTCGTGGTTCGACTTCGCTCACCACAGGTTGTTTTCGAGGGCGCATCATCCGGCCAGGTCTATTTGTGTTTGTGTTTCCGTTGGGCGGCTATCCTCCCTGCCGCCTCCAGGATTTCCTGCGGTTCGGCCATCCTGCCGATACCTTCCGCGCCGCAGGCAAGCCGACCCTGCCGCGGCCCTATAAGCTCCACGCCGACTCGTTCGGTGAATTTGACGTTCTCCTGAACTGCCGGATTCATCCACATCTTATCGTTCATCGCCGGCGCAAAAAGCATCGGTTTCGCCCAGCAGGCGCAAAGCGTCGTGCTGAGCAGGTCATCACAGATGCCATTGGCGAATTTACCGATGATGTTCGCCGTCGCCGGCGCGACCACAATCACATCCGCCCAGTCGGCGAGATTTATATGCCCGATTTTGAACTCCTCCTGCTCCGCCGTGAGGCATCCTGTGGACCACAGACTCGTATAAACCGGCCCGCATGTAACGGCCTCGAAACTTTTCGCTCCCACCAGGTGAAGGGCGTTTTCGGTCAAAACCGTCCTCACCTCGGCGCCGCCGGCCGTCAGCTTGCTGGCAAGGTCAATCGCCTTATACGCGGCGATGCCGCCGCTGACCCCCAGCATAATCTTTACCCCGTCAAGTTTTGCGGTCTGTTCTGCCATATACGTCCGCCTCGGAGCAATTCCACCGGCCGCTTACACGCTGCCCGGTTTGTCGATGTCACTGTTCTCGTAGTCGATGGCTATCTTGTCGCGTTTGATTTCCTCGACGACGATTTGAAGCTGGCTCATACCCTCTGTGTCTTCAATCAAAGGTCGCGAGCCCTGCATCAATTCCATCAGCCGTTTCTGAATCAGGGCCGTCAATTTGAACCGCCCGCCGACTTTTTTCACCAACTCAATATTTTTCAGGTCTTCAATCATTCCTTCGACTCCACAATTTAACTGTCTTTGCCGCTTAACTCTTTTTTGCCTTCCTTGCCGCGTCAATGATTCCTGTAATTTCACTTACCGCCGCGTCGAGCTTGTCATTTATGACCATATGCTTGTAATCCTGCCAGGCGGCGGCTATCTCGGTTGACGCCTCGTCGAGCCGGCGTTTCGCCATTTCCTCGTCTTCTCTGCCCCTGCCCTGAAGCCGACCAGCAAGCTCCTTCTGTGTCGGGGCAAGTATGAATACCATCACCGCATCGGGATACATCGTCTTAATCTGCCTGCCCCCCTGGACGTCTATCGCCAGAATGACCGTCTTTCCGGCAGCGAGGGCCTCATCCACCTTGTCCTTCGGCGTGCCGTATAAATTGCCGAAGACCTCAGCATGCTCGAGCAGCAAACCCTTTTCTACCCGCCGCTGAAATTCCTCACTGCTGACAAACCAGTAGTCCCTGCCGTCAACTTCCTTATCGCTTTTGGGGCGGGTGGTAACCGAGATGTTCATATACGCGTTATCCAGCCGTTTCACCAGCTCTTTACAAATCGTGCTCTTGCCCACGCCGCTGGGGCCGCTTATCACGACAATAATTCCGTTTGACGTTTGTCGTTTGCTCATCGGCAATGTGTTACTCCACGTTTTGGACCTGTTCTTTGATTCGGTCTATCCGGCACTTGATATCCACAACCAAATGCACAACATCGGAGTCGCCGGCCTTGCTGCCGATAGTGTTGGCCTCTCTGAGCATCTCCTGACAGATAAAATCGAGTTTGCGACCTTCGGCTAACTTTGGCTGGCCGCCCTTCAAGCTCTTTGTAAACTGCACTAAGTGCGAATCGAGCCGGGCAATTTCTTCCGATATGTCGGCCCTGTCGGCAAAAATCGCGACCTCGCGAGCCACCGTCTCATCATTCAATTTTAGTTTGGCAACCGAGAGCAAATCCTCGACTCTTTTCTTGAGTTTTTCAGCATATTGCTGAGGGCCTGCG
>Ga0315275_10003045_pt1 | contig 15337 bp, 15 predicted proteins | sample YL17G03_0_MG_FD_205557 | JGI IMG/M metagenome (GOLD analysis project Ga0315275, IMG submission 205557) | Sediment microbial communities from Yellowstone Lake, YNP, Wyoming, USA - YL17G03_0 | ecosystem: Environmental > Aquatic > Freshwater > Lake > Sediment | place: USA: Wyoming | collected... | reverse complement strand
TCTCTGGCGAGGCCGGCGTCCCGTTCTTTTCGATCTCCGGCTCGGAATTCGTGGAGATGTTTGTCGGCGTTGGCGCCAGCCGCGTGCGCGACATGTTTGAGCAGGCCAAGCGTCACTCGCCGTGCATAGTTTTCGTGGATGAGATTGATGCGGTCGGCCGCCAGCGCGGCGCGGGCCTGGGCGGTTCGCACGACGAGCGGGAGCAGACCCTGAACCAGATGCTGGTCGAGATGGACGGCTTCGACACGGACACCAATGTCATCATCATGGCGGCCACCAACCGCCCAGATATTCTCGACCCGGCGCTGCTGCGCCCTGGGCGTTTCGACCGCCGCGTTGTGCTCGACCGGCCGGATATGCGCGGTCGAGAAGCGATCTTACGGGTTCACGTCAAGGGCAAGCCGCTGGAACCGGAAGTTGACCTGGGGAGCATCGCACGCGGCACGCCGGGCTTCGTGGGTGCTGATCTGGAGAACACCGTCAACGAGGCGGCTATCCTGGCGGCTCGGCGAAACAAGAAATCAATCGGCCAGCCCGAACTGGAAGAAGCCATTGAACGCGTGGTGATGGGGCCGGAACGCAAGAGCCGGCTGATCAGCGCCGAAGAGAAACACATCATCGCCTACCACGAGGCGGGCCATGCTGTGGTGATCAACGCCATCCCGGAGGCCGACCCGGTCCAGAAGATCACCATCGTTAGCCGCGGACAGGCAGAGGGCATCACCTGGTACCGCCCGGAAGACGATCGTGTGCTGACTTCGCGTAAAAAACTGATTGCACAACTGGCCGGTCTACTCGGCGGCCGGGCAGCGGAGGCGCTCATATTTGACGACATCACCTCCGGCGCTTCGACCGACCTCGAGCAGGCGACGAAGATCGCACGCAATATGGTCACTCGCTGGGGAATGAGCGGCGAGCTGGGCCAGATGACTTACGGCCAGAAAGAGGAATTGATCTTCCTCGGCCGCGAGATTTCGGAACAGCGCGATTATTCTGAAGCGGTTGCGCAGCAAATAGATAAAGAAGTACGAAAACTTCTTGATGAGGCATTCGCGCAAGCGCAAAAGCTTTTGAAGAAATATCGCACGGAATTAGATTCGGTCGCCAATCGCCTACTCGAAGTGGAGACCCTTACGCGTGAAGAATTCGAGAAAATCTTCCCGCCGCCGATCCCGAAGAAGAGCGGCACGCCGCAGCGGGCGTAAGTACGTAAAGACGTAAAGCGTAAATGCGTAAAAAAACCTCCCGGACAATCACGAGAGGTTTTTTACGTTTTACTCCTTACGTTTTACTGCGCTTATCCCCCACTCGCTTCTTTATGCTGCCTAACCAACTCGCGTCGCAGGATTTTGCCGACAGTAGTCTTGGGAAGCTCGTTGCGGAATTCGATGTGGGTAGGGATTTTGAAGGCGGCCAGGCGTTCCTTACACCAGACCTTGATCTCGTCCTCGGTGAGCGTCTCGCCCGGCTTGACCACCACCCAGGCTTTGACGGTCTCGCCGCGGTACGGATCCGGGATGCCCGCCACGCCGACTTCCAATACTTTCGGATTGGCGCTGATGGCTTCTTCGACCTCACGCGGCCAAACTTGATAACCGCCGGGCTTGATGAGTTCCTTCTTGCGGTCAACGATGTAGAAGTAACCATCCTCGTCCATGCGGGCAATGTCGCCAGTGTAGAGCTGGCCATCGCGCAGCGTGTTGGCGGTCTCAGTGGGCATGTTGTGATAGCCTTTCATCACCTGCGGGCCTTGGATGATTATTTCGCCGATCTCGCCAACCGGCATTTCGGTTTTCCCATCCTCCAGGCTGACGATTTTGGCGATCACATCCGGGAGCGGCAGGCCGATCGAGCCGGTGCGGTTCTCTCCCATTAGTGGATTGCAGTGCGTGGCGGTCGGAGCTTCCGAGAGGCCGTAGCCCTCGACCAACTTTCCGCCGCTCAGGGCCTCGAATTTTTCCTTCGTTTCGCGCATCAAAGGTGCCGAACCGGAGATACAGGCCTTGACGGAACTGAGACTATACTTGCCCGACTTGACGTCGGGATGGTTATTGAGCGCATTGTACAAGGTGGGAACACCCGGGAAGATGGTTGGATGGTATTTTTGGATGTTTCCCAGAACGTCGTGCAGGTCGCGCGGATTGGGCACCATCACCATGCTTGACCCGGTGAGCATGGCAAAGAGCATCCCGGCTACCATGCCATACACGTGGAAGAGCGGGATAGCCATTAGAACAATCTCGTTTCCTGGGTCCAGATTGGTCATCCAGGATTGCATTTGGAGGCCATTGGCGATTAGATTGCGGTGTAAGGCGATCGCGCCTTTCGAGATGCCGGTCGTACCGCCACTGTATTGGAAGATGGCCGTGTCGTCTGGACCGACTTTGATCGCGGGACGGTCTTCGGGCTTATACTTGGCCAGCAGATCCTGGAACCAGATATCACCTGGTTCCAACGAGACCCGGAAGCCGCCTTTCTTTTCTTTTACCAGCGTAAAGAGCACGCGCAGGGCCGGTGGCAGGGTTTCCTTGATATTGGATACAATGAGCGTTTTGATTTTGGTCTTAGGTTGGGCGGTCTTGATTATCTTGTAGAAATTGCTCATCACGAACATCACTTCGATGCCAGCGTCGTTAACTTGGTGTTCGATCTCCGGTGGCGTATACAATGGGTTGGTGGCAACGACAACGCCGCCGGCTTTCAGGATACCGAAATAGCTCATCACGAACTGGGGTGTGTTCGGCATGAATAGACCGACGCGGTCGCCTTTCTTGATTCCTATCTTGGCAAGCGCACCTGCAACCCGGTCGGTAATCTCGTTCATCTCCCGGAAAGTGACGATCGCCCCCTTGAAGATTGTGCAGGGCTTGTCTGGAAACTTGCGGGCATTTTCCTCGAGGAAATAAAAAAGAGGAACAGCAGGGTATTCGATTGTATGTGGAACCCCCTTATCATATTTCTTATACCATGGATAATCTTTCATAGTTCTCCTCCTCGGCAGATAGAATAGGATGTTTACAGCATGTAAATAGTATAGAGGCAAAGGAGTCAAAAGTCAACTGGTTTTCGTAACTAATTATTCGAAATGGTGTTGTTTTTCCCCCCCCTTTTCGAGGGTTCGTGGAAGAGTGGCGCGGATGAATGCCGCGAGCCTGGCAACGGTCACTTCGCCGAGGTTGAACCAGTGAATTTCCGGGTCGTCTGGCTTGAACCAGTTCGCCTGCCTCCGGACGAAGACGCGCGTCGCCCGTTTGATTTCGATAATAGCTTGCTCGCGGCTCATCTTCCCCTGCAAGACGGCCACGCACTGGCGGTATCCAATCGCCGATAGGCTAGGCAGGTCTGGCGAGTAGCCGCCTTCGAGCAGCTTTTGTACTTCGTCCAGCAGGCCATTTGCGAACATGGCCTGGATGCGGGCATCCAGCCGAGCGTAAAGTTCGGGGCGGGGGCGGATCAGTCCAATGGTCAGCAGGCGGTAAGGCGATATGCCGAGGCCGCGCTGAACTGAGAAGCGCTTACCGGTGACAAGGATGACCTCCAAGGCGCGGATCGTCCGGCGGGAGTTGCGCGGATCTATCCTTTCGGCCGCGACGGGATCGAGTGTTGACAATCTGACATGCAGCCAATCACGGCCCCGGGCTTGAGCTAAGGCCTCCAGCGCGGCACGCAGGCGCGGGTGCGGAGCCTGGGCCGGCGGCATCCACTCGAGCGTCACCGCCCGGACGTATTGTCCCGTCCCCCCAACCAAGAACGGCAGCCGTCCACGCCGGTGGATGTCTGCAATCACCTGGCGCGCGACCTTCTGGAAAACAGCCAGGCTCCAGGTCTCGTCCGGCTCGGCTACGTCAATAAGATGGTGGGGCACGCGTGCTCGTTCAGCCAATGTAGGCTTGGCGGTGCCGATGTCCATGCCGCGATAAAACAGCCGCGAGTCTGCCGAGACGATCTCGCCTCCCAGTTGCTCGGCGAGTTGCAGGCTGATCTCGGTCTTGCCGACCGCGGTCGGGCCGACGATCACAATCAAAGGGGGCTTAGACCCTAAAGGTTTTGAGAAACCTTTAGGGTCTTTGTTGTCATGAGAGGACATTTTCGAAGTGAGTGATGCGCGGCGGCCTGCCGCCGGGCGAGCCTTCGACGGCAATTACATCGAATTGCCAATCGCTGTCAATTTCGTGTTCCTGGAGGTAATGCTCCGCCGCGGACAGCATGTGGGCTTGCTTGCGCGGTGTGACCGAATCTTCAGGGTAACCGAACGCTCTAGAGGTGCGCGTCTTGACCTCTACAAACACGATCTGGCCTTCTCGCTGGTAGAGTAGATCAATTTCGCCGTATGGGGTGCGGACGTTCGTCGCCAGCATTCTGTAACCCTTTTTGGTAAGGTATTCTTCAGCGATTTGTTCGCCCCAGCGGCCAATCCTTTGCCGTCGGTTGCTCATCCTCAGAACTTCTCCACCAGGCTTCGCAGGTAAGCGAACAATCCACGCTTGCGTGGCGCGGCTTGGAAAACCAAACGGTTGTAATGTTCGAGCATGATCTGCGAGGTTCGTTCGATTGCGTATTGCCTGGAGGCTTTCCTCGCAGCTTCTCCCATTTTGCTTCGCAAACCGTGATCCATGCACAGGCGGGTCATCTTGGCTGCAAAGGCCGCCTGGTTCTCGCTGGCAAGAAAACCGGTGATACCTTCCTCGACCGTATCCCCCACGCCGACCGACTGGATGCCCAGCACGGGAAGGCCAGTTGCCATCGCTTCGATCACGGACAGCGGATGTACCTCGGTCACTGAGGCGGTGACGAAGGCATCGCACATCGCTAGGTAAGATGGCAAGTGATCATATTCTAATATGCCAATGAAGTGTATCCTGCTCGATACGCCGGTCTCGGCAGACTGGCGCTTAAGCGCCTCCTCCTCCGGGCCGCCGCCGATGAGGATCAAATGGGCGTTTTCGATTGCCTCGGCCACACCTGTGAAAGCTTTTATCAGAAAGCCAAGGTTCTTTTCCGGCCCCAGCCGTCCTGTGTAGATAAATAAAATTTCCTCCGGTTTGAAGCCGATCTTTGTACGTTGAGCTGGCTCGCTGGCCTGGTGGAAACGTTGAAGTTCTACGCCGTTGGGCACGACTTCAATGTGGCTTGTTACTTTCAGTTGCCGTAAAACATCTGTCATGCCAGGCGAGGGTGAAATCACTAGATCCACTCCATCACAAAAGGAAGGCATATAGGTTTCTAATAACGCCTCGCTGATCCCCTCTGACAAGAGAGGTAAGTAGGCTTGGGCGTAAAGATCGTAGCGGGTATGGTTGGTGAAGACGATAGGAATGTGCAATGCCCGGCAGTAGCGCAAGGCAAGTCGTCCGCTCAAGAAAGGATGATGAACGTGCACCACATCCATCGTCTGGAGCAGGCGTTTTGCCTGGAGGCTGTAGCGGAAGGAGAGGTAGTAGCCTGTATCCACCAGTGGGAGTCCCGGCGAGCGGACGATGTTCGGCTCATCATCCTCGTACTCCAAGTCCCCAAACGCGAACACGAATACCTCGTGTCCGGCTTGTTCGAGGTGGCGTTTGTTCAAGGCGATGTAGTTCGTAATGCCGCTGATGTGTGGTTTGTACACATCCGTCATCATGCCGATGCGCATCTTCCGACTTCTCCTTCGATGAGTTACCATCTTAAGTCAATGAGGATGCCCTGTCAAGGTAGGGTATAATTACCACGCCCGGGTCGTTATGGTCGGGATGAATATTGCACACGCAATCATATAACCAAGGCAGTCTATGGCTAGTTTTCCTCCTTCCTTACAACCGGATTACTGGAAATCCGTAATCATCACCAAGCACGACCTTGAATTCATCAATAACTATCTATTCGAGAACGAGTTACCGCTCACCGAAAAAGAGTTGCTGCCAGTTCTCGTCGAGGCGCGTATTTTCGCCGAGCGCGCCTCCTTGCTCAAGAAGAAGCGGGGGGAAGGGAAAGTGTATCTACCCAAAGAGCGATATAAAGCCGGCGATAAGCTGGTTTTCCCTACCCTGGATTGGCAGAAGGGGAAGGTGATCGCTGTGCGTCCCGGTGTGAACCCGGAGGCCGGCGAATTCGAGGTGATCGAGGTCGAGTTCGAGGGCAGAGGCAGGCGCAGCTTTGCCGGCAGCCTGAACAGCCACAAGCTCAATCAGCCGCTCGACAACCCGCGCGATGATGATTTGTTCAGCCAAGAGAGTATTTTGGCCGTCTACGGCCTGGAACTCGAGAAAAAGTTGACCGCCGCGCTGCACAACGATGAAGGCCTGGTACAAATTGCCGGGCGTTGGTTCCCGCGCGCGCTGTTAGTGGATGTGAACGTCGGCCATCTCAACCTGGCCGAGGCAGTTCTGGATGAGGCTAACGGCAAGCCTTTGTCGACCCATGCCTTGCTGGAGCAGATCGAATTGCCCGATACTGTAAACCCAAACCTGATCGAGTTTTCTATGAATTATGCACTCCAGGAAGATGAACGCTTCGATGAGGTCGGACCAGCCGGCGAGGTGTTGTGGTATCTCCGGCGGCTGGAACCGGAAGATGTCCGCGAGGCGCCGGTGCAGTTGCGCTATACGCCCATCGATTATGATTGCTCTGTGCTGACGGATGAAATGGTGGCTCTGGAGGCGGAGCTAAGCGACGAGTTGAGTGATGCGGATATCCCGTCTGAGCCTGTGGACGAGGTGATCGTCAGCCTGACATACCCCCATTGGCGGGCGGGCACGCTGCCGGTCTCAGCGCGCGTGCGCAAACTTTTCCCAACCGCATACGAATCACCTCGTGTCCGTTTCACCCTGGTGGATGGTCAGACGAAAGAGGCGATGCCGGCCTGGGTCGTTCGGAAGAACCGTTACGTTTATGGATTGAGTGAGTGGTATCGGAAATACAATTTGATCCCTGGCAGCCTAGTGACTGTGCGAAAAGGGAAAAATCCTGGCCAGGTCATCGTCCAGGCAAAAACACGCCGCCCGACAAAAGAGTGGGTGCGCACCGTTCTGGTCGGTCGGGATGGTGGCATTGTGTTTGCGAACCTCAAACAGAACATCGCAGCTGATTACAATGAGAGGATGATCATTGCCGTTCCCGACGTGGACAGTGTAGACCAGGCCTGGACGCAGGCAGCCAAGGAGCGGGCGCCGTTCGAATTGCTGGTCAGGAATATCATGCTGGATTTATCCAAATTGAATTTACAGGGCCACGTACATGCTCAGGAATTGTACTCGGCGCTGAACATCGTTCGCCGATGCCCGCCAGGCCCGCTGCTGGCGACCCTGGCGACGCAACCGGTCTTCGTCCACGTCGGCGATATGCACTTTCGCCTCGAAGAGCCTGAATAATGGTAGCCTATTGGCTACCATAGCGGAGCGTAAGGATGAACGAAGTCAAGAAATTCAGCATGGTCAAGCCCATCCTGCAAACGCCTTTCCACATTGATTTCAAATGGTGGCAGGAGAACGACCGCAACTGGCGCGTCGAATTGCGCAGCCTTTTGTGTCTGGAGCACCAGGCAGCTTTCGCCGAACTGCCCGAGAATCAAATTATTGATTGGATTGACCCGGAAACAGCTGAGGTGCAGCAGATGGACGGGTTGCAGCACGCCCTGATCAGCCATTGCGCCCGGCGAGAGGGCTTTCTAGAAAATACCACGATGGTGGACGCCGTCTTTCGTTTGCTGTTGGACAATGGCAATCCGCCGATGTCAGCGCAGGAGCTTGGCACACGCCTCAACCGCCCAGCGGAGATGATCTTGCGGACTCTCGCAGGCTCGCGCGTGTATAAAGGTCTGCGCCCGTTCGCAGTATAATTTGCTCACGCCCCTGTAGCTCAATGGACAGAGCAGTAGCCTTCTAAGCTATTGGTTGTGGGTTCGAGTCCCGCCAGGGGCGCTCATTCAGGAGGATTGCTTCGATGACTGTCGAGCGTTTCGGGATCATAAAATTTATAGGCAATGAAGTTACCGTCGTCGGGCCGGACCTGGAGCCTGGTCAGCCCGCTCCGGAATTTACTGTCCACGGCCTCGACTGGGCGCCGTTCAAGGGCCTGGCTGATACCAAAGGGAAGGTTCGCATTATCGCGGCTGTTCCCTCGCTAGATACTGAAGTGTGCGACCGCGAGACGCGCCGCTTCAACCAGGAAGCGACCGCCTTGAGCAAAGATATTGTCATTTTAGTCATCAGCATGGACCTGCCGTTTGCTCAAAAACGTTGGTGCGGCGCGGCCGGCATGGACCAGGTGACGGTACTCTCTGACCACATGACCGGTGGGTTTGGAATGCAATACGGCGTGCTCATCAAAGAGGCGCGCATCTTGCGCCGGGCGGTCTTCGTGGTCAACCGGGCTGGCGTAATTACCTATGCTGCGTACGTGCCTGCCCTGGGCGAAGAACCGAATTACGCCGGGGTGCTGGCTGCTTCACAGGCTGCGCTGGTTGAGTAAGGAGTAGTAAGATGGCAACCCTGATCTGGAAATCACAAGCCGCTGCTGAGAAGCCTTACGTCACGCTTCAGGCCATTGGCTGGCAGGTAAACGTCAAGTCTTATTCCTGGAGCCCGCCGACGGATGGTTACGAAACGGAAACGAGCTTTGTAGTGCGGGTCGAGGTGGCCGGGATGCGACAGTCTGATTTTTCGATAAACATCGAGAAGAATTACCTGGTCATCAGCGGCGTACGCGCCGATTCGCCCGAACGGCGCGCCTATCACCAAATGGAGATCCGCTTTGGAGAGTTCAGCACGGCGGTCGAGCTGCCATCCGGTGTGGACGTGGAGCGAGCCGAGGCGGAGTACGAAGATGGCTTCCTGACCGTCGTTTTACCCAAGATCAAATCTGCCGAAATCAGAATCGTAAGTTGACCATTTGCCGATCATGTCTGCCTCACGCTGGTACGCGAATTTGACAGAATTCCTTGAATGGGTAGGGACTGCGGACACTTCGATAGAGGAAATGTTCCTGCCTTCCATTCTGACGCGCCTGCAAAAGAAAGAAGAGCCGGAAAAACAGCCGGAGCAAGAGCCGATCTCCGAGGAGGTGGTGAAGTACCCGGACGTGCTGCCGATCCTGCCCTTGCGCGGCGTGGTCGTCTACCCGCAGACGGCTGTGCCGTTGACCATCGGCCAGCCGCGCTCGATCAAGCTCGTGGACGATGTCTCTTCCGGGGACAGGATCATCGGTCTGGTGGCGGCGCGCAACCCCGAGCTGGAGAATCCCGGTCCGAGCGATCTGTACACAATTGGCACGATCGCGGTCGTCCACCGCTTGTTCCGCGCTCCCGATAACACCCTCCGATTGCTGGTGCAGGGATTGGTGCGCTTCCGGCTGGGCGAGTTCATCCAGCAGGAACCGTATCTCAAGGCGAAGATCGAATTGGCGCCGGAGCATGTCGAGACCGGCCTCGAAATTGACGCCCTGGCGCGCAACGCCCGCGACCAGTTCGAGCAGATCGCCGAGATGAGCCCGTCAATTCCAAAAGAATTGGTGATGTCTATCACCACGCTGGAAGACCCGCTGCAGACCATCTACACCATTGCCAATTTTCAGCGCATCGAGCTTCAGGACGCCCAGCAACTCCTGGAAATGGATTCGACCCAAGAAAAGCTGCATAAGCTGGTTGGCCTGCTGGTGCGAGAAGCAGAAGTGCTGCAGCTCGGGCAGAAAATCCAGAACGAGGCGCGTTCCGAGATCGAGAAAGTTCAACGCGATTACTTCCTCCGTGAGCAGTTGAAGGCGATCCAAAAGGAATTGGGCGAAAAAGACGAACAGGCCGTCGAAGTGGAGGAATTTCGCAAGAAGATCGAGGCGGCGAAAATGCCCGAGGAAGCCGAAAAGCAGGCCAAACGTGAGCTGGAGCGCTTGTCCAGGCTACCGACGTCCGCGGCCGAATATGGCGTCATCCGCACTTACCTGGATTGGCTGGTCACCCTGCCCTGGTCGCAGGGAACGAAGGATAACCTGGATATTGCCCACGCCCGCAAAATCCTCGACCAGGATCATTACGGCCTGGAGGATGTCAAAGAGCGTATCCTGGAGTTCCTGGCAATTCGCAAGCTGCGCCTGGAGCGCAAGGACGAGGAACAGGCGCCATCTAAGGATTTTATTCGCCGCGAGCGCGAGGGCGTGATCCTGTGCTTTGTTGGACCGCCTGGGGTAGGCAAGACTTCGCTGGGCAAGTCCATCGCCCGCGCCATGGAACGCAAGTTCATCCGCATTTCGCTGGGCGGGATGCGCGACGAGGCGGAAATCCGCGGCCATCGGCGCACGTACATCGGCGCCATGCCCGGACGCATCCTGCAGGCTTTGCGACGGGTCGAATCGCACAACCCCGTCTTCATGCTGGACGAGGTGGACAAGCTGGTCTTCGACTTTCACGGCGACCCGGCCTCGGCCTTGCTCGAAGTGCTCGACCCGGAGCAGAACGTCGAATTTCGCGACCATTATTTAGAGGTCGCCTACGACCTCTCCCAGGTATTTTTCATTACCACGGCCAATACGTTGGAAACCGTCCCAGCCCCGTTGCTCGACCGGATGGAGGTCATTCATCTCTCCGGCTATACCGAGAACGAAAAGATCGTCATTGCCAAAGGCTACTTGATTCCACGTCAGGTGCGTGAAAATGGCCTGCGCCCCGAGGAAGTGAAGTTTACCCAGAAAGCACTGAGCACGATCATCAACCAGTACACGCGCGAGGCTGGCGTGCGCAACCTGGAACGCAGCATCGGTTCGGTATGCCGCAAGATCGGGACGCGCATCGCAGAAGGCAAAAAACAATCTGCCAGCATCACCTCTAAGGTGATGAAGGAATTATTGGGACATCCTCTCTTCCTCAAGACGGAGGAGATCAACGCCCGCACCTCGATCCCGGGCGTGGCTCCCGGCCTGGCGTGGACGCCTTTCGGCGGCGACGTGCTGTTCATCGAGGCGACGCGCATGCCAGGGTCGAAGGGCTTCCAGCTTACCGGTTCGCTTGGCAACGTGATGCAGGAATCGGCGCGAGCGGCGCTCTCGTACGTCCGTTCACGCGCCGAGGACCTGGGGTTGGACAAAGATTTCTTCGATAAGGCAGACATCCACATGCACATTCCGAGCGGCGCGCAGCCCAAGGACGGCCCTTCGGCGGGGGTGACGATGGCGACTTCATTGGTCTCGCTAATCTCCGGGCGTTCGGTCAAGAAGGGCGTCGGCATGACCGGTGAAATCACCTTGCGCGGCCAGGTGCTGCCTGTTGGAGGCATCAAGGAGAAAATGCTGGCCGCCCATCGCGCTGGCTTGAAGACCGTGATCCTGCCCAAGCGTAACCAGCTCGACCTGGAAGATGTGCCCGAGGAAGTAAAGAAGGATCTCAAGTTCGTCTTTGCCGAATCGGTAGATGACGTGTTGGCATTTGCTTTGGAGAAGAGGAAACCGGCCCGTAACTCTCCTCAACCGAACCCTCCACAGGATGGGAAGGGCGATGCCGAAAATACTCCTGGCTGAAGACGACAGAACGATAATATCTCTCCTAAAGACCCTCCTGGGCATGGAGGGCTTCCAGGTGCTCGTTTCGGCCGGTAAGGGCAACGACCTCATCGAGGCCGTGAGCAGAGAAATGCCAGCTATCGTACTGATGGATATCTTTCTTGGGGAGGAAAATGGGATTGATCTCGTTCGCAAGCTCCGGCGGGTGCCCGACCTGGCGGGTACGAAAGTGATCATGACCTCGGGCATGGATCTACAGGAGGAATGCCTGGCCGCTGGCGCGAATGATTTCCTGCTCAAGCCGTATATGCCAGAGGAATTGGTTCGAAAACTCAAATCCCTAAGCAGGTAAGGTCTGTGAGCCGCGCGATCCGAATCCGTGAATTCTGCTTTCCAGAGGATTACCCCACTGTTCACGGGCTGTGGTCACTGGCTGGGCCTGGCCTCCACCTGCGCCGCTCGGACGAGCCGGAGGAAATCCAGAAAAAGCTCCAGCGTGACGCCGACTTGTTCCTGCTAGCTGAAGAAGACGGGAAGGTGATCGGTACCGTGCTGGGCGGGTTCGATGGTCGCCGGGGGCTGGTCTATCATCTCGCTATTGCCGAGGAGCATCGCAAACAGGGCGTCGGCGCTCTGCTGATGAATGAGCTGGAAAAACGACTGCGTGCTAAAGGCTGTATCCGCACTTATTTGCTCGTAACCTATGATAACGCGGAAGCGATCGAATTCTACGAAAGACACGGCTGGCAGAAAATGGACTTGCACCTCTACGGGAAGGATATCGCTTAGATGACCTTGCGCTTTGGCATCCTTACCGCTTCTGACCGCTCGGCGCGCGGCGAGAGACCTGATCTCTCCGGCCCGGCGCTGGCGGAGGCAGTTACTTCCCAGGGGTGGGAGGTGGTCTGCCAGGCAGTCGTTCCCGATGACTTGGCCGTTCTGCGCGAAACGTTGATTGCCTGGGCCGGGCGCGGCGACCTGGACATCATCCTGACAATTGGCGGGACAGGTATCGCGCCCCGGGATGTTACCCCTGAAGCCACTCTTGCGGTGATTGACCGCCTGGCGCCTGGCTTGGCTGAGGCCATGCGCGCCGCCAGTCTACAAGTCACACCGCACGCCATGCTCTCGCGCGCCGTGGCCGGTATCCGCGGCAGGGTGCTGATCATCAACCTGCCGGGCAGCCCGAAAGCGGCTGTAGAGAATTTTCAGGTTGTGCTGCCTGTGTTGCCCCACGCGGTAGAGTTATTGCGTGAAGATCCCGCTGCCGAAGCGCATCATACAAAATCTTGAACCCGCAGCCCATAACTCGCAACCGCAACCTGCAACTTGCAACCTTCAACTGAACGGTAGTATAATCCCGCCCGTTTGCAATTCAATGTAGGATGGGTTTCCATACCCGTCTGAGAATGAGGACCTATGATTGATGTAAATGATCTTCGCAAAGGCGTCACCTTCGAACTGGATGGCACTTTGTTCAAAGTAATAGAATACGCCCATCATAAACCTGGCCGTGGCAACGCAGTTATTCGCATCAAGGCGCGCAACTTGCGCACTGGCACTACTCTGGAAAAAACTTTCCAGTCCGGCGACCGCGTTCAGGACGTGCGCCTGGATTTTCATAATGTGCAATACCTTTACACCGATGGCGAACTATATCACTTCATGGACAACGAGACATTCGACCAGCCGGCCGTGAAAAGCGACCTGGTTGGCGAATACGCCGGTTATCTCCAAGGAGGCATGGAAGTCAAGCTTACTTTCTACGAGGGTGAGGCAATAGACATCGAATTGCCTACCTCGGTTGATTTGAAGGTAATTTCCGCCGAGGCTTCGGTGCGGGGTGATACCGCCACAGGCGTGGTCAAAAAGGTCAAAACCGAAACCGGCCTCGAGGTCCAGGTGCCGAACTTTGTCAACGAGGGCGATACCATCCGTGTGGACACCCGCACCGGCGCCTACCTCACACGAGCCTGATGCATACACCCGCCGGAACGGAATGTAAATATTTCTATGGCGACTATTATCGCGGCCGACAGCAGGAAGAGTGCCGCCTTCTGGCCGCCTCTGGGGCTTCCTGGACCCGTGGCCTGTGTCGCACCTGCCCGGTCCCATCCATCACCCGCGCCAACGCCTGCGAATTCATGGTCTTGCGCGCCGAAGTGACTCGCCCGCTGGCGACGGCATTCCAACGCCGTGTGCAGGTCAGGGCTTTCTGCGAAAAGACGCAGCGCGCTGGCTTCGATCCACATATCGGTTGTGGCGAGTGCCATCCTTTGCCGCCAGTATTTGAAGTGACAAAATGACCATTACCTTGCTGCTCGACCTGGACGACACCCTGCTCGAAACGAACACGGAGAACTTTTTCCCCGCCTATTTGCAGGCCCTTTCAGGCGCGTTGAGCCATCTGGTGCCTCAGGAGATAATACTGCCAGCGCTGATGTCTGGCACCAAGCGGATGATGGATAACCTGGATCCTGCCCTGACCCTGCGCGAGGTATTTGACGCTTACTTCTTCAAGAAACTGGGGATGGAGCGTGATTCTCTACAGGCTTCCATTGACAATTTCTATGACGAGGTCTTCCCAACTCTCGGCAGTCTGACCAAAGCGCGTCCGGAGGCCGTACGCCTGGTGGATTGGGCCTTCGCGCAGGGCTTTAGGGTGGCCGTTGCCACCAATCCGCTCTTCCCGCTCGAAGCCATCGAGCATCGCCTGCGCTGGGCTGATTTGCCGCCTGAGAAATATCCATTTGCGCTGGTCTCGTCGTATGAACGTTTTCACTTCACAAAGGAAGTGATTGCCTACTTCGGGGAAATCATGGGGCAAATGGGCTGGCCGGAGGATCCGGTCGTCATGGTCGGCAACGACGTGGATATGGATCTCCGCCCCGCACAGCAGGCCGGTTTCCCTGTCTTCTGGGTCAAAAACGGCATCGAGACTTCACCTGAGTTTTCAATGATACCGCAGGGCGGCTTGGGAGAATTCCGCGCCTGGCTCGAAAGCGTTGACCCGCAGACGCTCCAGCCTGCATACAATTCACCGCAGGCTCTTGTGGCCCTGCTTCGTTCCACGCCGGCTGCGCTCGCCAGCTTGACCATCGACCTGGCTGCGCCCGCCTGGACGCGCCAGCCCCAACCGGGCGAATGGTGCCTGACCGAGATCGTCGGCCACCTGCGGGACGTGGACCGGGATGTCAACCTGCCGCGCTTGCGCAGGCTCTTGGCCGAGACGAATCCGTTCATGGCCGGTGAGGTTACCGATGAGTGGGTGAAAGAACGCCAGTATGCCCGCCAGGATGGACGCGCCTCGCTGTCGGAGTTTACTACTATCCGTAAGGAGCTTTTGGCGATAATGGATGGTCTACAGGCTGAGTGGGATCGCCCTGCACGCCATGCTATCTTCGGTCCGACGAGCTTGCAGGAGTTGGTGGGCTTTATGGCCGAGCACGATCGCCTGCATGTGAGGCAGGCTTTCGAGGCGATCCGATAAGATCAAAGCGGGCGTATCTCATTAAAAGGCACTGTGTTATAACGTCCAGACTTCTGGACGTTTTTCTTTACGAGGAGAGACCTTCATGCGCAAACGTATTGTCGTCACCGGGCTTGGCTGCCTCAGCCCGCTGGCGAATGACTGGCCGAATACCTGGAAGGCCCTCGCGGCTGGGATTTCCGGCGTCGCGCCGATTACCCATTTCGACGCCAGCCGTTACAAGACCCGCTTTGCTGCTGAAGTCAAGGGCTTCGATCCGGTCGCGCTTTTCGGTTCGAAAGAAGCCCGCCGCATGGATCGCTTTACCCAATTCGCGCTGGCGGCTGCGTTGCAGGCGGTTGAACATTCCGGTTTGAAGATTGACGATGCCAACCGCGACCGCGTCGG
>Ga0315275_10003044_pt1 | contig 15338 bp, 10 predicted proteins | sample YL17G03_0_MG_FD_205557 | JGI IMG/M metagenome (GOLD analysis project Ga0315275, IMG submission 205557) | Sediment microbial communities from Yellowstone Lake, YNP, Wyoming, USA - YL17G03_0 | ecosystem: Environmental > Aquatic > Freshwater > Lake > Sediment | place: USA: Wyoming | collected... | reverse complement strand
ATCTTCTCGATCGTGTACTGGGCGACATTGCCGCTCCCGGAAACGAGGCATGTCTTCCCCTCGAAGGTCTGCTTTCTCGTGGCCAGCATCTCGGCGGCGAAATAGACGGCGCCGAAGCCCGTCGCTTCAGGCCGGATGAGGGAGCCGCCCCAGTCCAATCCCTTCCCTGTCAGCACTCCGGTCACCTCGTTCTTTAGCTTTCGGTACTGGCCGTACATGAAGCCGATCTCGCGTCCGCCCACGCCGATATCTCCGGCCGGAACGTCGGTGTCCGGACCGATGTGCCGGAAGAGCTCGCTCATGAAGCTCTGGCACAATCGCATCACTTCGTTGTCGCTCTTTCCCTTGGGGTCGAAATCGCAGCCGCCCTTCCCTCCGCCCATGGGTAGGGTCGTCAGCGCGTTCTTGAAGACCTGCTCAAAGGCCAGGAACTTCAGGATCCCCAGGTTGACCGTGGGATGAAAGCGGAGGCCTCCCTTGTAGGGACCGATGGCGCTGTTCATCTGGATGCGGTAGCCGCGGTTAACCTGGATCTCATCGGCGTCGTCCATCCAGCTCACCCGGAACATGAGCACCCTCTCCGGCTCGGCGATCCGCTCCAGGATCTTGGCCTTACTGTACTCGGGGTGCCGCTCGAGGACCAGAGAAATGGAGTTCACCACCTCATAAACGGCCTGGTGGAACTCGGGCTGGGCCGGGTTCTTGGCCTTGGTCTCGTCCATGAAGTCCTTGACATAATTGCTCATAAATACTCCTTTGTTATGAAATCGTGTGCGATGAATTTTTATAATCCACCACCCTTCTTCATAACGTAAAATTGTTAGCGGTTTATTTGGGTTGTGTTGGGATTTCAATAAAAATTGACCCGTTTTCTCTGGGGTGATCCGCTTCCTTGACTTTTGCCAGGGCTCAGGTTATTTTTAAAAGAAAAAGAGAGGAAAGACGGCATGGGCAAAGAGGCATTCAATTCGTTTGTTACCGCTCAATTCCAGTTCGACCGGACGGCGGAATGGCTGGAGCTGGATCTGGCGACCCGCGAGCTCCTCCGCTCTCCTTTGATAGAGCATCAATTCCTCATCCCCCTCCGGCTGGACGACGGAAACGTCAGGGTTTTCCGCGGCTTCCGTGTGCTTCACAACGACGCCCGCGGACCGGGCAAGGGGGGCATCCGGTTTCATCCTCATGAGACGATCGACACCATCCGCGCCCTGGCCATGTGGATGACGTGGAAGTGCGCTCTGTTGGATATCCCGCTCGGTGGAAGCAGCGGCGGCGTCGCCTGCGATCCTCACTACTTAACTCTACGAGAGCAGGAGCGGCTCTGCCGGAGCTGGGTCAAGCGGCTCGTTCACGAACTCGGTCCCCAGGTCGATGTCCCAGCCCCTGACATCATGACCGGCGCCCAGCATATGCTTTGGATGCTCGACGAATACGAATCCCTGCGCGGGGAGAAAGTCCCCGGGTTTATCACCGGGAAGCCGGTCGGGATGGGCGGCTCCGTCGGCCGGCTCGAGGCCACCGGCTTTGGCCTCGTCTTCGCCCTACGCGAAGCGCTCAAGGAGCTGGACATGTCGGCAGACGGAGCGACGGCGAGCGTCCAGGGATTCGGCAACGTCGCCCAGCACGCCATCCGCCTTTTCGAGCAGATCGGCGGCCGGGTGGTCTGTGTATCCTGCTGGGACCAGAAAGACGCCGTCTCCTATGCCTATAAAAAAGAGCCCAGTATCGAAGTCCAGGCTTTGGCCGGGATCACGGACCGCTTCGGCGGGATCGACAAGGAGAAGGCCGCAAAAATGGGGTACGAGGTTCTCCCCGGAGAAGCCTGGCTATCCCAGGAGGTGGACATCCTCATCCCCGCGGCCGTCGAGAACCAGATCACAGAGGAGAATGTGCAGGTTATCCATCGGCGCGTCCGGATCATCGCCGAAGGGGCTAATGGTCCGACCACCGTCGGCGCCGACCGGACGATCGGCGAGCGGGGCGTCCTCGTCATCCCGGATATCCTGGCCAACGCCGGGGGAGTCACCTGCAGCTACTTCGAACAGGTCCAGAGCAACATGAACTATTACTGGGAGAAGGACGAGGTCCTCGGGAAGCTCGACGTCAAGATGACCTCGGCCTTCAACGATGTCCTCGAGTTCGCCAAGAAAAAGAACCTGCCGATGAGAAACGCGGCCTTTTCCATCGCCGTGGCACGAGTGGCCCAGGCCTGCAAGGACCGCGGGTGGGTTTGATTTTGTCTGATCGGCCGCCCATTTCGTCCTTCGACCGCCGCTTTTTCACCGGGAAGGAGAAGTTCACGGCCATCGGCCGGGGCGACCTGGGGGGAAAAGCCCACGGTTTGGCCCTGATGAGGGATATCCTGGAGAGTCGGCTGGCCGAGCAGTTTCGCCCCGAGATAGAAATCAACATCCCCACGCTGACTGTGATCACGACCGATTTTTTCGACCTATTCATGGAACAAAACGGTCTCTACGACCTGGCCCTCTCCAACCTCCGGGACGATCTCATCGCCGGGGCCTTCCAGAAGGCCGACCTCCCCGCCCAACTCGTCGGCGACCTTCGCGCCCTGATCGTCCAGGTGCAGACCCCTCTGGCTATCCGGTCCTCGAGTCTGCTCGAGGACGCCATGTTCGAACCGTTCGCCAGCGTCTATGCCACCAAGATGATCCCCAATAACCAGATGAGTCCTGACTCCCGGTTCAATAAATTGGTCGAGGCCGTGAAATTCATCTATGCTTCGACCTTCTTCAAGGACGCGAAAAACTATATCCGGGCGACGAAGAACACGACAGCGGATGAGAAAATGGCGGTGATCATCCAGGAGGTCGTCGGTGTGCGCGGCAGTCAGCGTTTTTATCCGCATATTTCCGGAGTGGCCCGGTCGTATAACTTCTATCCCCTCGGCCATTCCAAACCTTCCGACGGAATCATCGACCTCGCGCTGGGCCTGGGAAAGGCCATCGTGGATGACGGGATCGCTTGGTCCTATTCGCCGGCCTATCCGCGGGCGAACCCGCCCTACAACACGCTGGCCGACCTCCTCAGCCAGACCCAATCGGAGTTCTGGGCTATCAATATGGGATCGCCGGCGGAGTTCAACCCCATCAAAGAGACAGAGTACATGATGAAGTTCAGTCTGGGAGACGCGGAGAGGGACGGGGTACTTCAATTTCTCGCCTCCACCTACCGGGCCCAGGACGACAAGATTGTCTACGGGATCGCCGAAAAAGGCCCCCGGGTCATCGACTTCGCACCGATCCTCAAGTTTGACCTTCTGCCTCTCAACGCCATGCTGAAGGAGTTGCTGAAGCTCTGCGAGGATACGTTGGGGAGGAAGGTGGAGGTCGAGTTCGCCCTGACTCTCGACAAGCGCCGGGGGAAGCCCGCCCGGTTCGGTTTCCTCCAGGTCAGGCCGATGGTCGTTTCCTCGGCCCAAGTCGGGGTGTCGCCGGAGGAACTCACGGGCGAAAACGTCCTTCTGGCATCCGAATCGGCCCTCGGAAATGGCGTCCTGGAAAGCATCCGGGACATCGTCTATGTGAAGCCCGAGAGTTTCAATGTCCATTATTCCGAGGCAGTCGCCTCCGAGCTTGAGAAACTGAACAATGGGCTGGTTACGTTCGACAGCCCCTACCTTTTGATCGGCTTCGGCCGCTGGGGAACCTCCGACCCCCAGGCCGGCATTCCTGTGAATTTCGGGCAGATCTGCGGCGCCAAGGTCATCGTCGAGTCCGCCCTCCCGGAGACAAGCTCCATGCTCAGCCAGGGCTCCCATTTCTTCCACAACATCACCAGTTTCCGGGTCTTTTACTTCTCGTTAAGAGCAGAGGATCAATATAAAATCGACTGGGACTGGCTCAACAGTCAAACGGCCGTCGAGGAGACGGACTATGCCCGTCACGTTCGGCTCTCCTCACCTTTGAAGATCAAGGTCGACGGGACCACCAGCCGGGGAGTGATTCGCCATGACTGAGCGACCGAAGAACGTCGACACGCTCATTTGGTTCTTGTCCGAACGGGCCAAGGAGCTGAGCTGCCTCTACAAGATCGAGGAGCTCCTGAACAAACCGGACCCGAACCTGGCCGATATCTGCAGAGGGGTCATCGAGGCCATTCCGCCCGGCTGGCAGTACCCGGATATCTGTATCGCCAAGATCACCCTGGAAGGGCATTCCTGCCAGTCGGTCAATTTCCAGGAAACACCGTGGGTTCAGTTCGCCGACTTAAAGGTCCAAGACAAAAAGGTCGGGAAGCTAAGCGTCTACTACACGGCGGAGATGCCTCATGCCGACGATGGGCCTTTCCTGAAAGAGGAGACAAAACTCCTGGGGACGATCGTCGAGAGGCTCGGACACTACCTCCTCTATTCCCGGATGAAGCAGGCTTACCAGGATTACCAGTCGGCCCGGCAGGACGTCGCAGCCCACAAGGCGGAAGAATGGCGGGTGGCCCTCAATTTCATACGCCAGACCAACAAGAACCTATTCCTCGGTATCTCCCGCCGCATGCTCAACTTCCTCAGTTGGAGCGGCATCCAGGAAGCCGAGAAGATCCTCCAGAAATCGCTGGCCGGGCAGAAGGGACGGACGGCGGGCTATCTGGAAGACGACAACCGTCCTTATCAAGTGGCCTTATCCACTTTTACAGAGAAGCTGAGCGATGAGACCTTCCGGCTGGCGGCCAAGCACCTGACCAGCGAACAAATCCTCGTCAACATCCGGAAGTGGATTCAGGAGGACCGGCTGAGCTTTCTCGTCCAGGTGACCAACAGGAACCTCTCCCTGGCCCAAGTCGTCGACGCTATCCGGAAATACCATCACGTCGCCGCCGAGGGGATCGAGCTTCCCGCGGCCAGCAAGCGCGGCGTCCTGGTTTCTTTGATCCGGCGTTTTCTATCCGACCAGCCCGAGTTTATTCATACCGCCGTCGAGCACGTCGAGATCGACGACTTCTACGAGATCCTGGACCACATCGTCTTCTCGCCGGAAAGCCTGGGCAAGCTGGGCGGGAAGAGCACGGGGCTCTATCTCGCCAAGCAGATCCTCAAGAGGTCGGCCGAATCGCTGAGTCATTTCGGAGAAATCAAAGTTCCCAAGACGTGGTATATCACCTCGGACGGCCTCCTGAGTTTTCTTTCCCATAACAACCTCAACGAGGTGGTCGAACAGAAATATAAGGACATTAACCAAGTCCGGCTGGAGTACCCCCACATCATCCAGACGTTCAAGAACTCGCGTTTCCCCACTGACATCATCCAGGGGCTGTCCATGGTCCTGGATGACTTCAAGGACCAGCCCATCATCGTCCGTAGCTCGAGCCTGCTCGAGGATCGGATGAGTGCGTCCTTTTCGGGGAAATACAAGAGCCTCTTTCTGGCCAACCAGGGCGGCAAGCCGGAGCGGCTGGAAGCCCTGAAGGAGGCCATTGCCGAGGTCTACGCCTCGACCTACGGACCGGACCCCATCGGCTACCGGGCGGAGCGCGGGCTGCTCGATTTCGCCGAAGAGATGGGCATCATGATCCAGGAAGTCGTGGGCACCCGGGTAGGACATTATTTCTTTCCGTCCTTCGCGGGCGTCGTGTTCAGCCGGAATGAATTCCGCTGGTCGCCGAGGATCAAGCGCGAGGACGGCCTCCTGCGATTGGTGCTGGGGCTGGGGACACGGGCCGTCGACCGGACGAGCGACGACTACCCCGTCCTGATAGCCCCCGGGCAGGTCGGCCTCCGGGTCAATGTCACGGCGGACGAGGTCGTCCGCTATGCGCCCAAGAAGGTCGACGTTATTAACTTGAAAACAAACAGCTTCGAGACCATCGAAGTCAAAGAGCTGTTGAGGCAATGCGGCGAGGGCATCCCGGCCGTCGACAAGATCGTTTCCGTCTACGACGGCCAGTGCCTCCGGAAGCCCCTGGGGAGGGCGGTCGATTTCGAGAAAGACGACCTCGTGGTCACGTTTGAAGGCCTGGTCAGCGAGACCTCGTTTATCCCCCAGCTCCGGCAGGTCATGCGGCTACTGGAAGAAAAGCTCCAGTCGCCGGTGGACATCGAATTCGCCTCCGACGGCCGGAATTTCTACCTCCTCCAGTGCCGACCGCAGAGCTTCCTGGAGGGCGGTGGACCGGCCCGCATTCCCAAGGACCTGCCCGAAGAGAGAATCGTCTTCCGGGCCAATCGGTTTATCTCCAACGGCAGCCTGCCCGACATCACTCATATTGTCTATGTGGACCCGGAGAGCTACGACGGTCTCTCCAGCCAGGCGGACCTGCTGGCCGTGGGACGCGCGGTCGGCAGGCTGAACAAGCTCCTGCCGCGGCGCCGCTTCATCCTGATGGGGCCGGGCCGCTGGGGAAGCCGGGGAGACATCAGGCTCGGCGTCAAGGTCTCCTACTCGGACATCTCGAATACGGCCGCTCTGGTGGAGATTGCCCGAAAGAAAAAAAACATTCTCCCGGATCTCTCCTTCGGCACTCACTTCTTCCAGGACCTGGTGGAGGCCGAGATTCGCTACCTTCCTCTCTACCCCGACGAGCACGGAACCCTCTTCCAGGAAAGCTTCCTCAGGAACTCGCCGAACATCCTCCCCCGCGTCTTGCCCGAGCATGCGGATATCGCGGATACCGTCAGGGTGATCGACATAGCCGAGGCCGCAGGAGGGAAGGTGCTCCGCATCCTGATGAACGCCGACCTCGACGAAGCCGTGGGATTTCTCGTCGACCCGCGCATCGACCCTCCCTTAGCTCCGCTCTCGAAAGAGATGGAGAAAAAACGGGCCGAGAACCATTGGGCCTGGCGGCTCGAGATGGCCGAACAAATCGCCTCAAAGCTGGACCCCGGGCGCTTCGGCGTCCAGGCCATGTACGTGATCGGCAGCACCAAGAACGCCACGGCCGGCCCGCAGAGCGACATCGACCTCCTCGTCCATTTCCGGGGCACCAAGAAGCAGCGACAGGACCTGATGACCTGGATGGAGGGCTGGAGTCTATCTCTAGACGAGATGAATTTCCAGAAGACGGGCTTGAGGAGCGGCGGAATCCTGGATGTCCATCTGGTCACGGATGAGGACATCGCCAACAGGACAAGCTATGCGGTGAAGATCGACGCCGTCACCGATGCAGCCAGGCCTTTGCTGCTCAAAGATGGCGCCTGCCAACCGGACAGAGAACGCTCCTAGATCAACTCCCGGGTGGCGGCGTCCAAGCTATCGGGATCGAAGCGGACGAGCGAGAGCTCTGGTCCGTCGTGAGCGGCTGAGAAGCAGTGAGTGCGGCCGATCCGATCCCGCCAGGAGCCGGAAAGCCTGGCCGACTCATGGACATGGCCGTGAAGAGTCAGGAGCGGCTGGCGGGCTTCGATGAACCGGCGTACGGCGATGCTGCCGAGATAGCAATCAAGAGGAACATGATCGATCATTTTCCCTCCCTGAGCCGACAAGTCGAGCTTGGTTTGGTAGGGGGGTACATGGAAGAGGATAATCGCTTTGGCCATGTCTTGGTTCCTGGTGAACCGGTCTAGATCGTCTTTAATGGTCATATATTTCATTTCCTGCTCGGAGACGGGATAGGACCGCAAGCCCTCTTCTGGTGAGATGGCGTCCGGATCGGTATAGCGGGACACATCGTACCGTTCCCAGTCTTTCAGTCGAAAGGGCGTCGGGGGAACATAAGCATAGCCATAGATGGCGAATTTTCCAAACCCGACTCTGCGCTGATGGATATACTCCCAGATGCCGCGGGCCGCGGCATCCAAAACCGCCGCTTCTTCAATCCGGGCGTCGTCATTGCCCATGATCAGGAAGATCCGCGGATAGCCGTCTCCAAGCTCCCGGCGCAAAATCAGGAGATTCCTAACCAGGAAATCATTGATGAAATCCCGATGCGGAAAATCCAGAGTCTCATGGGTGTGCCACGCATGGGGGAGTAAGTCGCCGCCGATGAACACGGCCTCGGGCTTTTCCCGGAGGACTGCCTCAAAAAGCTTCTGGTATCGGCCTATCCTGCCGTGGAGGTCGGAGACAAAGAAGGTCATAGACACAGGGAGAATGATAGCGAAAATCCGAGGGGGCGGCAACTCCACCGAATTCGCCCCTGAGAACGTTCAAAGAAGAGGACTAGGGAACTTCGCCCACGTTGAACTTGTAGCCGACGCCGCGCACGGTCTGGATATACTTTTTGGCCTTGCCGAGCTTCTTCCGGAGGCCGGTCAGATGGTAATCAACAACCCGCTCGGTGATCGGGTAACCGTCTTCGCGGACATTGTCGAGGATTCGAGACCGGGTAAAAACCTGGTTGGGCTTGCCCGCGAGCAGGGCGAGAATCTCGAATTCCGTCTTGGTCAGGGCGATCTGCCGGCCGCCCGCCAAGACCTCGTACGCTCCCCGGTTGATCACCAGGCCGTCGATTTCCAGCGTCGTTTTTTGATCCCTCGCCGATTGGGCCCTCCTCCTCAGAAGGGCCTGGATGCGGGCCAGCAGGACTTGAGGCTCAAAAGGCTTGGTGACGTAATCGTCGGCATAGTCTTTCAAGCCAGCGACGATATCTTCCATCCGTTTTTTGGCCGTCACCATGATGACCAAGATCTCGGAGGTGTTCGGATCCTTTTTCAGGATGCCGCAGACTTTGTGGCCGTCGATTCCCGGAAGCACAAGGTCCAAGAGGATGAGGTCCGGCTTCTCCCTCCTCACCAGCTCCAGGGCTTCCTCTCCGGTCTGGGCGCAGAGGACCTCGTAGCCTTCTCGCCAAAGGATGAAGGAGAGGCTTTTCTGAAGGTTGACGTCGTCCTCGACGCAGAGAATCCTGGCTTTGGGGTGGGTATCTTCGCTGGCCGATTTCATCTTGGACTTTGCCCCGGCCCCCTCATTTTAACGAAAACCAAACAAAAAGCAAACGGAATCAAAATACTCGACCGGAGAAATCTCGGGGTGCTTATCGTTAAACGGGGTGAGAAAATATCAGCTGCTCAAACTTCGCTCCCTGTAAACCGTAATCCATTTTTCGACAATTTCAACCAGGGTTTGAAGCAGTCCAGTACCGCTGCCGTGGATGGGGCGGAGCTCCTCGGCCAGCTCGGGGTAGCCCCTGCGATCGAGCCAGGAGGAGATGATGTCGTTATCAGAGTAGGGTTGAATCGTCTCCGGCGGCAGGGAGCGAAGGGCCGCCAGGAGATCGGGCAGGTGAAGGATTTTTTCCCCTCCTATGGCGAGCGGGGTCCGGTCCAGGCGCGCTATCTCGACCTGCAGATTTCTCTTGAGAAGGGTAATGAGCTCGCGGCCTCGGCTCCTCCTGGGGCGCAGCCTGTCCCCCAGCTCCCGATAGCTGTGCATGTAGAGCCAGGTCGAAAACTTGTCCTTGTCACCGTAGTTTTCCAGTATTTGGCGCAGCCGGCGGGCCTCCTCGGTATCCTTTTCTGCGTCAAGAAGGATCCCGCAGATCTCCCTGATATTCCTGGCCCGCCGGAGCTCCCGGCCGTCATCATCGGAGATGAGGAAGTCTCCCATCCCAGTGAAGTTGAGGATGTACTCTTTGAGCTTCTCGAGGCTCCCAGGATCCCCCTTGGGAAGGACGAAGCCCAGGCCTTGAAGTTCATGGGCTTCTTTCGCTTTAGAGGCGATAATCACGGGGATACGGGGAAAGCGCTTGTTCACCAGCCGGATGAGGTCACGGCCGGCACCGCTCTGAAGTTCGTTTCCTTTGGGGAAGAAGATGTCCGTAATCAGACAAACAACATCATCCCCGTGACCCCGGGGGAGCCGGCTCTCGGCGCTGATCTTGGATTCCTCTTCGACCCCGAAAAGAAAACTGAGGCTTTCCTCGTAGGTCCTGGTGATCATGACATCTGCCCGCTGGCCGATGATCGCATACAGCACGGGAAGGAATTGGGAGAACCAGCGCGGCTCGTCGTCGACGATATGGAAAATGAACCGCCTGAGGCTGGAATGTTTTTTGATGTTGAGCAGGTCCTCCGCCGCCCGGACTGCCGGCAGGATGATGCTTTCGGGGGGAAAGGCGTTCCGATTGACAGCAAAAACGAGATCGGCGCCGGCCGCATAGGGATACTTTTGCCAAGCCGCTTGAGGGGGTGCGTATTGGATGTACGGCTGGAACGATAAAAGGACAAAAACGGAGTCCGGACTCCGGGCGCGCAGCTTTTTGGCGTCGAGGATGGCCAGTCCGGTGTCATCAAAGAGGAAGACCGACGGTTCTCCGGAGGCGGCTGCCAGCACCGACTGGGGATCAGGGAGGACCTCCGTCTTTAGCCACGGCATCTTTTCGTCCATGACCTTCCTGGACTCGCGGACCTGTCCGTCGGCCGCAAAAAATAGCGCCCGCTTCATCTTGACGGGGTTGATAATCCGGGGGATGAACTGGTATTCTCGGGAAACACGGCTAGTCATTCTCGGAGACCACCTGACAGCGCTGGTTTATGGAATCCGCATACACGGTGACGGGACGCGGAAAGGCCAACACCGAGAGCGCGGACTCAGGATGAGGTCCGGAGAAGAGCCACGTGTCAAAGGCATCAACCTGCGGCGTGACATACCCGTAGATGATGTTGTTGCTCATCAGGTTGGTCAGGAAATGGGTGCCCTGGGTTCCGTACATCCGGGTCTGGAGTCTCTTCTGATCCTCGTCAAACCCGCCCTGGATCATGTACAGGAAATGGCTGCCATAAATCCCGCCGGTCAGGCTCCCTTCTTCGGGCAAAGGCTCGGGCCGGCCGGCCACGTCCACTCCGTATTCGAAGATCGCCGCCGCCTGGTCGACATCTTTGAACTCGACAAAGATGCCCCAATCCGGGTTCTTGCTTCCCAGACGGCCGGGAACGACCAAGATGTATTTCTCACCGCGGCCCTGCATCTCCCGGTTGACATCGACGATCCGCTTTCTGACCGCCGCCTGCATTTCTCTTGAATAGAGGAAAGGAGACACCACGACGGCAAACCTGATGTCCTTCTTGACTCCATGTCCCTGGGCGTTGGTGATCGACAGATACGTGCGAAGGATCTGTCGGGGAACGGGGAGCGCCTCGAACCGCAATTCGGGGAGCTCGGTCAGCTGGACGATGTGAAACGTCCCCTCTCTGTTCTCTTTTTGGGAGAAGTCGAGGTTGAAGACAAACTCAATCTGGAAATGGGAGGAGATGCGGGCGGAGATGGTCTCCATGATCTCGCCCAGGGTTGTCCTGAACCCGAAGTGGTTGTTCTGGATGAGCTCCTCGATCGTGATCAGGTTGTTCTGGATCCCCAGGAGTCGGATCTTGTGAAAATTGGCGAACCGCACATGGAGCTTCTTCATCGTCTCCAGTTCTTCCCCCTTGAGGTCTCTGTTCCTGGTCAGGTCCAGAGCGAAGAAATACTGCTGGCCGTTCCCAATCCTCAGGATAGCGAGGGGGATCGGGTTACGGATGGTGGCCATGGAGATGACCGGAAAATCGTCCAGGACGGTGGCGTAGCCGTGGCCGAAGGCGATCCGGGCGAATCCCTCCTTGGGATTCTGATTCTTCAGGGCGTGGGGAAAAAATGAGCTCGCCACGCCGGAAATGTAAGGGTAATAGACCGGACCGGCGAGCGTGTCATCGAAGAGTCCCGGAATGGGGTTGATGACGATGGCCATCTTTTCCCGGCTGTCGTGCGGCTGCTTCCGGCGGAAGTCGTCATAGATATGGCCGATCGCCAGGACAGCCTGAGCGACGCGGACCTTTGGGTCGGGATGGTTGTTGGGCAACATGAAGGAGGCGTTCTCGCCCGCATGAACGGGGCCGATGCCGGCTGTCGTGCGGCCCGCCTCATTCGTGGCCGACGACCGGATACCCAGGGGGATTTCCCCGAGTTCGTAGATAATCGAAGTGACCTTTAGAAGCTCCTGCTCCCCGAGCCTGCAGTTGTTCTCCAGGTACCGGTCATAAAAATCCGTGGCCAGGATGCGCGTCTTGAGCTTACCGACTTTCAAGAGGGAAATCTCGTTGATCCTGATGAGCCCAGCCCCCTTCCCTCCCGGCGCCCCTGACCCATAGACTTTAACGTCGCCTTCTTTCTCGGTGATCGCGATGCTCATCTCGCCTTTGCTATATTAGGACAAGCCTGTTTTTTAGTAAAGGATAGGGACAAAAGCACGCTGCCCAGCAGGCCCAGAGCCAAATATAAGAATTTGCTTTTCCCGAGCGAGCTGAATTCCCGCCCTTGATGCTGAATTTGCCATCCTAACCATAGCGGCACTATATCTCCGGCCGGGCGGCACTGTCAACAGCTGGGAAAACCATGTTAAGGCAACATGAATATTTCCTCTTCCAGGCAACGTGAATCTTTCCGCTTTTGTCATCAGCTATGGTCTCTCGGGTAGGGAGAGCGGCGACCGGTCCCTGTAGACCCGCCACGGATGGGTCGGTGGCGGGGTGTATTTAGGGGGCTTCGGCCGGACGACCGGTACGGCCTGTACGCGCTTCTGTCGTTCCGGAATCTCCCGATAAGCAAGGTCCCGACCCTCGTAGCGGATGATCATGCGGCCGTCGAAGTGCAGCATCACCATGGCCGGCCGCCCCAGCATCCGCCGCGACGGCTCCTCTTAGCGCCATAAATATTAGTAATCCCCTTTAAAGGAGCGCCTGCTGAGGCGAAATAGTTCTTGAAAATCTCCCTCCTCCGAGGGCAATCAGGTCGAGAAAACATCAACAGGCGTTGACGCTGGTCGGAGGCAATCGGAAACGCAAGGGTACGGACACAGCGGCTCGAAGGACGAGCCGTTTCGTCACTCCCACGATGGCGGCACCGGCGAAAAGTTCGATCTCATCCTCCCGGCCTCGAAAAAGGAGGAGAGCGGCCTTTCTCCCTCCGGGTACGATGCCTCCGTCGCCAAGGGATCGAACGAGATCGTCTTCGAAGAAAGGATTCAGATAAATATGAGATTCGTTCACTTAGAACGAATCGATGTAATTTGTAATAAAGGTGTTATAGGTAAGATCTCTAAAGGGGATAATGCGGGCAGCCCTAGAGGTTAAATTGATATCCAAGTCCGATTCCCATTCTATATCCGCCTAACTTGATAGGCTCTTTCAAAAGATTCGCGTCTGCTTTTACATACCTCAGATTCAAATCAAGAAAAATTCCAGATCTTATCCTCACATAGCTTCCCACTTCAATATGGAATCCTGTTATTGATTCAGAAACTTTTTCAAATCGGACTGGGACTTTCTCTTCATAAAAATAAAAATCTACACCTGTCCCGAGATAAGGACTCCATCTCCGGCCCTCAAAGACTCTCCATCTTATCCCCGCGATCAAGGGAGTCATAGTAAAAGCAAGATTCTCTTTAGTGAAGGTCATTTCGCCATTGGCTTTGAAATAGTTTGCTTCTCCCCTGAGCTCAATCATTCGTATGACTTCAAAACCCAGAGAGCCACTCCACATGAAATTTCCCTTCCCATAGATTTCTTTGAATACAGGATCATTCACGGCATAGTAATTTATACCAATGCCCATTTTCACTGATATTGCAGAACTCCTATTTGGTTGGGCTAATATTAAAATTAAACCAAATAGAAGAAATGCAAATCGTTTCATTTTTTTCTCATTAGACGGATAAAGCTAAAAATTGATATTTTAGGATAAATATTGTGATGACTCTCATCCCTGAAGATCCTACAATTCTACTCACAATTTGGTATTTAATTTCCAGCTGGCACTGAATATAGACTTTCGAGACCTTCTGATTCAAGTGAAGTAATGGCATACATAAATTTTTTGGAAACATCCAGGTAACCGTCAACATATTCATATATGTTTCCCGGGACAGTGCCAATCAATTGATAGCTTTGGTCATCATTTTCAAGATATTTTCTATAAATCCGATATTCTTTGATTTGGTAAGCAGAGTTATCGGGGTTTGCGGTCCACCTGAGAGTATGAAAAGCTTCTTCGCGGAAAAGGCTTCTATTAATTGTCCTCTGCAAATACACATTAATCGGTGGCTTAAGTCCAATATCAATTCTGTAAAAATAAAGGATCTTGTTGGGCCATGAGACCTGCCAAGGTGATTCTATCTCCACCCGGATGAGAAGATCTTTATATAGATAGACCGAATCCGTATATGTACTGGCAGGAATCTCTTGCTCCAAAATGATACGATTATCAATTTGTCGAAATACCTCGAACTTTTGATAGGCCAAAATCGGCCCGCCCTCAGCGACAAAGATATAAGGCGGAAACGTCTGAATGGATTTAGAATAAGATGCCGGATCATCCCAGTCGAACAATGCTTCAAGTTTTAAATTTGAAAAGTCCGATGCATCCAGAATCCATACTCCTCCCCAGTAAGAAGCACAATAGAGGCGGTTTCCTCTTAAATATATATCGCAAATATTGCCTGGATAGGATGATAACCATTGCCCGAGATGGTTCGGAGACGCTGGCTGGCTCATGTCGATGTAATCTATTTTTGCAGAGTCCCCGGAATATTCCGGAGTTCTTGCAAGAAATACTCCTCCCGTGGATGTCACAAAAAAACCTGGATCAATCAAGTTTTTAAGATATTGCCCGGCGCTGACTGTTTTATCTTTTGATATATCAAAAACATAGACACCTCCGGCGTAGGCAATACTGCTCTGCGCATGGGCATAAAGAAATTGGCCGCGGATAGCGAGCTGAAGAATATTGGGGATTTCTCCGAATTGTTCTGCTACTGTGGCACCGGAAGGATTTGAGATATCAACTTTGATGATAGTGCCTTTGTCGGGGGTTGCGACATATGCATAATTGCCTTGTACAGCCACGGCGCCGGCTTGTCCTCCCAGTTCAGTATTGTCTAATATCTTCAGAAGCTGTGGAGTTTGGGGATTGCTGATATCATATATGGCCAAACCTGGATAGCCAAGGGGAATAAATAATTTATCGTTATTAATATATATCCTTGCCTCCGAACCCCAAGCCCAGGCTGGTTCTTGAATCTTACCAAGATACTCAAGTTTAATCGATTCAGAGCAGAGGCCGTCTTTATTGCCGAGCGAAAGTAAAAAACAAAAAAATAATACTCCATAATGATATTTTGCTCGTGAGGATTGAAATGACTTCATTTTCCTATTAGGATTTTCTTTTTCTGCGGCGCGATAAATATCCCCTCCTGATCATGAAGGAATAATACTGCCGGCCGGGCGGCGATGTCAAGAAATCCTTGGGGAGGAGTTCCCCCAAAATTTTAGGGCGAGAAGAGCCATCGTTGGCCGGTATCCGGATCGCGGTTGGAAAAACAGCCGTGAAGGCCCTTCTTTTGGCCGAAAAGATACGCCTTGATCCCATCAGCCAGGGCATAGAAGCGGAAGTCAGGGATCCCGAACACACGGCGGGCCG
>Ga0315275_10003043_pt1 | contig 15342 bp, 26 predicted proteins | sample YL17G03_0_MG_FD_205557 | JGI IMG/M metagenome (GOLD analysis project Ga0315275, IMG submission 205557) | Sediment microbial communities from Yellowstone Lake, YNP, Wyoming, USA - YL17G03_0 | ecosystem: Environmental > Aquatic > Freshwater > Lake > Sediment | place: USA: Wyoming | collected... | reverse complement strand
TTTTATAGAAATTCTTAATTTTTTATAAAAAATTTAGATAAGATTTGTTGGTGGGGGTAAGTCATTGATTTTAATACAGTTTGGGGGAAGTAATTACTTCCCCCATTCTATATTTAATTCTTATTTGATAAGAATCTGTTTCACTTTATTTGTAGGTTCCTGCTTTGGCAAAATGAGTTTTAGAATTCCATCAGCAAGGTCTGCTGTTGCCTTTTCCAGATTTATATTTTGTGGTAGTGAAAAGGATTTATGAAATTGAGATGCAAAATAGTTATTTTTGTTTTGCTCTTTCTTCTGAGCAGAGATAGTTAATAAATTATCTTTAATGTCTATTTTAACTTCTTCTTTAGTAAATCCCGCTAATTCTCCTACAATGATAAATTCTGTGTCTGTCTCATCAGTTTTAACTTTGACATTTGGCATTATATACCCTGAAAGTTCTGAATTCAGTGGGGCAAGATAGGGTGAATTCAACCAATAGTCAAGTAAATTAAAATCATCTTTCTCTCTTAAAACTGGCTTATTAAATATTTGCATTAATGACATAGCATTCTCCTTTTAGTTAGTTTTTAGATTTTGAAGATATGTATTGATACAATTTTTACAGCAAAAATAAATCTTTCCCCCATTGACTTCTGTAAATACTTTAAGATTTGTTGGTTCTTTAGTGACTGGACATAGTTTATTATATTCTATGGTAGTTTTTGGGAATATACCCACATCGTAGTGTGCTACAAATGGTAGTCCATATACTCCTGGGAACATTTGTGCTGAAGTAGTAGATGGTAAGAGAAATAATCCACAAATAAATAATACTGTAATTATAGATAATGAAAGTCTCATATTATATCCTCCTTATTTACGTGTTAACATAAGATAAGAAGGAAGTTATAAAAGTCAAGCCCCTATAGGAGAAATAATATAATAGTGGACCAATATTCTTTTTATACGTTCTAATGTCAAGTCAAATATTGTAGAGGTGGGAGTAGAACTATATTTTCCTTGCAAATTTATACACACGAAATCTTTATCAATAGGATGATACAGATTCTTATTTCTATTTCCTGCTACATTAAGTATTTGTATATTATTGTTTACTATCCAATCAGTAGCCTCTTTAAGATTGAATGGAAAAGCAAGATCACTTAAAAGGAAGGGCTTATTATAATATTTAATGGCTTTTATAGTACAAACAGTTCCGGCACTTTGGAAATTGATAGAACAACATATAGTTCCATCTGAAGCCTCAACATTCTTATACGTTCTTTCTTTATATCCACCATCATATTCTTGTAAACCAAATGATTGAAGTAAATCTTTTTGTGGACCATCTGAAGTTAACCAGTTTTTGGGAGCATACCCACCTGTGGGGATATTAAATGCTTTTGCAGCATATAATCCCGCCATGTCACTTCCACTCTGCCCGCCGCTGATAACCTTTTTAATCATATGTTTCTTTAGTTCCCATCCTTCCACATATAATACAATATTTAATTTGTTCATTTATTATCTTTTGGTAGTCTATCATAACTTCTATTTCTATCCAGATTGAGTGACACGTGGAGCAATATATAATATTAATGCTCTTAACTTGGTACTCCTGCATTATGTCTAGTCCGATATACCTTTCGCTTGTCAAGAGGTATAACTTTTTTAACTCTCCTGATGATTGGTCCTTGATGACTAGTTAACTCTGGTTGTGCATTTTTGAGGGGTGCTGTAATCAATGAAGTTTTAATTTCTTCAAGATAATTTTCATATTTTTCATTATTAAAAATTAATTCTTCTAGCAGTTTCATTTTAGTTACTACTTGGGTTCTAATTTCTTTAACTGTGATAAGATCTATATCCATCTTAGAATTAGTTTCTCGTATTCTATGTATTGTGGCACACAAAGAAAGTGCTCCAATATATTTCATTGGACAGAGTGGGCAAACTCCTCTTGCAGAACCCTTAAAAAGGGGTTTTCCAGTAGCCTTCATCATATATTTACATAATGGACAAGCTGCATCAAAGAACTCTGCTACTGTCTTTCTTTTTTGCCATGAAACCATAGTATCTGCGATTGCTTGGTGGAGAGATTGTCTCTCAATATTATTCGGCATCATCATTCTCCTCTAAATCTTCAGGTGAAAAATCGCTATCAATAGGTAATTTGTCAATATCGTCAAATTGTACTCTTGGGGATATATCTGGATTAGGTAATTTAGTTGTTGTTTCTTCTAAAATAGTGGTTTCATATTGAGAATAACAATCTCGTGCGATTACATATCCAATTAATCTTGTTTCTAAAGATAAGGCTTGCCACCATTCTCTAACATCATTTGGAATAAGTTCTCTCCAGTCATCATATCTAATAGGACTGAAAACAGTAGATGTAGCATTCAGATATTCTTGATCTGTGAGTAGTTTTCTTAATTCATTCATTCGGTAAATTCTCACGGGACTTTTCCTTCCGGTATCTTCTGCCTTTCTAATAGTACTTCTCTTCCTTTGTTTATAGCAGTTAAGAAACTTTCTATATGTTCTTTATCTTTCATCATAAAGGTGCTTTCTAGTTCTATTCTACCCCCAAATAGTAATATGATTGAATCACATATTCTTCTTCCATAGTATCTTATTTTTTCCATAAAAGTACTATCCCAAGGACGATAGGTATAATGAGTTTTAGTCATAAATAATAGTGTAACATAATTTATTGATTTATTATACTCGATATCTATCCAGACATCATCTTCGGGATTACAGCAATCACAAGCAGCACGATAAATAATTTCATCTCCAACGTCATCTAGAAGCATAATTTTAGTAGGAAATTTGCTTTCAGTCATGAGAACTCCTTATTTATTCTGATTTAGTTCTGGGAGGTAATCAACTAATACTGAATTTAACATACAGCTCTCATCCCAATCTTTACTATGTGGTCCTTCCATTCCATATCTATCTTTCGCTGTTTTTCCACATACCATACAGACCCAGATTTTACCTTCTGGTGCAAATCTAGTACTTGGAATTTGTTTAACTGATTTTTCTTTTTTCATGATTATTCCTTTGGATATTTTTTGTTGGAGATAGGGGTAATCGGAACCCCGACTTTCTGCGTGCAGAGCAGATGTTCTACCACTGAACTATATCCCCACATGTTTAGTTAATTCCAAGGCAACATCCATTTCAATTTTTCTTTTAACCTACTAATTTCATTATTTAATTGTTTAATCCTTATTTTTTGTGTTTTAATTAGTTTTCTTTGAACGATAATTGTAACTATTAGTGGGAGTACAATACACATTCCTAGAATATATACAATATTATATGCTATCATGTGTTTTTATCCCGAGTATGTCTAAGGAATGCCGACATACTACGTTGAATTTAACTATATTAATTATTATACCACAAAGGATATTAAATGTCAATAGGAAAATAAAAGAAAAGTGGGATTTTTATCATCAGGCTATATCCCACTAAACCTAATGGATGATTTTTGGCATCCACGACCGGAACAAGTCCAAAGACTGGTTCCTCTCTATTACCGCTTCGGGACTCAGCAGAGGATTGGAAAGGAACTAGCGGGACATTCCTTACATCACTTGGGTTACCACACCCTACTGCTTTAGTTGTCTTCAAACGCATTTTGTTCTGCTTGACCACCCTAGTCTCTTCTTTCCCTTGTAGGTTAGTCCTGGTTAGGGTTTTCCCTGCAAGCCCTCTCCTTTAGGAGGAGGGTTATTGACATTGGGCTTCTGCTTTTCTAAGAAACTACTTAGAGTTCTTAACTGGAGCTGTCTTTACAGGAGCCTTTCCCTTGCCCTTCATATTGGGCTTAGACTTCTTTGCCTTCTTATCAGCCATGATGGAATCACCTCCCCTCCATGGGATTTACACCCTTACTTTAAATTAAGATTTACAACCCTCTCTACCTCCACCTCCTCCTCCACTACCCTTACCTTTTTTTACTGCATTACCCTTTTTTCCTTTTTTCGTACCCTTTTTTGCCATGTTAATATCTCCTTGTATAAGTGTGATCTAAATAGTTTATACTAAATTAATTAAACATTCAACTATCATTTGGAATATTTTCTTCATTAAAAAAGAAACAAATTGATCGATAAACTTTTACAGATCTTCTAGAAGAATCTTCATATAAAAGTAGTTTATCTATTTCTTGATGGGCTATTATTGTTGCTGGAATGTGGTCATTTATATAAAATCCCTTTTCAAAGTTATATGACTGTGTTCCAAGATCTTCTATCACATAGCAAATTTTAGTATGTGGATATAGTAAGGTAAAAGAAGTTTTAATATCTCTACTAAAGTGTGATCCATCATCTATTACTACATCTGGATTTCCATACTTATCTAAGATCATATCAATAAAGTATTTATTAGTGGCATTACCTATTTCTATTTTGATTCTATCATCATCAAAAAAAGAACTTTTATTAATTTCTAATCCAACTATTAAGGAATTTGGTAGGTATTCTTTAAATGCTCTGACACTACCTCCACGGTTAACTCCTATCTCAATAAGAAGTTTAATTTTTTCTCTTATTGGTGATAAGACTTCTTCATATGCATATTCATATCCACCTGGATCTACCTTATTGGTATCGTACTTAGAAAATATTGATTTAAAGATATTATCTTTCATTTATATTAAAACTCCTAAATTTTTAAATCTTATTGCCCATTCTGGATTAGTTTGTAGACATTGATTAAATTTTGTCCAATCCTGTATTTCTCCAAGTTTTTCTTTGGCTTTATTCAAATAATACCAAGCAAATGCTTCTTGTGGATATTTTGTTGCTACATATTCAAAATAATCTTTGGCTGAATTAAAATCTTTAATATTCATTCTATAATTTTCAACAAAATTGGTACGCCAGTTCATATATAGAATTTGTTCTTCAATATATTTACCAGAATATTCAGGTGTGTTTATTACGGCTTCACTCATAACAAAAGCACCCATGTCTATTTTTGGATTGGGGATATATCCTTTTTCGATACATTCTTGTCTAAGTTTACTTCCATAGATTGGCGAAGCTATTTTAGGTGAGATTATATCTGGTTGGATTTCTCTTATATATGCAATAGTTTCCTGTCTGTCAAGATCGGTTTCTCCTGGGATTCCTATTACAAGATTAATTCTTATGAAGAAATTATATTTACGTAAAAATTTCATTAGTTGACGGACTTGATCTAATTTAACCGGCTTGTGCATGATTTTTAAAACTTTTTTGCTTCCCGATTCAAGAGCTAGTGTAAGTGATTTAGATCCCGCATTCCATAATAGGTCAACAAGTTCTTCATCAATAAAAAGTGGAGTAACACCACCTATAATTTTTATCCTTAAATTATAAGGCTGAAGTCGTTTAAATAATTCTTTTGCACGTTTGGTATTGTAAAGAATTTGGTCATCAATAAGCGTTAAAATAGTCATATGATATTTATTTACAAGAGAATCAATATGATTTATAATTGTATCAATAGAAGCATATCTAATTTGTTTATCTGGGTTGAGACTGTTAGCACAGAATAGACATTTGTAGCAACAATTTCGAGAAGTGGAGCATGAAAATTTTACTTTATTTTTTTCTTCTCCCATAAATGGAGAATAATTTTCTTCAGGTTGATTTTGATAATCATTTATATTTATTAAAGAATAATCTACATCTATTACACTGTCTAAATTGGGTAATAGTAGTTTTTTAGGGGTACTACAATTTGAAGTGATCCATCCTATATTGAATTGAGAAGTCAAGATGTAATTTTTTAATGGGAGTTCACCGTCACCAAAACATATTGCATCAATTTCTGGATTTTCATTAACAATTTCTTTATAACTATAAGTTGTGGCTGTTCCACCAAGTAGAATTTTTGTAGTACTATTATGGGTTTTAATAGTTTTAATGATTGTAGATAAATATCTATAAGAATTATCAAACATAAGACTTATCCCAATAATGGAGGGATTAAAGTCTAGTATTTCATGGGATAGTGCCTCAATATAGTTAGTATGTAAGTTACAATCAAATATTTTTATATTTGCATATTGTTTTATAAATGTTGCAATGGATAAAATACCATATGGCATAGCTATACAACTTGTTTCTGAAAACTTTGATTTTTCAATAAAATAAGGAAGAAGAATAAATAAAAGTTTTTTCTTGATATTCATTGTGTATCTCGTTTAATCAAGTAATTTTACCCATTCTTTTAAAATTTCATCATCTGGAAAAGATTCCAAATATTGTTTTGGACTACCTTTACTCATAGAATACCATTGCAAGTTAGAAGCATATAATTTATGGATCTCATCTATATTATTATCTTCAAATATTTTACCATAGTCACCTAGTGATTCAATAAATATTTTATGTCCTTGTTTTTTAGTTATTGTATCTTGTATGTCCCATACTCGTTCTTTTTTTGCTTTATTTATTAAATTGTCAAATACGTTTCCCCAAGATTTAACCATCTTATCTGAATCATATAATTGTGTAACATGTTCTTGCATTAAGTTAACTATACTTGATCTTTTACTTCTTTCTCTATAAAGAAGTTCAATATTATGTATGTATTCATCTTCATTGCTGCATACAAATTTTACTAGACTTTGAAATAATATATACTCTTCTGCTGGATTTTTCATAACGATTGGGATAATACCGGCAGCTATTGTTTCACCTAATACTTGTTCACAAGTACCAAAATGTAGAGGATTTAATGGATACCCAAAAATATCAATAATTGAAAGGTAATGATAAAGAGTCTTATCATCCACAATACCAGTAAATAAGAATTTCGAGTCTATTCTTTTGTCTTTAACTTGTTGTTTTATCTTTTCAGTATCTCTCCCAACACCAATCATAATAAATTTTACATCTGGTATATGGATTTTACTACAAATATCTACAAAGTTAGGATGTAATTTTGTGTAATCCAGTGTTCCTAAATAACCTATATTAAATCCTTCATGAGTAATTGGAGTTATATTAAAGTATTCATTTAATCCTCCAGTAGTCCAAATAGTTATTAATTTTTCTTTTAAGGTAGGAGGAAGTTCTTTTATTTCTTTTGCTTCAAAACTTATAGGAGAAGAAAGAACAAATATATCTGGGAAAGATATTAATTTTTCAAAGAAATTGTAAGGGGGGTATAATCCAGATACATGTGCCCAGAAACATAATCTACACTCTGGCATAGAAGCATTGATAAGAAATTCAAATAATAGAGGATGATTCCATAGATGGACTACAACTATATCTGATGCTTTTACCCATTCATTTATTTGAGTATATTTATGTCTCATGTTTTCAAAAATAACATTATTATCATATGTTTTTTCATATCCTTTATAATAATTTTTATAATAAGTGTTATTTAGACACAATATAGTATGTTGATTATTTTTATCTCTTTTTATCCAATTTAATAATACTGTTCCTACTCCACCACCTAAATGAACAATTATGTGTAGTATTTTATAGTTCAATGACTTCTCCTTTAAAATTAAGTTCTTTTAAAATTTCTTTTATCTTATTAGTGTGTGCAAAAGCTGTAATGATTATATGGTCTGTTGAATTTTTAAGTATATCTCTGTTTATGATCCTCTGACCGTTAACAGTGGAAAACTCTTGTTTTGATGGTGTGTCATCAACAAGACCTAAAATATTACATTTACTAAGAGAAGTATTCTTATAAAGATAAAAAAACTCTCTTGAAATTCCAAAGATGTATAAAGGAAGATTCTGTTTTCTAATATCATCTATTTTTTTCTTTTTAATATCTAATTCATTATAACAATGTTTTATATATTTTTGTGTTTTATTTTTTAAGTTGAAACACTCATGATTTATAGAAACAACTGGGGGTCTTCCTAATTTAAATAGGACAGATAGGTTAGGTAACATATATTTATTACTGGCCATATTCGAAGTAGTAGTTGTACTATTAATTAATATAAAACCATGCTTTTTAGCAATTGAAGATAAATGAAATAAATCAAAATGTTGAATATGTTCCCTCATCAGAAACCAATAAAAGTCAAAACAGTAGTTTTGATCATATAACATGGCATTTGGGACACTAATACAAAGAAGTCCTCTAGGGTTTAATACTCTTCGTGCTTCAATAAAAATCTGGTTTGGGTCAACTAAATGTTCTACTACTTGATCTGCTGTTATAAAATTAAAAGAATCTTTATCGTATGGAATACTTTCTGCAAAACCCTTTTTAATGTCAAGATTTTTATCACCCATTACTTTTTCTATATAAGAAGTAGACGAATCTATACCATGTAAATGAGTGTAATCTTTATCTTTAAGAAAGTATAGAAATCCTCCTGCGGCGCAACCAATATCTAATATTTTATCTGTTTTATTAATATACTTTTGTATGAAATCAAATAGTAAGGAATACCGGATTAAAGAATTAGTATTGGAAGAACCGGGAAGATCACCACTGAGATTGGGGGAATGTAGATTATTTAAAGAATATTCTGTATCATAATAAGTCATGAGTCCAGTCTGGTCTGTCATACTTAATTTATTAAATATATGTCCACACCCATCACAAGTTATTACAACAACAGGATCATATAGTAGTGAATTATCAAAGTTTCCACAGGATAACTTTAATAATTGATTATTTTCTTTACTAGAACAAATGGGACAGACTATATTATTTTTCAAATCCATATCTCCTTAATAAATCTTTTGAATACTCATCTAAATTAACAGGTTCCCCAGAGATGAGTTGTTGGCAGGATTTACAAATTGGATGTGAGAAACGTAGCATTTTTAACATTAGTTTTCTTAAATTATTCATTCTATTTGAATTCCATATGTCAATTAAACTCTGTTCCTTTACATCTCCAATAATAAGTTTTCTATTCCAGTCAAGAAAACAAGCACTTACTTCCCCATTAAATTGTACACAATAAGAATACAGTATATATGGACAAATTTCAACATGTGAAATTGGTTGACCATATACTCCAACTTCTTTATTGGTTGGCGTACCTTTCATATCAAAATCATACCAGCATCCCATGGTATGCTCTATTCCTACTCCGTCTGATATTGAAGTGAATATTTGCAGGAACTTTTGTTGGTCTTCTTTAGAAATAACATCTCCATTGATTTTAATAAATATTATACACTGTTTACGGTGATGATACAAATGTGCAATATTGTCTACATATTTTTCAAAATTTATAGAGTAGTTACTAAATGATTTATATTGTTCTGCATTGATTCCAATAACCGAAATATTAATTCGATCTATTCCTGCTTCTATTATTTTCAAATTTAGTTTTGGGTTGAACAAACTTCCATTAGTTGTTGTGTCTATATTTTCAGCAATTTGTTCATCTTTAGCATATTTTACCATATCTACAAATTTAGGATTTAAAAGAGGCTCTCCAAAGGTGTATAATCTTAAGGTTTTAATATGAAATTCGAAAAGTTTTATATCAGAAATGATCTTTTTGTATAGATCCCACTTCATGATCCCTTTAATATTGTTGCTACTGTGGTAGCAAAATTTGCATTGAAGATTACAAGAAATGGAAGGGTCAACAAATATAACCCAAGGAGTTGACAGAGGTAAATTAGGTTCAAGAGGAATTCTGTTTTCTAATTGAATACGTTGCATATGTATACCATCATGGAATTAATTTATAATTATCTTTGATAACACTTTCTATGCCTACTATAGTTGGTTCTGCATCAAGACGACTCGTACCTATTCCTCTTTTGAAATCCTCCTGAATTGTTCTTGTGAAAAGTAACTTAAATCTATTTGTAATATATTCTTTATTATAAATCCTATAATGTAACAATTTTAATTCTCTTTCATTACTAATTCTTGCGTACTTGCACCCGTGTGTATGCGCTCCTAGAGTATATCTTATATTCAAAGATGGATGAAAAACTATACTTTTACAATAATTTGGAATAGTATAATTTGTTCCAATCTTCGCAACATCGGTTAACAATTTTGTACCATCATAAATTGGAGTAGTTTCACTTACTAATCCTCTCCCATCAATAAGAGGAAGTGTTACTTGTTGTTCCATATATTCTTGTAGTTTATCTAAAAGATTTTCATGATAGAGAAGTTCATCACAATCTGATACAACTACCCAATCTGCTATTCCTCTACTTTGTTGATATGCATTATTTTTTATTTTTGTAATAATTCGGTTATTAAATTTATTTTGACTATCAAATTTAATAACTATAACTTTTGGATATTTTTTATAGATTACATCACTTGTATCATAACTCATATTGTCGTATACAAAAATCTGATCAAAAAATCTGGAATGATAATTTAATACCCATGGTAATATTTTTTCTTCATTGAATGCAATAATATAACTATGGATTATCATGGTTTAATCCTTTATCTTATAGGGATTTTTCTATTTAATTATTTCTGGAAGAAACCAACTGGGTTTAAGAAACTTTGTTGCATCAGTATACCTTCCAGGTTGAAAATAATTTCCGAATACAAATAAATCGGAGAGTATTTTTATCTCTTGTGGGAATTTCATTCTTAATATGTGTGCATAATATCCATCACCATGATAATGAGTTGGGTCAAACCTAGTTTGTTTTATAATTTCGCCTTTAAGAATATATTGGGGGAGTCCAATATTGCCAACACGTATATCTCGGAGTGATTTTATTATTAATGGATTTGTAGGGTGTTTTGCAACCTCATCGTTTGGAATAGTATCCCCTCTAGATAAAGAATAAATTATGATCTTTGCAGTTTGTTGTCTTATGATATCAAAGAATCCAGGTTCATACATAGAATCATCATCTATAAATCCGTAATAGTCACTATCAATGATTTCTTGTGTCTCTAAGAAATCATTTAATTTTCGAAAACAGGCTTCTCCTGGTACTAATTCTTTAGTATGAAGTGGATGTACCCAACTCCTTTTTTCAAAAATATCTCGTTCCGGTGAAACCATTGGATACCATTGAATATTCATTGGTTCAAAATAATGTATTAAAGTAGGTATTAAATGAATTCTATGAAATGGGGTAATTATGTGTACTTGCATTAGAGTTTGCCTACTTAATTAACTCAGGGAGACTCCATGTTGACTTGACAAACGTACTTGTTGTAGTATATCGTCCTGGCTGAAGATAGTTAAAGAACACGTATGAGTCTGGAAGAAATATTATATCATTTGGGTATGTTTGTCGAAGATTAACTGCATATACCCCATCAGTAACTTTATTAAAAGTATCAAATCTGTTTTGTTTAAAAATTTCACCTTTAATAATATATTGGCAATAATCTATCCGTCCAATTTTAATACCCTGAAGAGTTGTTATTTTTAAAATATTAGTACCATGTGGTGCACCCCCATCACGAGGAATACTATCTCCTCTATATGCCGAAACAATTAATATTTTTGCGGTTTGTTGCCTGATTACATCAAAAAATCCTGGTTCATACATATTGTCATCACACATAAATCCATAATAATCATCATCAATAACTTCTTGGGTATCTAAAAAGTCATTGAATTTACGAGAGCAGTTGTTATTTGGCAGTAGTTCATCAACATGAATAGGATGTATCCAATCCATATCAAATGGAATATCTTCTTTAGGTGCAACAATAGGATACCACTCAATACCCATTGGTTCATAATAATGAATAAGAGTTTGTGCTAAATGAACTCTATAAAATGGTGTGAGGATATGAATTTTCATTTATAACTTTCTAACTAGATTTTGAGTTTGAAGATTTACCTGATTTTCTAGGTTCTCTTGCCTCAATCTCATGCCGATATCCTACCTTATCTGTCTTTTCATATACTCTTCGTAGTTTTGTTATGAACATCATTAAATAAATAATTGAGTCTGATAATTCATCTAAAATTTCTTTAAAATCATTTCGAGCATCAGTTTCTGGATTGAAATTTCCGTGTTCTTCTGCACCTTCTCGAAATCGTTCCAAAGAATATTCGAAGATATCATGAAATTCTAGTTCAATATCTTTTGGTGTAATTATAGACTTTGTACACATGATATATCTTCCTTAATAATATCTAATTTACGTAAGTGCTTGATATAGCGTACTATTTTGGTTGTTCTTGTAAATGCCCTGGCTAATTTTAGAAACTTCTTTTCTTGTCTTGTCAGTGGTCTTGTTGCAGAAGAAGATAGTTGAAATGATGTTCCTAATTGTCTAAGACCCCCCTCAACTTCTCTACGATAGATTAAATAGTAATGAGAATAGAATTCTTTAGATAATGTTGGGTTTGTAAGTATTATAACAATGTTTCCAGATTTCAGATAGGGAATTCCGTTTTTAGAAAGATAAATACTTAGTATCCCATCACGGTTTGGAATGTGGGATGTAAGATGTACTGCATGTGAATTCAGTTCTATATTGTCTCGAAATTGGATGCTGCTCATTGTGGAGTTTTCCAAACTTAATTGTGTTGTTTAAAATAGTCTAACATTAGGTGAACTGTGCTAGTTAATTTAATAAGTCTTAATGATTCCTCATAACTAATTGATTCATCATGTGAAAAAGTAGCCAAAACTTCTAGGATATCTTTAAGCAATATAATCAATTCTTTGTGGTATGTGGCATCTATTACATAGATATAATTTCCAGTACTATTTAATTTTGCTGTAACCATGATAAACTCCTGTTACAAAACTAATCGTACTAATGAGAACCACAAGGTGAGATCTCCACTATCTTTATTCTTTTCCATATTTTCAATTTTTAACCCAAAAATATCGTTCAATTGAAAGGAGGTTTGTTGGTTATGAAATACATGAGTATTATCTACTTTTAAAGTAAATAAATAAGGAAAATCAACTTGTTGAGTTGGGACGGGGAGTAGATTTTCATCAACTCCATTTTCTTCTAGTAGGACAGGAGAAGCAGGAGAAGCGGGATTCTCCCCATTTTTAGGTTTTCGTCCTCTTTTCTTGGGGACAGTAGGAACATTTTCTTCTGCTAAGGCTGCAATATTCTTTGGCTTTCTTCCACGTTTTGCCATTCCAAATTACTCCTGTGTGATGGGTTTGTTAGATTGAAGTCTTTTGCAAATCATACAATATCTATGTTCAGGTTTTAAGCAATGATCATCTATAACATAATGTCCCCAAAATAGACAGATAATAAAACAAATGGGACGCTCTACAATAGAGAACCATATAGTATCTAAAATTTCATAATTGATTAGATATCTTGCCCATTTCTTTTTAAAGTCATTTCCTGGGCATTGGGTCCATCTGGCTAAGTTATAAGGAAAAGTATTATATTTTGCCATTAAACCTATTCCTCCTTTTCTAAATCCTCTAAAGAAATATATTCTTCTATACTTTCCTCGATGAACTTATCTCGATATTTTGGTTTCTTTTGAGGTTTAATTTTTGGAAGTTTCTTTTCTAAAAAATAATGCTCTACTTTGGTTTTATCAATTTGTCGTCGTAGTAACTTATTTGCGTCTTTCATCCTATATCCTTTGACTTGTATTGTACAAAATGATACACTGAATCAAGGTTTACTAATATTTAAGGTGGAAGTAATAATGTCCAATGGAATTCATCTTCTTTGTGATCTACATGGAAGTGAGTACTTCTTATATAATACCACAGATCCAATCCGTTGTCAAGTAGAAAAGATGATATTAGATTTAAATTTTTACATGGAGGGAGAGCTACAATTCCATTATATCCCGTCTGGAATTGTATTCTTTTGTTTAATTTTAGGTGGTTATATCTCTGGTTATACATGTCCAGAAAGTCAATTTTGTGCGTTAGATTTTTGTCTATTTGCTGATTCATTTCAATTAGAAGATATCATCAATAAAATAAAAGTCCATTTTAATCTATCTACACTCTCGTATCGGGTACTACGAAGAAATTGTCAAGAAACTCTTTCTGGTAGTCGTAGGCGACTTTTTCAATCCCAAAAGTTGTCATCTTATCATATGAAAATCCAGACTTGACCCATTCCTTAATATATTTAAACATAAATGACCACCACCCCCAAAGATCTTGCTGTATAACATGTATTAATTCATGTGCAATGAGTCCTGTTTGTGTTCGTAATGATAATTTTTCAAACTCTTTTTCTAATAAAATATAGTCTTTATGGAATGTAATCCCCGCACGAGATGATGAGTTCATAATATAAAAAGTGCAGTCACGGAGTAATTTATTGAGTGTTTTTGAATATGTATAAGGAAGTGGTGGAGCATTTATAAAACAATTAATATATGTATCGGGAGGAGTAAATTTTTTGCATAATGACATTGTTATCCCTTTTTTTGATATTGAATTTCCTTAATTCGTTCTCGTAAAGATTCAATAGAAGTTTCTACTTTAGATTCAGGATTTTTATCTTTTAATTTATTTAAATGTTTAATTTGTTTTTCTAATTTATTGATTTTATTTGTTACCATCATACCTTTAGCACGGTATTTAACTCGTGCAGGTTTATTAGATTTTGACCGCTTGCCTTTGTTTCCAGCACCTGACTTTCCCATGATTAATTCCTATGCGTGATGTTCAAACAAAATTTGGACTGCCTTATCCTGGCACTGTCTGACATACTCTCTTGAAACATTATATTCTTTTCCAATTTCTGCTAATGTAGTATTATCATAATATCTATCTAGTAATATCTTTAGGAATGATTTTTGTGTTGGTTTGAAGATATGCTCAAATTTAGAATATGCATCTGTCTTTGTTTTATTAGATAAAACTGGAGATAAAATTGATAGTTTATCTTGTAATGTATTAATTCTCTTAAGAGAACTGGCTACTTTGTGTATAGATTTTCTACAGGGAGAACACATACCATAATTTCTTTTATTGATTGGTTTATCACATAATGAACATGATAATTGTTGTTTTTCTTTATTTCTATAAAACCATCTATAACATGTTTGACAAAGATCATATGCATACAACTGGGATTCTTTATGACACCAAAAGCACTTATCTGGTAATTTTGACATATTCAACTCCTTCCAAATCCTACTTGTTAGATTAATATTGTCAATTAGATAAATAACTACTCCCTATTATATATCACAAATTTAATTCGTTGTCAAGTAGGAAATAATCTAATTTGATAATTAATTATCGAGTATACACTGATTTTCCTTTATTGTCAAGTACCAAAAGTCTACCCCAAGTAGATTGTACGATAAATACCTTCTTTTCATCATTTAAAATAGCAAAAAATACATCAAATTTCTTTTTTGGAGCTGCTCTGGTATCTAAATGTTCCCAGGTATGAAGGATTGGATATAGAAATTCATTTGAGAATTTACCAACT
>Ga0315275_10003042_pt1 | contig 15343 bp, 10 predicted proteins | sample YL17G03_0_MG_FD_205557 | JGI IMG/M metagenome (GOLD analysis project Ga0315275, IMG submission 205557) | Sediment microbial communities from Yellowstone Lake, YNP, Wyoming, USA - YL17G03_0 | ecosystem: Environmental > Aquatic > Freshwater > Lake > Sediment | place: USA: Wyoming | collected... | reverse complement strand
GCTGGTTATAATAATAAAGATCAGCTTGCTTCGTTTCCGCGACGCGCTGTGTCATTGCCTTTACACGGCGGATAATTCCATCATCATAATGCTGATTCATTAAAAACTCCTGCTTTCATAGATAAGCTACTGCCCAGTGAAACTAGCCAGTAGCCAGTTTTTTTAACCCTTCTTCATCTAAAATTGGCACATTTAAGAACCGCGCTTTTTCTAATTTTGAGCCCGGATTTTCCCCAAGTACCAGATAACTGAGCTTCTTGCTTACCGAGTCGATCACTTTTCCCCCATGATTCTCGATAAATTCTTTCACACCTTCTCGTGTGAAGCCAGGTAAAGTCCCAGTAATGACAAATGATAAACCCTCAAAGGGTTGTTCGGTCTCACTTTTAGGCGAAATATCCTCAACTTTGGGCCAGAATCCCGCTGCGCGGAATTTCTCTAACAAATCTCGGTTCCTGGCTTTCGCAAACCAATCGACAATCGCTTGAGAAATATTAGGACCCACGCCCTCAATTTGTTGTAATTCATCAAAACCCGCTCTGGAAAGCATATCCAAATCTCGATAATGGTACGTCAAATCTACTGCCATGACTTCTCCAACACTGCGAATACCCAAAGCATTGATCAGGCGCGCCAGGGGTTGTTTTCGTGATGCCTCAACAGATGCCAGTAAATTATCCGCTTTCTTTTCAGCAAATCCTTCTAGTTTAAGAAGATCATCTCTTCTCAATGAATATAAATCAGCCACATCCGATACCAGTCCAGCATTAACCAGCTGCTCCACAATTTTGATCCCCAACCCTACAATGTCCATCGCTTCGCGGGAAACAAAATGTTCCAGATGACGGATTAGCTGAGCCGGGCAAGATGCATTAACACAATACCAGGCTACTTCACCTTCGAAATGCTCGACCGGCTGGTCACAGACTGGGCATATTTCCGGTGGAACATAAGGCCTTTCTTCTCCAGTTCGAGTCGATTCGATTGGACCGATCACATAAGGAATGACATCCCCAGCTCTTTTAACCGCCACTCGATCCCCTACCCGAATATCTTTCTCGGCGATATAGTCAAAATTATGCAAAGTGGCTTGCTTGACAATCACTCCACCGATTTCGACCGGCTCTAACACTGCATAAGGTGTCAATACGCCAGTTCGCCCAACGTTAACACCAATTTCCAACAGATTCGTCGTAACTTCACGTGCGGGAAACTTTACTGCCAATGCTCCCCTGGGATCCTTTCCGACAAAGCCAAGGCTTTCAGCCAGGCCCAGATCATTTATCTTTATAACAGAACCATCTGCCTCAAAAGGTAGATGGTCCCGCTTTTGTCGTAAGTCCTCACAAGCAGTTATCGCCCCTTCCAGATCCATACACAATTTAGCATCAGGGACTGGAAAACCCAATGATTTTAAATACTCCAACCGCTCATATTGGCTAACCGGAAGATCAGCCTCCGCAGTTATAATCGCATAAACTAATAAGGTTAATGGTCGTGTAGCCGTGAGACTTGAATCAAGCTGGCGCAAAGATCCAGCCGCTGTATTACGTGGATTTAGATAAGTTTTTTCACCGGCTTCTTCCAAGCGTTTATTCAGAGCTTCAAAATCCTTGATGGTTATGAAAGCTTCTCCTCTGACAACCAACAAGCCGGGAGCTTCGGAATCCTTTGGTTCGACAGGTATACGAAGCGGTAAAGCGCGGACTGTTTTTAAATTTGTTGTAATATCTTCTCCAACCTCACCGTCCCCCCGTGTCGCCCCTTGCACAAATACTCCATCCTGGTAATGCAATACGACCGTTAATCCATCTATCTTGGGTTCCACAGTAAAACTGGTCTGAGCGACTCGCTCGTCGAGCTTGCGGATGCGCTCATACCAGGCACGCACACCTTCCTCGTCGGAGGCACTTGCCAGACTCAAAATCTGGGAAGGATGGCGTATTTTCGTAAATTTTTCAGATGGAGCTGATCCAGCCCTTTGGCTGGGAGAATCTGGGGTAATCCATTCCGGATGATCCGCCTCAATTTGCCTTAATTCTTGGACCAGTTGATCGTACTCATAATCACTGATGACCGGATCGTCTAAAACATGATAACGAAAATTGTGGAAATGTACCTGCCGGCGGAGTTCTTCAAGCCGAGTTATTAACTGCGACGGGCTTTGATTTTCCATAGCCGGTATTATAGCGTATATTTCAGCCCGTTGGTTATGCCGGAATTCCCACCTCCTGAAATAGCAGGAATAAAATGTACCTCATCTCCCTCAGATAGCCCCTGTTCTCTTTCCACAATCTGTCCCTGGACTACGAATAAAGTATCCTCCTCATCCACTTCCAAGTTTAGACACTCAATCAGATCGTTTAGTGTCGCGCCAGTTTCAAGCTCCACTTCCAGATTACGGATCAAACCCTTCGATGTCGACTTTTGTAAAATGGTATGCAGGTGAACGATGATCCTCACCAGTTAAACACCCCGTCAAGCTCATCTTCTGGAACATCAAACACCGGATTATAGGGAGGTAATGGTTCTTGGGTCATATATTCTGGTAATCGATCATCTGCCTTGGTGAAGCCGGCCAGTCTGCTGAATTCCCTTTCTAATTTTAGAGACTCTTTACCCAAAACCTGCAGGATATCTATCCCCACCGACCAGCCATAACGCGCATTTAGTAAATCCCGAATCGTTTCAGGGGCAGCGGCGAACCCAAATCCCGCAAATATACACGCCCCCAAAGTGTCATAACCTGCCATGTTGATCTGGACTCCTCGCGATAAATCAACCTGTCCTTTCGGGTCCAGATGATTGACTTTCGCGCGGATCGTTAAGCCAGATGTATGATCCGCGCCCTGTGGTGAAGTAGCAAAGGTAACACCTGTCCCCTTGATCGCTCTTGGCTCATAAGCAGACATAGCCTGCCCTTTCACGGCTGGAACGCGCAAAACGCCAAACACCTTCCCGGTTGTCACCGCGCCGCTTCCGATAATCCTGCCCAAAGGTGTATCCTCCCGGATTTCCGCTATAAGATCAGATGCTCTCTCGCCATCTCCAAAACTCATTAAACCCGCCTCTACTGCAACCCCCAACGCTGCCCCAATGTCAATTGAATCTAACCCCAGATCGTTCACCTGCCAATTCAACCTGGCGATTGTATCCAGGTCTGCAATCCCCAAATTTGACCCCATCAACCCAATCGTCTCATATTCCAATGGCGAAACCAGTGATTTGCCCTCCCCATCGGCATAGTTATTCGAACAGCGGATCGTGCAGCCTGGCATACAGGCATGGGTTGTCTCGCCTTCTCCGCCTCGCTCAAGGATAACTTGCCTTAAGTACTCACCACTGATCTGTTCGACACCTTCAAACTGCCCGCTCGAGAAGTTCCTCGTCGGTAAAGCACCCAGCCCATTCGCCATCCGCGCAATCGCAGCCGTCCCATAATCAGCATATATCTTAGTTTGAGGATGCTCCATGAGAGCTTTCGTAAACGCTTTTTGGGCTTGCCGAAAAGCCTCTCGATTAACGATCGGCGGCTTTTCCATTCCCCGGGCGTCGATAATTATAGCTTTCAGCCCCTTGGCTCCCATCACTGCCCCAAGGCCGCCACGTGCTGCGATTCGTGACGGCTCTCGATCCTTATCTAGGTTTTGTATTCCAGCCGCTGACAATCGCCGTTCACCTGAGGGGCCAATCAAGGCAATCGCCACCTTCTCCCCATAACGCGCGATCAACCTTTCTGCTGTTTCATACACGCCCAAACCAGCCAAATCATCGGCCTTGATGAACTGGATACCATCCTTGGAAAGATGGAGCAGCCACAACCCTTTCTCAGTGGGCTGGTCCTCTAAGATCAAAGCTTTGACTCCCAAAAAGGCCAGTTGTAAGCCGGTCGTCCCTCCAGCATTCGATTCCTTAAATCCACCTGTTAGAGGGCTTTTACCGCCCACAGAAATCCGGTCGCAGCTTGAAAGCATATGCCCAACCAGCAAGCCTGGCGCGAAAATCAGCTTATTAAACCGCCCCAAAGGTTCGCATGTTCCAGGAACTTCATCAACCATGATCCGTGCCAGGAGTCCTCGGCCTCCAAGAAATTCCCAAGCCTCCGGAACCATCTCCTGGGTCAAAGTTTGCTTACGGACATTCACGCGCCAGACTTGCATAAAATTTCTCCTCTGCTATCCAAATTAAGCAAGAACCTCTTCCAGCGACTCCCGAAAAACGCTTAGAGCATAACCGATTTGCTCCTCCGTTACGATCAAAGGAGGGATCCAGCGAATCGTATTATCCCATGGCCCACAGGTCAACAGAAGTAAGCGCCGTTCCTGGCAGGCATGTACAATAGCTTTTGCTGCCGCTTTATCGGGTTTCCTTTCATGGGTGCGAAACTCGGCGCCGATCATCAAGCCCATCCCTCGTACATCACCGATGGCAGAAAACTCCTCTTGCAAATGACCTAAGCCGGTCATGAGCTGCTCTCCGCGTCGGCGTGCATTCCCAGGCATATCTTCTTCTTTCATCGCTTGGATGGTCGCCACTGCAGCTGCAGCAGCCACAGCGTTTCCTCCATAAGTTCCACCATGCGACCCTGGAACCCATTTCTTCATCAACTCCATCCGGCTGAACACACCTGAAAGTGGCATGCCCGATGCAAGTCCTTTTGCCACCGTCATAATGTCAGGGATAATCCCAAAATGTTCAAAAGCAAACCAACGCCCTGTTCGTCCGAATCCGGATTGGATTTCATCGGCAATCAATAGAATGCCATGCTGGTCACACAATTCTCTCAATCGTTTCATAAAGCTTTGCGGAGGTACCACGTAACCACCCTCGCCCAAAACCGGCTCGATCAATATGGCAGCCGTCTCCTGGGGTGCAGTCTGAGTCAGTAACAGAAGTTCCAGCTCATCCATACACCATTGACTGGTCTGCTCTTCACCCCAGCCATAACGAAACGCATAAGGATATGGAGCTACAATAACACCCGGCATTAACGGTTGGTAACCTACCCGGTAGATTGTTTTGGAGGTTGTTAGGGACATTGTGCCGACTGTCCGTCCATGAAAACTACCCTGGAAGACGATAATATTCGGCCTGCCAGTTGCCTGCCGGGCCAATTTCATAGCGCCCTCAACCGCTTCGGCCCCAGAATTGCTAAAGAAAAATCCATCCATAGTTGGTGGAACAATCGTTCGCAGCTCATTGATCATCTCGAGCATGGGTTTATGCATGACAATATTAGCCTGCCCGTGGATTAATAAACCCGCTTGATCTCGAATTGCTGCTACCACCTTTGGATGGCAGTGCCCGGTATTGGTAACCCCGATACCGCATGTAAAATCCATATATTCTGTGCCATCTTGATCATAGATATAACAACCCTCGCCGCGTTCGACTAAAATTGGAGTATAGCGAGGCCAGATTGGGGATACAAAAGGGATTGCATCTTGTAAGGTAGACATTTATTTAGACTCCATAATCTCCCGCAGGTTATCAATACCTGTGGGAGAAGTATATCTTGTTTGGCCAGGAGTATATCACTTCATACTGCCAGATATTCTACTGCCCATTCGATTCCAAGGTCAACCAGCTTGGCTCGAGTAGGGATACCGGCTGGCGACCACCCCATCATCTGGTAATAAAGATCGAGTGCTTCTTCAAATTCCTTCGGATCTATTGCCGTGCCGGCAGTGGGGCCAGTCCCTCCCAAAGGCTTGAAGAATTTCTTAGGAAGAACATCCTGCTTACGGTCAATTCCTTCGCGGGCATTGAAAACGCGCAGCAAGTTTAAACGACGCTCGCCTACTTTCATTAACTCATACAGGCTCACTCTCCATCCCGTTACAGCATTGACCAGCTTGACCAGGTCAGATGGTCCATACAGTGTCCAGGTTGGACCCCAAACAAACTGGCATAGCTCTAGGGTATCCAACAAACTGTAACAGATCTGTGTATAAGCCGCGAAGCGTACTTTTTCAGGTCCCAGGCTGCCAGGGGCGGTTGGTTCTTTCAGATCGAGCTCCATCAACCGGTCCAGGTTGAGTTTTGCAGGCTCACCCTCGTAATATGGATCGTGTTCGCTGGACTGGTGATCGGCTCCAAAGGGATTGACAGCATAGATCAGAGCCAAAGACTTCTTTGCCTGTGGCATATGGGCCGGTGCCTCATTGTTCTTGACTGTGATCAGGCATTCCTCCGCCTGTGGACCCCAAACCTTGGCTGCCCGAGCAGAACCTTGTGAGAGCACCTTTCCCAAGGGGCCGCTGTTAGACACAATCTGATTGAGCACCTCCAGCATAGCTTCTGCGTTGCCAAACCGTAGATCAAGCCCACCGGTCTGTTGTGGGCCGATGATGCCTTTCTCAAAACATTCCATCGCAAAAGCAATCGTCGCCCCGCAGGCGATTGTGTCAACTCCCTGCATATTGCAGATTTGGTTTGCCAGAGACACAGCCGCCAGATCGCTGACCCCGCAGTAAGAACCGAAGGTAGCCAAGGTTTCATACTCCGGTCCGCCGTATAAAGGATCAACCTTATACGGGCCTTCGGTTATTTCAACGACGCGCTTGCAGCGTACCACGCAAGCATAACAGGTATCGCGCTCCTTCAAGATGGTATCGTACATCACCTCGCCGCTGATCTTTTCGCAGTCATCGAACTGCCCCTCGTTAAAGTTGCGTGTTGGCAGCGTCCCAATCGTGTTCTGGAACATGACGACGCCAGCCGTTCCCAATTTACCTAAACCGTCCATATCAGCATTTGCTGGCATGGCTTTCGGGCCTTCACGGTTGAGGGCAGTCAATCCAGCCGGGTCAGCAATTTCTGGCTTTTGCTTTCCGCGGACCACTACCGCCTTCAGGTTCTTCGAGGCCATGACTAAACCCATACCGGTTCGCCCGTTATTGCGGTTCGACATATTGACCAGGCTGGAAAAAAGAACGCCTTTTTCTGCTGCCGGTCCACACTGGATCACTTCCGCTTTGGGATCGCCAACTTCCTTTTTGAGAATCGATTCAACCTCGCCGGTAACCTTGCCCACCAGGTGGGCAGCGTCATGCAGCTTTGCTTCGCCATCGAGGATCGAAAGATAAACCGGCTTCGGTGAGCGCCCCTTAATCACGATGCCATCATACCCGGCAAATTTCATCTCTGCCGGGAAGAAGCCTCCCGCCTGCGAATCGCCAATCGCGCCCGTGAGAGGCGACTTGGCATTGGCGTTGATCCGGCTTTGTCCTGAAATGGACGCACCTGTCGTCACGCTCAACATAAGTGTCAAAATGTTGTCCGGAGAAAGCGGATCAACCCCGGCTGGCATGCCGTGCAGGATGTAATACAGCCCCATGGCGCTGCCGCCCATGTACTGGCGGTAAAAAGATTCGTGGGGTTCCTCTGATACCAATTTTCCATGCGATAAGTCAACATGTAATATCTTGCCGTTATATCCATTTGGCATGTTACACCTCCATAAATATTTTAGCTGGGGAGAATGCATGAAACAGGATCCATTCTCCCGAGAAATAAACTATTCCTCTTCAACGGAGTCAACGAACGGATTCACATCTGGTGTACCTGGTTTTACCCATTTTCGAAGTGGGAAATATACCACCACACCAACCGCCATAGCAATCAGCGCCCAGGTAATCGATGCCATCCCTTCCTCAACAAATTGGCTGTAGATAGCCAGGCCAATAATTAAAGCTGGAGCCAGTGTCACCAGGGTTAGGCCCACATAACCACCCGGTACTTTCTTGCGGGGCAGCTTAGGCATCGAAAACCTCAACTTCCACAGCGCAAAGAACTCTGCCATTAGAACGATCATATTGAGGAATACATCAATAACGACCAGGGCAGCAAAGGCAGATAAAGAGAATATCGAGAAGATTATGGCACACACCAGGATCGATACCCAGGGAGTCCCATACTTAGGATGAACCTTGACCAAGAATTTGGGCATCATCCCATCTTCTGCAAGAGCAAAAGGAACCCGTGTGCCACCCAAGCCATTGCCGATGAACAAACCGATCATGCTCAATACGGCCGCAATCGTCACCAGGAAGCCCATCGTCCTGGCCAGCGCCCCATCCTTCTGACCGGTTAATTTATCAGCGACAGCATGCGCAATATCGGGAAATTCCCAACCCACTGAACTGCTTGGATCAACTCCCCATTCTTGCGCATTTTCAGGAGGAACCCCATATTCCTCTAAAACTGGGCCTATGCCTTCGCCGCTCTCGTACTCTTCAATGCCCCATAACTGGTATTTTCCGTCCTCACCAGCACCACCATACAATCCTGTAATCGTCGGGATCGAGTAAGTTGCTATGGTCGCAATCAAAACCAAGACCATCGCAAGCGGGTAAGTCTTTTTAGGATTTACTATCTCATCACCCGCCGCCGTGGGCAGCTCCCATCCCATAAAGTTCCACATCGCTACAAATATGCCAGTGCTAAGCGCCCCCATTAAATTACTGAAATTCACTGGCTCGCCTCCGGGCAAAAAAGGAAGGTGTATGGTAACGCCGCTCTTGATCCAAGATATGATTCCCAGGATTGACATCAGCACCAGTGGGATCATCATTACAATTCCTAACCAGTCAGTAGTCAACCCTGAAAGGCGAGCTCCACGGACATTCAGGTAACTTACTGACCAGATCAGGACGATTGCTACCAGGAAAGATAACCAGGTGCTGGAAATAAACACCCCGCCAATAGTAGCCCCTTCGCGTAAAGCTGGGATAAAATATCCCAGGTAATACGCCGCCAGGACTGGATAAATCGACACATCCACCCAGGCAACCACCCAATTCATCCATCCCCCCATAAAACCTACAAATGGCCCAAAGGCTTTCTTCAACCAGTGATAGTACCCTCCTTCAACTGGCATCATGGATTGCATCTCGCGCACCATGAGCATATTTGGTATGCTGAAAAACAAAGGGGTCAAGAGGAACAAAAGGATTGCTAATCCAGGTCCAGACCAGCCCACCATTGGCTCCGCCCCAAAAGATCCACCACAAACTGTGAAATAGATCAGGCCGAACAAAGGCAGCAGGGTCAGCTCCCGTTTTAATTTACTTTTTTCGACCTTTGTAATAATATTTGAGTCAGAATTTTGAGCCATGTCGATATTCCTTTCTCTTACATTTCTTTGATCCCATAAGGGAAGCCGTATTCTGCCATTTTATTCATGAAAGGTACAGGATCGAATGCCTCAGGCCCATACACACCAGCCCCTTTCCAAATCCCGTGCTCGATCAAGTCCCAACCAATCACTGCGTTGAAAGCCGTCTGAGCCACAACCGTCTGGCAGCCCAACCGCTTCATGCATTCTTCATTATCGGCTACCTGGTAGATATATACCTCCTTTGGCTTGCCATCCTTAATCCCCTTTACCCAGGTTCCGGCCGAAGTTTTACCGAACATCTTATCACCCAGGTGGGCCGGATCAGGCAAACAGGCTGCCACGACATCTCGTGGAGCAACCATCACATCTTTCACCTTGATGGGTTCCTTATTGTCCAGACCGAGCATTTGCAGCGTCTTCAACACACCAATGAATTGGTCCCCCAACGCATACTTAAAAGTCACCCGCTTGCACTTCACCCAGCGTGGCACCAACAGCACCTCCTCGTGTTCTACATTGACACATTCGACGGGGCCAATCCCTTCTGGAAATTCAAACGTTTCTGGTTCCGAGAATGGTTCTGTCGTGTACCAGCCTCGTTCTTTTTCCCAAATGACCGGTGGATTCAGACATTCTTCGATCGTCGTCCAAATCGAAAAATTCGGTGCAAATTCATAACCGCGTACTTCCAGGTTCGCTCCATCTCGGATGCCAACCTCCTCGATTTCATCGAACAGGTGATCCTGAGCATAACGTGCGAATACATCAGCCATCCCTGGTTCAACACCCAGCCCCAGCAATGCCAGTAGACCCTTCTTTTCCCATAAGTGGGCGCGCTCAAACTGGTAATCCCCCAGCTTAACCCCAGTTTTCTTAAAAGGTTCTTCGGGGTGTGGCTCCGAAAGAGTCATCGCCATATCCATATAGTTGCAGCCATAGCCATAAGCCGCTTCAAAAATCGGGACATTAAACGATGGGTCACAGGCATTCATAATCAGATCAACTTTATATTTCTTGGCTAGTCTCTCAATCAGTTCTTGCTGGCTCGCATCGACCCACTCGCCTGGAAAACGCTGCAAATCACCTAACTTCACTTGCACTTCCTTGACGCGCTCCAGGTTGTAGTCGGCTAGAACCACCCTTTCGACCCAGGCGTGTGATTTTGCAATGACCGCGATCGCCTCTCCTACCCCTCCAACCCCGACTAACAAAACTTTCATGACTTGCCTCCTTTTTACATGTTATTTTGAACCTCATAAAGTACATCCACTAATCGATCCAGAACAGCATCAATCTGCTCGGAAGTAATGACCAGCGGTGGTTCAATTCGAATGGTAGTTGCACTGGTCAGTGTTCCAGCCACCAGAACACCTCGTTTAAACAGACCAGCCGCAACCTTGTATCCGACTTCAGGATTATGGAAATGCATACCGATCAAAAGACCGCGACCTGTGACCGATTTTACGATATCCGGATATTGTGCAGCCAGGGCTTCTAGTTTGGGGATCAGGTAAGCGCCCTTTGCAGCAGCCTTTTCCCACAATCGATCGCGCAGGGTCACATTGATGGCAGCAATCGCTGCACTGCAAGCCAATGCCCCACCACCCGTGGTAGTCGTATGAATGAATGGATTGGGATACATCATGCACTGCCAGATTTCTTCGGTCGAGCAAAATGCGCTAATCGGCATGACACCTCCACCTAACGACTTGGCGACAGCCAGGATATCTGGGACGACATTCCAATGCTCCACCCCCCAAAGCTTTCCCGTCCGCCCCAATCCAGTCTGCACCTCGTCTGCAATTAACAAAACACCGTATTGTTGGGTGGCCTGGCGGATGCGCGGCCAAAAATCATCCGGTGGCACGATCCCACCTGCCTCACCTTGGATCGGCTCGAATAAAACCGCCGCGATATCGACACCCACCTTCTGGCAGATATCGAGCTGTTTTTCCACCGCCTCTGCATCCCCGTACGGCACATGGTACACCGGTCCACCGTACAGTACGCCAGGCGGTTGGCGATAATCCGATTTCCCCACCATACTAAGAGACCCCATGGTTTTCCCATGGAAAGCCTTGACTGCTACTATGAAACCATTCTTATGGGTATACATTTTGGCCAGCTTGATTGCCCCTTCAATCGATTCTGTACCGCTGGCAGCAAAAAAGCTGTACTTAAGATCACCTGGAGTGATTTGTGCCAGTAAGCGCGCCAACACACCTCGCAAAGGATCGATCAATTCCTGGCTTGGCATCGGTGTTCGTCCAAGCTGGGCGCGCACTGCAGCAATAACCTCAGGATGCCCCCATCCCAAATCCATCATCCCATACCCGCCCAGGCAGTCGATATACTCTCTTCCCAGCAGGTCCGTGAAGACCGCTCCTGCCCCAGTCCATTCAACGGCTGCCCAATCTCCTGCTTCGGTCACAGATTTTCGATAATCTAACCAACCGCGATTAAAATACTCCGCAAAATTGTTTTTTGACTCTTCGATGATCGATTTGGCTTCTTCAACGGATACTTCCGTCTTTTGCAAGATTTCTAACCACTTTTTGGAATAAGCAACGGCATCTTCAATAGCTTGTGGCATAAGCCTTCTCCATCCTATTCCCAATCTGAGACTTCGTTATACCAAACTTTCTTTGAGCCTACTTTTGCTCGGCCTTTCCATTTTCCAGACTTCGGTGCATTTTCGATCAAACTCAGAACATCGTCAACTTTCTTTGTGATAACCGCCCGATGCTCATCTGTTAATGCAGCAACGTTTCGAGTGGCGTTTTTGATTTTTTCTAGATTAGTGGTAGAAGTATAGTAGAACCCCCAATCATCTGACATTATTTTAGAAATGTACTTACAATTGACGACCCCATGATCATTTTCCCCAAGCGTTGCAGCGAGCAATAGAAGCATTCCATCTTTTAAATCTTTGTCATTGATCTGAACAATTTGGAGCTTTTGTAGAAACAAATCCGATAATGATACACAGTACGGGTGAATTTCTAATCTTCCACGATAATCAATCGGATGGTTGTAATTCAACCGGTCATAAAATACATCAATCATCGGGACCCTCTCCCCGAAAAAAATATGCCTTTCACCACCGCTTAGCATCGCCGATCGCTTTTCTAATTCGTATCCTTGTTTTTCGAAAAATGGCACAAACTTTCCTCGGTGCTTTCCATAAGCCGCATAATCTATATCCGTGAATACGCGTTCCCCTAACCTTTCCATCCGCCGGTACAGGCTAATATACTCTGGAAAATAATAGTGCAGGGCAATTGGTCCCATAACTCTGAGGATAATTCCTTGTTTATTAGCCTCCTCAATCAGGCGGCGTGCCTCCTCAAGATAAGTCTCCGGACTCGGATATTCATCAAGAGGGATATCCTTGGGCAACCTAAATTTACGATTATTCATTAAACACCATTTTAGCCTGAAGTAAAAACATAATCTTTGACTTTTCCTTTTTCCAGAACGATCACGACTCCTTTGAGGATCCCCTCTGAATACTCGCTGCCCGGATTAATGATTACGGTACGTTTCACTTTTTGAGCGCCTCGAGATTCGTGGATATGCCCATGTAAGCCAAGCAAAGGTTGGTATTTTTCGATCATCTTTGCCACAGCCCGGCTGCCCACATGGATCTTCCGGTCTGCCGCTTGAATCAAGTCCTTGGTCAATTCTGGAGCTAAATCGAGTGCAAAACCATAAGGTGGCACATGAAAATTAAAGATCGCATTCGGCTTATCTTTCACCGTTCCAATTAATGATTCTAGCATTGGCTCGAGCTCTTCATCCGGTTTTTCCCGTGGTGTGTTCCAAGGGGTGGGATTAGCCCAACAGAAAGTGACCATCTCATGGTCGCCAACCATTAAATTTTTATTATTGCAGTTTACGATCACAGCAGAATCCTCTATGACTTGATCCACCTCAAAATGATCATCATTTCCCGGTGCCATGTACACTTTATAGTTTGTGCCCTTTAACCTTTCATCGGCCAGTGCAATCCACTCTTTCAGCCTCTGGATCATCAACTGTTTAAATAGCTCATCAACCTTTTTCGGGTCTGCTTTATGAGCCCTAAACTCCTCTTGCGTCTGTTCTACCCAATAATAACCCATCATTTCAATCGTTTTCTTTAGCTTAATGAGCTCATCTTGAGTTTCTATAGATGTATATTGTCCCATTAAGGTTGTTTCCCAACTGCCCTGCTGCTTAGAAACCAAAGGGACTAATACTTTACCTGTCAAATCACCGAGTAATATGCCAACATCGACATTATAAATTTTTAAAGCATTTAAGTATTTACGATAACATGTATTAGAACCATGGATGTCAGAAACAAAAAAGATCCGAATCGACTTTCCCATTACAACCTCCAAAATAAATAATCATCATAAGCCAGGCAGGTTACTTCACTACCTGGCTTATGATCGTGCCCAATAATTCTTAATCGGGAGGCAACTCGCCGTAAGTCATGCTGATATCTACACCGAGTTTCTTATTGCGCGCCTTCCAAAAGTAATACCAACCAATACCCAATCCCCAGATTCCCAAATAGAGCATAGCGGACCAGAATGTAAATTCCTCTTTCCCGGGCATAAAGTAGAAGAAGATAAACAGGATACTAAGGTAAATCAGGTTGGCTATCCCGCCAATCGTAACCGCGGGAATGCCCAGGACTTTCCAATTCTTATATGGAGAAGCATCCCATATATGCCGTACCTTTTTAACATAGGGAAAGATGGTAGCCGCAATTGCTGTAACGCCAAATACGGAGACCACCTCCAAAGCAGTAATGGATAGGCCGGTCATAGGATTCTTCCAGAAGGAATAGATAGCAATCCCGATCTCGCCCAAGAAGAAACATAAGATATGGTTCTTAACAGGCGTTGCCCAACGGTAATCAATATCAGCAAACCACTTCGGTCCCATTCGATCCATTCCCCAGGCAAATAGGATACGTGGGAAGGCCAGATAGGAGAGAGCAACATACCAGATATTGAAAAGAATAAAGGAACCCGCCATCATGATCAAAAGAATTGGATTCGAATTCAAAATCGCGGCTAAACCCATGTAATGAGGTGACCAGGACAATGCATAGCCACCCAAAGACCCTCCCAGGGATGAGTCTACATAAGCTGTTGCTGATAAGAACTGGAAATCTACGACCCGGTAAAGAACAATCGCCAGCCAGAGCATAAAGAAGGCTGGTACCAGGATAGCGAACAAGTTTCCCAGGATGATCGTTTTATCTGGGCGCTTTACTTCTCCTGCAATAAAAGTAATGCAGTAAGAGTAAGCGAACAGCCAGGAACCCGCCACCATAACACCCAGCGTATCAATCCAGTTCCACGTAGAAGCCAGCTTCCGCCCGTCGACTTTATCCATGATGGTAGCCACAACCGCGGTAAAGGATTTATAGTCTAGCGACTTGACCTGTACGTTACTGATCAACAACCCATTGACATCTCGCAGGTTAGAAATTTCAGTAAGGGCTTCTTCACCGATTGTATCTCCTGCTTTTAAGATCACTGCCTCGGTTTGAGGATTAAGAATATCCTCTGTAGCTACTCGATCGAGCAATTGTATGGTCAGGAAGTTGGTTAGGGAACTGGCTTGATCAGTATCGGTATCAACTAAACCGAAATCCACCTCATCTGCCGCGGCTGTTAAGTCTACGGCTACGGAAGGGTTTTGGGCTGCGATATCGTTCCATTTCTGGACGAAAGTGTCCTTATTCGAGAAGGTAAATAGCAGTAGGATGACAACTCCACCCAGAGTTCCAAGTACCATGACAACTTTTTGCGCTGCAGCAAAAACCTTCATGCCAAAGATGAGGAAAAGCAGAGCAATAAGGCTCACAAGGGTAGAGATGAGGAACAATGCAATCGACTGTGTGCAGAACTCTGCTGCTTTGGGCATATTGAGAAATTGGAACAACATGACTAAGCCGGGATCCACTGTCCACGGAGCCAGGACAAAAATCCACATGACCCATACAAAGGCATTCCCGAAACTCTCAGCAATACCTATCAACGGGCTGATAATCCGCGAGTTATAGATGTACTCCCCACCACTGCGCGGCATACTTCCACCTAAAATCCCCCAAACTAACGAAAAACCAATTCCACACAATACTGCCGAGAGAATCGTCGCGATGATTAGATTCCCTCCTGTATAAACTGAAAGCCCCAGGCTGATCATCACCCACATGCT
>Ga0315275_10003040_pt1 | contig 15347 bp, 16 predicted proteins | sample YL17G03_0_MG_FD_205557 | JGI IMG/M metagenome (GOLD analysis project Ga0315275, IMG submission 205557) | Sediment microbial communities from Yellowstone Lake, YNP, Wyoming, USA - YL17G03_0 | ecosystem: Environmental > Aquatic > Freshwater > Lake > Sediment | place: USA: Wyoming | collected... | reverse complement strand
CCTTCTCGACCGATCGCTCGCTGAGGAACAGCGTCTGCGCGATCGACGCGTTGTTCTTTCCCTCTGCCATCTCCTTCAGGACGTCGAGCTCGCGCGGCGTCAACTCGTCGAGCGGCGACTCGTCGGCCCGGGCCTTGTTCTGGACGAGCGTCTCGACGATCTTGGGATCGATCGCCGACCCACCGTTTGCAACAGCCCGGATCGCAGCCACGAGCTGACCGACGTCCTCCACTCTCTCCTTGAGCAGGTACGCGCGTCGGGCGGTGCCGCCGTCGAGCAGTGCCAGGGCGTAGCTCGGCTCCGCGTACTGGCTGAGGACGACGACGCCGATATCGGGGTCGGTTTCGCGCAACCGCTCGGCGGCTCGAATGCCCTCGTCGAGGCGCTGCGGTGGCATCCGGATGTCGGTGACGACGACATCCGGTCGTTCCGTTGCAACGGCCTCGAGCAACCCATCGAGGTCGCCGCACACTGCAACGACGTCGAGATCGGCCTGCGATCCGAGCAGTCGCCGAAGGGCCTCCCGTACGAGGTAGTTGTCCTCCGCCAGCACGACACGGATCGGCATTCGTCGAACAATACGGGCCTGGCTGCGAACCCTGCATCTCGCGGGACAGTGGACGCCGAGCCCGGAATACGTGATGATAGTCACAACAACCCCCGGGGTCGGGCCGAGCGAGGAGGCAGAGAGTATGGCTGGACGCGCATCACAACGGGTTAGAGGAGCGAAGCGGTGGACATTGTTCGGGGCGCTTCTGGCCGGCGCAGCCATGGCGGTTGCTGTTGCAGCCGGTTGCGGGAGCTCGAGCGCGAGCTCGTCCATCAGCGAGGAGACGGAGCGTAAGGCGGATCTCTACGAGATCGGTCAGATCCAGTCGATGTTCCACAAGGCGCTTTCGAGCAAGGACATCGAGCTCATGATGAGCCTCTGGGCTCCGAATGCCACGATTACCACCGGCCCCGGGCAGACCCTCGCGGGGACGGCGAAGATCCGCGACCACTGGCTCAACTCCACACCGTTCCGTCCTGCGAACGAGTGGGTCGCTGACTCCCCTTCCTACAAGACGCGGGCGACGGCGAACGGGGACAAGGGCACGTTGTTCTTCGAGTGCCACATCGTCGACGCCAGGACCGGCAAGGCCGTCGTGGTGAGCGGTGCGGACATGCTCGTCGCGAAGATCGACGGGCGGTGGCTCGTCACCAGTTTCGTGGGATCCACCGCGACGCTCAGCCCGTCGTGAGGAGGTGTCGGCCGTTCCGGCAGCGAGGCAAGGTCAGGCTCCTGTTGCAGAGCGGCGACGGCGGCTGAGCCGGGGCGACAACCCTGTTGTCCGTGCCGTCGGCCGCCTACCACTCGGGGTCCACCAGAAACTTCTCATTGCGTTCGTGGGCACGGCCGTGCTGCTCGTTGCGGTCGGTCTGCTCGGGCAGCGCGTTCTGGGGCAATCGAACGACAGAGTCGCGAGCCTCGGCGAGCTTCAGAAACGAGCCATCGCCTACAGCACGCTCCAGGGCGACGCGACCCACGTCCGTCTGCTCCTCGCGGAGAACGTCGGTGCAGACTTCTACAAGGTGACACCGAGGACGACCCCGGAGGGCGGAACCTCCGCTGTGGCTGTGGACCTGGCAGTCGCGAGCGCGCTCGCACGTATCGGGCCGGCGACCCGCCGTGACACCCTCGGGTTTCAACCTCCGGCGAAGGACGAGAAGGTGCTTCGCGGGATTCGCCAGAAGAGCGATCGCCTGGCGGCCGTGATGCAACGGATCATCGAATTCGACCCGGGCGCCAAGGACGACGAGGACTCTCTCCGTTCCCGGGCCGAGCGGTTCGCCATCGACCTCAACCTGCTCGCCACGGAGCTCGCCAATGCGACGACGGCGGAGACCGACGACCTGATCGCGCAGAACGCGAGCGCGTACGCACGCTCGCGGAACCTCTTCATCGGGGTAGCGGCGGTGGCGATCGTTCTCGCACTGCTGCTCGGGTTCGTCCTGTCGTGGTCGCTGATCGGCCCGATCCAGCGGATCGATACTCGACTCGCCGCGATCGCTGCAGGCGACTTCTCGGAGCACGTCGACGTCGACAACCGAGACGAGCTCGGAGCGTTCGGCGCCAACGTGAACCGGATGAACGACGAGCTCCGGCGCCTCTACGGCGAGCTCGAGGAGGTGAGCCGACACAAGTCGGAGTTCCTCGCGAACACGTCGCACGAGCTCCGCACGCCTCTCAACGCGATCATCGGCTTCTCGGAGCTGCTGCAGCAGCAGAGCTTTGGCTCCCTCAACGAGCGGCAAGTCGGCTACGTCAACGACGTCCTCGACTCGGGCCGCCACCTGCTCTTGCTGATCAACGACATTCTCGACCTCGCGAAGATCGAGGCGGGCAAGATGGAGCTCGACCTGGCAGACGTCTCGCTGAGACAGACACTCGAGAGTGGTCTCGCGATGCATGCCGAGGCTGCGGCGCGAGCCGACATCGAGCTAGGCCTCGAGCTCCGGCCGGAGAACATCACAATCAGAGCGGACGAGCGCAAGGTGCGACAGATCGTGTTCAACCTCCTCTCAAACGCCGTCAAGTTCACTCCGCCCGGGGGCCGGATCGCCGTGTCGGCGGAGCTGACGGGCAACACCGTCGAGGTCGCCGTGTCGGACACGGGGCCGGGGATCGACCCCGCCAATAGGGAGCTGATCTTCGAGGAGTTCCGCCAGGCAGGGGGGAATGCTCAGGGAGCGGATCATGAGGGCACGGGGTTGGGACTGCCACTCTCGCGCGGCTTCGTCGAGCTTCACGGCGGGCGACTCTGGGTGGAGAGTGCCGATAGCTCGGGGAGCACGTTTCGGTTCGTCCTCCCGGTGGGCCAGGCGGAGTAGTCGATGTCCGGTGAACTTGCTCTCGTCGTCGACGACAACGCGAGAAACCTCAGGCTCGCGCGCGACGTGCTCCAGGCGGGTGGATTCCAGACGGTCGAGGCCTCGAGCGGGGCGGAGGCGTTGGCTGCTGCGCTCGAATGTGCCCCCGACGTGATCCTCATGGATATCCGGCTCCCCGACATCGACGGGACCGAGGTGGCACGGCGGCTCAAGGCGGACGGGCGCACGGCGTCGATTCCGATCGTGGCGCTCACGTCGCTCGCGATGAAGGGCGACCGCGAGCGTTTCCTGTCGAGCGGGTTCGACGGATATCTCGAGAAGCCGATCAGTGTCCGCGAGTTGCCGGACCAGGTGCGCGCGCACTGCCGGCGACCGCGGGGTGAGTGACGTAAGGCGACGGGCCGCTCCTTCCCGAGCCTACCCGAGCCCGGGACCGTGGCGTCTGGGGCGCGGGGTGGCCCGTGGGAGCAGTTCGCCGATGTGCGCGAACCCGGGGGGAGTGGCTGAAGCCTCTCCCCGCCGGGACCGTCTTGCGTCAGCCGGTCTGCGCGACCGTCGGGAGTGCGAGCTCCGGCACCTCGTGGCCCTCCGCCAGGATCGAACGGCACTCTGGACAGGCGATCGCGAGACCGTAGGCGCCACGCAGGTGCAGGACGAACTCGCTGCACACCGGGCAGGCGAGGCTCGCGCCGCGCGCGAGCGCGACGAGCTCCTGGTCGAGCGTCCGGGCGAGGTCGGTGACACTCACCGCAGGCTCCTGAACACCCCCACGACCTTGCCGAGTATCTGCACGTGGTCGGCGTAGATCGGCTCGAGGGCACTGTTCTCGGGCTGCAGGCGGATGCGGCCGCTCTCGCGGTAGAACGTCTTCACCGTCGCCTCGTTCGCGGCCTCGTCGTCGCCGGCGAGTGCCACGACGACGTCGCCGTTCGACGCATCCTCCTGCTTGCGGACGACGAGCGTGTCGCCGTCGAGGATGCCTGCGTCGATCATCGAGTCGCCGCGCACCGTCAGCAGGAAATCAGCGCTACGGCCGAGTGGCTCCGGCACCGCGATCATGTCCTCGACGTTCTCCTCCGCGAGCAGCGGCGAGCCCGCCGCGATCTGGCCGAGCAGCGGCAGGCGCGGAATATCGTCGACCGGCTGCGGTGCCGGAGCGGCGACGATGCGATGTCCGATCAGGTCGAGCGCGCGCGGCTTCGACGGGTCGCGCTTCAGGAGCCCTGCGCGCTCGAGGTTGGCGAGATGTGCGTGCACGGTCGACGGGGAGGCCAGGCCGACCGCCTCGCCGATCTCGCGCACGGTCGGCGGGTAGCCGTGCCCGTCGACGTACTCGACGAGGAACTGCCAGATCTCCTGTTGTCGTGCCGTCAGCATGGGGCCTCCGAGGATCGATTACGAACAGGTGTTCGTCATGAAGAGTACGGTTCCTCCCGGACGGCGTCAAGCGAGGCGCCCGGGAGCTCCGACCGGCAGCGCGCGCCACAGGAGCCGCGCGTATCCGATCCCGTAGACTCGGCGGACCCGTGATCCCCGACGAGCCAGCACGCGGCAGCGTGCCGCCCCCCTGGTTCTGGGCGCTCTCCGGACTCGACCGGATGCGCGCCTTCAGCGACGGCCTGCTGCCCTGGACGCCGCTCTCGCGTCTCACGGGCATGCAGATGTCGCACGTCGACGCCGGCTCGACCACGTGGACGATGCCGGCGAGCGATGCCCTGGTCGGGTACAACGGCCTGCTCGAGCTGACCATGCTGGTCGAGACGGCGCTCACCGGCGCCGCGATCACCTCGCTGCCTCCCGGCGCGACGGTTGTCCCGATCACCTTCTCGGTCAACCACTTCCGCGTGCCGCGCGCAGCACGCGGGAACGTGATCGCGCATGCCCGCGTCGTCAACACGAGCAGCCTCTTCGTGTTCACGGGATCGCAGCGGCCTCGAGGCGATTCAGACGATCGTCGAACGGCAGGCCCGCTCCCCGATCTCGAATCTCTTCGGCATTCGCGGCGAGCTCGCAGAGGAGGGAGCCGCCCACATCAGCGTTCCGGCGAGCGAATGGCTCTGTCGCTTCACGCGCCACGTAGCGCCGGGGGCGCTCGCGAGCCTCGCCAACATGGCGGGCTATACCGGTGCGCTGACGCTGCTCCCGCGCGGGCACTGGGTGGCGGGCCTCGACCTCGTCGTTCGCTTCCACGGCCGCGCAGCTCCCGACGGACGGCGCCTGAAAGCCGTCTCAGCCGGTGTGGTGACCGGATCCGAGAACGTCGTGGTCGCTCCGATCAGCATCCGGGATGAGGATGGCGGGCTGCTCGTCACCGGCAGCTTCGCCGGTGTCTTCGTCGATCCGGCGCGAAGAGCCCCGCGACCCGGGCAGCGGGCGAAACGGGTGCTGACGACCATCCTCGTCACGGACATCGTCTCCTCCAGCGGTCACGCGGACCGACTCGGAGACGAGCGGTGGCGGGAGCTGCTCTCGCGGCACAACGAGGTCGTCAGGCACACGATCACCACCCACGGCGGCAACGAGGTGAAGACGACCGGCGACGGGTTCCTCGTGCGCTTCGACTCCCCCACCGAGGCCGTCCGTTGCGGGCTTGCCGCCTGCGACGCGGTGCGGCCCCTCGGCCTCGAGCTCAGGGCCGGGGTGCACACCGGTGAGGCCGAGCTCCAGGACGGAGATCTCGCCGGCCTCGCAGTCCACATCGCGACCCGCCTCGAGGGTCTGGCCGGCGCTGGCGAAGTGGTCGTCTCCGGCACGGTCAAGGATCTCGCGGTCGGCTCCGCGCTGGTCTTCGAGCACCGCGGAGAGTACGAGCTCAAGGGCATCCCCGGCACGTGGAGCGTGTACGCCGCAGGCATGTGAAGGCTCGCAGCCGGTCGGTCGCCCCGGGGGCTTGGCGCGGCTTCGGTGTGGCCGCAGATCCGGGCGAAGCCTGCACGTCGGGCTGTGCTGGCGTTCGAGCGGTCGCTCTCGTAGCATTGAGCGGAGTGGCGATCGAACGAGAAGGCGATCATCCCCGGCGGGCACAGGGTCATAGCCCTCTTCGAGCGGGCGTACGAGGGCACGATCCGATGAGCCGGCTCGCCTACGTGCAGGGGCCCGGCGAGAGCCCGTTGCGCGGCGAGACGATCGGGCAGATGTGGGACGATGTCGTCGCCGTGCACGGTGCCCGGCCGGCGCTCGTCTCACGGCACCAGGAAATCCGCTGGAGCTACGCGGAGCTGCACGAGCAGGTCGAGCGCTGCGCGCGGGCCCTGCTCGCGGCCGGGGTTGCGAAGGGCGACCGCGTCGGCATCTGGTCTCCGAACAACGCCGAGTGGGTGATCGTCCAGTTCGCGACCGCGAAGATCGGCGCGATCCTCGTGAACGTCAATCCGTCCTACCGCGCGCACGAGCTCGAGTACGCTCTGCGCCAGTCCGGCTGCTCGCTGCTGATCCTCGCGCCCGGGTTCAGGGACGCCGACTACCGGCAGCTGCTGGCAGCGGTCGACACGCCGCAGCTGCGGCGCTCGGTCGTGCTCGGCCGTGAGTGGGACGAGTTGCTGGCCCTGGCCGATCGCGCCGGCGACGAAGCGCTACCTGCCCGCGAGGCCGAATGCGATTTCGACGACCCGATCAACATCCAGTACACGTCCGGCACGACGGGATTCCCGAAAGGAGCGACGCTCTCGCACCACAACATCCTCAACAACGGTCACTTCATCGGCGAGATCCTCGGCTACTCACCCGACGACCGGGTCTGCATCCCGGTGCCGTTCTACCACTGCTTCGGGATGGTGCTCGGGAACCTGGCGGTTGTCACGCACGGCGCCTGCATCGTGGTGCCCGGCGAGGCGTTCGACGCGCGCGCGGTGCTCGAGGCAGTCGCGGAGGAGCGCTGCACTTCGCTCTACGGCGTCCCGACGATGTTCATCGCCGAGCTCGCCGACCCGGACTTCGCCCGCTTCGACCTGACGAGCCTGCGGACCGGGATCATGGCCGGCTCGCCGTGCCCGATCGAGGTGATGAAGCGCGTCCGGAGCGAGATGCACATGGACGAGGTGACGATCTGCTACGGGATGACCGAGACCTCGCCCGTCTCCACGCAGACCCGCCGCGACGCTCCGCTCGAGCAGCAGGTCTCGACGGTCGGCATGGTGCATCCCCACGTCGAGGTGAAGATCGTCGACCCGGAGAGCGGGCGCACGCTCTCTCGCGGCGAGCCCGGCGAGCTCTGCACGCGCGGCTACTCGGTGATGCTCGGCTACTGGGAGAACGAGCAGGCGACCCGTGAGGCGATCGACGAGGCCCGCTGGATGCACACGGGAGACCTGGCCCTGATGGACGGCGAGGGCTACGTCAACATCGTCGGCCGGATCAAGGACATGGTCATCCGCGGCGGCGAGAACATCTACCCGCGCGAGATCGAGGAGTTTCTCTACTCCCATCCCGCGATCGCCGACGTCCAGGTGATCGGGGTCCCGGACGAGCGCTATGGCGAGGAGGTCTGTGCCTGGGTGGTGCTCAGGGACGGCGCCGAGCTCGACGAGGAGGGGCTGAAGGCGTATTGCCGCGGCCAGATCGCCCGCTTCAAGATCCCGCGCTACGTGCGCTTCGTCGACGCGTTCCCGATGACGGTGACCGGCAAGGTGCAGAAGTTCAGGATGCGGGAGCTCGAGATCGAGGAGCGCGGGCTCGTCGAGGCCAGGAGCGCCTGAGCTTCCCCCGGGTGGCGAGCCGGTCGAGGCGAGCCGGAACGCCGGAGGAGCGCCCACCAGGAAGAAGAAGGGGCCCTCCAGGGCCCCTTCGCGCATGCGCTGGAGAGGACTTGAACCTCCACGACCCTAGGGTCACAAGGCCCTCAACCTTGCGCGTCTACCAATTCCGCCACCAGCGCGCGGCGCCCAGTGTACCCGCGTCGGGCAGTGTACCCGCGTCAGGTCAGCAGGCGGTACAGGATCACGTCGTTGACGAAGAACAGCACCGCGACCACGGCCGTCAGGCGCGTGAGGTTGCGCTCGACGATGTGCGTCCCGCCCTGCGACTGCGGCGTGAAGCCGATGCCACCGAACCCGGCGTCGCGGCCGGAGTGCATCATCACGAGCGTCACGAGGGCTGCCGAGATGAGGACCTGCAGGACTGCGAAAAACGTGACCATGGCGCCGGGATCGTACCAGCGTTACCCTGCACGCCATGGAGGCGAGTGACGAGGCACGCTCGAAGATCCAGCGGCTGCTCGTGAGCGGCGACAACCGTCTCAAGCAGGGTGTCGATCTCGCCAGGGTTCGTGAGAGCTACGAGCAGGCGCTCGCGGTGGCGCGCGAGGCCGGGCTCGAGGACACCGTGCGCCCCCTCGTCGAGATCAGGCTCGCTGATCTTGCAGCGCTCGAGCGAGGAGAGACTCCACCCGCTCCGCCTGCAGCTTGACGTCGTGAGCCTGTGCGGCCGTCCGCGCCACGAGGTTCGGCCGTGGGAGCGCCGTCGCAGCGCCGAGTGCCGCCGCGATCGCACGCTCGTCCACGGGGTCGACGAGCACTCCCGTGCCGGCGCCGACGAACTCCGGTGGGCCTCCGACCTGCGTCGCCACGACCGAGCGCGCGCACGCCATCGCCTCGAGCGTCGCGAGACCGAAGGGCTCCACGAGGCTCGGCTGGCAGAGGACGTCGCTGCCCGCGAGCAACAGCGGTACGCGCTCGTGGGCGACCGGGCCGACGACCCGGATCGCCGGCCTGCCCTCGAGCGCGGGACGGAGCGGCCCGTCGCCGGCGAACACGAGGATCCCCTCGCCGCGCTGCTCGAAGGCGCGGGCGAGTCGCAGTACGTTCTTGCGCTCGCCCAGCGAGCCGACACACAGGAACACCGTGCCGTCCGCCGCCCAGCCGAGCTCGTTGCGGGCGCTGTCACGGTCGGCGGGAGCGAACCGCTCCAGGTCGACGCCGCAGTCGATCACCTCCGTCTTCGCGGCGGCGTCCGGCACGACTTCGACGAGCCGGTCGCGCAGCCATGACGACACGGCGATGACGCTGTGAGCACGCCCCACGGTGATCCGTGTCGCCTCGCGGACGGCGCGATTCGAGCGCGCGTTCTCGACATCCTGGCCGTGTGCGGTCACGACGAGCGGAGCCCGGCCGGCGATCGCGGCGATGAGCCCGGCCGGCACGAGGAAGTGGGCGTAGACGACGTCGGGGCGGAAGGAGCGTGCCGTCCGCAGCACGTCGAGCGCGAGCGCCGCGTGGCGCGAGCGGCCGCCCCTGCGATCGACGACGGCGCGCGCGATCTCGTGCCCGCGAGCCTCGAGCTCCCGCTCGAGCACGGCCACGAACGTCCCCAGGTCCGGAGCCGTCGGCCCCGGGTACATCTGGGAGACGAGCAGGATGCGCATCGCGTGTGAGGGTACTGCGACGGAGGGCCCGGCCGGGTGGTCGTCGCCCGCGCCTCTCGTCTACGTACGCCGCTCGTCGTAGGTGCCCCACAGGCCGCGTAACTCGTCGCAGATCTCTCCGATCGTGCAGTGGGCGCGAAGGGCATCGCGCATCGGAGGGAGCAGGTTGCCGTCGCCCTCCGCCGTCCTGCGCACACCTGCGAGCGCGGTGGAGGCCGCGTCGGAGTTCCGGCCCGCGCGCACTCCGGCTGTCCGCTCGCGCTGGCGGCGCTCGCCCTCGGGATCGACGCGATGCAACTCGACGCGCTCGTCGCTCTCCTGCCTGAACTCGTTCACGCCGACGATGATGCGCTCGTTCGACTCCACCTCTCTCTGGAAGCGGTACGACGCGTCCTCGATCTCGCCCTGGATGAAGCCGCGCTCGATCGCGGCGACCGCACCGCCGAGCTCGTCGATCTGGTCGATCAGCTCCCGGGCCAGGCGCTCGAGCTCGGTGGTGAGCGACTCGACATAGAACGAGCCGCCGAGCGGGTCGGCCGTCAGCGTCGTGCCGGCCTCGTGCATGAGGACCTGCTGGGTGCGGAGCGCGATCGTCGCCGCATGCTCGGTGGGGAGCGCGAGGGCCTCGTCGAACGAGTTCGTGTGGAGTGACTGGGTGCCGCCGAGCACGGCCGAGAGCGCCTGCACGGCGACGCGAACGATGTTGTTCTCCGGTTGCTGCGCCGTCAGCGTCGAGCCGCCGGTCTGCGTGTGGAAGCGGAGCGCCTGCGCCTTCGGGTTCGTCGCACCGAAGCGGTCTCGCATGATCGTCGCCCACATCCGCCGGGCGGCCCGGAACTTCGCGATCTCCTGGAAGAAGTCGTTGTGCGCGTTGAAGAAGAACGAGAGGCGCTCGCCGAAGTCGTCCGGCGAGAGGCCGGCCGCGATCGCCGCCTCGCAGTACGCGATCCCGTTCGCGAGCGTGAATGCCAGCTCCTGTGCGGCGGTCGAGCCCGCCTCGCGGATGTGGTACCCGGAGATCGAGATCGTGTTCCAGTGGGGGATGCGCTCGGCGCAGTAGGCGAACAGGTCCGTCGTCAGCCGCATCGACGGCCGCGGCGGGAAGATGTAGTTCCCCCGCGCGATGTACTCCTTGAGGATGTCGTTCTGCACCGTCCCGCGCAACGCGCTCCCCGGCACTCCCTGCTCCTCGGCGACGAGCTCGTACAGGAGCAGCAGCAGGCAGGCGGGAGCGTTGATCGTCATCGACGTCGACACCTCGCCGAGGGGGATCCCGTCGAGCAGCACCTCCATGTCGGCGAGCGAGTCGATGGCTACGCCGGTGCGCCCGACCTCACCGTCGGCGAGCGGGTCGTCCGAGTCGTAGCCGAGCTGGGTCGGGAGGTCGAACGCGATCGACAACCCGGTCTGCCCACGCTCCAGCAGGTACCGGTAGCGGGCGTTCGACTCCTCGGCGGAGGCGAAGCCGGCGTACTGGCGGATCGTCCACGGGCGACCCCGGTACATGTCCGGATAGGGGCCGCGCGTGAACGGAAACACGCCGGGCGGCTCGAGCTCGCCTGCGGGCGCGTCGGCGGGGCCGTACACCGGCTTCACGTCGATACCGGAGTCGAGCGTGCGGCGGTCGGGCGTCAGCGCCATGGGGATGATCCTACGCGCGCGGGTCGTAGCAACCTCTACAGGGCGCCGCCGGCGCGCTCGATCGCGTCGAGAGCGATCCCCTCGCCCGACTCGATGTGCGTGCGAATCGCCGCCTGCGCGGCCGCGAGGTCGCCTTCGTCGAACGCGTCCACGATCGCGCGGTGCTCACGGGCGAGGTACTCGCCACCCTCGAGCCGCCCGCCGCGGATCACCTGCATCATCAGGTTGACCGACAGCTCGCGGTAGAGCCTGGAGAGCATCGCATTGCCGGCCATGTCAATCTGGCACTCGTGGAACGCCGCGTTCGCCGCGTCCCATTCCTCGTGGGAGATCGCCGCCTCGGAAGCCTCCATCAGCTCCCGGAAGCGGGCAAGCTGCGAGGCGTCGACGGAACCGACGGAGCGCTCGGCCGCGTGCAGCTCGAGTGCGAGCCGCACGTCGTAGCCGTCTCCGAGCGTCTCCGCCGTCACGGGAGACGCCGAGCTCGGACGCCAGCTCGTGCAACGAGAGCTTCGTTCCCGGGCCGGGCTCGCGCCGGAGCACCCGCTGGCGCAGCGTCTCGTACACCTGCTCGTTCAGGTTCGTGCGGGGAAGCGTCATCGCCATGAGCAGATGTAACATGACAGGCCCCGTGGAGGGCAACCCCCGGATACGCTGAGGCGATGCAGATCGCCGTCAGGCTGTTCGCAGGGCTCCGCGAGCGCGCCGGCACGAGGGCCGTCGACGTGGAGCTCGACGAGGGCGCGCTGCTCGCCGACGTGTGGCCCGCGCTCGCGCTCGGCGACGAGCCGGCGGGTCTGCTCCTGGCCGTCAACCACGCCTATGCGGGCCGCGACACGGTGCTGCGCGAGGGCGACGTGGTGGCGCTGATCCCGCCCGTCTCCGGCGGCGCGTTTCGGCTCTCCGAGCAGCCGCTGTCGCTCGACGACGCGGTGCGCGAGGTCGCCTCGGACGATGCGGGCGCGATCGCGACGTTCACGGGCACGACGCGGGCTAACGCGCGCGGCCGTGAGGTCGTGAGGCTCGAGTACGAGGCCTACGAGGGCATGGCGGAGGCCGAGATGGAGCGCATCGCCGGCGAGCTCGGGGAACGCTACGAGTTGATCGGCGTCGCCATCCACCACCGCATTGGGATCGTCGGGATCGGTGAGACGAGCGTCGTCATCGCCGTCTCGGCCGCCCACCGCGGTGATGCGCTCGCCGCCTGTCGTGACGCCATCGACACCCTCAAGCAGACGGTGCCGCTGTGGAAGAAGGAGATCTACGTCGGCGGCGAGGAATGGATCGGGCAGGGATCGTGAGCGACCTCGAGGAGGTGCCGGGCGTCGCCGAGCCCACGCAACGGCGTGGCGGCTGGACACGTCTGCTCGTCCCGTTCGTCGTCGCCGGGGGCGTGCTGTTCAAGCTCGCCGCGTCACTCAAGTTCCTCGGGGTCTTCCTCTCGGTGGGCGGCTACGCGCTGCTCTTCGGCTGGCGCTTCGGCGTCGGCTTCGTCCTCCTGATCCTCGTGCACGAGCTCGGCCACTACGTCGAGGCGCGGCGGCAGGGGCTGCATCCCGCGCTGCCCGTGTTCGTTCCGTTCCTCGGTGCGTACGTCGCGCTGAAAGGACAGCCGTTCGACCCCTGGCGCAACGCGCTCGTGTCGGTCGCAGGCCCGATCGCCGGCGGGCTCGCGGCGGTCGCCTGCCTGATCGCCGGCGAGGCGACGGGCTCCGACCTGATGCTTGCGCTCGCGTACGCGGGCTTCTTCCTCAACCTGTTCAACCTCGTCCCGATCGGCTTTCTCGACGGCGGCCACCTGCTGCGCTCCTGGCGGGTGCTCCGCCACGGCGGCGGCCGGCCCAGCCCGGCGGAGGCTCGCCGCCTCGGGGGCAGCGTCGCAGCGATCTCGCTCCTGACGGCCGCGGCGCTCGCGCTCGGCATGTTCGTCTCGCACATTCCGCAGGACCGCCTGTGACGGGCGGCCACAACGGGGAGCTCGACCGGCGCCTGCTGCAGAGGCAGCACGAGACGCTTGCGAGCGACGTTTCCCTGATCGCCTCGGAGTTCCTCGCGGGCTTCCAGGCTGTGGCGAAGATCGACCGGCCGGCCGTGTCGATCTTCGGGTCGGCGCGCGTGCGCGAGGGATCGCCTGCGTACGAGAGCGCCCGGGAGACCGCGGCATTGCTCGCCGCCGCCGGCTTTGCCGTCGTGACCGGGGGTGGGCCGGGGGTGATGGAGGGCGCGAACCGTGGCGCGCAGGAGGCGGGCGGTCTCTCGGTCGGCTTCAACATCGCGCTCCCGCACGAGCAGCAGCCGAATCCCTACTGCGACCTCTTGCTCACCTTCAAGCACTTCTACGCGCGCAAGACGATGTTCGTGAAGGCGGCCGAGGGGTTCATCATCTTCCCCGGCGGGTTCGGCACCCTCGACGAGCTGTTCGAGTCGCTCACCCTGATCCAGACCGGCAAGATCGGGAGCTTCCCGGTCGTGCTCTGCGACGGCGGCTACTGGTCGCGGATGCTCGACTGGGTCCGGTCGGAGATGCTCGAAAACGGGCTGATCGCGGCAGACGACCTCGCCCTGCTGCACGTGACCGACTCGCCGGCCGAGGCGGTCGACTGCATCGTCTCGCGCTACGACGCGCGCGTTGCCGAGGGCTCCGCATGATCGCGGACGCGGTGGCCTCGATCCGGTCGAGGTCGGCGCTCGAGCCCACCGTCGGGGTCGTGCTCGGATCGGGCCTCGGCGGCTTCGCCGACGGCCTCGACGACGCGGTCGAGATCCCGTACGGCGAGATCCCGGGCTGGCCGGTCGCGACCGCGCTCGGTCACGCCGGCACGCTCGTGCTCGGCACGTTTCGCGACGTCCCGCTCGCGGTGATGCGTGGCCGTGCGCACCTGTACGAGGGGCACGCGGCCGACAAGGTCGTCTTCGGCGTGCGCGTGCTGGGGTCGCTCGGCGTGCGGACGCTCGTGCTCACGAACGCCTGCGGCGGTGTCCGCGAGAGCCTCACTCCCGGCGAGCTCGTGCTCGTCTCCGACCACCTCAACCTGCAGGGCACCTCGCCGCTCGTCGGCCCGAACGACGACACGCTCGGCCCGCGCTTCCCGGACATGTCCGACGCCTACGACCCGGCGTTGCGCGCGGCGGCGCACGAGGCGGCCGCCCGCCTCGGTCAGACGCTCGGGGAGGGCGTCTACGCGGCCTGGCTCGGCCCCGCGTTCGAGACCCCGGCCGAGATCCGCATGATCCGTGCCCTCGGCGGCGACCTCGTGGGCATGTCCACGGTGCCCGAGGTGCTCGCAGCGCGCCACCTGGGGATCCGCTGCCTCGCGCTCTCGTGCGTGACGAACATGGCCGCGGGGATCCTCCCCGAGCCGATCGACGCCGAGCACGTGCTGGCCGTCGGCGCGGCGGCGCAGGGCCGCCTCGGCGCGCTGCTCGGCGAGTTGCTGCCCGCGCTCGCGGTGTAGTCCTCGCGGCCTAGACTTCCCGGATGGCCTCGCTGCGCGACCTTCCCTCCGTCGACAGCATGCTCGCGGACCCGCGCCTCGCGTCGGAGCCGCACGCCCTCGTCGTCGAGGCCGCACGCGCGGCGCTCGAGCAGGCGCGCGCGGAGATCCGCTCGGGGCGCGATCCCGGCGACCCGGTGGAGCTCTGCCTCACGGAGCTCGCCGCGGCCCGGCGTCCGTCGCTGCGCCGCGTGCTGAACGCGACGGGAGTGCTCATCCACACGAACCTTGGCCGTGCCCCACTCGCCGCCGCGGCGCTCGAGCGCGTCGTCGAGGTCGGGGGCGGCTACTCCAACCTCGAGTACGACCTGCAGCGCGGCGCGCGCGGCTCCCGGCAGGACCACCTCACCGAGCTCGTGCGTCGCATCACCGGGGCGGAGGGCGCACTCGTCGTCAACAACTGCGCGGCCGCCGTGATGCTTGCGCTCGCCGCGCTCGCCGAGGGGCGCGAGGTGCTCGTGTCGCGCGGGGAGCTGATCGAGATCGGCGACGGCTTCCGCATTCCCGACGTGCTCGCCCGGTCGGGTGCGCGCCTCGTCGAGGTCGGGACGACGAACCGTACGCGCGTGGCCGACTACGAGCAGGCGATCGGGCCGGACACCGCCGTCCTCCTCCGAGTGCACCAGTCCAACTTCCGCGTCGTCGGCTTCACCGAGCAGCCGCGTCTTGCGGAGCTAGCCGGGGTGGCGCACCGGCACGGCCTGCCACTCGTCGACGACCTCGGCTCGGGCGCCCTCTCGGACCTCGGTGACGAGCCGACGGCCGCGGCAAGCCTTACCGCCGGCGCCGACCTCGTCTGCTTCTCCGGCGACAAGCTGCTGGGCGGGCCGCAGGCGGGCATCATCGCCGGCCGTGCCGACCTCGTCGAGCGGCTGCGCCGCCATCCGTTGCAGCGCGCCCTGCGGGCCGACAAGCTCACGCTCGCTGCGCTCGAGGGCACCCTCGCACTTGCGCTCGACCCGGCGCGCGCGCGCCGTGAGATC
>Ga0315275_10003039_pt1 | contig 15347 bp, 13 predicted proteins | sample YL17G03_0_MG_FD_205557 | JGI IMG/M metagenome (GOLD analysis project Ga0315275, IMG submission 205557) | Sediment microbial communities from Yellowstone Lake, YNP, Wyoming, USA - YL17G03_0 | ecosystem: Environmental > Aquatic > Freshwater > Lake > Sediment | place: USA: Wyoming | collected... | reverse complement strand
GAGAAATATGGAAGATAAGTTGATAGACTTATAGATTTTGCGCAGATGAGCAAATAGTATCTACCAAACTCCTATTTTTTGAGGATTCATGAAGTAGCACGATCTTTTGGCTTCGCGGCAAATCATGTGACTTCCTCCCCACCCTAAAGGGCTTAGAGATTTATACCGGTAAAGTTTAAATACCTTAGGAGCCTATAAGCTCGCTAGGTGCTTATTATGGTCGCCCCTGGGCTTAAGGAAAGATATATCGATGTGTACCTTCCCTCGAAGGCTGCAAAGCACGAGTGGGAAGAGGAAGCAAAGAAGGCAGGGCTGCCTATGTCAAAGTTCGTCTTCGCGGCTGTGGAAGCCTTTCGAGCTGCAAAGGATGAGACTCCCCGTTACGAGATGGTAAAAGAGCTCGCCGAAGCTAAAGAGGAGGCACAAAAGCTTCGCACCGAGCTAAAGATGAAGACCATGCTCCTGGAGAAGCTGGATGCTGATGTCTATAAGGCCCGCTATGCCAGCTTCCATGAGGTCGAGATGGCCGAAGGTACCAGACGCCACGACCAGGAACTAATTAAGATTCTGCAACGCGGCAAGGCTCTCGAAGGCTATACAATATTGAAAGAGTTGGGCGTAGATCCTGGCGAAACCGAGGCCGTGAAGCTGGTGAACAATCAGCTTGAATCCCTGCAACGCTTCGGTCTGGTGAAGGAAACCGCCCAGGGCTGGAGGTGGATTAAGTGATGGCTACTTCCAGCGCGGATAACAATAACGCGAGCGACCTCATTCAGCGATTCCATGAGGATTGTGACCTTCGTGGCATGGTCTCGACCATGGAATACATCTATCGAGTAAAGGAGTACTGCGCTTTTCTGAAAGTCAGAAGCAAGAATCCCCTAACGGTTGGCAGAGACGATATGAAGGCCTTTCTGGGTCAGCTTAAGGCCAGGGAGTTAAAGTTTGGGACCATCAAAAGGATCTATACATGTGTGAGTGCTTTTTACGAGTTTCTGATAGCTGAGGAGCTCGTTGAGTACAACCCCATCGTGCCTTTTCGGAAATACTACCTCCGTCGATATAAGAATGGCAGCGATTCAGAGAGCCGGAAGCTAATCGGCGTCGAAGACGCTTCGCGACTCGTCAACTCCATCCTGGACACTAGGGACAAATGCATCCTCGTGCTGCTCTTTAAGACGGGCATGCGCGTGGGCGAGCTTACCAGCCTGGACGTGGGCGATGTCGATCTCGACAAAGGCGAGGTAACGCTCAAGCTCAAGAAGAAGCGATCCAATCGCGTTCTATTCCTGGATGACGAGGCCATTGCCGTTCTGCAGAGATGGCTAGTGGCGCGAAGGAACCGAAAGGGCGCGGAGAGCAAGGCGCTCTTCCTATCAAAGGTAGGAACGAGGATCGCAAAGAGAAGCATCGAGGAGGTTATCGAGAAGCATGCAGAGCGTTTGGGGCTGCATAATCCTAAGGCTAGCAGGCTGGAGGATCGATTCACACCTCATTGCTGCCGTCACTGGTTTGTGACTCATCTGCTCAGAGCTGGCATGTCCAGGGATTTCGTCAAAGAGCTGCGCGGAGACACTCGCGGTGAGGCCATAGATATCTATAATCACATCGATAAAAAGGATCTAAGGGAGAGCTATTTGGCCCATATACCGCAGTTAGGGATATGAATTTCCCATTTATTATTCATGCACTAAAGTGGAAAATATGATCGCACCTACCCACATTGTTGTCAACTTGGGATTTAGTCAATATTTTGAAAGCAGGTAAGAAGAAAGACAATTTCGCTCATCGATGATTGATGCGGAAAACGCAAGCTCTTTATTAGCCACAATCTCTTTTGCAGATTCTCCAAATATCCAATATATCAACTCACCATACGGGCTAGTCACCAAAACTGCCATCATGTCGAAAGCATCATCTGTATTCAATCCTCTGGTTAGGATATTGACGACAATCTCAAACGCTTGAAGGTTCTTTGCCAGGTAGTAAGGGTATTCTTTGTAATTCCCATTTCTTTTCTTCTTAGGATTCCTACTGGGTCTACCTTTCGCTTTCGCTACAACACCCCTTTCAGCTAGACTTTTCAATAAAAGGCTAACTTGGCTACTGTATTTTCCCAAGAGATTTTCTAACTCCCAATCGGGATATCCTATGTCATATAAAAGAGTCAATACGATCCTTCTTTCAGCCTCACCTGTGGATTCCCTCTTCTTGGTCTCTTCAGTGGATTTCCCATTTTTGGCCCTGCCGTTTGATTTCCCCTTTTTTACCTCACCGACGGATTTCACAAGATCTAATATGATTTGATTCTAAAAGTAATTTTCGCTATCAAGAACCGCTTAATTTTTGCAAAATAAAAATTAAATTGTATTTATATTCTTTGAGGGTGAAGTATAGTTTGGGATTAAAATGGAACTAGAATTCGGCTGCCGAAGAATACAATTTATTGATTCTTCGGCGTATATAAATGTTCCGCATGAGTGGATAAAAACCTGCAACCTGGGAAGAGGTGATCTGGTGAGTATCAGATTAACCGAGAACGGTAATCTGGAGATTACACCTGTCAAAGGAAATAAAGGATGTATTTGATGAATTCGAACGCAATCCGGCTTGACACCTTTGAGGAATATGATCCTGAAAAATTTAGGTGTTAGGGGTGTGAAATATGATAGTTTGTGCGACAATGGAAGCTGCCCGTGAGATGGGTAATCCAATGGCTCTGAAGGGTGATGGGAATCATCGTTTTGAGGCTTTGTGCCGGCACGAAGCCGGGCATGTAGTTATGGCTCTGAAAGATCGAGATGTAGAGCCCGGCATAACGCTGCGTGGCATCACTATTGACCTGGTAACGGGTGGCAAATCCGACATCACTTTAGACGGGAACTTCTCCATTCAAGCTATTATCTATATGCTTTGTGGTGGTCCCGTTGCCGAAGCCATTTATTTGGGTATGGAGCCGAGCAAGGTGGATACTCTCTTCCTGACAGGGCTTGAAGGTGATCCTGGAGATGGTGATGTCCTGCATGAAATTATAGCGAAGTATGAAGGAGATAATCCCGGCGTTGACTTTGAAGCTGAAGCTGATCTCTGTTGCCAGGAAGTCTATGTGGCAATGACAGAGGATGAAGGCGTCCGGGAAGCTGTGCGTGCAATTGCAGAGGCACTAATGGAGAAGAAAGGGAAGTTGTCAGCCGAAGAGATAGAGGGCATCTACTCTGACATCAAGAGTATTTACGGGTAATCCGGATTAAGACTAGAGCATGGGACTTCCTGATTTTGAAACGTGTTCAAGGAGAGACCATTGCAGGAACAGTGGAATAAAGGCTAGCTAAGGAACATGACATGGGGAGGAGAGATGAAAGATGTAACAGCGGCCTACCATGAGGCGGGCCATGTAGCCGCTTATTTTGATATGGGGCGGCCTATTCGTAGGGTAACTATAGTTCCTACTAAAGAATATGGGGGGTGCTGCTATCCCTTTGTAAGAAAGCTTCCGCCTATTGATTACTGCGAAATAACCCCCTCTATTCGTGCTAAGATAGAAAGGGAGGTTATGGTTGATTTAGCGGGCTGCATAGCTGAAGATAAGTATCTTGGTAGGGATGGGGCGTGCAATTGGGAAATAGGTGGATGGAGTGATATGGATCACTTAATTAACCTGATCGATCACCTAACTAGCGGGCCTGAAGAGACGGATGCTTATATTAACTGGATTTTTATAAGAACTAAAGCTATAATTAACCAAGAACATGTTTGGGCCTTCATACAGGCTTTAGCTTCGGCTCTTCTGGAAAACAGGACCATAACCGGCAAAGACGCTAAGGCGATATGGGATGCGGTCCTATCCCCGTAAACCTTTTTCTTATTCCTTTTAAATGCAGAACCCGCTAAATGCCATCGAATTCCAGGGTGGTTTTAGCTATGCCTATGGTCTCTGAGGCTGGAGAGTCCAATAGATCAAACGGGGTTGTGGCCGGATGTTTGCGTTTTTGGCAAAAATGCAGCTACTATCTGCAATTTCTGGAAGATGGGCGGACAGGTGTAGGCAGACAGACCATAAGATGATCTCTTTCCCGGTCTTTTCAAAAGCGATAATAAGTGATAATACTTGAATCCAGAAGTAGGTTATCTAGTACGCATCGTGTGGTGGTGGTGGGCAGGCAGGTATGTCTAGGTTGCCCAGCTACATCTCCGAAATAAATACTGGCGTCCAACCACCATGATGCAGCACTATGTCGGAGTAGATATGGATTTATGCCTGCTAAAGCTGGGATAATGGTTTTTCCCTATCATTCTTATCGGCTGCTCTCAGCTGGTGAACGCCGCCGGGGTTTAGAAAATCTTGTGGATTCAGAGTAGCTCAAATATTTGTGTCATATTAAATATCGCTGCATAATGAGATGGAACTATATTTTAGGCCAAATCGGAAGATTCGTTTGGACTTAAATTATTGGCCATCCAAGGGAGAAATATCTAATCCCTTCTGTAGGCGAATGGCAATCCATTTCCTAATTTCCTCAATGAGATTGTTTCTGCAATTATCCTCGGTCTCACCTATTGCCGTCACATCTTTGAGGCCTTCCACAGTGATCCTGATAGAGCCATCTTCCATAGTCTCAATTCTGGCCCGTCTAAGAGCAGCCCGGACATACTCGGTGAGACAGCTATCCTTTTCGGCTCCTGATAAATGGAAAATATCTGATTTATGCGTGGGATTGCCACAAGATGGACAGTGAACCATCCCCTCGGCTGCCATTTTTTCTTGATTCTCTTTTCTCTCGGCGCGCAGACTTATGCCCATAGCATAGCCTTGTTCCATCTTCTCGGGAGTTTTCTCTGATATCTGATACTCATTCCAGAGTGTAGGGTTGAGCTGGTACCGCTTTGGAGGCCGGCCACGCTCCTTGGTATATGGAGGACTTTCTACAATGTTAATTAGGCCCTTTTTCACTCCGGACACCAATTCATCATGAACCGTATCACGTTTAGTCCCTGGCGGGCGACTGCTCAGGACATCATCCACTTTCAATCCTAGCTCCCGATGTGCGGCCAATTTCGCGAGGATATCCTTCAGAGAATCGGGATAATCTCTTGAATCAAGGTATTTTCTGAAGCTTACCATGCTTACACCTGCTACTGCTATTTTTTGGAGAAAATATAAACTTTTCTCCAATTAATATAAGGATCAAAAGATATAAATGCATGAAAAGAGCTATCTTATTTTATTGAGAGGTTATTATATGCGACTAACTTCCGTAGTAAAATTGAGACATTCGAGAGGGCACAGCTTTGTGTCTGTGCCCAAGGAATTCACAGGCTGGATTAGGGCGAGATATCTGCGGGTGAGCTTCGACGGTGATCGGCTAATTTACGAACCACTGGAGGAGGTCTGCAAATGATCTGCTTGCATGGTGGTGCTTATCGGTTATCCGAGTTCGAAGAAGCCGTAGGAGGCCTGAAGGATTTGAAGGTTAATAACGACTTCCTGATAGCGGTAATAGGACCCACATCAGTACTTCTTCCTACAAATTTGGAGCAAGAGCTAACGCCGCTTCTTGGACAGAAAGTTGCAGTCCTTCGCACCGATATTCCCAATAAAAGGTATCTTGTCCGCGTTATGAGCGACAAGAAAGTGCATAAAACATTTGAATTGGACGCATTGGCTCAAGAGTCCCTTGCAGAGTTGGCATAAAAAAAGAACTGGTGATCAATAAAATCAAAACCAACAGGTGACATAAAATGGAATACATTGTAAGTCCAGGGTTTACAGACCCTGGACCACTTAATTTGTTAGGCATTAAGTTGTATGCTCTCAATGTAGATAAAAGTAGCGATATCGAGATACAAAGAAAGCTCTGCCCCTATAAGATCTATGTTGAAGGCCGCAGAATTGCTAATTCGAGAAGCATTCATCTTTATCATGACCGCACATCATGCCATTCATTTAAAGATGCCTTATCGGGGAAACTAAGCAAAGCAACCTATCGATTATCTCATTCTTTGATAGAGAGCCATAGGCAGGCTTTGAGAGAGGTGCGCGATGGGATTAAGTGAAGCCCATCAGAAGCGCTTATTGGATCGGTATGGGATTGATCCAGCGCATCCTTCTATAAAGAAGATGGTAGATGATGGCTTGTTGGCCTCTGTTGATCAGGCTACCGCCGAAAGTCTCCTCGGCCAGGATGTGCCATCTGGTGGAATTCTGATCAAGTATCCTGGTTCAGAGAATTTTACCATAAGACTTGATCTTTCTAAGAAGGGCGAAGATGGACGGGAACGTAAGTACCTTAGAGCTAGTGGTGCGAAAAACCTGCTATATGTTCCTCCTGGATTAGACGTTGGTAAACTGGATGATATCTGGCTCACAGAAGGCGAGTTAAAAGCTCTGCGGGCCAGTTTGGAGGGCCTTCCGGTAATCGCTCTATCCGGTGTCTGGAATTGGCGCGACGGTCAAGCCAAGGACGACCTGGCAGGCCTAATTCCAGACCTCGATCGTGACTGGGGCGGGAAGAACTTCGTTCTGATATATGACTCAGATATCAAACCGGCACATGCAGCTTATCTCGCGTTCCCCCGTCTGGCAGACGTGCTTTACGCCCATGGCGCGCGCCGAGTCAAAATAATCACCCTGCCAGAGATCAAAGACCTGAAGAAAGCAGGGCTGGATGACTTCATCAACAGGCTTGGAGAGAACGCGCTTTCCAGGTTAAGAGACATCATCAAAGCGGCCCCTTACATTGTGCCTGCTGAGCTGGGATATCAGAGGTTTGTGGAGCAGCTGCGCCTCAGGAGCGAAAGAGACCCTGATATTGGCACTGACATCGAGCTGGCCACCAAGGCATTGCTCGTAGCTGGCAAAGAAGCAGAGGCCCAGGATCTACTGAAATCCTTCAACACCATCAATACAGAGCGCCGCAGAGCTTTCATCTCCGATGCGAAACGCTATGCAAAAGCCAAAAAGGCCGAGGAAGAAGAGGCTCAGACCACCGCACTCTCCAAGAAGCTGAGGTACCAGCTTTGCCAAGACCAGGTAAATCAAGAAGTAATCAAGATCTGCTATAAAGATAGAGATGGTTCAGAGAGAGCGGAGTACACCTATTCTGATTCATCAAAACTCAAGAAATGGATTATCGATCAGGTCGAGCAGATAACAGGCAAGACTCCAGACAGGAATCTGGTTGATAAGATCAAGAGCAGCATCACAGCCCAGTACCTTCACACTCAGACGGAACTAGCTGTGGGCCGGCGGTTTCTGAAAATTGATGGTATCATTTACTACAATCTTAATGATGCAGAAAATCGAGTTCTTCAGATAACAGCTGATGGTATCAAGATTCTTTCCAATGGCAGCGGCCCGGAAGTAGCGTTCGTCAATCCATCTCAAGCCCTTGCCCAGACCATGCCGGATCTTACTGCTCGACCATCAGATCTTGGCCTGCTATTCAGCGAGGGGTTGGTCAATATAACCGACCCGACCGATCAGATGGTCTATAAGGTTCTGCTTGCATCCAGCCTGGCTACTGACGGGCCGCGCTACATAGCCTGCTTCCATGGAGAGGCAGGTGCGGGAAAGTCGAGTGTCGCCGAGGTCATCAAAAGGCTTCTAGACCCCGAGAAAGCTTCAAGGCAGAAGGTTCCATCAAGCCCAGATGGGCGCAAGTCTCTCTTCAACAACCGAGACGTAGTCCTGTTGGACAATGTGACCAGCCTTCCGGAATGGATGCTGAATGATCTGTGCTTGGCATCAACTGGTGGTCACGACGTGGACAGAAAGCTGTACACCGATTCTGATGAAGTTCTTATCGATTTGCATAAGCTGGTCGTCCTTACCGGTGTCAATCCTGTGGGCAGCTGGCGGTCCGATTTTGTAGATCGGTGCATCGTCTTCAAGCTGAAAAGGATTGACAGAGTCCAAGACGAGACTGCCATCTGGAGACGCTTTGAGGAGCTGCGGCCCAGGCTTTTCGGCGCTATCGTCAACATTGCCAAAGAGGCTCTGAAAATACTACCCCAAATCCAGGAGACTGATCTGACCCGCATCAGCACAGGATCCAGATTCGGAGAAGCCTGTGCTCGGGCACTGGGATATGCTCCGAACGAATTTATGAATGTTCTCAAAATGAGGCACAAGACGGCTCACATCCTGACCGCCAGTACCGATACAGTGGGGGAGGCTCTTCTGGCCTTCATGCAGGACAGACCGTCTTTCGAAGGCACTTATTCCGATCTGCACAGGGAATTGAGCTACCTCGTAGCTGATGATGCTCGTAGACAGAGAAGCTGGCCCAAGAACAGTCAATCTCTGTCCAGAAAGATAAACCAAATTCTACCATCATTAAGGGCAGCCGGGATTGATATTGAGGATGATCCTGACTCACGCCGCGGAATAATAATCACCAATAAGGAACTAGCGAAAAATGAGGCACAGCAACTAGCCGAGGCCGCTTCTGAAACTGATGAGTCCAAAGGGGACCTGTCAATGCCCGGAAAAGAGGCAATTTCGGACGCATTGGACGGTATTACGAAAATTGCGTCCAGTAATAATCGAGATGCTGCGATAGCGTCGGACGCAATGGACGCAATGACGCATTCTTTACTTCCTTATAAGAAGATTTTAAAGGGGGGTAATAAAATTAGTACTATAAAGAATGGCGACAATGCGTCCATGCGTCCATTGCGTCCTGGCGAGTCTCAGCATATCGATTTTTCTCGGACGCAATTGAAATCAATTGCGTCCAATTGCGTCCGAAAAGATGCAATTGATCTTGGCAAGGTTGCCCCTTCGCAGTCCAAAAAGGATCTTGATAAGGTGAAGGGTGCCGATTTTCCCAAATCCACCTCTATTGGTGAACCAAAAAGTAATGGAGTTAAGAAGATGAATTTTGAACTTAATGAAAAGAAAGCAAAGAATCCTGGCTCGTTGATGCTGATCAACAAGCAAGAGACGTGCGCCTTGTGTGAACATAGCTTCCCTGGCTACCAGCCTTCATATTTCTTCTTTGGGCCGAAAGGACCGGTATGTTCCCAATGTGCAGCTGCACTTGAGAATGACCCTGCCTCGAAGAAAGCCTATCCCAAGGATGACGCGGGGATGCTATTCCACTTTGGCTGGCTGGAGCGTTTATCGACCGAGGATTCAGAACGCATAACGGTTGAGATTGAACAGAAAGCGACTGATTGTGCAATGAGATTCGCAGGAGTAGAGGGTAATGACAACTAAAACAATATTTTTGGATTTGGAGACTACAGGTCTTAATCCTCGCAAAGACAAGATTCGCCTTGCATCTGTTAATGGCGAATTATTGACTGGAGATCGGATTCGTGAGGTAATCCCAATGCTAGCGGACCCGAATACACTGGTTGTAGGCCACAATCTCAAATTCGATTTGGCCTTCCTTTATGCATTGGAAGGTCACAGGATTCCAATGACGAACCTGTTTGATACCATGATAGCGCATCAGCTCCTTACTGCTGGCCTTGAGACTAGCTCTAAACTGAGCAGCCTTGCCAAACACTATTTGGATATTGATCTGGATAAGAGTCTGCAAGATTCAGATTGGTCTGGGCCGCTATCTCTGGATCAATTGAAATATGCATCCAGAGACACGCTGATCCTGGAGCCTCTGTATAAGATCCTCTCGGAATCGCTGAAGAAGAAGGGTCTTGAAAAGGTTGCTGAGATTGAATTTGCGGCTATCCCCGCCATTGTTGAGATGGAGATCAATGGCCTCAAGATCAATATGGAGGGGGCAAGGCGGCAACTTGAGGAGATCAATCGAAAGAAGCCGATTCTGGAAGCCGAGTTGGAGAGACAGGCTACAGCTTCTGGTTGGCAGCCACCTAAAAAGAAGAGCCGTAAAGCCAAGGTTCAGGGATTCAATCCACGATCCACAAAGGATGTGAAATCTGCCATAGAAGTGCTATACGGAATTGAGCCTGAGTCTTCTGATAGGGAGCATCTGGATCAGCTTACCAGAGATTTCCCAGAGATCCTCTTTGCTGGCACTCTGCTTCAATATCGAGACCTTGAGAAACAATATGGAATGCTGGATGGCTGGCTAGAGCAAGCTGAGGACGGAAGACTGTATCCGACATATCAGCAGCTTGGAGCGGACACTGGGAGATTCACCTGCTCGAAGCCCAATGTTCAGCAGATTCCACGTGATCCCGAAACCAAGAGACTATTTCAGGCTTCGGGCGGCTCTAAACTGATCGAATGCGACTTCTCAGGAATCGAATTGAGGATTGCAGCGACTCTCTCCAGAGACGAAAAGCTGATCGATATCTTCCAGACCGGTAAAGATCCTCATAAGACCACGGCGGCTGCAGTATTGCATAAGCCCATTGAAGAGGTAACAAAAGAAGAGCGCCAGATGGCCAAGTCCATTAATTTTGGCTCAATATATGGTGGAGGCGTGCATGTTCTCCAGCGAGCTGTACCCGGAATTAGAGAGGATGAGGCAAACAGCCATCTGAGGACATTCTTCCAGACTTTTCAAGGATTGTCAAAGTGGCAGGATGACTGTGAAAAGATATTCTGGGTTAGATTCGGAGGAATAAGCTATAAGCTGACCAGATCAATACTCGGAAGATGCCGATTCGTAGAGTCCCATGAACGCAACAAACTGCTCAATACGCCTGTGCAGTCCACGGGAGCAGATTTGCTAAAGTCCTCACTCGGGAAGCTGTACAGTACTCTCTGCGATCTCAGATTCGAGGATTTCAAGATCTTGACCTGTGTTCATGACTCTATCGTTGTAGAAGCGCCAGATTTCTTGGCGATATCTGTTGGTAACCTCCTGAAAGGGATAATGGTGGAAGTAGGTAACGAGATGCTGGCACCAGTGCCCTGTGATGCGGAGATAAAGATCGGATCGAACTGGTCTTTACAGGACAGTATGGAGTTGGCAGAGAGTTTGGCTACTTTTCCAGACGATGGAGATAAACGGAGGTATGAACGATTAGAGGATAAGGAGATGGCGGAAGAAGAACCGGTGGAAAGATTCGAGGACGACGAATTGGACGAAGATGAATGGGAGGATGAGGAAGAAGAAAAGATACACATGTGTGAAGGGGCAGATGTTGAATGCGAATGCTATAGATGCCAAGGTCGTAGCGAGGATGATTGCTATAAATGTGGATGTGCATTGTGTATTAACTCGTTATCATCTACTTGGATAAAGGCGGTTTTGATTGGAGAACAGGAAGACAGCAAAGGATTAGATTAAAATCTATACACTATGATTAGAGACATTCTGCTCTATGTCCAGGAGGTCTCTTCCATTATTTTTTACATTGCAGGCGTCTACTCAAGATACGGTTTTAAGGACAAGGACTTTCTAGACACCCCATAGGCACTTTATTCATATGGAAGGTTGAAAGTTGCAGCCCCTTTAACTTTAAGATTTCGCCTTTTTGCGTAGTTAGTTAGCTTGCTTACTTAGGATCAAATTTGGATCATTTTTGAAAATATAGTTTCCGCGTCTGGTTCTTGCCTTCCATTCCAAAGACCATTCAATGCAGACTTTATATGAGATCAGCTTGTGCGATGTGACAAAGTGAGAGAATTTATGTTTGCCGGAAACAGGAGATATCAATCGCATACTGGACTCTTTGCCATTTTCAAGAGACCCAAGAGTCCAAGAGTCCTGTACAATAAGGCAAATCAGTCTATCAGATCTTCTCAGAAAAGTAAACAACTATCATTAGATGCATTTTGCTGCAATATCTGTGCTATGTCATATTCCATTTCATGATAGTTTGTCCTAAATAGGCCATTTACTTAGACTATATTGTACAATTGGGAAAACTGGCCGAGTTCTAAGTAAATAGATTGGTAGAAATCCATATGGATGTAAAGGCTTAGGACCTGGCTGCCTCTCTAGCCACTTCAATTCCTGCAAATATAATGAGCCCATTTTGAGGCAACCTGGCATTGAAGCCGCTGGCCGGGCTGGAGGACCAGCACGTGCAGGAGCTGGAGAAGACCAAGATCACAACGAAACGTAGCAAGTCATATCGCTACCTGATGACCACCCGGTGAGATGGCGGCAAAACGCGAAATGTCCACCTTGATCGCTCCAGGTTGGTAAAGGATATGTCCAGGGCGGAGTAGGTACTCAGCAGTGAAAAAGGTGCTAGAAGCAGTTCAAAGCTCTTCCAGCGTCTCCGTTCCTACCTTCTTGACCATGGGCTTCCAGATCTTGTCCCTCATCCAGGCCGGCGCGCCCTTGGGTTTGTCCACCTGCACCCTCTCGCCAGTGAATACATGCACCTTCTTCGTGCCCCGCTCGCGGAGTTTTATGTCTGTGTGGCCCCGGTTGGCCGCCTTCAGGGCTGCCTGGCGGGGCGCTTTACCCGTGAAAACTCCGATCTCATTGCCGTTCTCGTCCCGCAGGGCGAAGTTTCTCATCACCGTGAAGAGCATGCTGCGGCCAGAGGTCATATTAGACATCGCTCTGAACTTCACCCTCTTTGCCACCGATAAGAAGCACCGCGGCATCAAGATCATTTGCCGTTACCAGCAGTACGAGACCACCAACAAGATCATCGCTCGTGTCGTTAATGGCTATCAAAAGAAGGGACTCATCTGGCATTTCCAGGGCAGCGGCAAGTCGCTGTTAATGGTCTTCGCCGCCCAGAAGCTCCGCCTGCATCCCCAACTCGGCAACCCCACAGTCATGATTGTAGTGGACCGGATTGATCTCGATACGCAGATTACCGCCACTTTCAACGCTGCCGATGTCCCCAACATGGTGGGAGTAGAGAACCGGGAAGAACTACAGAATATGCTCCGGCAGGACGTGCGCAAGGTACTCATTACCACCATCCACAAGTTCGCTGAGGCAGACGGCAGGCTCAACGAGCGCTCAAACATCATAGTGATGGTGGACGAAGCGCACCGCACCCAGGAAGGCGATCTAGGTCGCAAGATGCGTGAGGCTCTGCCCAATGCATTTTTGTTCGGCCTGACTGGCACGCCCATCAATCGTGCCGATCGCAACACCTTCTGGGCATTTGGCGCCGACGAGGACGAGCACGGCTATATGAGCCGCTACTGGTTCCAGGATTCTATCCGTGACCATGCCACCCTGCCGCTGCATTTTGAGGCACCTGAGGTCCGGCTTAAGATTGACATGGCTGCGATCGACGAGGCCTATAAGCAGATAACTGGCAACCTGAGCGAGCAGGACCGTGACGACCTTGCCAAGAGGGCCGCCAAGATGGCGGTGCTGGTCAAGAACCCGGAGCGCATCAGGGCTGTGGTTAAGCATATCGTTACTCATTTCCAGCAGAAGGTTGAGCCCAGCGGATTCAAGGCCCAGGTAGTGGTTTTTGACCGCGAGTGCTGCGTACTCTATAAACGAGCGATGGATGAGCTGATCGATCCAGAGGCCAGTGCAGTCGTCATGACCTCAGCACAAGGCGATCCACCGGAATGGAAACAGCATATACGTGATAGGGACGCCGAGGCGAAGCTGCTCGACCGTTTTCGGGACCAAGCTGATCCACTCCAGTTCGTGATCGTTACCAGCAAGCTGCTCACAGGCTTCGATGCACCCATCTTACAGGTAATGTATCTCGACAAGCCAATGAAGGACCACAACCTCCTGCAAGCCATCTGCCGGACGAACCGCACCTTCGGCCAGGAGAAGACACATGGTCTGATTGTGGACTACATCGGCATATTCGACGATGTGGCTCGGGCGCTGGATTTCGACGAGAAGGCCGTGCAAAAGGTCATTTCCAACATTGACGAGCTGCGCAAATCTCTTCCCGTGCACATGCAAAAGTGCCTGGCTTTCTTTGTTGGCGTTGACCGTACAGTTGGCGGCTACGAGGGACTGAGCGCTGCCCAACAATGCCTGCCAAATAATGAAATGCGGGACAAGTTCGCTGCCGAGTACAACGTCCTGGGCACGATCTGGGAGGCGTTGTCACCCGACCCGAGCCTCGGCCCCTATGAGAATGACTACCGCTGGCTTACACAGGTTTATGAGTCCGTCAAGCCACCCAGCGGGAATGGCAGACTCCTATGGCACGCCCTGGGTGCTAAGACAGTGGACCTCATCAACAAGAATGTCCACGTAGAATCGGTGCGAGACGATATCGAAACGCTCGTTCTGGACGCCCAGGTGTTGAACGAGATCCTGAGTGATGTGGACCAAGAGAAGAAAGGCCGCGAGATTGATATCATGCTGGTTGCCAGGCTGCGCAAGCATCTGGGCAATTCCAAGTTTGTAAAACTCGGAGAGCGTCTGGAAAAGGTCAAGGAGCGCCATGAGAAAGGCTTCCTCACAAGCTTGGAATTTCTCAAGCAGATTCTTGAAATCGCCAAGGAAGTCGTCGAAGCAGAGAAGGAAACAGATCCCGAGGAAGAGAGAGATCGGGCGAAGGAGGCCCTGACTGAACTCTTTACCGAAGCCAAGAGCAAGAATACGCACATCATCGTTGAACGCATCGTTACCGACATCGATGAGATCGTGAAGAAGGTCCGCTTCCCCAACTGGCAGCACACCAGCCAGGGCGAGCGCCTGGTCCAGAAAGAACTCCGCAAGGCGCTCCTGAAATACAAGCTGCACACCGATCAGGATCTATTCGATCGAGCGTATGCGTACATCCGCCAGTATTACTAAGACGAAAAATTGCTATTTAGCGACCATCTAAGGAACTGCAACGAGCTTTGCGGATAGGATGATTTCAGTCCCCAGATCAAACTATGTCTTCCCCATCAGCCTCTCCGCCATCTCGTACTCCTGCGCCAGATTGTTCCAGATCATCAGTTCAAGCGGCAAACCCTTTTAGACACCAATAACAGTTACGCCATTCTTCGTTAACATCCTGGCTGCAATTCCGTCTCTCGGATCGCATGCAGGACTCATTTTTAGCATGTATGCCTTTTTGCAATTGAACAGTTTAGCCATCCATAGAGTCCATTTTGCACCCCTCTTGTAGGCCTCTGTGAGGTCTGCTCCCTCGAACTCCTTCTCGCCGGTCTTTCTGTTAGTTACAGAAGGCTCTTCGTCTGACCATATTACTTGGCAAGCACATCGGGGTGTTGGCAATCCACCCATGATCTCGGGGCAGACTGGGATAATGTTGTACTTCGACTTGAGCTCTGCAACCTTCTTTTCCTTGATCAATCTCTGCCCCATCTTATGGGTAAGTCCGTGATATCTGCACGGCACGCCACAGGCACAGAGCGATATGAGAACGCATTCTCTTTCCGTTGATGTGATCGATTTGTCCTCATCTCTAGTTTTGGCGTCAGGTTCTCTGGGAAATTTGCTCATCGAGAAATAGGATCTATCGAATTCAGGCTCGAATCCAGGGAATTCTGTCATCGT
>Ga0315275_10003038_pt1 | contig 15351 bp, 13 predicted proteins | sample YL17G03_0_MG_FD_205557 | JGI IMG/M metagenome (GOLD analysis project Ga0315275, IMG submission 205557) | Sediment microbial communities from Yellowstone Lake, YNP, Wyoming, USA - YL17G03_0 | ecosystem: Environmental > Aquatic > Freshwater > Lake > Sediment | place: USA: Wyoming | collected... | reverse complement strand
AAAGAACGAGAACGATTGACGCAGTGGCTGGTGATCATCGCCGCAGCGCTGGGGCTTCAGCTTGTCCTTCTCCTGTACGTCAAGCCCTCGGTTTTCAGCTTTTTCGCGGGGACTCCCCGCACGCCCACGGACCGGTACCCAGACGGAGTCTCGAGCCCAGACGCGATCCTCTCGATCCCGGTTGAGCTCGAGGACGAGGCCGAAAAGCAACCCTTCCGGGTCGTCAGCGACGAGTTGGGGGTCCAGAAACCTGACGGTCGGACCGACCAGCTCGCAGCCCCGAAGCGGGGCGGCCGCTCCGGCACGGCTTCGGATATCGGCGACATGGTCGGCGAAGCCTCCCGGACACTGCCCCAGGGACCCGAAAGCGAGCCCCTACAAACCCTGCTACGTCCCCTGCAGATCACATGGCCGGACACTCGCCGGCTCGAGCACTGTCTCGGTCACCCGATCGACGCGCAGATCCAGGTCGAGGAAGAGGGCCGAATTCTCGGAGTGGAACCAGAGGCCACAGACCACCCGTCGGATTGTGTAGGAGCGGCGGTGGAATCCGCAAAACAGATCGTTTTCGCACCCGGCACAATCAACGGCAAGCCGGCAAAGATGTGGACGCGGATCCGAATCGCCTTCCGGAGCAGGAACTGACCAAAAAAAGGGGTCCCGCACCGTTCACACTGGCGGGGACCCCAGGATTTCCCGAGTGGCTTTGTCTTCTACTCGCTGTACGCCGCCTTGACGTGGCCCCATGTAACGGTCTCGGTGGGAATCGAACAGTCATCGATATCGAGCACCGTGCCGCCCATGATACTGTCATCCGCCCAGTTCAACGGGTCCTCATTCAGCGTGTATCCGCTGTAGGATCCCAACCCGCAGTATCCGGCCCAAATCCCCGTTCCGTTCTTCACGACGATGATCGTACCCGAGACGACCATCATCATTCGCTCGTCGGGATCGATCAAGGCGTTGTGGTCCTGGTCCTCGATCGTGAATTGAACCTCGGCCGTTCCCAGCAAGTCTCCTACATCGGGACGCCCCGCTCTCCAAAGCGGCGCGCTCGCCGTGGTCTGCGCATTGAAGACCCCGGTCCATGAGTAAACGAATGGATTGTAGTTCGGTGTAAAGTACGTCGCGTCGAGGTAGCCCCAACGAAGAGCTTTGTCGGAGTCTCCGGGCCAACCGGTGTCGTCTATCGTGATCGTCCAGGTTCCGCCGACGAGGAGCGGTTCGCCTGAATCGATCGACCCGGAATAGACTGCCGGCGATTCCATGAGATTGCCCGTTCCGGAGAAGTCGTATTCGACGTGCGCCGGCACCTGCGCAACCGCGGGTACTCCTACGATCAGAACCGCACTCACAATAACTAACGCAGTCAACTTCATAATCCTTCCCTTCTGTTCGTGCTCACCGCGACCAAGCCGGTCCGACGGGTCCTATTCCGAATAGATCTCTTTAACCGCGCCCCAGGTTTTCTCGTCAACACCCACCGAGCAGTTGAAGTTCCTCAGAAGGAGATTCCCGGTGCTGATCGTAAGAACATAAGGCTGGTTCAGGTCGTATCCTTCAAGCGTCCCGTTCATCGAACCCTGGCCGCAAAACCCCTTGTATATCCCTGTTCCTTGTTCGACGTGGGCGACCAGATTGCCGGCCACCGCCTGGACGTTCAGCTCGGCGGGATCGACGACGTGGTTGGCGTTCTTGTCGCTGATCGTAACCATCAGGCTCTGGTAAATGCCGCCGACCTTGTCGCCGTTATGGTAGAAGCTCCACCTGACTACCGGAAGCTGCGCGGGGAGAGGCGGAAAATACGCCGTCCATTTCTCAGCGCCCGGATACGAGTTGTCGTAGACGAAATAGTGCGCGAACACATAATCCCAGCGCTCGTTCTGCGGCGTCGCAGGGTTGTCGACAGGCCAGATCACATCATCGATGTCGATGACGAACGTCCCCGGAGAAAGCGTTCCGGCATAGATCGAACCATCGAGTTCAGCCGGCGTGATCACGTAGCCTCCAAAGCCCGAGAGCTTGAAGGTCTCGTTTCTGATGGCGCTGTTGGCCCAGACGGGACAGCTGAGGATCAAGAGAGTTAGTATCACCTTTCTTAGCACACAAAGCATCGAACAGATCCTCCTCTCGAGTTGAAAGACGCCCCACCCCTCACCAACCGTTCAACGTTACTCTACGCCGACTCCCTGGGTACAGGGAGGAGGTCGCCACGGCGAGAGCGTTTGCTCATGGACTCCTTGGAATGGCTGCATTATACCACAAACCGTTGGGGAAGCTCAACACAAAATTACCCCATCCCCGTGTATTCACTTAACATGGTTAACGACGTCCCCACTCCTGTGCCGACTCCCTCCTCGAGCGGACGTCGACCATTCGGGGAAGTCCTCCCGTCCAGCCCGGTTGCCCTCCCTCCCGAACCGGGCATCGCTCGGAAATCCCCCTCTCGCCACCCCCTCACCCACGTTCGTCGGCGTCGTTTTCGAATCGATCCAGCCAATAATCCATGTCCTCCGCCCCCGGATGCGGCTTGTCTTCCTCCTCTTTTTTCGACGACGAGTCGGACTTCCCGGACAGCCGCTCCAAAAACGCCTTTGACGCGATGACCCTGCACCCGCATTCCGCCACCGCAGGGCTGATGTGCGCCCGGTCGGACGTGACCACGATGTAGGATCGCGGGTTGCGCGATGTGGCGATCATCGAGATGATCAGCTCATCTGCCGACTGATGATGAGCGCTGTAGATCGCCTCGAGTTTCCGCGGAACGATCGTTTCGGCCTCGGTCATTCCGCCCCTCCCGTCGAATACGACCGTCACCTTGAGCTCTTTGCCGATGACATAACCGGCGATCCTCGAAAGAAACTCGCGTCGAGCCCTTTCCAGATCTTTGACGGCGATGCGTCTGAGCTCGTCATCGGAATAGATCACGTTGTAACCATCGACGACAATTTTCTGCTGGACAACCAACTCCACCGCCTTGCTCGACCCGGCGCACATAAGCGAGTTGCGCTGATCATACCATTCCCGTACACGCCGCGAGACTCATCCGCCGAGTGAATCCCCAACGGCGTGCCTCTCGAAAACCCCCTTGCATGAAACGGATTCTAACAACTTTTGGTGGTCAATCAAGGTCATGTTTGCTAGATTGTCCGTCATGAGATTGTCCTAAAACCGCGGCTTCGCCCCCGCCGTGTCCTTGCTCAATAGGCCGACCGCGGGATAAAACCAGGCCGTCCTCGCGCCGCTCGCGCATCCGTTTTCGGAGCACCTATGGCGAACGATCAAAAACTCAACAAGGTGACCCCCGAGGTCCTCCGGAAGCTCCGTGAGATCGTCGGTGAAGAACACGCAAAAACCGACGAAGAAGCCCTGCGAAAATACGCCTCGGACGAAACGGAGGATTTCGTTTTCCCGCCCGATGTCGTCGTGTTCCCCTCCTCGACTGAAGAGGTGTCCCGTGTCATGATCCTCGCGTCGCAACACGGGATTCCCGTGACTCCCCGCGGCGGGGGCACAGGGCTGTCCGGGGGGGCACTCCCCATACGGGGCGGAATCGTCCTCAGCATGGAAAGGCTGAACCGGATACTCGAGATCGACGCAGACAATCTCATCGCCGTCGTCGAACCAGGTGTGATCACTCAGGAACTTCAAGAGACGGTCGAAAAGATAGGTCTTTATTATCCCCCCGATCCAGCGAGCCGGGGAACTTCAAGGCTGGGCGGCAACCTCGCCGAGTGCGCCGGCGGTCCCCACGCGGTCAAGTACGGGGTCACGAAGGACTATGTCCTCGGGATCCAAGCGGTTCTCCCTGACGGCACGGTCATCCACCACGGGGGCAAGCTGCTCAAGAATTCGACGGGTTACAACCTCACGCAGCTCATCGTCGGATCCGAAGGGACGCTCGCTGTGATCACGAAGATCTTCCTCAAGCTCCTCCCCCTCCCCAAACACCGCAGCATGCTCCTCGTTCCGTTCCCCACGCTCGAAGCGGCAGCCCGCACGGTACCGGCTCTCATGAACGCAGGGATCACACCTTCGGCGCTCGAATTCATGGAGCGCGACGCCGTCAAAATCGCCGAAAAACACCTTGGCGTTTCGGTGCCCAACAGCGACGCGGCGGCCCAGCTCATTATCGAACTCGATGGAGACGACGAGACGGTGATTCAGAAAACGGCGGAGCAGGTTTGCAAGATCGCCCTCGACCAGGGCGCCATCGATGTGCTCGTCGCCCAGTCATCGGCCAGGCAGAACGAGATCTGGGCGATGCGACGCGCCACCGGCGAAGCGGTGAAGTCGGTCTCGGTCTACAAGGAGGAAGACACGGTGGTGCCGCGGTACAACCTCGTTCCTCTCCTCGTCGGCGTCAAAGCGATCGCCTTGCGGCACGCGATCACGACGGTCTGCTATGGGCACGCGGGCGACGGGAACCTCCACGTGAACATTCTCAAGATGGACATGAAGGACGAGGATTGGAACGAAAAACTCCACGTGGCGATCCGAGAGATATTCGAGCTCACCGTATCCCTCGGTGGAACGATTTCGGGCGAGCACGGGATTGGGTACTCACAGAAACGGTATCTGCCCCTTGCGTTTTCCCCCGAGGAAATCCTGCTGATGAAACGGATCAAGCAGACGTTCGACCCCAGTGGTATTTTGAACCCCGGAAAAATCTTTCCAGACTGAGAGCGCCGAACGAAGACGGGATCAGTAGATCGCTTCGCTGATCTTGCTGACACGCTCCGGATGGTTGTTCATCAGGTAGTCGATGTCGAGGATGCTTTTTGGGCCAACGTAGCTCGCCTCGGGAAATTTCCCCGTATCCATGCGAATCGCGTCGCAGGGGCAGGCCTCGACGCACAACCCGCAGAACACGCACTGGAGGATGTCGATATCGAACTTGACGGGATACTTCTCCACCCCGTCGCGGCCCGTGTCCGCCGCAACGATCCGTATGCAATCGGCCGGGCACGCCGTTGCACAGCAGTTGCAGGCGACGCACCGCGGGGTTCCGTCGGGGCGGTGCATCAGCCGGTGCTCCCCTCTCCACAGGCGATCGATCGGTTTGGGCAGCTCCGGGTACTGGTAGGTCATACCCACCTGCCCCTTCCGAAGCGCGGCGATGTTCTTGATGAAGTGGTCCATCGTGATCGCCATTCCTCGGACGATCTCGATGAGATAAATACGTTCCCACCAGGTGCCTCGGTGGTACTTGACGACCGTCGTTCCTGTGTTCGCCATCGATCGATCCTTCTTTGCCTGTCTTGGGGCGCGTCTCTGAGACGCCACTTTTTTTGGTAACGTACTCCATCACTGCGGCAAGTCAAGGAGAATCGGGCGTTCCCCATGCACGGGAACCGGCGCGAGGACGCGGCGCGAAGAACATCTTCTTGCGTTCGAGTACCGATAGTTTCGTGCGCCCAAAATCGTTTTACACCTCTTTCGAGGACGTGTTAAACTGCGCGATCGACTCCGCCCCCATAGAACGCGGTCGAGACCATCAGGAGGCCCCATGAGCACCTTCATCCACCACGCGAGTCTATCGACGCCCGAAGAACGAGAGAAGCTCGATGCCGACGTCCTTTTCGTGGGCGGCGGCCCCGGGGGGCTTTCCGGGGCTTACCACCTCTCCAAACTCGTCGAAGAACACAACAAAAAGGTCGAGACCTCGGGTCAGGGGCAGCGTCTCGAACCGATGATCGTTCTCATCGAAAAGGCCGGCGAGATCGGCGCCCACGGTCTGTCCGGCGCCGTGATCGACCCACGGACTCTGGCGGAGCTCGTCCCCGACTACAAGGATAGAGGCTGTCCGATCGAAACGGATATCACGCGGGACGACATATACTACCTCACCTCTGCCAAGGCTGTGCGTCTTCCCTATCTCCCTCCCATCATGTCCAACCACGGAAACAAGGTGGTTTCGCTTGCCAAATTCACCCGGTGGCTCGCCGGGCTGGTCGAACAGGCCGGTGTGAACATCTTTCCGGGGTTTGCCGGCGTGGACATCCTCGAGGAAGGCTCCCGTGTGGTCGGGGTGCGAACGGGTGACAAGGGGATCAACGCCGCAGGCCAGAGAAAGAGCAACTTCGAACCGGGCATCGACCTTCGATCGAAGGTCACGGTCTTTGGCGACGGACCGCGCGGGTACCTCTCGAAGGAACTCATCCGCAGACGCGGTTTGTTGAGCGGAAAAGCCAACCAGGTTTTCGAGACGGGGGTCAAAGAGATCTTCGAGATGCCCGCCGGACGCACCGAACCGGGCCGGGTGGTCCATACCATGGGATACCCGCTCAAACGCGATTGTGTTGGCGGCACGTGGATCTACCACATGGCCGACAATCTCATTTCCGTCGGTCTCGTGGTCCCGCTCGACGCCCGGGATCCATTCATCGACCAGCACCGTCTGTTCCAGCAATTCAAACAGCATCCGTTCGTCAAGGAGATCCTCAAAGACGGGAAACCCATACAATACGGCGGCAAAGTGATCAACGCCGGCGGTTACTTCTCGATGCCAAAGCTGTGCGTGGACGGGGCGCTGCTCGTCGGCGAGGCGGCCTCCATGGTGGATATGCAACGGTTCAAGGGAATCCACCTCGCCATGAAAACCGGGATGCTCGCCGCCGAACGCATTTTCGAAGCGCTCAAGAAGGCGGACTTCTCGGAGAAGACGCTCGCTCCCTACGAAGACGACGTGTACCGCAGCTACGTCGGCCAGTCGCTGCACAGGGTGCGTCACTTTCACCGGGCCGCCTCGACCGGTCTTCCGCGGGGCCTGTTCCACATCGGTCTCCAGACGCTGACCGGTGGGGACGACGTTCTTGGCTACGACGTCATCGAAGAGGACTACAAAACAACGAAACCGGTCGAGAAGTACTACGGGCGCGACCTCGAGGCGCCCCAGGACCCCTCGTACGATGGCGCTTATACCCTCGACAAACTATCCGATGTGTACATCTCCGGGACACAGCACAACGAGGACCAGCCATCGCACCTCAAGATCCTCGACCCCAACGTGTGCCTCGAGCGTTGTGTTGCTACCTACCGGTATCCGTGCAACAGGTTCTGTCCGGCGAAAGTGTATGAGATGCTGAAGGAGGAGGAAACGGGGATGCTCAGCCTGCGGGTGAACTTCACGAACTGCGTGCACTGTCAAACATGCGACATCAAGTGTCCGTTGGACAACATACGATGGACCCCGCCCGAGGGCGGCCAGGGTCCAAAATATACGCTTCTCTAGCAGCCCTCACGTTGTGAGCGCGCCGCGCCTAGCTCTTGCTGGGCGAGCGCACCAGCGGCTGGCGACTTCCAAATCCTTCGCGGATCGAGTGCCAGTACTTGATCGAGTCCTCACCTTTCTTCCAACAGAGGAAGACGACGGTTCCGTCCTGGATCGAGAAGAAATCGACGACGCCCTGGTCGACATCACGGAGAATGCATCCCGTCTCTTCGATAGCGGCGACGTCCTTCTCGATCTCGCGGGCGAGCTTCCCGTGCTTCTTCCTCTTGATGCCGAGTTCGATCGTATCCGGGTTCTTTTCGCTCGCGCCGCACTCCACGATGAGTTCCAGGATTGCGACTTCCTCTTGCAGCCAGAGGAACTGCTGCTTGTTGCGCTTGATCCGCTCCAGCGTGGTTTCAAGCACTCCAATGAGCTGCTCGGCTTCTCCGGTGGTGAAGAACTTGGGATTCTTCATGGGTCCTCCTTGAAACCCAGTGAACCCAACATCTACGTGCTGTGAGTAATCGCATAGACGTCACAGCCCTTTGCCCTTCCCCTATATTCGTACCGGATGTTCGTGCAAAAAGCAAGTCAAAACGACACGCGGCGGAACAGGTGACTGGGAACGCTTGGACGTCTGTCAAGTAATACATGAACGCGGACCGAGAAGCGGCTGCCGTCTATTCGAATTGTCTCTCCCGGACGAGCGCGTTCGGTTTCCGTGCAGATTTTCACGAGCTTCCGCGTGGCGGGATGCGATGGATCAGATTCCGAGGTCGGTCGCCTTTCAGGCCCAGCTCCTCGAGCAACCGCGCTATCACCGCTTCCTGAAGGGACTTTTTTCCTCCCCTGGCGCTTCGCGTCACCGGGATTTGGCCCCCCGCACACGATTCGTGCCCCCCCGCCGTCCCCAAACCCCCGGCGACCCGGCGGGCCAACGATTCGAGGAGCGCACCGGGGTCATCCGAGCGCAGAGAGAAGAGGATCTCATCTCCATACACGCCAATCGAGAACGCCGTCGATACCTCCTCGTATTTCAGAAAGTACTCCGCTATCTGTGCCACCGCGTCCGGGTACGGAAGCTTGCCCATCCGGATGACGACCAACGGCCCATACACGACTGCTCGTTCGATCGCCTTGTGAATCGCCGAGAAGTATCTCTCTCCCACCTTTGCGTTTACGATCCTCGACAGAGCCCGGAGATCGGCGAGGGCGTAGAGATCCTTGAACAAACGGCGGTCAACCACCGACGCAGCTCTGCCCATGTCCGCCGTTTCGCTCCGAAGAGCGTAGAGCATGGCGGTGGCGAATTTGGGCGTGAGCTCGAGCCTCCACACCCGCCAGTAGAGGTGAAGCAGCGTCGTCGTTGACCCGAGGTGATCCCGCACATCGAAAAACGCCACCTGCCGCGTGTCGGGTCTGAGACGGTGGTGGTCCAGAACGACGGCGACCTTCCCCGCCTCTTCGAACGGATGGTTTCCCGTCCCGGGCTGCGTGTCGACGAGCGCAACCGTTTCGAATTTCGCCACATCGATCTCTCGGAGTGGGACCGGCTGGATCCCACAGTATTCGAGGAGGGCCTTGTTTTCCGCCCGCCCGATGACGCCGCTGTAGGCTATGGTGACAGAGATCCCGAAAACTCTGGTCAGCAGAGTTTCCAGGAGAAGAGCCGAGACGATGGAATCAGGATCGGGGTTGTTGTGAGAGACAACGAGAACCTTAGCGCGTGCCTCGAGAACTTTCTCGAAGCGCGCCGAACGGGAGCGGACGCGTCTCAGATCGCTTGCAAAGCTCAAACCGTTTCGACACTACTCCTCGGCCGGCCGGGGGTCAACTGCGGTTTGCCCTCCTCTTTTTCGCCGACCGCCGCGCAAGGCGTCCTGTCGCAGTGTCGGTCCGCGACGGACCCTTTCCCCCTTGACAACCGCACCCCCATCGATCAGAGTCACCGGACCGACAACGCGGAGGGCAACCGATGGAACTCAAACCCCTTACCATTCGTCTGGGCTTACAAATGCCGGCAAGCCTGCTGGTGCCCCGTTCCTTCAAAACCGTTTTCGCGGGAACGCTCGGTGTGGTCGGGTTGGCGACTCTGACATTGGCGGGGTCCCATATCCGTATCCCCATTGAGCCGGTCCCGATCACCCTCCAGACCTTGTTCGTGCTCCTGGCAGGGGCGCTCGTCGGGTCTTTCCGCGGTTTCCTCAGCCAAACCCTCTACGTAACGGCGGGACTTCTGGGAGTACCGTTGTTTGCCGGGGCGGTCACCGGACTCGCCGCTCTTTCGGGCCCAACGGGTGGTTATCTTGTCGGGTTTGTACTCGCGCCTTTCGTCGTGGGCAAACTGATCGACAGGCGAGCGGGGTTTCCTTGGGCGCTATTCGTATTCTCCATCGGCGCGCTGATGATCCTCGCGTTGGGAGTGCTCCATCTCGCGCTTTTCTACACCCGAGACGTCTGGACAGCGATGGAGGTGGGTCTGCTGCCATTCGCGGTCGGCGACGCCGCAAAAGTATTTGCGGCCGCTTCGATTTACGGCTCGTACCGGCGCCTCCGGTCGCGCCGTCAATGACGCGGGATCAGGAAGCCTTGGTCGCGGGAAGTCCCCGGCCCCTCAGAAAATCATCGAGAGAATGACGACACCCGCCAGCGCGAAACGGTAATACGCAAACACATCGAGCCTGTGGTTCTGCAGAAACCTCAACACGTACTTGATGACGAACCAGCCGACGATCGCGGAGGTCAGCATCCCGACGACGAAGAGCAGGATCTGATGTTCTGTCAACCCGGTATGCATCACAGCCAATGCGTCCTTGGCTCCGGCAATAGCCATGATCGGCCCGCCGAGCAGGAAGGCGAACTTGGCCGCTTCCTCCCGTCTGAGTTTGAGGGCCATCCCGGCTAGTATTGCGATCCCCGAGCGCGACACACCTGGAATCAGCGCCACGGCCTGGGCGAAGCCCACGAACACGCAACCGGCAAGGGTCAGGTTCTCTATAGTCTTGCTCTTTTCGGCCACGCGCTCGAAAACGAGGAAGAGAACTCCGCCGATAATGAGCGTGGTCACGGCGACCGCCGGACGTCTCACAAGATCGAGCATCGCACCTTCGAGGAACGCCCCGATGAACATGGCGGGCAGAGTGCCTGCCAAAATGTACCAAGAGAGGCGCTGATCGTGGCCCCACTGCGATCGGGGTGTCGAAAAGCTCCCCTTGAATCCGACCCACAGCGAGCTCAGATCCCGTTCGAAGTAGGCTATCAGCGCGACGAGCGTGCCGATGTGGAGCGCCACGTCGAAGGCGAAGCCATCCACCGCATTGAATCGAATCCAGTTCCGAATCAGAAGGAGATGGGCGGACGAGGAGATGGGCAAGAACTCCGTCAACGCTTGAACGGTGCCCAGAATCAGTGCGCGAACATAGTCCAACACAGAGAGTTACCCCGCGATGCTGTGTGTAACACGCAATCCCTAAGAGCGACGAAGCTCGATACTAATCCTGAGAGCGGATTGCGTCAAAGAAAAAGGAAAGCGTCCTGTTGATGGGCCAAAGACAGCAAATTGCCATCCGACGACCTCGCTTTTCTTGATTCTTTCGGCCGGTACCACGCTCGCGGCGTGAGCCCCCACATTTCCATGGCAGATCTCCGGCAACACGAGCGCTCCGACACCTACGAAAACGCAAGCCTCATGAGCGCCTCGTGCTCGAGCTTGTGTGCTTTGATCGACCCCGTGGCGGGACTGGCGCTTTCCGACCTTTTGACCGTGACGAGGTGCCGTTCTCCAAGCAGACGCTCGAGGAGCGGTCGGACGTAGTTCAACGCACCCATGTTAGCGGGTTCTTCCTGAACCCATACGACTCTCCGGGCAGCTCGATGTTTGCCCAGCTCCTCGCGGAGTTCGTTCCTGGGAAACGGGTAGAGCTGGGTTAGGCAAATGACCGCGGTTTTTGTGTCCTGACGGCGAGCGCGCTCTGCCTTGAGGTCGTGGGCAATCTTCCCCGAGCAGATGAGCAATCGCTCGGCGTCCGTGACCACTGCGTCGGACGCTACGGGTTTGAAACACCCGCTCGACGAGAACGCAGCGATCGGCGAGCCCGCCGCCTCTGCGCGAAGCATGCCCTTGGGGGTGAACACCACGAGGGGTTTTCGCCAGATGCGGAGCGCCTGACGACGGAGGAGATGAAAATACTGGCAAGATGTGGACGGCTGGCAAATTTGAATGTTGTCTTCAGCAGCGAGTTGAAGAAAGCGCTCGATCCGGGCGCTCGAGTGTTCGGGCCCCTGCCCCTCGAACCCGTGGGGAAGGAGAAGCACGATACCGGAGAGCAGCCTCCACTTGTCTTCCCCCGCGCAGATGAACTGGTCTATGATGGGTTGGGCGACGTTGGCGAAATCACCGAACTGCGCTTCCCAACATACCAATGCGTCCGGGTAGTCCCGGCTGTACCCGTACTCGAACCCGAGCGCCGCCGTCTCGCACAAGGGAGAATCCAGCACGGTGAATTTCCCCTGGTTGGGGTGAAGATTGGCGAGCGGGTAGTAATCCGCCCCCGTTTCTGTGTCGATGATCACGGCGTGACGCTGGTTGAACGTGCCCCTGCGGCTGTCTTGCCCGGCCAGCCGCACCGGAATGCCCTCCCAAAGCAGCGTCCCCATGGCGAGCGCTTCGGCCATACCCCAATCGACCGCGAGCTCCCCACTCGCCATCCTTTTCCTTTGTTCGAAGAGCTTCTTGATTTTCGGATGGATGTGGAAACCCTCAGGGGAGGAAGTCAGTTTTTCAACCACTTCTCTCAGCCGCTCCTCCTCAACGCCGGTCTCCATCTCGAACGCCGGTATGTACGGCCCGCCCCGATACGGATCCCAGTACGGCGGCAGACGGCGCATCACAGGGCGGTGGAGTTTCGATCGACCTGCTTCATGCTCCGTCTCCAACCCACTCCAAATCCGTTTGCGAATTCCCTCCGCCGCAGCGGGGTCCATTCCCACCCGTCCGGCATAGATCTCCCAGAGCATAGGCCTGTTCTCGATCTTTCTGTAAAGGAGCGGTTGGCTGATCGAGGGGTCTTCGACTTCGCTGTGTCCGTACCGCCGGTATCCAACGAGGTCGATCACGGCATCCTCACCAAACTTCGCACGGTATGCGACGGCGAACTGGCCTGCCCGGTGGATTGCCTCGGGATCCTCGGCGTTCACGTGAACAACGGGAACCGAGCGCCGCTTGGCGACGTCGGACGAATAACGCGATGAGTGCAGCTTGGGATGATCAGCGGTGAAGCCGATCAGGTTGTTCACGATTATCCGGATCGTACCGCCGACATTATATCCCGGGAGTCCGCCGAGATTGAGAACCTCCGCTGCCACGCCCTCGCCGGCGAACGCCGCGTCACCGTGGAGCGTGATGCAGAGTATTCTTCGCCGTCCGTCTTCACCGATGCGGTCTTGCCTTGCCCGCACCCTCCCCTCGATCACGGGATCCACCGCCTCCAAATGGCTCGGGTTGCTGCTCAGGTGTATCTCGATCGTCCGGTCCGATAACGTGGTGTGGACGCCCGTCGCCCCAAGGTGATACTTGACGTCGCCGCTCCCCAGGACGCTTCGCGGGTCGACGTCTTCCATCCCGGCGAAGATGTCCGACGCGGGGATATCCACGATGTTCGTCATGACGTTGAGCCGGCCGCGGTGGCTCATCGCCATCATCGCAAGCTCGCCGCCTTGATCGGTGAACCCATCGAGGATCGCCTCGAGCAGAGGGATGACCCCCGCCACCCCTTCGATGGAATAACGCTTGCTCCCCACGTAGCGGGTGTGGACGAATCGTTCGAACAACTCGCATCGCGCGAGCCTTTCGACGACTTTCTGCCGATCGGGTGGAGAGTGCCCCGATTCCATCCACTCGGCGACCCAACGGCACCGCTCAGGGTCGGCAATGTGCATGAACTCGACGCCCGTGGTCCCGCAGTAGATCCTCCGCCACTTGTCCGCCAGATCCGCCGGCGCGCCGCTCGCCGCATCGGTGATCTCCGGATGCGCGTAGGGTTCCAGCCTCCCAAGCGAATCGATATCCGCCTGCAGATACCCCCAACGCCGAAACGCGTCCGCCAGCGGATCACGACCGGTGCCCGCGTCGCGCGCCATCCCTTGCAACCCTGTTCGTTTTCCTTTCGCCATACGATTTCTCGGACGCCTCCGGTTTCGCCCCTGATTCCACCCTCCCTCGTCGCAGTGTTCTTTGATTCCAGGTTCGTTTGCCGATGGCCTCGGCCCAGTACGGTATAGAACTATACAAAATGTCCGCCGCCGGTCAAGGTTTCTACTCGTTTGGACGGAACAGCCCTCGGGCATCCGAACCCCAAAAAAGTCTGCCACCCCCGACGTCGTTGTTGCGAGCCCATTTTCGGCATAGTACCTTCTAGTGTTGACTCGTCAACCGCCAGGGGGTCATACGCGTGGGTGACTGCGGGTGAAGGGCGTTTCGCGGAACCTTCTCAAGTTTGGCGTGCGGCACCGCATCACGACGATCGCGTTGCCGATGGAGCGTGTATGTCGTATCAACCTAGAATCCTCGCGTTCGCCGGCAGCGCACGAAAAGGTTCGTTCAACAAGATGCTCGTTAAGATCGCGGTGAGGGGAGCCGAAGCGACGGGCGCGAAAGTGACGTACGTGGATTTGCGCGACTTTGAGTTGCCGGTGTACGACGCGGATCTCGAAGCGGCCGAGGGTTTGCCGGAGAACGCTCTCCGATTCAAATCGTTGCTTGAGGAACACGACGGTCTTCTCATCGCATCGCCCGAGAACAACAGCACCATCTCGGCGCTCTTGAAGAACGTCTTTGACTGGGCATCGCGCCGGCTTCCCGGAGAGCCGGCGTACGCGGGTTTTGACGGAAAGGTGGCCGCTATCCTGGCCGCATCGCCGGGCGCCCTCGGCGGGGTCCGCGGGCTCATCCACCTGCGTGCCGTTCTCGAAACGATGCGGGTGATGGTTCTGCCCGATCAGAAGACGGTCCCAAAAGCGGCCGACGCGTTCTTTGCGGATGGTACGCTGAAGGATAAGACATCCCACGAGGCGGTCGAGAGAATCGGCGCCACGCTGGCCAGGATCATCGCGAAGCTCCACGCCTGAACACCACTCATCGGAAGTCGCGCGGCAGCGCCGGTTTGTTTTGAAGAACCTCTTCGATTCGCGCGATCACCTCGCCGGAGAGGCGTTCAACAATCTCCAATGCTTTCATGTTCTCTCGCACCTGGGCGGCGCTTGTAGATCCCGTGATGACGCTGCTCACATTCGGATTCTTCAGACACCAGGCGAGCGCCATCTGAGCCATGGTACACCCGAGAGCCTGTGCGATCGGCGCCAGGGCCCTGGCCTTCTCCAGGCGCTCCGGTCCCCTGTCCCCCAGCACCATGTTTCTCAACCAGTCGTGACCATCGAGTGCGAGTCGCGACCCCTGGGGTATACCGTCGTTGTATTTTCCCGTGAGAAGCCCGCTCGCCAACGGGCTCCAGATCGTTGTCCCCAGACCGATCTCCCCGTACAACGGCGCGTATTCTCTCTCAACCCGGTCGCGGTGAAACATGTTGTACTCGGGCTGTTCCATGACCGGCGGGATGAGATGCTCGCGGCGCGCGACGCTGACGGCACGCATGATCTCCTCGGCGCTCCACTCGCTCGTACCCCAGTAGAACGCTTTGCCCTGCTGGATCACGAGGTTCATCGCCCACACCGTTTCCTCGACAGGCGTGTGGTAATCCGGCCGGTGACAAAACAACAGATCGACATAGTCCATATCGAGACGACGGAGCGACGCTTCGACGCCCTCGACGATGTGCTTACGGGACAACCCGCGATCGTTCGGCCCGGCCCCCCCCCAAAAAATCTTCGTCGACACAACGAGATCCGACCGCTTCCACCCGCGTTTCTTGATCACCCTCCCCATGACGACCTCAGCAGTCCCCCCCGCGTACGCCTCAGCGTTATCGAAAAAATTCACGCCTGATTCGTACGCCGCCGCCATGCACTCCTCGGCAATGCCTTCGCCGACCTGACCCCCGTATGTGATCCACGCACCCAGCGACAGCGACGAGATCCGAAGACCTGATGTTCCGAGACGCCGATACTCCATGTCTCATTTG
>Ga0315275_10003037_pt1 | contig 15354 bp, 12 predicted proteins | sample YL17G03_0_MG_FD_205557 | JGI IMG/M metagenome (GOLD analysis project Ga0315275, IMG submission 205557) | Sediment microbial communities from Yellowstone Lake, YNP, Wyoming, USA - YL17G03_0 | ecosystem: Environmental > Aquatic > Freshwater > Lake > Sediment | place: USA: Wyoming | collected... | reverse complement strand
GTCCCGCACCGATGCAACGACGTGAGCATGGAGCGCTTCGTCCGCTTCCCGTTCATTTGCACCAAGGATGGTATGCACCATCATCGGTTCCATGATCGACTCCCATCCCTGGCGGAGGGTGGAGAGTGTGCCGTCGTGATCAAAAATAACGTGGGTGAACGATCGGTGGCGAGGAAGAGAACTGACGATCTCGATTTCGCTCTTCGGATGATAGACGGCTTTCCGATGTTGATGAGCCAGATCGGGCCTGTAGCGGCGGTCGGGATCGGCTCCGATCTTCAGGATTTCGTCCGCTGTTGCGGTCCCCGTCTGCATGAGTTTTTGGACAGTCACGCCGGCAACAAGACTTCCCACTTCAGCAGCTTGAATCGGCGTTGCACCGACTGCCAGCGCGGCGGCGATTCCTGCGAGCATGCTATCCCCCGCTCCAACCGGATCCACCGGTGAGAGAATCAAGAGACCTGGGACTTCTTTGCATCCCGTTGCATCGCATACCATGCAGCCGTCTTCTCCACGGGTCAGGAATATCGGCTTGGACCATCGTTGGTAAAGCGATTTCGCAAAGTCTTCGAGCTCGGCAGAATCCATCGCTGCAGAATCTTGGTGCACGAGCTTTGCCGCCTCGAGCGTGTTGATCTTCCTGATGCACCCGGCATAGTCATCGGCAAAGTGCCTCGAATCGGCAACGAAGATCTTCTCGGGATGGCCAAGCACGAGGGAGCGGAGTGAATCTCTGAATTCCTTCGTGTGGATGCCGTGCCGAACTTGCTGGTTGATGATGACGAGATCCAGAGAGGGAAGCGCTCGTTCGATAGCCTCGATCAGCAACGCTGACGTTGACACATGAAGCTCATTGAAATTGCCGAAATCGAATCGATGCTGCTCCTGTTCGCGTTCATGCGGCTTCATATAGACGTGCGAGTCCCATTGTTCCCGCTGCATCAATAGGCCGGTGATGTCAATGTCTTTGGAGGAAAGGAGTTGACTCATTTCCCGCCCGAATGGGTCTTCACCGATGACGCCAAACGCGCACAGCGTTCCTACCCCCATCGCCTGCAGATTGCTGGCTACGTTTCCCGCAGCCCCAAGTGAATAGCGCTGACTCCGAACAGGTCGAGTGGACAGTCCTGTCTCAAGCGAAGATTCCGAAGCGCTTGGTTCAAGCAAGAGATAGACATCCAGACAGAAATCGCCCACGATGCCGATCCTGGCACTTCGGATCTTGGTGAGAAGATTTTTCAATTCAGTGTAGTTCATTCTGTCTTACCTATGCACTTCGGCATGTCAAGTCAGACAATGACGATAGAAGTCGCTACTTGCCTGCACCGGCAACCAAGCCCTTGATAAACGTTTTGCGCGTCAGTGTAAAAAGAATCAACGGCGGAATGCTGAAGAGAATTGCAGCCGCCGCCATTTGATTCCACACGTCAAGGTACTCACCAACGAAAAGTCCGATGCCAACCGGTATGGTTCTGGTAGAGTCCGAAGACGTGAGGATCAAGGCGAAAAAGAATTCATTCCATGAACCAAGGAACGAGAACAGCGCCGTTGCGCCAATTCCCGGGAGAGCGAGTGGAAGAATGATCTTGCGGAGCGCCGTCATCCTCGAGCAACCGTCAATCAGTGCTGCGTCTTCGATATCGCGAGGAATCGTTTGAAAGAAGCCATACAGCAGCCAGATGACAAAAGGCAGAAGCACCGCAGTATGAACCAGAATCAATCCAACATAGGTGTCATAGAGTCCTACCTTCTGCAGCAATTGAAACAAAGGGATGATGACAGACGCTCCCGGGAGCATTTGTGAAAGAAGAAAGATCAGAAGGAAGATCTGTTTTCCCGCAAACGTGAATCGTGAAAATGCGAAAGCGGCCAAGCTCCCGAAGAGAAGCGTGAGCACAGTCGATGAGCAGGCAACAACCAGGCTGTTCAACGTATATGTCAAAAACGGGAGATAGAAGAACATATCGCTGTATGGTTTCAGGCTCATCGTTGAGCTTGTCCATTCCGGCGGGTACCTGTTCACTTCGGAAAGCGGTTTCATCGACGTGGAGAGAGTCCAGAGAACAGGAAGAAGGACTAGCAGAGCCAGGACGATCATTACGAGTGAGAGAAGCTTCTTCTTCATGACGACTCTCCCCTCGAGATCACTTTCAGATAGAGAAAGGAGAGTGTCGTAAGCAGCGCGAAGACGACCACGGAAAGAGCCGAGCCTTTCCCGAGATCAAAATTCACGAAAGAGAATTCCCTGACAAGGACCGGAAGGACCATGGATGAGTTCATCGGGCCTCCCCGCGTCATCACGAAAACCATGTTGAAATCATTGAAGCTCCAGATGACCCCCAGGACAAGAAGAACCGATGTCACAGCTTTCAGATTCGGCAGAGTGATATGGAAGAATCTTCTTATCATTGTCGCGCCGTCCACTGCCGCCGCCTCGTACTGCTCCTGGGGAATGGACTGCAGTCCAGCGAGGAATATCACCATCGCAAAAGGATAGAATTGCCAAATGCGAGCCAGCATGACACACATGAGTGCTGTGCCGGGATTGCCGAGCCAGCTGGTCCCGAGGTTGACGATGCCGGCAGACGACAGCCAGTAGTTCACAATGCCAAAGCGATCATTGAGGAGCCATTTCCAGGCAAAACCCGCCACGACCGGGGAAATGATCCAGGGGATCGTGTAGAGAGCGCCCATGATCGTGGTGATCTTGCCCAACTTGAGGTTCAGCAACAGGGCGAAGCTGAGCCCTATGACCAATGCCATCACTGTCCCAACCACCGCATAGACGGAGGTATTTCTGAAGGAACGCCAGAAGAGTGTGTCTTCGAAAACATGCTTGTAGTTTTGCAGACCTGTCCATCCGCTTCTCCCTGTAATCATGCTGACGTCGCTGAAGCTATTGATCAGGTTCTGCACGAGTGGATAAGCCAGCACGAACACTGTGAAGAGCAGTGCGGGAACAAGCAAGAGGTAGGGGGTGAACTTCTTCATTTCTTTCCGTCGACGAGTTCCTGGGCTTCCCTGGCGGCTTGATCGAGGGCCGCTTTCGGCGATAGCTCTCCAACAACGGCTTTCTGGCAGTACGGTGTGTAGATATTGCTGGCGATAGCAATCATCTGCGGATGCGGAGGCCAGGGCGTGGCATGGTTGAGCTCGTTGATGTAGACCTGAATGTCTTTCACATTTTGAGCTTCGCGGCTATTCAAGGCGCTCTTCGTGGTTGCCGTCGCTCCGAGATCCTGTGTAATCCAGAACATGTCTGCCTCTTCATTTCTCAGGTGCTTGAGGAGTTCCCAGGCTTCATTCAAATGCTTTGATCGAGCGTTGATGGAGTACATCACCATATCCTGCAGTGTCGGAGCAGTTTCATACTGAGCAATCATGTCGTCGGGGACCGGAACGGGGACAACATACATATCCTTGCCCGGACTTTTATCGCCGACCATGCCTCTGAACCATGGCCCTTCGATACTCATGGCCGCTTTGTTGCTGCAAAACAGATCATTGATTTCCGAATGAGTATACGCGAGAAATCCGGGGGTGATGGAATGATCTACCTGATACATATCCGCGATCAATTGCAGCGCGGCGACACCCCTGGATGAGTTGAATTCAATTTTCTTGAGGTCCTCCGACATCACGTTGACGCCAGCTTTGAAGAAAAGCGGTATCATGCGATATGCAAATCCACCTTTGTCTCCACCCATGAGAACAAGGCCGAACTGATCCAGCACGCCATCGCCATCAGTATCTCTCGTCAAACGTTTCGCGGCTTCTCTGAACTGTGACCACGTCTTTGGCGGCTTGATTCCCTCCTTGTCAAACAGCTCTTTGTTGCAGCAAAGCACAAAGGCGATCGCGCTCGAAGGGAGGCCGTAGTAATGTTCTTTATATCGTGTGGATTCGAGAAGGTGCGGGACGTACCACTGTCTGACCTGCTCGAAATCGGGGAATTTGTCGATCGGGTAGTAATATCCTGCCTCACCAAACTCGGCGGCGAAGTTCGAATGTGTGTTCATCACATCTGGTCCCGCGCCGGCGCTGAAATCGGCGTACAGAATTTCACGAATCATGTTCCAGCTTTTGTCGCTTTGTTCGACTTTGATCCCGGGACGCGATTTCTCGAAGGAGTACACCCTTTGTCTGAGGAATTCTATCAGCCTCGGCCGTCCGCCGAAATTCCAATCCTGAAGCACAATGTCATTACTCTTCTTACCGCAGGAGAGGAGCGAGAGGGAAAGAGCGAAAGCTACAATGATCGTGCGTTTCATAGTTTGCCTTTGGTTGAGGAGCGTTTGAAAAGGTGACATGATTCATTTACCATGTCGTCCCGAAATGCTCCTGAGCGAAGCGGGCGTTGTTCAGCCCGCTGAGTCGAACCCTTCGACTCCTCCTGAATTAATCATGAAAGTCGTTCAGGGTTCGATCCTGAGCCCCGCCCTTAGCATGCCGAAGGGTTCATCGAAGGATCGAAGGATGTTCGGGACCTCGTTTCTAGACCCTGAGCAGAAGTCCCGCCTCTTGGGAGTCTTTGCCTGCGGCAGGCAGGCGCTCGTTAGCGGGATTCTTAAAGCGGAACATCTCAGGGTGACTTGGTGGTTTTCGCCTAAGCATCCAGAATCAACCGCCTAGATTCCCAGCGCCTCCCTGGTTGCCCTGACAAACGTGATGAAATTTTCTGGCTTGGTCCCTTGTAGAACTCCATCGGCAGTCGAAAAAATGTGCGAGTAACCGCGGACGTCCGAGACAATCTTCCCAGCTTGTTTTGCAATTTCTGCCGGGGATCCATCCCGCAGCAGCCGGAGGTTCAGGTTCCCTTTCGTGCAGATGCTTCGGTCGAGATGGCGCCTCGACTCGGCAAGGTCATTATCCCCTTCGGGTGGAGGCGCAATGGTCTCGATCACGTCCGCGCCAAGCGTATTGAACACACCTTCTTTGATGAACTGGCTCGTGAACCCGCAATTGTGGTACCAAAAGAGGCCATCGTGTCGATGCGTCCATTCGGCGAATCGGCGGATATACGGGAGATCCATCGTTGTAAACAGCTCAGGTGACGTCATTTCCAGTCCATAGCTGGAATCACTCATGAAATCAACGTCTTCCTTGATGGCGATGGACATAACGAACAATGATGCCTTATAGAGCGCTTCCATGCTCCGTGCAAATACATCCTGCCAGTCATTCCATTGATAGAAGATGTTTGTCGGATTGATCTGGTAGCCGAGCCAGGACGGGTGCGGATGCCCAAGAACGATGACTCCGTCCTCAGCCACTGTTTGACGCCACGTGCGAAAGTAATTTCGGATTTCCTCTTCGCGATCACCAACCTGCTCGCATACAGAAACCAGCATTTCGTGTTCGTGTATTGTTTCCACCGGGCAGGCTGTTTCATCACTCCAGGGGATGTCTTTGCGCGGAGCCCGCCAAGTCCACTCCCCCTTTGGCGTCATGACTGTCCGGAATGCGGTCTCTGTCGTGGAACGAGTTTCGTCTATCGACCAATTGAAGATCAATCCCGAGCAGTCGGTCATGAACATCGGTTCGTAACCGAGTTCCTGCGACAATCGTATTTCGTTTCTGACGGAATCGTCGGTGACCGGCAGATGAAGAAGTGCGAGGGTTGCCCGTATAACGTCGGGATGCGGAAGAAACGGGGAAACAACAGGCCGGGACGTTGTTGGATTTCTGACGTACGACAAGAACCGTTGACGCGGTGAGGTGCTCATAAGATCAAATTCGAAATTGTAAATACGAAACATCAAACAAATTCGAAATGCTAAGTCCGAAACCCAAACCATTGTCGCTTTTCTATCCTCGAGTTTAGGATTTAGTATTTGTTTGATATTTCAGATTTCGAGTTTAGGATTTCATTCAGATGTCGTGCTTACCCTCGCTTACTCTTCCGCTATGATCCTATCCACCACGATTTGCCGCATTTCGGGTGAAAGACTTGCGAAATATGCGCTGAAGCCGGTGACACGGACAACCAAATCGGGATGCGAGCTCGGATCCTTTTGTGCCTCGAGGACTGCCTTCTTGTTCAGAATATTCATGTTGATTTGCGTGCCGCCCAGCTCGAAGTGCGTCCGAATGAGTGCAACGACTTTGTCGATGTCCTCATTCGATTTTGAAAGACCCGGATCGAGCTCGATCTGCATCGGCGCAGTGTTGCCATACCCGGGTTGGACGGATGCGACGGCAAGAGCCAGCGCCGTCGGTGCAGCGTCTTTCCGGAATCCTGGATCCGGATTAGGACCGTGTGAGATTGGGCTTTTCGAAAATCGTCCGTTGGGGGTTGCGTCCACATCCTTCCCCATCGCGATCGTCGCCGCCCATGAGAAGATGCCGGGAACCAGGTTGAACCCATGTGGCGTCGGCTTCTCTTTGACGATTTCTGTGAACGTACGAGCGATCTTGACTCCGAACGTGTCAGCCCGCGAGCCGCCGCTTCCATACCGTGGGACGCCTTTCATCATGAGGCGCATCCGCTCCCCGCTTTCTTCTTCCCAATTTGTATCGAGCAGATGCATGAGTTCGGTCCAGGTGATCTTCTTCTCGCGCCCGACTCGTTGCTCGACCGCGGCGAATGAATCAGCAACGGTCGCCAGGCCCGCGCCATCAACACAGAGGTTGTAGAACTCAACGCCACCGTGCGATGCATCGCGCCCCTTTTCAATCGGTCCATAGCAGAGAAGGTCGAGATGCAGCTCTGGGAATACGCGATACATATGGTCCATATGGAAATCGAGGCTCTTTGCAACCGTATCGACGCTGCGCCGGAGGTGCTTTGTGAAATAGCGCCAGAGTTCATCCACGGAGGGTTCGATGGATCCGTCAGACATCATTTCTTTCAGAGCCACTTCGAAGACTGTGGCCAGGTTCACTTTCACACAGTCATTCACAGTGTATTCCCGTCCGGGAATAGCGCACCAGTGACAGCCGGAGTACGCCCGCTGGCGCCCAAGCTCGATCGGAAGTCCATTCCTGGCAAACCCTTCGCTGGTACGATCGACGCCGAGGAACTTCGGTATGCCCGTCTTATCCTCGAACAATATCTCCACTCCCCGCCGAAGCAATTTTGGATCGACGTTCTTGCCGACGCTGACACCAACATTCACCGGCACTTTGAGCCGATGAGCGGCTTCAAGAACAAGAAAAGAAAGCTCATTCGTCGTATCCTTGCCTGACGCGTCAGGACCACCGAGTTGGGTATAGCTGGTGTCCATAATGAAATGGCAGGCGAGGTGGAAGATGGCTTCTTCGTCAGTAAGAATACCCCGTTTCTTGTCTTCCTGATAGAATGGAAAGAGAAATTGGTCGACGCGCCCAAGCGAGCCCCCCATGTTGTACATCTTGCCGGCAAGCTGATAGTAGAGCATCCACTGGCATGCCTCGCGGAACGTTCGAGGCGGATGATGCACCAGTTGCTCGTTAATGACGGCTATCTCTGTCAGGTTTCGGTGCAGTTGCGGTTGTTCTTCCCGCTTTGCCATTGCGCTTGCAGCGGCTGCGTGACGGGCAATCCAGTTCTGTATTCCCAGCACCATGTGTTCCAGGCCGTCATACAGCTCCTGTGCTTCCTCGTCAGGGTTTACCGTGCGATAATGTCGGATCTTCGCTAATAGGCCTCCCCAGCCAAGGGTGAGACCAATTGCTTCGTCCTGACAAAAATGCTGCACAGCACCAATGCCGTGATGAAGCTTGTACTTTTGCTGATCCTCATGGAGATGCGAGAAATCGAAGTCGGGGTTCCAGGCGGGTTGACGATAGGCTGAGAAATGAGCCATATATCCTCCGGCAAGGGAGCTCGCCGGGTCTACGTACGGCGGATGCAGGTCAATCACCTGGCGAAAATTCTCACCGCACGCACGCGCACCAAAGATTCCACCGCTCGGATGGTTCGTCTTGGGGGTGAATTCCTTGAACAGGGCATCGACGATCAGCAAACCGGATCCGCTGACGACACGAACAACTTTGCGCGACTCAGGAGGAGGAAGCATAATCGGCAGGTCGTCCATGTCGAAGCAGCCGAGCTCTCGCCATTTCTCCTCCGTGTGCCGCATCTTCGTTGCACGCAGCATGTCGATGCGTTCTGCGAACGACAGTTCTTTCGTTTCGGAGTAGATCATGATATCCCCATGCAGAGAAATGAATTGGGTTTCTTCTAGAGCTCATCTCAAAAATACTCACGCAGAGTCCCGCTTTAGGATTCCGCTCCTAAGCGGTTCCGCTTTCCAGAATCCCGCTCACAAGCGGAATCCAAATAGCGGGAGATTCAGAGAGCGGTAACGCAGAGCTGGAAGAGGTTCTAATTTCTTGATTTTCTCTGCGTCTTTGCGACTTTGCGTGACATTTTTTCTTGGGATTGTTGGTTTTTGAAATGGCCTCTCGTTATCGCATCGAAGCGTCAATGCCGCTGCGACGCGCAGCCTCCAGTAGTGCCGTCATTTTCTCCTTCGTCGGTGGCTCGACGTCGCCTGCTTTGTAGTCTAGGCCCAGGCTTGGATATTTTCCCGCGGCCAGTTTGTGAAACGCGAGCAATTCGTACTTGATCTCTCCTCTTCCATTCTGACCGACGTTTTTGCGCAGTTCGATCAGTTCACGAACGAACGTCGCGATCTGCGTGATTTCCTCTTCCGTGTCATTCACCGACGGGACGACCGGTGTGCGAAAGGTGATCGTCTTTCCGCTCGATGCCAGTCGACGTGCATTCGAGAGAATGCGCTCGTTCGACTGGCCGGTAGCGAGCCGATGCTTGCCGCCATCGACATGCTTGAGGTCCATCATGACAAGGTCGGTGAATTGGAGGAGAGCTTCGAGAGATGCCCACGGAACTTCACCACATGTTTCGATTGCAGTGTGCAATTGACGGTTCTTACATTGCTCGAGTATTTCCCGCGCAAAGTCTTTGGCCAATGCCGGCTCGCCCCCCGAGAGCGTGACACCTCCGCCTGACGATTCGTAGAATGGTTTGTCGGGAAGTATCTCATCCATAACCTGGCCAACTGTCATCACGCGGCCCTCCAGTTGGAGGGCACGAGAATAGCAGGTTTCAACGCACGCTCCGCTCAGGTCACACAGTTCACGCAGAAAGGCATGCGTGCCATCGTGCAGTTCGTGGGCTTGGTTTGGACAGGCGATGACGCATTGACCACAGGCGATACATCGTTCGGGAAAGTAGCGAAGCTCCGGTTCCGGGTGCTGCCCTTCGGGATTGTGGCACCAGAAGCAGCTCATGGAGCATCCTTTGAGGAACACGGTTGTGCGGATGCCCGGACCATCGTGCAGGGAAAAGCGTTGTATGTTGAAAACAATGTCAGCAGTATTCATTACGACACGGTGTGCGGGAGTCGATTCATCTGTGGAGCGCGCCGGGAGGATATCATGGTTCCCGGAGCTGCTCCTCATGAGCTTATCGTGTGGTTATTAGCTGAATTTTCGGTGAGATTCAAGGAGGGAACAAGGCGAAAAGCGGCAAAAGCCTCTGCCGTCCCGAAATGCTCCTGAGCGAAGCGGGCGTTGTTCAGCCCGCTGAGTCGAACCCTTCGACTCCTCCTGAATGAACCATGAAAGTCGTTCAGGGTTCGATCCTGAGAACCGCCCTGAGCTTGCTGAAGGGTTCATCGAAGGATCGAAGGATGTTCGGGACCTCGTTTTTAGACCCCGACCACCCTTCGACTTCGCTCGCATAGAACGCTCGCTGCGCTCAGGGTCATGTCGGGGTGACATGATCACTTCCTGTAGGGCTGGCTGAATGCTCATTCTTCCGCAAACTTCTTTATCGCATCAAAATACTTCACAATCGCTTTGGCTTTGTTCTTCCCAAATGACAGCCAATGCCACGAGGTATCGGGATTTGGTTTGTCTACAGTCGGGATGCGGAGAATCGGTTTGCCCTGGTATTCGCCTATGGTTGGTCCAACTTCTTTTTGTTCTTCTTCCATTGTTGCCTTTCGGATGAGGTGACAATCGTCTGCTGTCAGCAGTCCCGCCGTTCGGACTGACGTAGAGCTGCATCTCGTCTCCACAAATGAAGATAGCAAAGGTCGTGTCAGGACATCCGCCACAAAACACGGCGGACAAGAAAGTCCTGACACCACAAGCAACCAAAGCTCACTCGTTGCCATCGAGACGACAAAGGCGAAGACTATCCTCCTGACTCTGACCTGTCATAAGGTGAAAGGAGCTACCGCACGTCGTACCGCAAGAAGCTCACGAACGCCGAAACGAAGAACAAGAGCACAAAACCAGCGAGGATCGCAGTCGGAATGAGGACGCGGGAAAAACGTGTGCTCAACGGCGGCGGCTGAAACTGGAACCGAGGCCTCGCACGCAGATCAAGGTAGTCGTTGAAGCTGAAGGCAGGATTCTTCTTCTTCTCTTCTTCGTATCGCTTGTTGACATAGTCATCAAACTGCCTGCCGAAGCGGCCGACCTGTGAATCCCATTCCGCGTCACTTTCCAATCCCACGTCTGCTACATCCGTGGCAGCGAAAACGAAATTCGAAAGCGGCGAGAGTGAGGCGAGCGTGATCGCAAACAGCTCCTGGTTGTGGGAGCGGTTGTCAAAATCTTCCCGGAGGGCATTCCCGATCTTTCTTTGTTCCATGTTCACCTTCCGCGCGAGCTCATCGAAAGCCTTATTGTAGCTCGCAAACCGATCGCGGAAGACCGGATCACGTGCGATCTTCTTCTCCAGGTCTGCCCGAGTCATCATTGGCGAAACATCGAGGTCGGCAAACTGCGTTTGCCGCAGCTGCTGCATTCGCCGGCGGAGGATCTCATCTCGATCTTCGCTTTCGATTTTGTTCAGCTCACGCTCCAACCGGGCGCGCGAAGGGATGGTATACACTTGGGCGGCCAGGAAAGGACTGATGTTCGGAAGGACGAGGGCAAACACCACCCACGCAAAGAGAGACTTCAGCACAGCGACGTTTGAAGTTCGCGATCTAGAAGAGAACAGAAGCCCGAGGGCATAGAACGCCGTCATATACAGATAGGAAAGGAGCAGAAGGAACGCAAGGACACTGATGCTCGTGAGGGAGAAGTCGAGGCCGACAATCACTGAGACGTACCCAAGGCCAAGAAAAATCCCCAGCGTAAACGGGATCGAGAGCGTAATGATTCCTCCGATGAATTTGCCGAAGATGATCGTCCTCCGCGAAATCCTCGTGGAAAGCATCAGTTTGAGCATCCCGTCCTCGCGTTCGCCTGAGATGGCGGCATGGGCAAGCACAAGAGCAATGAGACTCATGATGATGGCAACAATCGAGACCACATCAAGTCTTGGAAGAAGGGCGGGAATCGGATTGTTGATGAAATTTTCCTGCGACGCATCTTTGTCGAGACCGAGAACGAGCGCGCGGTAAGAAGAGGGGCCGCGAACAATCACCGACATCCAGTTGATACGATTAGCGTGCCCATATCGGTCAATGAACTCGTCCTGCGTGCTGACGCGGCTATGATAGTCATTCAGCTCGTCGCGGTACTGCCCGGTCAGAACGACAATGGATGAAACGAGGAGCACGATCGCCACCACGCAGAGAGCGATGAAGCGCATGTTCAGGAGATTCTCGAGAAGCTCTTTTCGAATGAGAAGGCCTAGCATACGAGCTGTGTTTCCTTTGTTGGCGGTGCAATGACCTGAGAAAGAAACGAGGTTACGGTTTCTCTCACCTCGGATCGTAGTTCAAGAATTTGACATAGGCTGCAACGACGAAGAGCGCCGTGAAGAGTGCAATCACCAGCAAATCAACAAATCCGGTGCTCACCAGTACCTCGACAAGGGATGCGCGACGGTACATGAACGCCTCTGGCTCCCCCTGCTCCAGTTGATTGATCCTGTCAAAATTACGCCCGGCGTACTGCACAACTGCATCTTTCAAACGATTTTCCTCGTACAAACCTGTGCTGCAAATGTCAGTCATCGCCAGGTGAAGTGCGCCGGCGGGGGTAAAGCGCAGAATTGTCTTTGTGGTTCTTACCAGCGAATTCATCTGCGGCCGGTAGGACTCAATCAGTCGCAGCGTGAAGTTTTTAATCTCGAGCATCATACGTCTTCCCTCTGAACCGCCAGGATTCTCTTTCTCCCTTTGGATCCGCTCATAGATCGCCTTGATCGTGTTCAGTCTTCCCTCCATCTCAATGCGGTCAGCAGCCGGGACGTCGTTGATGCTCTTTGCGAGGGTTACGCCGAAGTTCGGCATAACATAAACAAACAGAAGCCAGAGTGACAGACCGAGTATCATCGAGGTCGCACTGCGATGAACGAGTGAAGATACGAGGAGCCCGATTGCGGTAAAGAGGAAGGTATAACAAAGGCCAAGGAGAAGAATCACAAGCGATCGCATCCAGAAATCCGCCGTCGCAACAACGGACGGCACAAGCGAAATGACAAGAAGGAAGACAAGATAGAGCACAGTGAAGGGCGCAGCGACGAGCGTGAATCTACCGATCATCTTCCCGATGATCAGCGACGGTCTTCCGACGCTGTTCGCAAGCAGAAGCTTCAATGTTCCTTGCTCTTTCTCATGTGTTACGGCATCAAAAGAAAACAGGAGTGCGACGAGCGAAAGCACGACCTTGATCGTGAACAGGAGATCGGGGGCTGCGAAGAGTGAGAAGATGCGATTGACTGATTGCTGGTTCTGGCGGATGGTGATACCTAGGACCGATACCTCGTGGAGGCGCGTGAGGTTCTCTTCCATTCCTTTTGCAATCACGGAGAGGGGTGTCGGTTCGATGATAACGTTCGGGTGACCGGGCGCAGGCCGAAGCATCTCGTAGTTTTCCAGCCTTTGCATCAAATCACCGTAGCCCACAATCCCCACCACGGCCATGAGCAGTATCAGAAGGCCTGTGAGGATGAAGAAGCGATAGGAGAGTAGGTTCTCGAGTATCTCCTTCTTGCTGATGTGCCAGATCAAGGCAGGCTCCCTGGATTACTTACCGAATTCATGGACGTTAGACGGAAAATGAAAGACGTAAGACGATCGTCTCTTCTTGCCGGCCCATGAATCAGGTGACAGACCGATCGTTTGTTAGACGGTTCGGCTGCCTGATTAGTTGCGATTGGTTTCGATTTGAGTCTCTCGAATCCGATCAAGATCGCGACCTACAAGAAGGCGACCTTTCGACCTGCCTCCCCCAATAGCAGCGCCAATGATATGTCAGTTAATGTGTTTAGCCAATGGCAAGCTGAGGTGGACCTGGACCTCCGGGGCCGGCGGTCGATATCCCAGTGAACTGTCTGGTCGTCTTATGTTGCGGGTCTTCTCCAGCGTTCTGTGACTGCCCTTGCCCCGAGAGTTGAGTTGAACCGGTACCCCGGTTCGTCATACCCGTTACCGAGGTCCGGGCGGGAGGTTCTTGTTCAAGTACCAGGTATGCAGCGTATAGACATGGCGTGAGGTGTTTTCCTCTTCGTAGATGCCGTGGCTGCAATTCGGATATTCTATGAATGAAAACATCTTGTTTGCCCTTACCAGAGCGTTGACGAGCCTCTCGGAACCCTGAAAATGAACATTATCGTCACCACTCCCATGAACCAGCCGAAGATTTCGTTCGCGGTCAGGAGTTTCCTCTCCGAAGGAGCCCTTTCCCGTTCCGAAGGAATGGCTTGGCCAAAGGGACCACTTCGTGGCGGGCCTGACCTCAGAAATGCCACAATCGTGTTAGGACATCCGCCACAAAACACGGCGGACAAGAAAGTCCTGACACCAGGCGAAGCTGTCACGCCCTCGCGAAGGCAACCAGCGCAGCGATGTCTCCTTCGTCCGCTTGATGTAGAGCTGCAAGGTAGGTCGCTCTTGCCTCTCCGGTGCTAACGAGATTTGTGCTTCCCCAGGTGAAAATTGGCCGGTTGAACACATGATCCACCATGATGTCTGCAATCAGCCTTGAGTGTCTGCCATTTCCATTCGAGAAACAATGGATGCTCACAATCCTGTGGCTGAACCTGACAGCGATTTCATCGGGGAGAAAGGTACTCTTTTCGATCCAAAATTGAGTATCGTCAAGGAGCTTTTTCAGCTCGATGCTGATCTCGTTTTTGTCCACACCGATGTTCTTGTTCGAGCGGCGGAACTCTCCTGCCCATTTCCATACTTCATCAAACATCCTGCGATGCAGCTCACGTACGAACGACTCGACAATGACGTCTACTCTTGTGAGTTTCTTTCTCCTCAACCATTCACGCGCCTTATCGTTGTTGAGCTGTTCGAACTCATCCAGTTCTCTTCGTGTCGTTATGGTAGAGATCAGAAGATCATCCTTCTCATCTTCGTCAAGCGGCGTCTGGCCGGCTATCTCATGGAAGTCTAGTCCCATAGATGTCTCGGCAATTCGCGTTTCAGTTCGCTTACTCTTTCCTTGATCGCTTTGTCGATCCGTTCGGGGGTGTTTTCTTGATTTTCCAATTTCATCGAGTGCGAGGTGCTCATGACGATTTCACGAGCCACTTCAAGTGCCCGCTTCTCGATCATCGCTTCGATCGATTGGTCCTTCGGCACAAAACCATACACGAGACTCAGGCCAAGAGCACTGCCTGCCTGGCGTAGCGACTTTATCGTGACCGTTCCGTTTGCCTCTGCCCTCTCGATGTCATCAACCGTCTGTGTGGCAATCCCCATTCTCTTTCCAAGTTGCCTCATCGACATTCTGATCGACGTTCTTATCGCGTGTATCCATCCCCTTGACGGAGTACCTGTCAGTCCTATGCTACTGAGCTTTTTCAACTTCGCGTCGAGTTGCTCAATCATTAGCCTGTTTTTTGACATTTTCATCTGTGTCTCGCCTTCAATGATTGAGTTAAATTAAGGATATAGCCTGAAAATGTCAAGTGGTATTTAGGGATATAACCTTAAAAACATCTACAATTCTTAAGGCTATAACCTGAAAGGACTGGCGTTTCGGATGCCTTCCGACTCATAAATGAGACGTGTTTGTCACAATCAAGGACCAGAAACACAGCCGTCCACCCATCCTACCGTGCACCCGGCGGCAAGTTCTTGTTCAGATACCACGTCAGCATCGTGTAGACGTGCCGCGTCGTGTTTTCTCCTTCGTAGATGCCGTGACTGCGATTCGGATATTCCATGAACGAGAACACCTTGTTCGCCTTGACCAGGGCATTGATCAGCCTCTCCGAGCCCTGGAAGTGCACATTGTCGTCACCGCTACCGTGAACAAGCAAAAGATTTCCTTTCAGCTTGTCCGCAAACGTCACGGGTGAGCCGTCGCGGAATCCTGCTGCGTTGTCATCCGGCAGCCCCATGTAGCGCTCCTGGTACGTTGCATGATACAGTTTCTGGTCGGGAACCGGCGCGACGGACATGCCAATCTGATAGAGATCAG
>Ga0315275_10003036_pt1 | contig 15354 bp, 14 predicted proteins | sample YL17G03_0_MG_FD_205557 | JGI IMG/M metagenome (GOLD analysis project Ga0315275, IMG submission 205557) | Sediment microbial communities from Yellowstone Lake, YNP, Wyoming, USA - YL17G03_0 | ecosystem: Environmental > Aquatic > Freshwater > Lake > Sediment | place: USA: Wyoming | collected... | reverse complement strand
TAAGGCGCTTGTCAAGTTCGGCCTCGTCCTGCTCCAGCATGGGCACCAGCGGCATCTCGCTGCGCGGCGCCGAATAGCCAAAATCGGGGAAGGCTCGCTCAGGCATGCTGTCGAAAGCCGAAGGCCTCGTCGTCGAGCCGAAGCCGGCCGAAAGCGTCTTGCCGAGCTCGGCGAATTCGTCGATTTGCGGTGATGCCCGATTCGAATCTTCAAATGTCTTGGCGAGGTCGCTCACTTGCGAATGCAATCGCGCCAGCGTTTCCGCCTGCTCCGGCGTCGCGGACGGCAACGGTTCTCCGGTCGAGCGCGAAAGTTGATCGAGCCTGGTATGGAGGTCGTCCAAAGCCTCGCTATAGCGCCGCTCGCTGTCCTCGACGCGTTGCAAGAGCCTGCGCAGCAAGCTTTCGACTGTCGCCTGGTCCATGGCCGTTCCCGAGGCGAGAGCCTCGAAACCGCCGCTCATGACGCCGCTCGTTTGTCTATTGGGTTCTGAAGCCATACCGTTTTGCTCTTGGGGAGTGACGCTCTCGTCCAAACTTGCGCCAAATGCTCGCGAGATCGGCCGGACGAGACGCGACCGAACGGTCGAGACCACGGTGGCAAGCTAGGGTAAATTTTGGGTTAAGCCGCGCCCTGTGCTGGAACAAAAAGGGCGCGAAAGTGCCTGTTTGCTGTCATTGCAGCGCGGTCACCCGGACCGTCAGTCTTCAGTCGAGGGAGGTAAACCCATGTGGAAGACGATTCTGACTTCGATGACGATTTTGCTCGTAAGCCTGGCCGCGCCGGCGAGCCAAGCTGGCGACACCGCCGGGCGTTTCTCGCTCACGCCTTTGGGTGAGGCCTTCCTCCGCCTCGATAGCGCGACGGGCGCCATGTCGATGTGCGGGGCCAAGGAGGGGAGCTTCGTCTGCGAAGCCGTTGCCGACGACGCTCTCGCCCTGAAGCACGAGATCGACCGCCTCTCCGAGGAAAACGAGGCCATGCGGCTCAAGCTTCTCGCCTTGGAAGCTGCGCTCGGCGACAAGGCCGAGAAAACGGAAAAGACAGAGAAGGACGCCCCAGCGCCAGAGCCGGCGATCAAGGTGCCGGAGCTCGACCTCGACAAGGTTGCTGAGCTTGCGTCGAGAATTCTGAAACGCTTCGAAGATATGCTGCGGGCGATAAAGCAAGAAGAAGCGGCGAAAGAGCTTTAGCTTCGAGGAAATAACTGCGAGCAGGCAAGTTATGACCGAATTCGTCCAAGCCAACCACATGCTGACGGTCGAGACCGGCGGCAAGGGCTTCTATGAGATCACGGCCGAGATCGCCCGGTGGCTGGCCACGCTCGGCGCCGACGCGGGTCTTGTCACCGTGTTCGTGTGTCACACCTCGGCGTCGCTCACCATCCAGGAGAACGCCGACCCCAATGTACGGCTGGATTTGCTCGTCGCGCTCGACGGGCTGGCGCCCGAAGACCGCCCCTACGCGCACCAGGAGGAAGGTGCGGACGACATGCCGAGCCACATCAAATCGATGCTCACCTCGGTCTCGATCGGAATTCCCGTGAAGGACGGCGGGATGGTGCTCGGCGCCTGGCAAGGACTCTATCTGATCGAGCATCGCGCGCTCGGCCATCGGCGGAACGTCGCGCTCTCCTTTATCGGCCATTCGGACTAGAGCATGATCCCGAAAAGTTGCAGACTTTTCGGACGAGATCATGCGTCAGAGAAAGAGGCCTACGCGAAATCGCGATTCAATTAGTGTGGATTTCACGCTTGGCCTTAGTCACTGGTGAAACCATTCGTCGCCGCGATCAACTCATGCACGATGCCCGCCTCTGTCATGGCATGGCCGGCATCGGCCACGATGCGTAAATTCGCCCGCGGCCAAACGCGCGACAGGTCGTAGGCGATCTTCGCCGGCGTCACCACGTCGTAGCGGCCGTGAACGATAACGCCGGGAATGCGGCTCAACCGATCCGCGTTGACGATGAGCTGATCGTCATGCGCGAAAAATCCGCGATTGACGAAATAGTGGCATTCGATGCGCGCGAAGGCGAGCGCGTAATGGTCCTCGGAGAAACGCATCACACGTTCCGCATCGGGGAGTAGCGACAAGGTTCTGCCTTCCCACGCGCTCCAGGCGCGCGCGGCCTCGAGCTGGACGTCCATGTCGGGCGACGTCAGCCGGCGATAATAAGCCGCCATCATGTCGCCTCGCTCCGCCAGCGGTATGGGCCGCGAATAATCCTCGAAAGCCTCTGGATAGATCCAGCTGCAGCCTTCTTGATAGAACCACTCGAGCTCTGAGCGCCTCAAGGTGAAGATGCCGCGGAGCACAAGCTCGCTGACACGATCGGGGTGTGTCTCGGCATAGGCGAGTGCGAGCGTCGATCCCCACGAGCCGCCGAACACTTGCCAGCGATCAATGTGAAGATGCTCACGCAAGCGCTCGAGATCGGCGACGAGGTCCCAGGTTGTGTTCTCCTCGAGCGAGGCATGCGGCGTCGAGCGGCCGCAGCCCCTTTGATCGAGCAACACGATTCGGTAGCGCGCCGGATCGTGATAGCGGCGCATCATCGGCGTCGAGCCGCCGCCCGGACCGCCATGCAGCAGCACCGCGGGATTGCCGTTCGGATTCCCGCATTCCTCGAAATAAATCTCGTGCAGATCCGAGACTTTGAGCCGGCCCGCCCTATAGGGGACGATGTCCGGGTAGAGTCTGTGTCGCGGTGACTGGGTCTGATCGTTCATGAAACGCGATGCCTGCTCTTGGTCTGTCGTCTTAATCAGCTGCTTGGCGCCGTGATGCGCCGCTGCGCACGGTCGTAGATGGCTTCGCCAGCAGGATCGCGCAAATCTTCGAAATAGGATTCCTCCGCCGATTGCAAGCCGGGTCCGAACAGGCTGCCGGCGACACCGGCGGCGGCGCTCAAGCTTGCGCCGATCAGAGCCGCGATTGGCGCCTGAAGCGGGCCGCTACCCGATAAGCCACCGAAGAAGGCGTCGAGAACCATCACGGCGAAGCCCGTTCCCATCGCGACCATCGCGCCGAACTGGGTGCATCGCCGCCACCATATCGCCAGCACCAGGACCGGGAAGAAGGTTGCGCCGGCGAAGGCAAAGGCCGCGATGGCGGCGCGCAGCAAATCGATGTCGGCGAACATGAGAAACACGCAAGCGGCGATGCCGACTGCGCCGATCGTGACCCAGGCGATGGTCAATCGCGGCAACGCACCGCTGCGGTTGACGATACGGATGATATCTTCGGCGACGCTGCCGCCGATCGTGAAAAGATGGTTCGACGCGGCCGCAATGGCCACGCCCATTCCGCCCGCCGCCATCAAGAGTGTGCAGACGAAGGGTAGATTGGCCGCCATGGGAAGGACCAGCGCGATCGCGTCCCGCGCGACGAAGAGTTCGGACCCGCCGATCGCTCCGTCGCCATTCGCATCGCGGACGAAGCCAAGTCCGGTCGCGTTCAATTGAGCGAGCCAGCCTGGCGCGCTCGCTCCCGGTTGGGCGAGATCCTGAAGCATCAGAATTTTGGCGAAGGCCGCGAGTGCGGGTGCCGTCATGGCGAAGAGCGAGACGAACAGAACCGCCCAGCCGCCTGATCGCCGCTGATCGGATGTCGTTGGGGTCACGCCGCTTCGCGTGAGCAGTGAAGGCAGTGAAGCGGTGCCGAGCACGAGGCAGAGAAAGAGCGCGACCATATCGATCGGACCGACCAGGCCGAAAGCTTGGAGGAACGGCTTTGCGCTTGGGCTCGGCTGCGCAACGGGAAGCGCCTCGCCGAATGGCATTGGCTGTGCCGGTCCGAGCCCCAGAATGGATTCCAGATTCTGCAAAGACGGAAACGTCTCGCCATAGGTCAGTTGCGGCGCCGGCAGATTGGTGACCAGCACGGCGACGATAATGAGAGGCACCGCGATGCCGATCGCGCCGATGATGAACCCGGCGCTGCTGCTCCAGGTGACCGATCGCATGCCGCCAAACAGCGCGATGGCGGCGATGACAACGGCAATCGTGATCAGCGCGACGCCTTCGGAGAAGGGAAGGAACAAAGCTGCCACTACGCTCGCCGCCTTTAGTTCCGCCACCAGCAGCATCGCCGTGGGCGGAACTAGAAGAACACTGGCCATGATCCGCACCGTTCGCGAGCGGAAGCGGTGACCGAGAAAGCTCGGCAATGTGTATGCGCCGGACTTGCGCAAGAACGGCATGAAGAGAACCGTGGCGGCGAAGAGTCCCACAGCCCAGGCAAGTCCGATGGCGAGCGCGTCGAAGCCGAGCAGGAAGGTCGTACCTGTATAGGCGAAATAGCCCGTGCCCCCAGTGGCGACCGTCGCCAGCACGAACCCATTGAACACTGGCGGCACGCGCCGGCCTGAGGCGAAATAGTCTTCGATATCGAGTGTCTGCGCCGCCGCGGCGATGGCGACGTAAATGGCAAGCGGCAGAACCAGCATGCCGTAAGCGAGCCACAGCCGCGCCGCGCCGAGCTGCTCGAACAAGGCCAGCATTATCGTCAGCGAAACGAAGGCGCTGGTGATGATGCCGTAATAGGCCCCGAGATGCGGATTCGGGATACGAAGATGCGTTGGGCGAATCATGGAGTCTCCTCGCCCTCTTCACGCCGTAGGTCGAGACGGTCTTGGTGCTTCACGAACAAGAAGGCCGCGACGACGATGGCGATGAGGAGACCCTGGGCCGCCAGATAGAAGCCGAGCGGGAAGTGCAGGAAGCCGAAGCGATTGAGCATCGGCGCGACTAGCATCGTGCCAATCACGACAAGGATGACGCCGACGAGACTCGCCGCGCCCAGGATGAGCGTTTGCCGTTGATGGCGATCTATCTCTTCCGGCTCGGTCATCGCGGCGGCTCCTCCTTGCCCCGGCGTCATGCTAGTGCATGACCGCGAAAAGTGGGAACGTGTTTTCCCGGCAAATCGTGCTGGAATGAAGGCTTAAGGACCGGGAGGGGACACCTGCTGAAGGAGTTCAAGGAATTTGCGCTTCGCGGCAATGTCGTCGACATGGCGATTGGCATCGTCATCGGCGCGTCCTTCTCCACCATCGTCAAATCACTGGTCGATGACATCATCATGCCGCCCATCGGCGTGGTGACCGGCGGCGTCGATTTCTCCAATCTGTTTATTCCGCTGAATGGCGGGGACTACGCCACGCTGGCGCAAGCTAGGCAAGACGGAGCGCCCACGCTGAATCTCGTGCTCTTCATCAATAATGTGATTGCCTTCTTGATTGTGACGATCGTCCTCTTCATGGCGGTCAAAGCCATGAACCGGCTCCGCCGCAAGCAGGAGGCGGCGCCGGCAACCGAGCCGCCGCCCTCGCGCGAAGTGCAGCTGTTGGAGGAAATTCGCGACGCCTTGCTCGCCCGCAAATAGGGAACGGACCCAAGGCGGCGCCCCAAACGACACTGCGATCTGCGATTCCCGTGGAATGTTTTTCCCTGATCGAAGCCCTTAGGCGTGCCTGAATTGCGCGAGTAAAAAAAATAGAAAATAAATTCTCTAAATACGGCATTGAGAGAACTATTTTGCTCTTATTTGCGTTCAGAGCCTTTCCGGAGAAATGATTTTTCGCTAAACTCCGCGTGTTTCACGCCGATCCTTCACGCCGATCCTTGAAGGCAGACGAGAGCGACCGATGCGGGCCGACCCTGGCTTTCACCCTATTAATGGTCTTGGCCTAGACCGCCGGGGCAACCGCGCAGGCCCTATGGCCCGCTTCGTGCCGATGGTCTGGACAAGGAGCGGTTTTCCAGTGCACCTCTCTCCGCTCGATTTTCGCGTTTCCACGAGAGCCGTCTAACATGTTTATCAAGGTCAAGATGCCGGATGGCACCGTGCACCGTCTTGAAGCCCTCGAAGGTTGGAGGGTCATGGAGGTGATTCGCGACTGGGGACTGCCGATCAAGGCCGAATGCGGCGGCGCTTGCGCCTGCGCCACCTGCCATGTGTGGGTCGGGAAGGATTGGGCTCCGAAATTGCCGACAGCAAGCGGCGAGGAGATGGAGATGCTCGACGGCGCCTTCAATGTCGACGAACGCTCGCGGCTCTGCTGCCAGATCATCATGACCGAGGCGCTGGACGGGCTCGAAGTCGAGCTTGCGCCTGAGAGCCTCGCCGACGCAGCCGTTGAGCGCGTCGCGGTCGGAGGCTGAGTCATGCGCGCCTTCCCGATTTTTCTGAGTTTTGATCGTAAGCCCCCGCTCGTCGTCGGCGGCGGCGAGCTTGCCGCGGCCAAGGTGCGGCTGCTGCTGAAGCGCGCTCAGACGGTCGACATCGCGGCGGATCGCGATACGCTCGTGCCCGAGCTTGTGAAGCTTGCCAAAGACGGTTGGGTCGAGGTGCGCGAGCCTGCGCCCGGTATCGAGCAGCTTCGCGGCCGCCCGCTCGTCATTTCCGCGACGGGTGATTTGCAAGAGGATGCGCGCATCTCCGCAATCGCCCGCGCGCTCGGCGTTCCGGTCAACGTACCGGACCGGCCCGAGCTTTGCAGCTTTGCGCTGCCCGCCATCGTCGATCGCGGCGACGTGACCGTCGCTATCGGCACGTCGGGCGTGGCGCCGGTGCTGGCGCAGCGCTTGCGCGCGTTTCTGGAGCGCGAACTGCATCCGCGCCTCGATCTGTTGGCGCGTCTCGCTTCTGAGTTTCGTCATCGCGTCGCTGAAAAATTACCGGCGGGCGCCGCGCGCCGCCGCTTCTGGGAAGGCGTCTTCGACGGCGCCGCCGCCAAGGCCGCGCTCGACGGCGATGCCGACGAGGCACGCCGCCTGATTGGCGAGGCCATCGATCAGGCCGCCGAAGCCGCTCCATTCAAAGGCCGCGTGATCCTTGTCGGCGCTGGCCCCGGCGATCCCGATCTTTTGACACTGAAAGCGATCCGCGCCTTGAAATCAGCCGACGTCATTCTCTATGACCGGCTGATCGGACTTGGCGTGCTCGACCATGCCCGCCGCGAGGCCGAGATGATCTGCGTCGGCAAGGAGAAGGGCAACCACTCGATCCCGCAAGACGAGATCAATCGCCTCCTCATCGAGCGCGCCCGGGCCGGCCAGACCGTGGTGCGGCTGAAGGGTGGCGATCCTCTCATCTTCGGCCGTGGCGGCGAGGAACTTGCAACGTTGCGCGAGGCCGGTATCGATGTCGAGGTTGTCCCAGGCATCACCGCCGGCATCGCCGCCGCGGCAAGTTTGCAGATTCCGCTCACGCATCGGGACATCTCGCACAGCGTCACCTTCATCTCCGGCCACGAGGCGTCGGGCGACGAGCCGAGTTTCGCGCATCTCGATCTCGCCGCACTCGCTCGCGGCCAGAACACCATCCTGCTCTATATGGGCGTTTCCACCGCGTCCGTCTTTGCTGGCAAGCTTCTCGAAGCTGGATGGAATCCGGCGCTGCCTGTGATCGCGGTCGAGAACGCCAGCCGCGACAATGAAAGGCGCGTGGGCACGACGCTTGCCGAGCTCGCCGCTCATCCGAAGCGCCTCGACCTGAAGAGCCCCGCGGTGCTGCTGTTTGGTGAGGTTGCCGGCCTGCCAGCGGCCGGAATCGTCGACGACATTCTCTCGCTCGAAGTGGTGAGGCGGATCTATGCCTGAGATCGTCACTGCCAACCGCCTCGTCGATGGCATCGTCGTCTATCTCGCCAAGGATGGCGGCTGGACCGAGGAACTCGATGACGCGCGCCTGGCCGAGACCGAGGACCAGACCAAGGCGCTGGAGGCCGAGGCCGCCAAAGCCGTCGCGGCGCGGATCGTCGTCGCGGTTTACCCCATGTCGGTCGAAATCGAGAACGGCAAGGTTCATGCTCTTTCTGTACGCGAGCGCATCCGTGCCGCGCACAAGACCACGCTGACGAAGGATTGGTACGATGTACCGCTATGATGAGTTCGATTCCGCGTTTGTGCGTGAGCGCGTTGCGGAGTTCCGGGGTCAAGTCGAGCGCCGCTTAGCCGGCGCGCTGACCGAGGACGAGTTCAGGCCGCTGCGCTTGCGGAACGGACTCTATCTTCAGCTCCATGCCTATATGCTGCGCATCGCCATCCCTTATGGCGTGCTCTCGCCGAAACAGCTTCGCCAGCTCGCCATGATCGGCAGGCGCTGGGATCGCGGCTACGGCCATTTCACCACGCGGCAGAACCTTCAATATAATTGGGCGAAGCTCGTCGACATTCCCGACCTGCTGGCGGCCCTTGCCGATGTCGAGATGCATTGCATCCAGACCAGCGGCAATTGCGTGCGCAACGTCACCGCCGATCCGTTCGCCGGCGCCGCCCATGACGAGCTTGAGGACCCGCGGCCCTGGTGCGAGATCTTGCGCCAGTGGTCGACGCTGCATCCCGAGTTCAATTGGCTGCCGCGGAAATTCAAGATCGCCATCTCCGGCGCCGCCGAGGATCGCGCCGCCATTGCCTTCCACGATATCGGCCTCAAGATCGTGCGCGGTCCCGATGGCGAGAACGGTTTTCGCGTTCTGGTCGGCGGCGGCATGGGCCGCACGCCCTATGTCGGGCTGGAGATCAGGTCCTTCCTACCGAAGCAGCATCTGCTCTCCTACATCGAGTCGATCTTGCGCGTTTACAATCTCCATGGGCGCCGCGACAACATCAACAAGGCGCGCATCAAGATTCTCGTCAATCAGCTCGGCATTGAGAAATTCCGCGAGGACGTCGAGGCCGATTGGGCGCGGAGCCGCAAAGACGCTGTCGATCTGCCTGAGGACGAAATTCGGCGCATCATGTCCTATTTCGCGCCGCCAGATCTTCCGGCGCGGCCCGCGATGGACGAAGGCGTCGAGCGTCGCCGTCTGGTCGACGCTGCCTTCGCCACCTGGCTCAAGCATAATGTCCGTCCGCATCGCGTGCCGGGCTATGTCAGCGCCGTGATTTCGCTGAAAGAGCCGGGCCGCACGCCGGGGGATGCCACCTCCGACGAGATGGATTTCGTCGCCGATCTCGCTGAGCGCTTCAGTGTCAACGAGGTACGTGTCAACTACACCCAGAATCTGATCCTGCCGCATGTCGCGCGCGCCGATCTGCCCGCGCTTTACGACGAACTCGTCCGAGGCGGCCTCGCCACCGGCAATTTCGATCTCTTGGGCGACATGATCTGCTGCCCGGGCCTCGACTATTGCAATCTCGCTAATGCCCGCTCGATCCCGATCGCCAAGGAGATCGCCAAGCGCTTCGCCGATCCCGAGCGGCAGGAATTGATCGGCCCCTTGCGGCTCAACATGTCGGGTTGCATCAACGCTTGCGGCCATCACCATTCTGGCAATATCGGCATTTTGGGCGTCGACAAGAAAGGCACCGAGCTCTACCAGATCTCGCTCGGCGGCAATCCGAAAGACGCGGCCGCGGTCGGCACCATCATTGGCCCGGGCTTCCGCGCCGAAGCCGTGCCCGAGGCCATCGACACCATCGTTGAGACCTATCTCGCCAATCGCGATGAGGGCGAGACCTTCCTCGACACCTGGAACAGGATCGGGGCGGCGCCCTTCAAGGAGGCTTTGTATGGCGCTGCTTGATCTCGCCACCGGAACTCTGGTCACCGACCGACCCGAGCCGGCAATCGTGCTGGAGCCGACCTCCGACGCGGCCGCGCTCGCAGCTGCTGCGGTGAGCGGCGGTCCTGTCGGCATCCGCTTCAACGCCTTCGGCGACGGCCGCGGCATCAGTATCGCCGTACTGTTGCGCGAGCGCCATGGCTATGACGGCGAGGTGAGGGCGGTCGGCTATCTCATTCCCGATCTCGCGCTCTTTTTGTTGCGCTCAGGCTTCGACACCGCGGAGATCTCAGATCCGAGCCAGGCCGAGCCGTGGATTGTCGCGCTGTCGCGTTACGCACATTCTTATCAGCCGGGCTACCGCAATCCGCTGCCGCTTCGCCGCAACGCAACGCGGAAGTCGGCCGCCGAACTCGACGCCGCGCTTGCCGCGATCGAGTCTTTGTCGGGACGGATCACCGAAATGCGCCGTCAAGTTGAAGGCCGCATCGTCTTCTCGACCAGCATGGGCCTCGAAGATCAGGCCATTCTGCATGCCATCGCCGAGTCTGGCGCCGACATCGATATCTTCACCCTCGACACCGGGCGCCTCTTCCCTGAAGTGCTCGAGACCGTCGAGCTCTCCGAGATTAGATATGGCCGGCGCATCCGGCTCGTCAGCCCCGATGCCGCCGAAATCGAGCAGCTTGTCGCCCGCGATGGCGTATACGGCTTCCGCCAGGCGATCGAGAACCGGCAGCGCTGCTGCGAGATCCGCAAAGTGCGTCCGCTCAACCGCGAGCTCGAAGGCGCCCAAGGCTGGATCACAGGCATCCGGCGTGAGCACTCCGACGATCGCGCCGGCATGAAACTCGCCGAATGGGATGACGCGCACGGCCTAACCAAGATGAACCCCGTTGCCGACTGGTCGAGCGCGACGCTCACCGCCTACATCGCCGAGAACAATATCCCAGTGAACCCGCTCCACGCCCGGGGCTTCGTCTCGATCGGCTGCGCGCCATGCACCCGTGCCATCCACGCCGGCGAAGACCCGCGCGCTGGCCGCTGGTGGTGGGAGAACGAGGAGAAGAAAGAGTGCGGACTGCACATGAACCCTCGCCGTGAGGGGAGGGCCGCATGAACGCGTTGACCTCGCATCTGAAACTGCTCGAGGATGAGAGTATCCATATTTTCCGCGAGGCGGCGGCGCAGTTCCGTAGCCCCGTGCTGCTCTATTCCATCGGCAAGGATTCCACCGTGCTGTTGCATCTCGCGCGGAAGGCCTTCTTTCCGGCGAAGCCACCCTTCCCGTTGCTGCATGTCGATACCACCTGGAAATTTCGCGACATGATCGCCTTCCGCGATCGCACCGTGAAACAGCTCGGTCTCGACCTCATCGTCCACACCAATCATGACGGGCTCGCCCGCAACATAAACCCGTTCGATAATCCGCCCTCGATCTATACCGACGTGATGAAAACGGTAGCACTCCGCCAGGCGCTGGATACCGGCGGTTTTGATGCCGCCTTCGGTGGCGCTCGGCGCGACGAGGAAGCGAGCCGCGCCAAGGAGCGCGTGTTCTCGTTCCGCGCCGCAGGGCATCGTTGGGAGCCGCGCCGCCAGCGTCCCGAATTGTGGACGCTGCTCAACGGTCGCCTCGGCAAGGGCGAGACCGTCCGCGTCTTCCCACTCTCGAATTGGACCGAAGGCGACGTCTGGCGTTACATCGCGCTGGAGAAGCTCGACGTCGTGCCGCTCTATTTCGCGGCAGCACGGCCTGTGGTAACGCGCGACGGCCAGCTCATTGTCGTCGACGACGAGCGCATGCGGCTTGAGCCCGGCGAGAGGCCCGAGATGCGGAAAGTCCGGTTCCGCACGCTGGGCTGCTGGCCCCTGACCGCCGCCGTGGAATCCGACGCCACGACCCTCGATCAGATTGTTGTCGAGACCCTGGCGTCGAAGAATTCCGAGCGGGCGGGGCGACTGATCGATCACGACCAGGCCGGCGCCATGGAGATGAAGAAGCGTGAGGGGTACTTCTAATGACGATGGCTGCGCTTCAGGAACAGATTGCGGTCGAGGGACGCGCCGCGCCCGCTTCGCAAGGCAGAGGCATGGTCCGCCTGCTCACGTGCGGCTCGGTGGATGACGGTAAATCCACGCTGATCGGAAGGCTGTTGTGGGATTCCGCAGCCGTGCTCGACGATCAGCGCGCGGCCATTGAACAGGCCTCGCAGAACCGCGCCATCAACGGCGAGAAGATCGATTTCAGCCTGCTGCTCGACGGGCTTCAAGCCGAACGCGAGCAGGGTATCACCATCGACATCGCCTGGCGCTATTTCGAGACATCCGACCGGCGCTTCATCATCATCGACTCGCCCGGCCATGAGCAATACACCCGCAACATGGCGACCGGCGCCAGCCACGCCGAGATTGCCATCCTGCTCATCGACGCTCGCCATGGTGTGAAGCGGCAAACCAGGCGCCACGCTGCGATCTGCGATCTCGTCGGCATCAAGAAGGTTGTGCTCGCCGTCAACAAGATGGATCAGATCGACTGGTCGGAATCCGCCTACCGCGCCATCGAGCAAGACTTTCTCACGCTTGCCGCCTCTTTCGGCTTCGAGGAGATCGCGACCATCCCGGTGGCGGCGCTGGCCGGCGACAATGTCGTGCGCCGGTCCTCGCACATGTCTTGGTATAGCGGCCCGACGCTACTCGATTATCTCGAGACCGTGGAGCCTGAGGCATTACCCGCCGACGCTCCCTTCCGCATGCCCATCCAGCTTGTCCTTCGCGCGGCCAACGATTTCCGCGGTTATGCCGGAACTGTCACTTCGGGGCGGATCAGGCGCGGCGACCGCATTGTCGACGCGAGAAGCGGCCACAGCGCGATCATCGAGCGGATTGTCACCATGGACGGCGATCTCGCTATCGCCATTAAAGGCGACGCCGTGGTGCTCTCGCTCGACACCGACATTGATATTTCGCGTGGCGCCGTGCTGTCGGAAACGGGCCGCCGGCCTACCAATGCCGACGTGATCGAAACGCGTCTCGTCTGGCTGTCCGAAGCTCCCTTCGATCCGGAGCTCGGCTATCTCTTGCGCACCGCGACCGACCTCGTGCCGGTGACCAGCATGAGCGTTTCCGCGTTGATCGATTTCGAGACGCTGGAATCGAAGCCCGCGCATAATTGCGGTGTCAACGACATCGCCGATTGCCGCATCCTGCTCGGGCGTCCCGCCTCGCTCGATCTCTTCCGCGACCTGCCGCCGACCGGGAGCTTCGTGCTCATCAGCGCCATTGACGGCGCCACTGTCGCCGGCGGCGTCATCACCTGGGCGCAATCGGGCGCGCCGGCCATGAGCGACAATGTGCTTGTGCTCAATCGCGAGCTCCTCGCCCGCGGCGTATGCGCCGATCTCGGTAATTCCCCGGAAGATCAAGCCGAATTTCATCGGCGTGCCCAAGAGGTCGCAATTCTGTTACGCTCGGCGGGTGTGCCGGTTTCTATTGAAATCTAACGGCCGGGATAGGGCCGACTTACACGAACGCGCCGCAAGGCAGGGTGCCGGAGGGGGACTGACAGCATGATCGACACGAGTTGGCTGGCGGCATTGCTGCCGCTGATCGGGGCTGGCTTTGTCGTTGGTTTTCTCGTCGGCCTCACCGGTGTCGGCGGCGGCGCGTTGATGACCCCGCTCCTCATTTCCACATTCGGCGTGAGCCCGGCGACCGCGGTTGGCACTGATCTGCTCTACGCCTCAATCACTAAGACCGCCGGCAGTTGGCGCCATCATGCCTCCGAGAATGTCGAATGGCCCATCGTTTTCCGGCTCGCCGCTGGCAGCATTCCCGGCGCGCTTCTCGTCTTGGCCGCGATCAAATATTCGTCCGTCGATACGGTGGCACTCGCCCATTGGATTCGCGTCGGCCTTGTCTTCGCGCTGCCCGTGAGCGGGCTCGCCATCGTGCTTTATCCGATGTTGGCGAAAACGCCCGAGCGTCGCGCCGATGGCAAGATCCCGCCGCGCACGCTTGCGACCGTGACGTTCGGCTTCGCGCTCGGGGTTCTCGTCACGCTGACCTCTGTCGGCTCAGGCGCAATCGGCGTGTCCGTGCTTGCCGCGCTGTTTCCGATGCTGCCCGCCAAACGCATCGTCGGCAGCGACGTGGCCCATGCCGTTCCGCTCACCCTCGTCGGCGGTCTCGGTCATTTGAGCTTGGGTAATGTCGATCCAATGCTGCTGATTGGCCTGCTCTGCGGCTCGATTCCCGGCATCTTGATCGGCGCGCGCCTCGCAGGCTTCGCGCCCGAATGGCTGCTCAGGCCAATTCTCGGGATCATGCTCTGCTACGCCGCCTATCTGCTCTACGGTAAGATTTAGCGGCAAGGCGGAAGCGATGAGTGGTGCCGTCGGGTAGGATTGAACTACCGACCCCGTCATTACCAATGACGTGCTCTACCACTGAGCTACGACGGCGAACCGAGCGATTTGCCGGATTCGGGCGGAACCTGCCATAGCGGCAGGGCCCTTGCAAGCGAGGCTCAAGCTTGGCTCCTTGTCCCTTTCGATGGTGTAAAGGCAGCCAAGGGTGGACGTGATGCAAAATGGCAAAGGGCGTGGAGCCGGCAAGGACCGAGACGGGGAAGCCCGCCGCGAAAGGCTGGCACAGGGGCTTCGCGCCAATCTCCTGAAGCGGAAGGCGCAAGACCGTGCCCGGAAACAGGGCAGCGGCGCTCAGACTGAAAAAAGCCGGAAAGTACCGACACCTTGAGGGGGTCTGGCCGCCGCGCTTGCGGGGGAAAGGCGAGGGGGTTAAACGGGTTAGCTTGATCTCGAAAAATTTGAGACATTTCGGACGAGAACACGCGCCGTAATCGGCCGTAAACGGCTTCAGGGGGAATAATCGTCATGGACCGTATCCGCATCGTTGGCGGCCAACGCCTCAACGGCATCATTCCCATCAGCGGCGCCAAAAACGCTGCGCTGCCTCTGATGATCGCGAGCTTGCTGACGCGCGAGACGTTGACCTTGAACAATGTGCCGAGGCTGGCCGACGTGCTGTTGCTGTCGCGCATCCTCGGCAATCACGGCGTCGATGTCATGGTGGCAGGCAAGCGGCCCGGCCAGCGCATGGGCGACGGCCAGACCTTCAAGCTCAGCGCCGCCGAGATCGTCGACACCACCGCGCCCTACGACATGGTCGCGCGCATGCGCGCAAGCTTCTGGGTGCTGGCGCCGCTGCTGGTGCGTTGCGGCGAAGCGAAAGTGTCGCTCCCCGGCGGCTGCGCCATCGGCACGCGTCCGGTGGATCTGCATTTGAGCGCGCTCGAAGCTTTGGGCGCCGACATCGAGCTCGAGGCTGGCTACGTCCTCGCCAAGGCGCCAAAAGGACTGATCGGCGCGCATATCAAGCTGGCGAAAGTCTCTGTGGGTGCGACCCACAATGCACTGATGGCCGCCGTGCTCGCCCGTGGCGATACGCTGATCGATAACGCCGCGCGCGAGCCGGAAGTTGCCGACGTCGCGGAATGTCTTGTTAAGATGGGCGCGAAAATCGAAGGCATCGGCACCTCGACCTTGCGCATCCAAGGCGTCAACGAGCTTCATGGCGCCGAGCACGACGTGCTGCCCGACCGCATCGAGACCGGAACCTACGCCATGGCCGCGGCGATTACCGGCGGCGACGTATTCCTCGACGGCGCCAGAGGCGATCTCTTGCGCTGCGCGCTCGACCTACTGGCGGGAAGTGGCGTCGAGATTGAGGAGCTGCCCACGGGCATTCGGGTGGCGCGAAATGGCGCCGGCCTCGGGCCTATCAGCGTCGACACCGAGCCCTTCCCTGGATTTCCGACC
>Ga0315275_10003031_pt1 | contig 15369 bp, 13 predicted proteins | sample YL17G03_0_MG_FD_205557 | JGI IMG/M metagenome (GOLD analysis project Ga0315275, IMG submission 205557) | Sediment microbial communities from Yellowstone Lake, YNP, Wyoming, USA - YL17G03_0 | ecosystem: Environmental > Aquatic > Freshwater > Lake > Sediment | place: USA: Wyoming | collected... | reverse complement strand
GCCGGACGCTGCAGTACGGGCTAATCGCCGAGGAGGTGGCCGAGGTCTATCCGGGGCTGGTCGCGCGCTCAGCCGACGGCCAGATCGAGACGGTGCTGTATCAGTTCCTGCCGCCGCTGCTGCTGAACGAATACCAGAAGCAGCAGCGCACGATCGAGGCGCTGCGAGCCCAGGTGGAAGCGGGCGACGCGCAACGGCTCACCCTGGCCGACCAGGTGGCGGCGTTGACGCGGGCCGTGGCCGCGCTGAGTGACCGCCGGCAGTGAACGCGGCGGCCGCGCTTCTTCAAGCGTTGCGCACACCCAATGCCGGCGCGGTGTCCGCGCGCTCCCCGGTTGATGTTTCCTGCTACAATGCGGGCGCGGTACCTTTCCACGAACAGTGAAACGGAGGGATGTCGGTATGAACAAGGCAGAACTGGTCGAAGCGATTGCCAAGAAGGTCGGCGGTGCCTCCAAGAAGTCCGTGGGCGAGATGGTCGATGCGTTCACCGACACGGTCCAGGGCGCGCTCAAGAAGGGCGAGAGCGTGGCGCTGATCGGTTTCGGCACCTTCTCCACCGGGAAGCGCGCCGCTCGCGCCGGGCGCAACCCCCGCACCGGCGAAGCAATCAAGATTCCGGCCAGGAGGACCGCGAAGTTCTCCGCGGGCGCGGGCCTCAAGAAGGCCGTCAACAAGAAGTAGTCTGCGCTGGCTCTCCGGCATGGCCGTCGCGGGCGCTTCACGCTTTCGGCGGCCAGCCGACCCACACCTTCGCGTGCAATTCCGCCGGGCGATACGGATTTGCAGACACGTCATCGGACCAGGCGTCGATCACGACGTCGTCGATGCGGCCGGCGAGCTCGCGGCCCGCGGGGTTCGGTGTGGCTCACTGCGCGAGATCGACAGCGTCCCCCGATCCGCCGGAACCAGCCAGATGGCTGGCATCACAAGGACGACGAAGATCTCAGGACCGCCTGACCTGAACATCCACCACTCCCCTTCCTGATCGGTTCGCCGAGGGCGCGGCCGTGGAGTATCATCGGCCGGCGCGGCATCTTCCTGAACCGAGGTCGAACATGAGATTGAGATCCGGCTATCATCCGATAGGTCTTCGCTCGCCAATCCGGACAGCGGCCGTCAGCATGCTCGTCATCCTGCTGGCGTTGCTGGCGTCCGGCCAGATCGTCCGCGGCGTCTCGAGCGACGTCGTCATCAGCGAGTTCCGCGTGCGCGGTCCGGTCGGAGGCAGTGACGAGTTCGTCGAGCTCTACAACCTGTCGGCGTCGCCGGTGAACATCGGCGGCTGGAAGATCAAGGGCTCGAACAACGCCGGCACCGCCAGCACTCGCGTGACTATCACGGCGAACACGGTGCTCAACCCGGGCTGCCACTTCCTGGTCACCAATTCCAGCGGCAGCGGCGGGCCCTACGGCGGAAGCGTCCCGGGGAACCAGACCTACGGCACGGGAATCACCGACGATGGCGGCATCGCGCTGACCAGAGCTGACGACTCGATCGTCGACCAGGTCGGCATGAGCACCGGCTCAGCGTACAAGGAGGGAACGGTTCTAGCCAACCTCGGTACCTCGAACCTGAACCGCGGCTACGAACGTAGGCCCGGCGGCACCGGCGGCAGCGGCACGGACACCGACAGCAACGTCAACGATTTCCAGCTCGTGTCGCCGAGCGACCCTCAAAACCTATCGTCCGCATGCATCGTCATCGCCACGCCGACACCGCCAACCGGGGTGGGTTCGGCCTCGCCGGCGTCGGTTGAGGCAGGGGCGAACAGTCTGCTGACGGTCGCGGTAACCCCCGGCGCAAACCCGGTGAGCACCGGGATCGCGGTGGCAGCCGACTTGGGCGCCATCGGCGGCGCCTCGCCGCAGTCGTTCTTCGACGATGGCACCAACGGCGACGTGACCGTGGGCGACAACGTGTTTTCGTTCAACGCCACCGTGGCCCCGAGCACCACGACGGGCAACAAGTCGCTGCCCTTCACCGTCAGCGATGCCCAGACCCGGTCGAGCACCGGGTCGATCGCCCTGGCGGTCGTCCCGCCGCCCATGCCCATCCATGACATCCAGGGCGCGGGAAGCTCGTCTCCCTACGTGGGGCAGATGGTGACCACGCGCGGGGTGGTCACGGCACGGCGGTTCAACAACGGCTTCTTCATCCAGACGCCGGATGCGCTGGCCGACGGCGACCCGAACACATCCGAAGCGATCTTCGTGTTCACGAGCAGCGCTCCGCCGTCGGTGGCGGCCGTCGGCGCCTACGTCGAGGTGACGGGCACGGCTTCCGAGTATGTGCCCGACGCGTACGGCCCTTCGGTGACCGAGATCACCGTGCCGACGGTCTCGGTGATGAGCACGACGTACCCGATGCCAATCGCCGTAACGCTGTCGGCGGCCGATCTGCCGGCAAGCGGAACCCTCGAACAACTGGAGCGCTTCGAGGGCATGCGCGTCCAGGTGCCGTTCCTGCGAACGGTGAGCCCGACACAGGGGACGATCACCGAGTCCTCGGCCACGAGCACGTCCAACGGCGTGTTCTATGCGGTCATCGATGGCGTCGCCCGTCCGTTCCGCGAGGCGGGCATCCAGGTGGGATACCCGCTCCCCGCCGGCGCGCCGCCGACTGTGCCGCGGTTCGACTTCAACCCGGAGCGCCTGCGCGTGGACAGCAACGGACAGGTTGGCGCGGCCGCGATCGAGGTGACCTCTGGCGCGCTGCTGAGCAACGTCGTCGGGGTCCTCGACTTCGGCTTCCGCACGTGGACCATCCTGCCCGACCCGCTCGCGCCGCCGGCCGTCTCAGGCGGGGTCGCAGCCACGCCGGTGCCGGTGCCGGACGCCAGCGAGTTCACAGTCGGATCGTTCAATCTCGAGCGGTTCTACGACACGGCCAACGACCTGGCGACGAGCGACGTCGTGCTCACGGCCGCGGCGTTCGACAGCAGGCTCAACAAGGCGTCGCTGGCCATCCGGACCATGATGCGGTCGCCGGACATCGTCGGCGTCGAGGAAGTGGAGAACCTGGCGACGCTCCAGGCGCTGGCGGCCCGCGTCAACAGTGACGCGGTGGCGGCCGGCAACCCGGATCCCGGCTACGTCGCGTACCTGGAGGAGGGCAGCGACGTCGGCGGCATCGATGTCGGGTTCCTCGTCCGGACCAGCCGGGTCAACGTGATCGACGTCGTGCAGGAAGGCAAGTCCGCGACGTTCCTGAACCCGACGACGGGGAACTACGACCTGCTCAACGACCGGCCGCCCCTGGTCCTCACCGCGCAGGTCCAGGGCCCCTCCGGCGTGCTGCCGGTCACGGTCATCGTCAACCACCTCCGATCGCTCGGTGGCGTGGAAGATCCGGTTGACGGCCGGGTGCGCGCGAAGCGGCTGGCGCAGGCCGAGTTCCTGGCGAATCTGATCCAGGCGCGGCAGGCCGCGGACGCCACCGAGCGCATCCTCTCGGTGGGCGACTACAACGCGTTCCAGGTGAACGACGGCTACGTGGACGTGATTGGCAGCATCAAGGGGACGCCCGCGCCGGCCGACCAGGTCACGCTGGCCGGCACGGACCTCGTGAACCCCGACCTGACGGATCTCGCGGACCTCGTGCCCGGGAGTGAGCGCTACTCGTACTCGTTCGACGGCAGCGCGCAGGTGCTGGACCACATCATCGTGAACGGCCGGGCGCTGCAGCGGCTCAGCCGGATCCACCATGCCCGGTCGAACGCGGACTTCCCGGAATCCTATCGCGCGGATCCGGCGCGGCCCGAGCGGCTGTCCGACCACGACATGCCGGTGGCCTACTTCGTGTTCCCGGATGCCCCGGTGCTCCATCTGAACGGCCTCAATCCACTTCCCGTCGAGTGCTGCGGCGTTTTCACGGATCCGGGCGCGACGGCCCAAGACGAGGACCTGGGCGACATCACGTCGCTCATTACGGTGACGGGAAGCGTCGATTCCCACACCGTCGGCGCCTACACGCTCACCTACAGCGTCAGCAACGGCTACACGACGACCACCGCGGAGCGGACGGTCAACGTGGTCGACACGACGCCGCCGCTGTTGTCGCTGACGGGCGGCACCCCCATGACCGTCGAAGTGGGCGGCACCTTCACTGACCCGGGTGCGACCGCCGAAGACGCGTGTGCCGGGACCCTGACCGGCTCGATCGTCATCTCGGGCGGCGTCGACACGGCGCACGTGGGGACGTACCAGATCACGTATGCCGTGTCGGACGGCTACAACACCTCGTCTGTCACGCGCACCGTCTACGTCGTGGACACCACGCCTCCCGTCATGAGCGCGGTCTCACCGGACCCGTCGGTCCTGTGGCCGCCGAACCACCAGTTCATCACGGTCAGGCTCAGCTATTCGTTCACCGACAACAGCGGCGCGGCGGTCTGCTCGGCCGGCGTGCTGAGCAACGAGCCCGTGAACGGGACAGGGGACGGCGACACCGCGCCCGACTGGCAGGTGGTCAATCGCACAACCGTCCAACTGCGCGCCGAGCGGGCCGGTGGAGGGTCCGGCCGCGTCTACACGGTCATCGTCACGTGCCGGGGCGCGTCCGGCAACGCGGCGGCGAAGAGCACGATGGTGAACGTGCCGAAGAGCAAGGGCAAGTAGATACCCCGGGAACGGGTGAGCCGCCCACAGGTCGAGTGGAAGACTCACCCGTCGCCGCCCGCCGCGGCGCAGGACTCCGTCAAGTCGTTCGATCAACTCAACACACGGCTGAAGCCGGGCGACAGGGTCTGGGTGACTGACGCCCAGGGACGCGAGGTGGAAGGGAGGATCGAGCGCCTCTCAGCGGACGGGCTGACGCCGAACGCGGACGCCGCGACTCCCGGAAAGGGGCTCGTCGCGTACCGCGCGCCAGGCCCGGCCGGCGCGAGCGGCCACGCGGGCCTCTCGATTGCGCCCGTCATCGCGCGGCGCACGAGAGGCCTGGCGGTATCGTTTGTGTTCTAGGTTGACACGACGTCCGGCTCAGGGGATCCCCGGTCAGGCCTCCAGCTTCATCTTGCGCAGCAGAGCGTGGAAGCGCGGGTCGTTGCGGAGGGGGTCGAAGAACACGTAGGTCTTGATCGGCATCATGATCTGATCGCGGGCATCCACGGCGCGATCGAGCCATTCGAACGCTCGATCCACGTCTCGCAGACCCAGGTAGGTAAACGCGAACATCGAAGGGGGCACGTATCTGGTCAGCGCCATCGCCTCGAGGCGTTCGAGCACGCCGCGTGCCTCGTCCGCTCTGCCGCTCACTCCGAGCGTGAGACCCAGCCATCCGACCATCATGGGTGCTCCCCCGGAAAGCTCAACGGCCTTCCGCTGGGAGGCCACCGCCTCGTCGAGCATCCCTTTTCCGCGCAACCCGGCCATCATCTGCCACGGGCCGAGGGGACAGGTCGGCTCCAATTCGATCAGCAGCCGGGACTGTTCGACCAGGCGATCGTAGTCCCGCGAGAGCCCGATCATCACGGTCAGCCAGCACTGCACCTGGTAGGACAGCGGGTCCCACTCCAGCGCGCGCTCGAGTTCCGCGATCGCTTCGCCCATGCGCCCCTGTGGCATCAGCCAGCTGACGGCATACAGCATTCTTACCAGCGACGATGCCGGGTTCAGCTCCAGCGCGCGCGCCAGTTCCCGTTCGATCTCCGGCCAGCTGTAATCGAGCTGCTTGTAGTATTGGGCGACGAGCGCGCGGGCTTCGGCGCTGGTGTTGTCGATCTCGAGCGCCCGAACGGCGTGGACAACGCCAGCGGCGACGGCGTCCCTGGGCGGCATCATCCCGGCGTAGCCCAGGGTCCAGTACACCTGCGCCAGCGCCTCGTACGCGAGCGCGAAGCCAGGGTCCCGCGCGATGGCCTTCTCGAGGTGCGCCCTGGTCTTCTCGAAGCCCGGGAACATGTCGCTCGTGCGATCGAGGAGGCGGCGGCCCTCGATGTACTCGCTGCAGGCGATCGGATCGCGGGAGAGCCTCTTCTGAGCACCGGTCGGCCCGACCGCCCCCTGGACTGACCGAACGCTGATGCCGAGCGCCGCCGCAATCGCCTGGGCGATCAGCCCAGGAACGCTGAACGCGTCACCAGGCTGCGCATCGTAGCGCTTTGCCCACACGTGCGCCTGGTCGCTCGCCCGAACGAGCTGCGCGTTGACCGTGACGGACTCCCCTGCGCGTCGGACGGCGCCCTCGACGACGTAGTCCACCCGCAGTTCGCGGCCGATTCGCGCGACGTCCTTCTGCGTGCCCTTGTAACGCATCGCCGTCGTGCGGGCGATCACGGCGAGGGCGTCGGGCGCCAGCGCCGCAAGCTCGGTGATCACCTCGTCGGTCATCGCGTCGCTCACGTAGTCCCGGGCGGCATCGCCACCCAGGTTGACGAACGGCAGCACCAGCAGCCGCGCTCTCGGCGGGGCCGTGGCTTTCGCCGTCTCGACGGGCTCCGAGAGGGTCCCAATGAAGCGATACCCGCGCCTGGGAAGCGTCTCGATGTAGCGCGGCCGCTCCGCCGAGTCGCCCAGCGCCTCACGCAGCCGGGCCACGACCGCGTTCAGGCTGTTCTCGAAATCGACGAACACCTCGGTGGGCCACAGCCGACGGCGCAGGTCGTCTCGGGACACGACCTCGCCAGGGTGTTCGAGCAGCAAGGTCAGCACCTGGAACGACTGGTCGCGCAAGTGGATCCGCAGCCCGCGCTTGAAGAGCCGGCCCGCCGCCAGGTCGACTTCGAAACCGCCGAAGCGCACAAGGGTGGGCATGGTCTGCACTCCGGAGTGGTGCCGCCGGGCCAAGGGTACTCGGGACCTGCGGCAGCGTCAACGCCAATGGGCCTGCAACCGGCCGTGAACCGATCAGCTTGCGCGGAAAGGCAGAAGTAAGCTCCGGCCAAGGCCCCGTCCATTGGATTGCCTCCGCCTTCCGGAGACGATCTCCCCGGAGGTGTGACCATGCGCACGAAGATCACGGCGGTCGCCGTGGGGGTCCTGGCCCTTGCCGTCATGCCGACGGCGAGAGCTCCGTTCACGTCGCCGGGGGGCCAGAAGCTGCTGCCCAACAATCACGAGGTCAAACACGTCATCATCATGGTGGCCGACGGCATGGGCCTCGCGGATGTCACCGCGGCGCGGATCAGGAAGAACGGCATCGGCGGGCCGTCCCTGCGATTCGAGACCCTCGACGAGATCGGGTACCAGCGGACCTACTCGGAAAAGAACACGGTGACCGACTCGGCGGCCGCCGCCTCCGCGTGGGCCTGCGGCGAGAAGTTCGTCAACGACGAAATCTGCCAGCACGCGGATCTCCGCCCGAACAACGCGAACCTGCTCGAACTCGCCAAGGCGGAAGGATGGGCAACCGGTCTCGTGAGCACGCAGACCATCACGAACGCCACGCCGGCGGCCTTTGGTGTGCACACGACGAACCGCAGGTGCGAGACCGACATCGCCCGCCAGTACGTGCAGCTGACCCGGCCGGACGTCATGCTCGGCGGCGGAAGGACAGCATTCAACCCCCCGAAGCCGGACGCCTGCGCTATCTCCGGCGACTTCACTACACTGGCGCAAAGCTACGGCTACGAGTACGTGGTCAGCGTGACCGAACTGCAGACCGCGGTCGCACAACGCGCGAGGAGGCTGCTCGGTCTGTTCAGTCCCAGCTACATGACGCCGGAGATCTCGAGGCCCACGCCTTCGGCTGAGCCTCACCTGATGGACATGACCGCCGCGGCGCTCGACACCCTGGACCGGGTCAACGATCGGTTCTTCGTGATGATCGAGGGCGGCGTGATCGACCTCGTGAATCACGTGGAGAATCTCGATGCGCAGGTCGCCGAGGTATCGGCCTTTGACGATTCGGTAGGGGTCGTGCTCGACTGGATCAACGCCAGAGAGGAAAGGAAGCAGCACACCCTGCTGGTTGTGATCGTGGACCACGAGACCGGTGGTTTTGCTGTCATGGGGACCGAGGCTCCGGGCGCCCAGCCGCTCGGCTCCTTCACCGGCGGATGGACGTTTACCATCACGCCGCCGGCAACGGCCGGCCACACCGGCACCGACACCATGATCTGGAGCCAGGGCCCCGGCAGCGCCGCACTCGGCAAAGCGATCGACAACACGACCGTGTACGAGGTCGTGAAGGCTGTCCTGCGGTAGCGCATCGCCGGTCGGACCCGCGGCGGCCGCGGCCCGCGATCCGGGTGACGATCCTGGTTCGCGGGCCGCCCTTCAGGGTCCCAGGTTCCTCGTGCGCAGCAACCCGGCGAAGCGAGGGCCGGTGCGGATGGGGTCGAGGAACGCGCGGGCCTTCATCGGCGCCATGAACTGATCGCGCGCTTCGATGACGCGTTCGAGCCATTCAAAGGCTCGATCCATGTCCCGCACGCCCGGGCAGGTCCACTGTGGCGAAACACGTGGTTGTCCGGGGAGGCGCTCCGAGCGTCCGTGTCGTCATCCCTGCTTGAGCAGGCGCTCGATGGTGTCGAGCTTCGCCTCGATCACCTGCTGCCCATCGGCTCGGCCGATCCCGCCGACCGGTTCCTCGGCGCCAGTGCCGTCGTCTACGACCTCGCGCTCGTGACGGCTGATGCCGGCCTGCGCAACGTCGCTGGCGTCGACGTCCTGCCGAACTCGTAAGCCGGGGGGGGCCGGGCCTTTTCGTCTTGTCGCAGGGCCCTCAGCGTGCCCGAGGCACCCTGAACCGCCGGTCAACCCGCCAATGCCTGCGGCTGAAGAGCAGGCGCGCCAGCGGCACGCCGCTCGCCCCGCCGGTGACCTCCCCGCACGGATCGGCCCGCCTCTGCGGTGACGACGCAGACAGGAGCAACTCAAACGTGTCCGCGATGCGACTGGGCTTCATCTCCGAGTCGGGTTCAGCCGGATCGGAAGGCACGGGGACCAGGTCGGTGGGACATTCACGGTAGCAAATCACCACATGAAGGCTCGTACCCTTCTGTGGCAAAGGCAGGACGATCGCGCTGCAGACGCAGATTTCGTGCCCGAGCGGATCCAGCGCATAGCCCGGCACGACGGTGACACTCGGAGCGGTGGTGTCGCCGGTGACGGATACGTGCAGGCCCTGCACCACCCCGTAGCCGTGCAGGAGGCGGTTGTGCCGCCGGAGCCTGCCGAGGAAGTAGTCTTGCTCCGCAGTGAGGTCCTCGGCGGTGAGCAACCGGCCGTCGAAGAAACTCATGCGCTTTGGCGGCTCCATGAGGCCGAGCGTAGCGCATCAGCCGGCAACTGACAACCGATGAAGGCGCGTCCGGTCGTGAGGGGCCCGGCGCGCCTGGATCCGATGCTCAAACCCGCCAACACTCCATGACGGATCCAACAGAATCGTGCTAGTGTTGCCCTTTGGCACAATTGGCCGACCCGGTCCCCAACCCGAAGGGAGAAGCGCCATGTCCTGCTGTCCAAACCCGATCCACTGCATCCTGCCGCCCTACGTTCTCGACCACCTGGCCGAGTCGAGCGACCCCAAGATTCGCAAGCTCGCCGTGGAGGCGATCGCCCGGTCGGCCACCCTGCGCGCCACGCGCGTCGTGCTCGCGCGAAACCCGTCCATGACCGCGTTCTCGTCGCCCGCGTCGCGCAAGAACCGGCTGGTGTACGACTGCAAGGGCCTCGGCTCGACGTTCCTGCCCGGCAAGCTGGTGCGCGAGGAGGGCGATCCGAAGTCGAAGGATCAGGCGGTCAACGAGGCGTACGACCACTCCGGCACCACCTACGAGTTCTTCAACAAGGTGCTCTCGCGCAACTCGCTCGATGATCGAGGCATGACGCTGATCTCCAGCGTCCACGTGGGGCGCCGCTACAACAACGCGTTCTGGAACGGCGAGCAGATGGCGTACGGCGATGGCGACGGCCAGATCTTCATTCGCTTCACCAAGTCGCTCGACGTGGTCGGCCACGAGCTGACCCACGGCGTCATCAGCCATACCGCGGACCTCGAGTACCGCGACGAACCGGGCGCGCTCAACGAGCACTTCGCCGACGTCTTCGGCTCGCTCGTCAAGCAGTGGAAGAAGAAGCAGACCGCCGCCAAAGCGGACTGGTTGATCGGCCCCGACATCATGGGTCCGGGCACGACGGCGAAGTCGCTTCGAACGTTCAAGGCCGAACGGGCGTACGAAAACGATCCGCTGCTCGGCACCGATCCGCAGCCGAAGCGGCTCGCGGACAAGTACGTCGGCAGCTCCGACTCGGGCGGGGTTCACATCAACTCGGGGATTCCCAATCACGCCTTCTATCTGGTGGCGAGGGCGCTCGGTGGTGTTGCCTGGGAGAGAGCGGGGCAGATCTGGTACAAGACCCTCCGCGCACTCCACCAGACCAGCGACTTCGCCGAGATGGTGGCGATGACCGCCCAGAGCGCGGGCGCGCTCTACGGAGCCGGCAGCGCCGAGGAGAAGGCAGTGGCGAAGGCCTGGAAGGACGTCGGCTTCTAGGAGCGTGTCCGGGCATTACTCGGACACGCTCCTAGCCGCGCGCCGATCTCCACGATTCGAGACGAGGAGATCCAACGAATGACTCTACGCAAGATCCGCTTTCGCCAGGCGGGCGGCTTCGCGGGCCTCGTGCGAGGGTGCGAACTCTCGCCCGGGGCCCTCGGCGCCAAAGAGGGCGCACGGCTCGAGCGTCTGCTCCGCGAAAGCGGGCTCGCCGAGCGTCCGGCTGCGACGCCTGCGGCCCGAGGCGCAAAGCGGGACTCGGCCCGCGACCTCATCCAGTACGAGATCGAGGTCGAGACCGCTTCGGGAACGGTGCGCGTCGAGCTCGACGATCTCGATCTGCCGGACAAGGCCGCGTCGCTCGTCGCGTTCCTTCAGGAGCACGCGCGGCCGATGCCGCTCGATCGCCAGGAGCGGTGAGAATCCGGAAGAACGGGCTGAGCTTGGGGCCTCGCCGGCCTCCGGGCGTGGCGGAAGCGGCCGCCGCAGCCCACGGCAAGTAACGCACTGACGCTGAGGGCAGCTGCCTGACGAGCAACGTCGTGCACCGCCGTGCAGAACGTGCAGTTCCCGAGGCGATTCGAACACGCGCACCCGCCCGTGCGGAAGGTCAACGAGCGGAACCCCTACCCGTTCATCCTGATGAACCTGTTCCTCTCGCTGCAGGCCGCCTGCACCGCGCCGATGCTCATGATGAGCCAGAACCGCCTGGCCGCCCGCGACCGCCTCGAGGCCCACAACGACGACGAGATCAACCGCAAGGCCGAGGAGGAATGAGGGATCGCAGGACTGAAGTCCTGCGCCACGTACGAAGCGCTGACGAGGGTTGGCGAAACGCCGGCTTTGGCCTGGGTCGACGGCCCGAGATCGTAGAAGCAGGAATCCCGTCAACTTGCGTGCCCCCGCGGTGTCCTCTGTCCGCGACCCACCCCCGCAGGCGCCAATCCTTCCGTCCGTCCGAAAGGTGGTGTAGTCTCTCGGCATGAAACGGTACGCGCATCCCGCCTTTCTGCTGCTCCTCGCCGGTGTCCTGCTCGCCTCCGCCACGCCCGCCCGCATGCAGCAGGCGCCGAACGCCGCCGACCGATTCGAGGTGAGCGACGTCATGATTCCGGCACGGGACGGCGTGAGGCTGCACGCCAGGATCTTCACGCCGCGCGACCAGGCCGGGCCGTTGCCGATCATCCTCAAGAGGACGCCGTACGGCATCGAGGGTTCCGCCAGCGACTTCAACGCGTACTTGAAGGCGCTGGCAGACGAGGGCTACATCTTCGTGTTCCAGGACATCCGCGGGAAGTTCGGGTCCGAGGGCACGTTCATCATGCAGCGGCCTGCACGCGCGATGGGTGACACGACGTCCCTGGACGAGGGCACGGACACCTACGACTCGATTGACTGGTTGATCAAGAACGTCCGCAACAACAACGGGCGGGTGGGAATGCTCGGCGTCTCCTACAGCGGCTGGACCACGATCATGGCCACGCTCGAGCCGCATCCGGCGCTGAAGGCGGTGTCGCCGCAAGCCTCGCCCGCCGACATGTGGCTCGGCGACGATTTCCACCACAACGGCGCGTTTCGACTGAGCTACGGTTTCGAGTACGCCGCGATGATGGAAAGCGGCAAAGACGTGCGGCAGTTCACGTTCGATCGCTACGACACCTTCGACTGGTACCTCGATCTGGGATCGCTCGCCAACGTGAATGCGAAGTACCTGCACGGCACCATCCCCACGTGGAACGACTACGTCGCCCACCCCGACTACGACGGTTTCTGGAAGCGCCAGACGATGGTGCCGCACCTGACGAGCGTGAAGGTGCCCACGCTGAGTGTGGCCGGATGGTGGGACCAGGAGGACTTTTTCGGACCGGTGCGCATCTACGACGAACTCGAGAAGCACGACACGCAGGGCCTCAACTATCTCGTGGTGGGTCCCTGGCGCCACGGCGGATGGGCCGGCGGTCCCGGCGACCGGCTTGGCGCGATTCCCTTTGGCAGCAACACGGCGGAGTACTTCCGCGCCTCGGTACAGGCGCCGTTCTTCGCGCACTTCCTCAAGGACAAGGGCCCGCGCGACTTTCCGCAGGCGCTCACCTTCGAGGCCGGCGCGAATGCGTGGCGGCGATGGGATGAATGGCCGCCGACCAGCCGCACGGACATGCGCGGGTTGTACTTCGGGCCGAATGAGACGCTGACCATCGCCGATTCTCGAGGGTTGGCGCCGCAAGGCTCGAGCGTTGCCACATCCCGAAGCCCCGAGCGTTCAGGCTCCTCGTCCTTCGACGAGTTCGTGTCGGACCCCGCGCATCCGGTGCCGTACCGGCATCGGCCAATCCAGCCCACATATTTCCCCGGCGGCTCGAAGTGGAGCACGTGGCTCGTCGAAGATCAGCGCTTCGTGGACGATCGCGCCGACGTCCTCAGCTGGGAATCCGTGGCCCTCGACGCCGACCTCACCATCGCCGGCGACGTCGTCGCCCACCTCTTCGCGTCCACCACGGGCACCGACGCCGACTGGATCGTGAAGTTGATCGACGTCTACCCCGAGGACTTCCCCGCGAACTGGGACCTCGCGGGCTTTCAGTTGATGGTGTCGAGCGAGGTGTTCCGCGGGCGGTATCGCGCGAGTGTCGAGACGCCGGCGCCCATCCAGCCGGGCAAGGTCCTCGAGTACACGTGGAGCCTGCACTCGCAGAACTACACCTTCAAGAAGGGCCACCGCGTGATGGTGCAGGTGCAGAGCACGTGGTTCCCGATCATCGATCGGAACCCTCAGACGTTCGTGAAGAACATCTTCGAGGCGAAGGAGAGCGACTTCAGGGCCGCGACCCACCGGGTCTATCGGACGCGGCAGTACCCTTCGCGGGTTGACGTGCCCGTCGTTCGCGCACGTTGAGCTGACGCAGGTGTCTGCGTCGTCGCCCAGTCTCGCGCGGAAGCGGGGGGGCTGCGGGGAGGAGTCGTGTGAACGCGAAGGCGAAGATTGCCGACCACCTGATGATCGCGCTGGCCGTCGTGGCCGGCGCCGGATCCGTCGGGCTGTTCGCCTGGGACGCCCGCCCCACGTTCGTGCCGATGATGTGGCCGCCAGGCGCCGCATTGGCGTGGGATGCGTTCCTGTCGCTGGTGTTCTTCGTGCAGCACAGCGGCATGGTCCGCCGGCCGTTCCGCGCGCGCCTCACGAGCGTGCTCCCGGCCCGCTACGACGGCGTCTTCTACGCGATCAGCTCCGGCCTGATGCTGACACTGGTCGTCGTCTTGTGGCAGCGCGTCGACACTCCCGTATTCCGGCTCGAGGGTGTGGCCCGGTGGATCGTCGTGGCCTGTTCGTGGATCGCGGCCGCCCTCCTCGTGTTCAGCGGGTACGCCGTGCGGCGCACGATCGATTTTCTCGGGCTCAAGCCAATCCGCGCGCACCTGCGTGGAGGGTCCCTTCGATCGACGCCATTCCTCGTTGACGGCCCGTACCGCTGGGTGCGCCATCCGCTGTACGCGTGCATCCTCGCCCTGCTGTGGGCCAGGCCGGAGATGATGGCGGACGGGCTTCTGCTGTCGATCCTCTGGAGCGGCTGGATTGTCGTGGGCACGGTGCTCGAAGAGCGCGACCTGGTGGCGGACTTCGGAGATGTGTACAGGCGCTACCAGCAACAGGTGCCCATGCTCGTCCCCTCGCGCGGCCCGGTGAGCGTACGGGTGGCGGGGCGATGAAAGTAACGATCGCGCGGCGCCGCCCTACCCGAACGGGTTTTCGATTCGAACGCCCTGAATCGTCTGGCCCGAATTCAGATCCTCGCTGTAGACGATCACGCATGCGCTTGCCGCCGCGGCGGCGACGATGAGGGCGTCCCAGAAGGAAATCCCGTTGAGGACCGAACAGTCAATGGCGCTTTCGATGAGATCGGGCGACGCCTGCACGATCTCGAAGATCTTGAATGTCTGCATCACGCGCTTCGCGGCGAGCGGTGCCACGCCCATCTTGCGCGTAACGGCGACGTAGAACTCCTGAAGCACCTGGGTGGAGATCACACCGTTGCCGGACTGGGCCAGCGAGGCGATCACCTCGCGGCTGCGACGCCGTTTCGCCGGCGAGTCCCGATCCTGCGCGTAGACCAGGATGTTCGCGTCGAGAAACACCTTACCGGCGGGCATGGAGTTCATCGCGCGTCCATCGCTTGCCGCGCGAATGGCCGGGTGCGTCGTCCATCAGGCGGACCATCTCGGCGGCGATCGCCTTCCGGTCGGTGTGCACCATCCTGGCCAGCAAATCACGCACCAGCGCATTCAGCGTCGTCTGATGCCGCTCCGCGTAGGCCCGGCCCGCCGCCAGCGTCTCCTCGTCGAGGGCGAGGGTGATGTTCTTCATGCACACATAATACGCGTGCACATATAATGTGTCAACCGGCTCGTCCCCGCGCGGCCCGGCGCGGCCCCGAGACTGCTCGACCCGAGACAGGACGGCTGCGTCTGGCAGACTCCGGACCATGAAGCCGACAGTCTTCGCCCTGGTCAGCGCGGCTGTCCTTCTCCCATCGCACTTCCTCGGCGCCCAGGCCCCGCCCCAGTCAGGGCTCATCCCCGACGTCGCGGCGAGTCCGTTCACGCTGGTCGCTACGGCCGACGGTTCTGTCGTGGGATGGGGATACGGTCCGAGTGAGCTCGGCCACAGGACCGCGCTTCGGTCCCTGACAGGTTTCCGCACCAGTCAATGGGGCCGGTCACCATCTGTACAAACGACGGGCGCCCCGGAGAGCGCCCGTCGACAGTACATCTGCCGGTCTGTCAGTTAGAAGGGGAGCATCACCCCGCCGAGCACGTGGATGATGCCGTTGCTCGCGACGATGTCGGTCTTCAGGATCTTCGCGTCGTCGATGAACACCTGGCCCTGCCGCACGCTCACATCGGCCCAGTTTCCATCGAGCATCTTCAGG
>Ga0315275_10003030_pt1 | contig 15370 bp, 13 predicted proteins | sample YL17G03_0_MG_FD_205557 | JGI IMG/M metagenome (GOLD analysis project Ga0315275, IMG submission 205557) | Sediment microbial communities from Yellowstone Lake, YNP, Wyoming, USA - YL17G03_0 | ecosystem: Environmental > Aquatic > Freshwater > Lake > Sediment | place: USA: Wyoming | collected... | reverse complement strand
ATTAGTTTTTCTCACCGCCCCCCCTAACTAATTACTCCCCCGTGTGGTGTGCCTTTTTGGGGTGTGTTCTATTTTAAATTGTGTTTAAGAGTCCACTCTATAACATGTATGGGGCTCTCCAGGACCGTGGCCCCTGCGGCCTTCAATGCCTCATGCTTGCCGGCAACCGTTCCTGAGGCGCCGCGCACGATGGCGCCCGCATGTCCCATACGTTTTCCCTGGGGCGAGTAACGCCCCGCGATATAGGCCGCGACAGGCTTGGTCATCCTTCTAGCGATAAATCCCGCGGCCTTCTCTTCCTGCTCGCCGCCAACCTCACCGACTACAATCACCGCGTCGGTTCCGTCATCTTCCTCAAAGAGTTCAAGAATATCAGCGAGGTTTCTCAGCACAACCGGATCGGCGCCCATGCCGACAACGGTGCTCTGTCCCACATTGTTCTCTGAGAGGATGCCCGCGAATTCATACGAGAGGGTGCCGCTTCGTGAAATAACCCCGACTCGTCCAGGTCTGAACATGGATGCTGGCATAATGCCCATCTTTCCCTTGCCCGGAACGAGGATACCCGGGGTTGTGGGACCCAGGGCAAACACGCCCTTCTCAAGCGCATAGTTGCGCATCTTCATAACATCCCTGACAGGGATGTGTTCAGGTACGATGACAATCAGTTTCACCCCGGCATCGACAGTCTCCATAAACGCGTCAAGGACAAAGGCGGCAGGGACAAAGAATACGGAGGCGTTGGCCCCGGTCTCCTTCACGGCCTCATGGACGCTGTTAAAGACTGGCAGTCCCTCTACTATGGTCCCGCCTTTGTCGGGGGTGACGCCGCCTACGACCTTTGTGCCGTAATCAAGCATCCAGTGGGCCTGTATGCTTCCTATGCGTCCGGTTATGCCCTGTACAATTACACGTGTTGAATCGTTCATTAATATACTCATTGTTAACCTCGTCCTACCAGTTCATATAAGCGATTTATAGCCTTTTCAGTAGCCGCTTCCGTTACAACATGTACACCGCCGGAGCGAAAGATCTCCCATGTCTCTTCCTGACGGTTTCCGAGGGCCTTGGCAACGATGGGTATCTTCAGGTTGTGTTCCTGTATATATCTCACCACGCCCTTAGCGCCTTCGTGGATAGGATTGATGCCGCCGTATACGTTTATAAATATCGCCCTGAGCCCCGGTTTCATCATGATAAGTTCCATGCATTTATAGAGCAGATCGGCGGTAATCCCACCGCCCGTCTCGAGGAAATTGGCAGGTTTCATCTTTTCGCCGATGATGTCCGTGGAGGCCATGCCGAGCCCGGCGCCCGAGGAGATAAGTCCGATATCTCCGTTGAGGTCCACGTATGTGACGCCTATCTCCCTGCCCCTGCGCTCAAGCGCGTTGTCTATCCTTTCGACTCGATCAGGCAGCGGGAAACGAACCCTTGTTATGGCCGAATCATCCACCTCTAGTACGGCGTCAACAGCGATCAGTCCACCGTTAGGAAGGACCACAAGGGGATTAATTTCGCATATCAGTGCCTCGTAGCGCATCACGACATTGTATAATTGAATGATCACATCTGTCCAGGAGGTGATATGCTTCTGGCTGATGCCGAGCCTTCTCAAAAGGGCGCGGGCCTGATAAGGGTAAAACGCGAAAGATGAGTCTATATGGTATGAGGCAATCTTTTCCGGCGCGGTCCGCGCTGTCTCTTCGATAAAGATACCACCTTCAGTGCTCACCACGATAACCGGCTTGCCTGAATATCCATCTATCGTAAAACCCAGGTAGATTTCCTTTGCGATCTCCACCTTCTCGCAGACAAGAAGCTTGAGGACGGGCAATCCCTTGATATCAGAGCCCAGTAAGGCCTCAGCTTCATCTTTCAATTCATCCGGTGATGATGCGGTCTTGATTCCGCCTGCAAGGCCGCGGCCCCCTAAAAGGACCTGGGCCTTCAGAATAACAGGGTATCCTATCTCGCCTGCCACATGAAGGGCTTCGTGCATCGTGGAAGCAATACCGCGGCGTGGAACCGGAATGCCGTTCTTCTCAAAAATATCCAAAGCCTCATATTCATGAAGTCTCATAGCATTTTATTCCTTTTATTAAATATCCGGGCACAAAGGGCTCGAGTTTGATTTACCCCTGGATGGGGATGGTTGCTGATCAGATGATCAGTAATTTGAAAAGCAGATTTTCGGAACACAATAAAATTGCTGCGTCCATATGTCAATGAAAATAATCATATATTTAATCAAATTAAAAAATTTTATTATTTTTGAAAAAAAATAAAAATTTAATTGCATATTTAATTTTATTTTAATAGAATCGCCCCATGAAAAAAGATAAGAAAATAAACACCAAAAAACAACGAGAAGACAGCACTCAGATAGCCTATCAGGGCATGAGGCATATGCTTTACAATAAGGAGCTTGTGCCGGGCCAGAGGATAGCCTACAGAGACCTAGCGGAAAAACTTGAATTGAGCCCTACACCGATTATTCAGGCTCTTAAGTGGCTTGAATTACAGGGGTTTGTCCAGCACGAACCTAACCGTGGTTATTCCATGGCACCCTTCAGTATTAAAGAGATAGAGGAGCTTTATGAGTTAAGGGAACTTATTGAACCTTCTCTCATTCCCGCCGCTATCGAGAAGATCGATAAAAAGGGTATAAGCGAACTCAAGGAGGCGCTTGAGGCCCATTTATCCGCGGAAAGGGAATTTTATCTTAAGGAAAGGCTCTTCAAAAACAGGGATTTCCATATGACCCTTGCCACTCTTTCCGGCAAGGCCACCCAAGTCCGCATCCTGAAAAATGTCTTTGATATGCTGTTTCTGAAATATGGCGGGAATTATTTTCCAAAAGCATCTCTATTATCAACCGATCAGGCCCACCAGGAGGTATATGATGCAGTCGCGCTGCGCAGCCTCGAAAGGGCGCAGTCAGTGCTGAAGAACCATCTTACCAACGTGAAAATTCAGGTCATGACCAGTATCAAAAAGATGCTAGCCGAACAGGAACGGACTGAATTCTGAAAAATAAAGATCTTTAACAAGGGGGAATTGCAACATGTGTCTAAAGACAAAGGAACAATATATCGAATCTATCCGGGCGCTCAAACCGACCGCCTATATGTTCGGAAAACGCATCACCAACGTGGTCGATAACCCACGTCTCCGAGCGGGCATTGAGGCAACGGCAGCCACCTATGAGATGGCCATGAAGGAGGAAAACAAGGACCTCTTCATCACCACAAGCCCTCTCATAAATGAGCTGGTGAGCCGTTTTACCCTGCCGCCCGCGAGCATCGAAGACCTTGTCGCCCGCGTCAAGGTGAACCGCAGGATGGCCAACTACGTCGGGACCTGCCATCAGCGGTGCACCGGGCTTGACTGCCTTTCCACGCTCGCTATCGTCACATACGACGTCGATAAAAAATACGGCACCAGCTATAATAAAAACTACTTGGAATTTCTGAAGCACATGCAAAAGAACGACCTCACCGGGAATGCGGGCGTTACCGATGTGAAAGGCGACCGTTCCCTCAATCCGAATGAGCAGGTGGACAAAGACATGTACCTCCATGTCGTCGAAAAACGCGATGACGGCATCATCGTGCGCGGGGCCAAGGCCCATCAGACCGGTTCCCTTTCATCCCACGAGATCATAGTGCTCCCCACTCGGGCAATGACCAAGGCGGACGCGGACTACGCCGTAGCCTTCGCCATCCCTTCCGATACAAAGGGTCTGATACATGTTGTCGGCAGGTCCACCCTTGATATGCGCGAGCTCGACGGCTGTGATATCGGAAACGTATACTATAGCAAATACTGCCCAACCCTTATCTTTGATAACGTGTTTGTACCGTGGAACCGTGTTTTCCTGTGCGGAGAGACGGAATTTGCCGTTGATATGGTCATAAAATTCTCTTCTTTCCACAGACAGAGCCACGGCGGATGCAAGTCCGGCAAGATCGACTGTATGATCGGCGCTGCTCTGACCATGATGGATTACAACGGAACAGCCAAGGCCGGTCACCTTAAAATGAAGGTCATTGACATGATACATCGGGCCGAGACGCTCTATGGGTGTTGTCTGGCATCCTCCTATGAAGGCAAGAAACAGCCCTCAGGCAATTACTTTATTGACACGGTCCTTGCCAATGCTTCCAAGATCCATGAGGGTAAAGAGATGGCTGAGGCCACCAGACTGATGATAGACGCATGCGGCGGCTTTGTGGCTGATCTGCCTTCTGACAGGGATTTTGAGAATCCTGAAGTAGGCGCTTTGTTGAAGAAATATTTGAAAGGTGTTGAATCTGTCCCTGTTGAGAAACGTATTAAGATGTATCGGTTGGCTGAAAAGCTTGCCCTTGAAAGTGCCGACACTATTTCGGATATCCATGGTGGCGGTTCACCGGAGGCTCACAGGGTAACTATATTCCGTGAAACTGATACGGAAAGCAAGAAAAAAGCCGCTAAAAGACTTGCGGGGATAAAGGATTAAAATATACTTAACACGGTCAAGCCGTAACAAAGCAGTCTCTGTTTCATAACTCCCGCCCCCCTTTTATTTCAAGAGGGGGGCTTTTCGTTCTGTGGCACTAAAAAAAATTTGGAAATGCTTTGCTGTTATCCTTGACCGCTTTCCCCAATAATTGTAAAAAGACCAGATAAGATAACTATCAATAGGGATTGAATTATACACAATGTCAGATCAATTTGATGTTCTCATTATAGGCGCAGGCGTTGTAGGAAACTCTATTGCCAGGGAGTTGTCCCGCTACAGATTAACCATTGGCGTCCTTGAGAAAGAACAGGACGTGGGGATGGGCACCAGTTCCCGCAACAGCGGCGTTATCCATTCCGGTATCCATTATAAGCCCGGCACCCTCAGGGCTCGTCTTGATGTTCAGGGGAATTCACTCATGCAGGACCTATGCCGCGAACTGAAGGTAAAGATAGATTATATCGGCAAGCTGACCGTCGCCTTTGACGGGTCTGATGTTGAGACACTTGTGAGGCTTAAGGTGCAGGGCGAGGCCAACGACGTGCCAGGTCTTGAGATGCTTGACGCCGAGCAGATGAGAAAAAAACAGCCCGACGTCGGGGGCATAAAGGCCCTCTGGTCACCTTCAACAGGGATAATATGTCCCTATGGCCTCACCATTGCCCTGGCCGAAAACGCAATTGCTAACGGTGTAAGATTTTTCCTGGGGCATGAGGTCTCATCAATCCAAAGGAATGGTCAGGGATTTATTGTCAGGGCGGCGAATGAAAATATCTTCAACACCAAAGTCCTGATAAATGCAGCCGGTCTCTTTTCAGACCGGATATGTGAAATGCTCGGCATAAATGAATACAGGATCTACCCCTGCAGGGGCGAATACCTGATCCTTGATAAAAGGCTTAAAGGACGATTATCCGTCCTTGTTTATCCTGCGCCGGGACATGGCGGCGCCGGTCTTGGCATACATCTCACCAACACGGTTGACGGCAATATACTGATAGGCCCAAGCAACGAATATATTGATGGTCGCGATGACTATGCATCCACGGCTGCGATAATAGACCAGCTTAAAAAGGAAGGCCAGGAGCTGTTGCCGGGCCTTTCCCTATCCGATTTTATCCGCAGTTTTTCAGGTATAAGACCGAAGCAGACCTCTCCTCAAGAAGGCGGTTTCAAGGATTTTGTTATTGAGAGCCGCAAGGACGTCCCCGGGTTCATCAACCTTGTCGGCATAGAAAGCCCGGGTCTCACATCTGCCCCGGCCATCGCCCTCATTGTAAAGAATATGGTCGAAGAGAAGATACAGCTGATAAAGAGTGATAATTTCATTGCAGAACGACAGGGGAGGGTAGGGACCTTTTCAGAACTGACATCTGAAGAGAAGGCAGATCTTGTAGCCAACGACCCTGATTACGGTGAGATAGTCTGCAGATGTGAGCAGATAACAAAAAGGGAGATACTGGATGCCATTCAGAATCCCATAGGCAATAGGACCATACTGGGTATTAAATACAGGGCAAGGGCAATGATGGGCCGATGCCAGGGCGGGTTCTGCCTGCCAAGGATTGTTGAAATTTTGGAAAAGGAGTTTGGTTACCGTCCGGATGATTTTATTTTGAACAGGCCTGAGTCCAAGCTCTTTATGGGAAGGGTGAGAGATAAAATATAGGTATAGGGTTCAGGGCGTAAGGTGTAAGGTTTAAGTTATTTCCTCTTCACTCGACCCCGTTGAACACTTAAATCCTGACATAATCAATAATTTACTGCTATTTTATTGGGAAAAACTATTTTTAGGAAACAGATATAATATGCAAACTATAAAACGCGATCTGGTTGTTATTGGCGGCGGGCCGGCTGGGCTGGCGGCTGCCGTCGCGGCAAAAGAATCAGGATGCGATGATATACTTCTGATCGAACGTGATAAAAGGCTTGGCGGGATTCTGAACCAGTGCATCCATGACGGGTTCGGGCTGCACCGGTTCGGCGAGGCCCTGACCGGCCCTGAATATGCACAGCGTTTCATCGGCCGTTTGAACGCCCTAAATATTGAAACCATGCTTGGAACGATTGTTTTATCCATGGACAGAGACCGCGTCCTGCATCTCAGTTCAAGAAGGGGATTCAGTCGTATAGAGGCAGGCGCAGTGATACTCTCCATGGGATGCAGGGAAAGGACTGCCGGCGCCATCTCTATCCCGGGCACACGACCTGCCGGAATATATACTGCCGGCGCGGCTCAGAATTTTATCAACCTGCAGAATATAATGGTCGGTAAAAGGGTTGTAATCCTTGGTTCCGGTGATATAGGCATGATTATGGCAAGACGCATGACGCTTGAGGGTGCAAAGGTAGAGGCTGTTTTCGAGATCCTTCCCTATGCAAGCGGTCTTCCAAGGAACATTCAGCAGTGCCTTAATGATTATGGAATCCACCTTTATCTGAGCACCTCCGTAGTTAATATCCACGGGAAAGAAAGACTGACAGGCGTAACAGTTGCAAAGATAGGCCCTGACCGAAAACCTGTCCCTGGGACGGAAAGGCATGTGGAATGTGACACGCTCCTTTTATCAGTGGGACTTATACCTGAAAATGAGCTCTCCAGGGGCGCAGATATACAACTGGAGATGAAGACCAAGGGTGCCAATGTGGATGATACGTTCATGACCAGCATACCAGGCATCTTTTCTTGCGGCAATGTGCTTCATGTCCATGATCTGGTGGACCATGTCTCTGATGAGGCAACCAAGGTCGGGCAATATGCTGCTTCCTACCTGAAGGGCGGCATCAAGACGCCCAGATCATACATCAATATAAAGCCAGGAAAGGGCGTTGGATATGTCCTTCCCCAGAGGGTGAGTGGCGACAGGGACTTTGTGCTATCGCTTCGTGTAACGGAGCCCTCCAGGGATAAGGCCGTCATGGTGCGTGACGGTGAAAAAAAGGTAAAACGCAAAAAGATGGTTCGCCTGCATCCGGCGGAGATGATTCGGATACCCATTAAGGCAGATAAACTGGGGGATATAAGTTCATTGGAGGTCTGTGTGGAATGAGGAAAGAACTGATATGTGTCATATGCCCTGATGGTTGCCAGCTGCAGGCAGAGATACAGGAAGGCCAAGAGCCTACCGTAACTGATGTCATCGGCAACCAGTGCGATAAGGGTCCTGAATGGGCCAGGCAAGAGATTGTCAACCCTATGAGGACCATAGCAAGCAGTGTACTTGTAGAACAGGGCGATTTTCCCATGGTTAGTGTAAGGACAGATTCCCCTATCTCCCTAAAAAGTATTTTTCATGTTATGAGGGAAATCAAAGCTGTCAAACTCAAGGCCCCGGTTAAGATAGGGGAGATTGTGATAAAGAATGTCGCCGGGCTGCCATGCAACATAATCGCCACAAGGGATGTTCAGAAGGTTGCCTAAGCAGATTCTTAAACATTTCATCTGAACCAGTATCCTCTAGAATCCTCGAACCTTTTTCCAATACAGTTGGAGAAAAATAAAATATTGATCTTTTATTTTTCCTGTGCAAATCTTTTGTCTTTAGGGCAAATGGTTGTCATGTGCAGGAAAGAATATTCCGTCGCAGGCGTTATATTGTATGTCTTCAGGCCCAAGTGGACAAATTTTTCTAACCTGAGTTTGAGTTACGTTTGAGTTATTTTAATTACATAGGTAATAGTAAAAACCTTTACCAGTTAAGAACCAACTTATTTCCTCCTCCTCTCTTTATTCTCCCCTTCTCTTCCTCGGGGACGATGGCCATTAGGTCATACGGGATGCAACCATTTTAGTGAAGGTAACAAGCGGTTTTCATACCTACTAAAGTCCATCCAGGGGGGATTAATTCGAGGCCCTTTTTATTCCTGGAATTAAGACTAAAAAAATTCTTTTTTGAAAGAATGCCTCGGGTAATTCTTTGACTCGGAAAGGAGTCCCAAATAGGCGTATGTATTAAGGAGGAAATAAATTGGTTGATATTTGATGATTTGGGATGGTATTATTTTCTTTTCTCTATTATCATCCCTGACCACTTCGGCAGAGGATATTATGGTTTAGAATAAATTTTTTATTTTTTGAATCAAGGAAAAGGAGTGGTTTTTTAAAACAAGGAATCTTTCATTATGACCCAAAATAAAATAGGCCGCATTACTCATAAAGGTGGTTTGGCCTATTTTAGGTGAGATGTTTTTAATTAATTTCCTTATAAAAGGAGGAATCAAATTATGGCTGGTGAAAGCACATACAAAATTGTAGAGATAGTTGGGACAAGTAAAACTTCTTGGGAAGAAGCCGCTAGTGCCGCTGTTAAGTCTGCTAGCGAATCTCTTAAAGATTTGAGGATTGCGGAAGTGGTAAAAATGGATATGACTATCGAAAAAGGGAAGGTGGCTCTTTTCCGGGTGCGGATTACTCTTTCTTTTAAGTATCACGGGTAAAAATAAGTTTTAGAGAAGTAAATTAATTCCGGAATCAAAAATGGGAAAAGGCTCTCTAAGGTGTGGAGGAGAATTCATGATAATTTGAGATAACAAGGCCGGATTGCCAAATATAGAGGTGATAGGCCTTTTCTGTTTTATGAAGGTCCTTATAATCAAGCGTTTTATATGAACCAATATAAACAATGTTCGGCGGCTATCATGCAACAGGAGGTTCTTATGAGGAGTGTCGTATTACTGCTACTGGCGATCGCCTTACTCGTTAGCTTGCCTGCACTGGCGCAGAGGAATCCAGCCACGGTAAGCTCCCCTCGTGCAGTGCGTGAAGTGCCCCGAGATTTCGCACTCGAGCAGGCAGCCTCGGCCCGAACCCGAAGACTCATAGCTTTGCTTCAACCGGATGCTAAGGCCAAACTTGATCTTGCTACCCGAGCACTGCTTACTCACTTGATCTCGAGCCCGAAGAATGCTGATCCGTTCGTTCTGGCTCAGCAGGAGGTACGTAGCAAGTTTCCTCAACTATCCCATAAGCAGTCTGATCTGCTCAGCTTTTATGTTTTGACAGAAGGAGCCCGAATTTTTTCGAATCCAGAAGAGTTGAAGGGGAAGCTCGACGACATGAGCAATATATCACAGTTGGATCTGCAAAATACGTTGCAAGGGTTATCGCTAGTTATAAGCATGCTCAGCGACATCATGAAGGAGATCTCTGACACGGATGAGACGATAATCCATAACATAAAGTAATAGTCCTGCCGCCCAACAACTACTCATTGCAGCGGACCAAGCACCTCCCACAAAGAACCTGACACAGGGAACTAACGTAAGAGGAAGAAGCGGGCGAAAGGAGTCCATAAAATTATAAAATTCTTAACAACGGAGTTTTATCCGGATCAATATAAACACTGATGGCGCGGACGCTTCGCGCCGCACCATCGTGCTGCGGATTCCCATCCGCTTTCTGTCCGGCGCTTATGCGCCTGGCCATCAAGCGGTTGCAGCGGACAGCCGTTCCCGCGAGCAAACTCGCGCGTCCGTCAGCCGCTGATCCGCAGCACGTTATGCGGCCCTTGGCGCGGAAACATTGAGAGATTTGGCATGTTTGTCATCTACGTTGGTGATTCGAAAAATGTCGTGAATCGGATTCGGACAAATCACTGTTCTGGAAATGTCGAAAGCTCTGCAATGCGGCTTCACATTGCTGAGGCAAAACGATACACGTTCAAACGCAGCAGAAGAACTAGCGGTGCTATGCGAGTTCGAATAAATCTCCCAAATCCTAGTGAGGGAGAAGCTGATGTTTCCAGGTACATTCGTTCGGGGTGGTGGAAATACGTAATCTGTGACTCTGATGATGAGGCACGCGATTTCCAGTGGTATGCAATAAACCATTTTCGGCCAATTTTGAATAAGGATGGCAGAAGCTGGGGAAAAGAGTATGTTTCAAGGTACGAGAAACTATTGCGACCCTTGAAGGCGCAGAAGCCCTAAACTGCGATCAGCTCAAAGGAAGACAGTCTGGCCCAGGGGTTTATGTATTCCTCCACGAATACAGACCGGAAGGGTGATTATTCGCGTCGTGTCTTTATTATCGGGCAGGACCGCATAAAACGAACGGTTGCAACCGACGGCATAGCCGGTTTTGAGAGAAACTGATTCACCTGTCAATTTTGACTGTCCGCTTTCCGGAGAATCGTGTCCTTGAAAACAAGGTAATATATACGTATACTACAATGTAATTTGTTGACATTGTTTTTTTAAGTGAGGTCTGATCATATGTTGAATGCATTTTTATGGGGTATATTGGCAACGTCCTCTTTGATTCTGGGGGGACTTATTGCCTCCCGGTTTTCTTTGGGCAAAAGAACCCTCGGGATCATCATGGCGTTTGGTGCTGGGACATTGATATCAGCTGTTTCCTATGAATTAGTTTTTGAAGCAGTAAAACTTGCTAAGGGGAGCGGGTTTCCTGCGGTTGGTTTTTTTGCTGGAGCTTTTACGTTTTATTTCAGCGAAAAGCTGATTGAAAAATTGGGTGCTAGGAATCATATGAAAATTGAGGTGTCCAATCAGTCCAGTTTGGTAATCCCCATGATATTGGCCATCATCCTCGATGGAGTGCCTGAATCCATCGTTATCGGATTGGGTATCTTTGAAGGGGGTACGGTAAGCCTAGCTATGCTGGTGGCGGTTTTTATTTCCAATCTGCCGGAAGCCATTGCAGGAACCACCGGTATGAAGGCAAGTGGTTGGAACAAGAAAAAAATAGTTCTGCTTTGGTTTATCATTTCAGTGGTTTGCGCATTTGCAACCGTTGCCGGTTACGCAGTTTTCAGCGGTGTATCTGAACAATGGCTGTCATTTATTCAGGCTTTTGCAGGAGGCGCCATTCTGCTAATGCTTGCCAATTCAATGATACCAGAATCGTACGAGCACGGAGGAAAATTGACCGGTATATTCACAGTGCTTGGATTTTTTGTTTCAGTGGCGATGGTAATATTGGAAAACACCCGGTAACGACGTGAAGCAGGGCTAACCCTTGACAGAGTAAAAAGGCGAGAGAAAAGCATAGCCCAACCTAACACTTATAACTTCCCCCGATGTCAGGGGAAAAATATTTTGTGACTCACCACCTGAAATTCAATAATTGCCCTCTAGCTCTATTACTTTTCGACCTCCCATAAATTTCCCCCCTGTGTAAAATTGGTCCAGTCCAACTCAAACGAAAAGTGTGCCTGGGGTCTTAGGGGGGGTCTAACCCCTTGCGGAAACTAGTCCCTTGAAGTCCTGCCGTTGAGAGGTGAACGCTTTGTTGAGGTAGTGGGAAAAGTACTGCCCTGCCCTCTTTTCAATTTGTTTCACTGAAAAAGTGGGGACAATTTGGGGACAAAATTGGTCGAGAAGTAAAAAAAGAATTTCCTCTATTCTGCTAACCCATTTAAATTATTAACGCGCCCAGGGTGACTCGAACACCCAACCTACGGATTCGTAGTCCGGTACTCTATCCAATTGAGCTATGGGCGCAAAAAAATTGATTCATGATAGCATTTTTTCCCCTTTTCGTCAATACCTTATTCAAAGACATTTTTCTTGGGCTTTTTTTTGGTAGGCCCGGAGGATTAAAAATCCATAGATGATGATATTGATACTCAATACAAAGACTCCCAAAGTGACCTGTAAACTTCGGGTTAGGTTTTCGGGGTAAAGCAGAGGGAAAAGATAGTGTTCAATAAACCCCTCCTGGTAGCCGTGTGCTCCGCTTTGTTCAATCAGCCAGGTTTCAAGGTAGGTGAGCGGACAAATCCTTCCGGCGAATTCGATTAAAGCCGCCCATAAAAAAGCCGGGATATGGACCCAGGCCAAACGCCTCCTTTTTAACACCAAACAGCCGCCCAACACCGCGAATAACACAAAAACGAAATGAAATACCATAACTAAATCAGCAAACGCCCGGAAAACCATTTTCTAACCTTTTTTGCCGGTGTAGATACCCACGGGCTTACCTCCCCCGTGGCAATTAAAAAAATAAACTACCTTGGGGCTTGACGAGGAGCATCAAGAACCTATTTTGTCATTCCGTGCTTGACACGGAATCCATTTCGGTTTTCTGGATTCCGGTTTCCGCCGGAATGACGAACTCGCCGCAAGCGCGGGCGATACAATTCGAAGATATTGTTTAATATTACACTAACTCCGAATTTTTCAAAATTTATTGACTTTGTTTTACGGGTATTATATCATATTCAAACTATATTTGCCTTCAGCGGGTAAGGAATTCTTTTCCTAAAAACTTGTCTTTTTTTTGATATGAGGAGGATTTAATGTCAACTAATTTCGATCGTACCAAAGCGGTTGATCTGGCCCTTTCCCAGATTGAGCGCCAGTTCGGTAAAGGCTCGATTATGCGGTTGGGCAGTGACGCTCCGGTAATCAAGGTTCCGGTAATCTCCACGGGTTCTTTGGGATTGGACATTGCTTTGGGAGTAGGCGGGCTTCCCCGGGGTAGGGTGGTTGAGATTTTTGGGCCTGAGTCATCAGGCAAGACCACGCTTGCTCTGGAGGTGATTGCTGAGGCACACAAGCAAAACGGCATTGCCGCTTTTATTGATGCTGAGAATGCTCTGGATGTTGGTTATGCCCGAAGCCTGGGGGTAAAAACAGATGATTTGCTTATCTCCCAACCGGATACGGGCGAGCAGGCCTTAGAAATATCGGAGGTTTTAATAAGAAGCGGGGGCATTGATGTGTTAGTCATTGATTCGGTCGCGGCCTTAGTGCCACGGGCTGAACTTGAAGGAGACATGGGAGATTCTCACATGGGGCTTCAGGCCCGGCTCATGTCGCAAGCCTTAAGAAAGCTTACGTCCGCGATCAGCAAGTCAAAGACGATTATGATTTTTACCAACCAAATCCGGATGAAAATCGGAGTGTTTTTTGGCAACCCGGAAACCACGACCGGTGGCAATGCTCTTAAATTTTACTCTTCAGTGCGCCTCGATATCCGCCGGACGGGAGCCATAAAAGCCGGAGAAGACGTGATCGGAAGCCGCACCCGGGTAAAAGTGGTAAAGAACAAGCTGGCTCCGCCTTTTCGTGAGGCAGAATTTGATATTATCTACGGCGAGGGTATTTCTCGGGCGGGTGAAGTGGTCGATATGGGAGTGGATAAAGGAATTATTGAAAAAAGCGGCACCTGGTATTCCTATAAAGGAGAGCGGGTTGGACAAGGCCGGGAGAATGCCAGAAAGTTTCTGCAAGGAAATCCTGACCTGATAGAGAAAATTACTCAGGAGATTCGCAATAAGCTCGGATTAGATAATGTGGTGGATACCAAGCCGGAAGAAGGGGAAGAAGAATAATTAAAAACCCTTGAAGGAGTGATCATGCAATTTCAGGAGATCTTGAAAACGGCACTGAGTAAAGGGGCATCTGATGTTCACCTTAAAGTGGGAGTCCCGCCGATTTTGCGGATTGACGGGCTGTTGCGGGCGATGAAGGACACCTCCCGACTTTCTCCGGAAATGACGAAAGAGATTGCGTACGCAGTCATGAATGAGCGTCAGAAGGCACGTTTCCAGGAGACTAATGAAGTTGACATATCCTACGCGATACCGGGGTTAGGCCGGTTCCGGGTAAATATATTTATGCAGCGGGGTTCGATTTCCCTGGCGTTAAGGGCAATCCCTCACAAGATCCCCAATATAGACGAGCTGTTGCTTCCCAAGGTGATTGAAAAAATAGCGATGGAACGGAGGGGACTGATCCTGGTAACCGGAACGACCGGAAGCGGCAAGTCAACGACGTTAGCAGCGATGGTAAACCATATTAATAATTACCGGAATGCCCATGTTATCACGATCGAAGACCCGATTGAATTTCTCCACCGGGATAAAAAAAGTATCATTAACCAGAGAGAAGTAGGAGAAGACACCCCTACGTTTAACAACGCTCTCCGGGTGGCTTTGCGCCAGGACCCGGACGTGATTCTGGTGGGAGAAATGCGGGACCTGGAAACCATCGAGACCGCGATCATGGCGGCGGAAACCGGGCATTTGGTTATGAGCACGCTTCACACTCTTGACGCGACCGAAACCGTCAACCGAATCATCGCGGTGTTCCCTCCCTTTCAGCAGGAGCAAATCCGCCTTGAACTCGCGGCGGTTCTTAAGGGGATTGTTTCGCAGCGGTTAATGCCGAAAGCAGACGGCGTTGGCCGGGTCCCGGCGGTTGAGGTATTAGTCGCCACTGCCAGGGTCAAGGAGTATATTACCGATAAAAACCGAACCAAAGAAATTGGCGATGCGATTGCTGAAGGCCACGTGCAATACGGGATGCAGACTTTTGACCAGTCACTCATGGCCTTGTTGAGCCAAAACCTCATCACCTACGCAGAAGCTCTTAATCAAGCTACTAATGCTGATGACTTCGCTCTGAAATTCAGCGGTGTTTCTTCTACCAGCGACACGACCTGGGATAACTTTACGGCAGGAGAGGGAGCGGAAAAAGGGGAAGAAGCGATGGAAATTGACCAGGGTGAAACAGGCTTTGAGTGGGAATAAAAAAATTTTTTATGGAGGTATGGACGAGGGAGAACAACTGAAAAAGGCAAAAGGAATCGCCCTGAGATTACTTGCCCTCCGGCCTCGGAGTTGTAAAGAAGTTTCGGGGAAGCTCGTTCAAAAAGGTTTTATCCCTTCGGTAATAGAAAATGTCGTGGTCTATCTTACCGACTATGGTTATCTCAATGACCAAAAATTTGCCCAAGCATTGGCGGTGCATTTATTAGAGAATAAAAAGTTTGGCTTTGCGCGGATTGGAGCGACTCTCAAGGAACGTGGGTTATCTCCGGAATTAGCAAAAGCAACGATTTCTCATTTACAACAAAATTATTCCGAAGAAAAAACCGCCCTCCAGATTATGAAGAGG
>Ga0315275_10003029_pt1 | contig 15374 bp, 14 predicted proteins | sample YL17G03_0_MG_FD_205557 | JGI IMG/M metagenome (GOLD analysis project Ga0315275, IMG submission 205557) | Sediment microbial communities from Yellowstone Lake, YNP, Wyoming, USA - YL17G03_0 | ecosystem: Environmental > Aquatic > Freshwater > Lake > Sediment | place: USA: Wyoming | collected... | reverse complement strand
CAGTATCGGCGGCTTCGTAAAGCAGTATCAGGTGACCGTCGACCCTACGAAGCTGCTTGCGTACAAGATCCCCCTGAATATGGTGGAGATGGCGATCAAAAATTCCAACAACGACGTCGGTGGCGAAGTCATCGAGATGGGCGAGAAAGAATTCATGGTGCGGGGGCTCGGTTACATCAAGTCGGTTGATGACGTCGGGGTTATCCCCGTCATGGTTGATAAGAAGAGCGGCACGCCGGTATACGTTAAAGATATTGCGGACGTCACAATTGGTCCCCTCATGCGTCGTGGTCTCGCGGAGAGCAACGGCGAGGGTGAAGTTGTGGGCGGTATCATTGTCATGCGCTACGGCCAAAATGCCCTTCAGGTGATCGACAATGTAAAGAACAGGCTTGAAGAATTGAAGCAGGGGCTCCCTGAGGATGTCAAGATCAATATTGCGTATGATCGCTCGAGTCTGATCATTCGAGCGATCGACACCCTGAAGGACAAGCTCACAGAGGAAATTATCATTGTTGCGATTGTATGCATCCTCTTCCTGCTCCATGCCAGAAGTGCTTTCGTGGCGATTTTCACACTCCCAACTGCGATCCTGATCTCGTTCATTGTCATGAAGATACAGGGAATCAACGCGAATATCATGTCGCTCAGCGGGATCGCTATCGCCATCGGCGCCATGGTGGACGCGGCGATTATCATGATCGAGAATGCTCATAAGCACATCGAGCATGAGGCGCTCAAGCCGTCCGATCAGCGCAAGGAGCACTGGCAAGTCATCCTCGATGCTTCAAAGGAAGTCGGGCCGGCCCTCTTTTATTCGCTGCTTGTCATTACAGTATCGTTCATCCCTGTCTTCACACTCGAGGCGCAAGAAGGGCGGTTATTCCGTCCTCTGGCATTCACCAAGACGTATTCGATGGCCGCGGCGGCGATACTGTCGATCACTATTGTCCCAATCCTTATGGGCTACCTGATACGTGGGAAGATCTTGCCGGAAGAACGGAATCCGATCAATCGCTTCCTCATCAGGACGTACACACCGGTCGTCAATTTTGTGCTCAAGAACAATAAGTGGGTTATCGTCGCCGCATTGTGTCTCATGGCTGTGACCGTTATTCCGTTCAATAAAATCGGTTCGGAGTTCATGCCTCCCCTGTACGAGGGGGATATCCTCTATATGCCGACGACGCTTCCGGGGATGTCGATAACGAAAGCCAGAGAACTTTTGCAGCAGACCGACAGGATCATCCGACAATTTCCCGAGGTACACCACGTCTTCGGGAAAATCGGACGAGCAGAGACAGCAACAGACCCCGCCGGCTTGGATATGGTTGAAACCACGATCATGTTGAAGCCTGAGAGCGAGTGGCGTCCGGGGATGACCGTGCAGAAGCTCATCGACGAAATGGACCGGGCCATCCAGTTCCCGGGTCTGACCAATGCATGGACGATGCCGATTAAGACTCGAACAGACATGCTGAGTACCGGTATTAAGACTCCGGTGGGGATCAAAATCGCAGGACCAGATCTGCAGGTTCTGGAACAGATCGGGAAAGAAGTTGAGTCTGTGATACGGACCGTTCCAGGTACACTCAGCGCATTTGCCGAGCGTGCGGTGGGCGGGAACTATCTTGACTTCGACATCAACCGTAAGGAAGCGGCGCGCTACGGGTTAACCGTGGGGGACGTGGAAAACGTCATTGAGTCCGCAATGGGGGGCATGGCTGTCACCAACACGGTCGAGGGACTCGAACGCTATTCTGTCAACCTGCGTTATAGCCGCGAACTGCGTGACAACCTCGAAGCACTTCAACGGGTGCTGGTGCCCACGCCGACCGGCGAACAGATCCCGATGGGGCAACTGGCGAGCATCACCCCGCGCAACGGACCGATGGTTGTGCGGAGTGAGGGTACACGCCCGAACGCCTGGGTATATGTGGATATCAAGGATATCGACGTCGGAACATATGTGCAGAGTGCAAAGCGCATCGTTGCAGAAAAAGTAAAACTCCCGACGGGATACACCCTCATCTGGAGCGGAGAGTACGAATCCATGCAGCGTGCTCAGCAACGGTTGATGTTCGTCGTCCCTCTTACGCTCTTCATAATCTTCGTGATTATCTATCTGAACACACGCTCGGTGACGAAAGTGGCGATCGTCTTTCTCGCTGTGCCGTTTTCACTCGTTGGCGCTTTCTGGTTGTTGTACATCCTCGGATATAACCTGAGCATCGCGGTGTGGGTCGGGATCATTGCGCTTGCCGGCCTTGATGCTGAGACCGGTGTCGTCATGTTGCTTTACCTGGATCATGCATACGACGACTGGAAAATAAAAGGGATGATGAGCTCCCTGACGCATCTGAAGGAAGCCATCCACCACGGGGCTGTCCAGAGGGTGCGGCCGAAGATCATGACCGCATCTGTGATCATCGCCGGGCTTGTTCCCATCATGTGGAGCCACGGCACCGGTGCTGACGTGATGAAACGGATCGCTGCTCCTATGGTGGGTGGTGTTGTGACTTCTGTGATGCTCGAGCTCCTGGTATACCCGGTGATCTATTTCCTCTGGAAGAGGTGGTCGTTGAAGAGGGAGCTCGCTGCTCAAGGGATAATGCTCGAAAACTAACTAACAACCAACAAATCTACGGAAAGACAAAACCAATGGAGACCCGAAGAACACTTCTTATCGCCGCTCTGGCAATTGCACTGACAGTACCTGCACTCACGGCGATTACAGCGAAAGGTAAGGCAACATGAAGAAAGTCCTTTTGACGCTTGCGATCTTGTTTGTTCTCTTGGTCGGGCTGGCTTTCGCGGTTATCTACACAGGGGCATATGATGTTTCCGCAGCAAGGCCCGAAGGATCCCTGACTCGATGGGCGTTGTCCACGATGATGGAGCATTCTGTGAAGCGCCATGCTGATCAAATCGTAGTTCCCGGTTTGGACGATTCTGCACTGGTCAGGATCGGGTTCGAGCACTATAGCGACATGTGCGTCTCCTGCCATGGCTCGCCGGCTGGCGGTCAAACAGAGGCAGGCCGGGGCCTCAATCCTCCCGCTCCTGATTTATCACAGTCGGCCAAAAGCTGGAGCCCAGCGGAGTTGTACTGGATAATTAGGAATGGCGTCAAGATGACGGGCATGCCTGCTTTCGGGCCAACACATGATGAGAATGAGATTTGGGGGATGGTGGCGTTTGTACGGAAACTTCCCGGCATGAGTGCTGAGCAGTACAAGGCATTTTCCTCTCAGTCTCTGGACCACGCTGGGATTACAGCGCAAGGTGTTGAAGAACCAGATCATCAGCACAGTGCCGAGCACGCACACCACTAAAGGATCGATGCCTGCGTCAGGGCTTTCCCGAACGTCCGTCGTCAGAAAGTCCTGGACACTTAAAGAGGGCGAAACCGTGCCCCTCTTTACACGCGCCTATTTCGACGCGTCCTACAGAATCACTGAAAGTGAGAAAAAGCTGACCAAGTAAACGGGAACCTTGTTTTTAGTCTCTCAACTTTCAGATCCTATTCGGCCTTGACCTTGGCAAGCAGTTGTTGGGCCTGTGAGGCAACGTAACTCCCTGTCCATGAAAACAGGCGAACGTCAATAGGATGCTTCGAAGTCGACACAGGGGTCAAGAATATAGGCCATTCCATTCGAAAATAGAGGGAGCGTCACAGAATATGAGCCTTCCGGGAAAGTCCTTCCAGGACTACTATCCTGACGATCTGAGCCACTGCTACGGCTGTGGCCGGCTGAACGAACACGGCCATCGAATAAAGAGCTACTGGGATGGGGACGAAACCGTCGCGGTTTTCGTACCGAAGCCCTACCACATGGCTATTCCCGGCTATGTGTACGGGGGTCTTATTGCATCGCTGCTCGACTGCCATGCAACGGGAACTGCTGCGGCCGCGATGTACCGGGCCGAAGGGCGGGAGATGGACACGGATCCTCCGTATCGTTTTGTGACCGCGTCCCTGAAGGTGGACTACCTGCGGCCGACTCCCCTTGGCGGACCGCTGGAGATACGGGGGAGAGTCAAAGAGATTTCAGGGAGGAAGGTGGTGGTGGCGGGAACGCTCTCAGCCCACGGGGTCATATGCGCAAGGGGGGAGATCGTGGTGGTGCAGATGCCGGAAGGAATGGTGCCGGGACGTTCGTAGCTCAGAAAACCGCTTTGGCTTCCGACTCTTGGATCTGATTGGCGGCCTCGAGCCGCCTCTGACGTTGAACCCTTTCTGGTTTTGCTGCATCTTACAGTGTGGATGATTGGTTTGACTACAAAGGGGAAACGAGGACAATGAACGAGCGCACATTTCATGCAAGCCAGGCCCACCGACTGGATGACCCCGAGCGTCTCCAATGGCTGCCGCCTGATGAGATCATCAGTCATCTCCAGATCAAGGTGGGGTCGACGATCGCTGACATAGGTGCTGGTACAGGATACTTCTCGCTTCCCTTTGCGAATGCGGTGGGCACTGCCGGAAAAGTCTTCGCGGTCGATTTGCAGAAGGAGATGCTGGCCATCATCCAGAAGAAACTCACGGGATCAGGCCACCCTTCGAATGTAATGCTTGTGCAGGGTGATGCCTCCCACACCGGGCTTGCAAAGAAGAGCTGTGATCTTGTGTTTATGGCAAACCTGTGGCACGAACTTGATGATCATCCGGAAGTCTTGAAGGAGTCTGCCCGCATTCTCCGCGCTGACGGGATCCTGGCGATCATCGACTGGAGATCTGACCTCTTGGCGCCACCAGGACCGCCCACAGAACACCGGATTTCCACACAGGAGGTGCAGAAAACGCTTCGCCACAATGATTGGTCCATCCTCAAGGCGATGACCGTCGGCAGGTACAGTCATATGATTCTTGCCACGATACGCTGATGTGCGGCGGGCGGATTTGATGAAAAAGCACCCGACCACGCGACCCTTTTAGCTGCTGGCTTCATCATACGTATAGGAACGCGGCGGACATTTGCTGTCCCTCATCCCAATTCTCACAACCGAGGAAGTTGCGAGGAGCAGCGGGAAGTCCGAACCGGAAATTGATCTTCTCATCGAAGAGCTGAAGACGCGTGTTCAGACTGAGGAAGGGAGATGAAACTGCCTGGCTGGAAACATCTCGCGTGGATTGCCGGGGGAGGAGTTGCCGGGTTTGCGTGGTACTATTTTGTCGGGTGCACCACGGGCTCCTGCCCGATCAGCTCCAATCCCTACATCAGCACGGGATATGGAGCATTGGTCGCCGCCCTTACCTCCGCAGGCCGTTTCAAGCCACGGTCGGACAAGGAAGGCTGACCGGTCATCCATGCAGGAAATCCCACTCTGCGATTTCACCTCGCAGGTTGGCAGTGTTGAAGCCGTTATTCTTCAACAGGCGTGCGGCACGTACGCTTCTGTTCCCTCTCTGGCAGTAACAGACTCGGGGACGAAGTCTCGGCCGGTGCTACCTTTCATGCTAAAGCTCGGAGCCGAAATCAGTCGGACGTGCGTCTTCGAGTTGCATTGAGGGCATACGATATCCTCTTCAACCTCGCGCACCTTGTGACATACTGCCCACAATTGTTACCGACTTCTGCACCCTTTCCTAGATTCAATGCATCTCATAGTTGACTTCGAAAGGGAATAGAGGAATGCCACAGGGTGAAATCGGGACTATTCTGGGCTGGATGTGGCGGGTCAGCCCCATCGTTCTGGGTGCCGCCGGCGGGTACCTCTTCTATCGTATCGTGGGATGCAAGTCCGGCGTCTGTCCGATTACGCGGAGTCCGTGGCTCAGCACGATCTACGGGGCTCTCATCGGGGCAATGATGATGTCGCGGTAGGTCTTTTCGTACACAACAATCACACAACAATCATAATGGGGATCGCATCATGCTGCAAACAGGCCTTACGCACATCCTATCGGAAAAAGACTTCCAGGAAACCTTAAAGAACAACGACAACGTCATGGTCTGCTGCGGCCGGATGGGACCGATGTGCATCCCCGTCTACGGCGTCATGGAGGAACTCGAAAGCGAATACACTCATGTCGCATTCCGTGATATGGAGTTCGACGGGCCCATTGGTCACCTCATCCGCAATCTGCCGGAATGCCGGAACTTCCGCGGCCTTCCCTTTACAGTCTACTTCAGAGACGGCAAGGTGGTGAGTGCGACAAGCAGCATACAGAACAGGGATCAGGTGACGCAGATCCTCGACGCCGAATTCGCAACGAAGGCAGTAACGAAATGAACTCCGATTCTTACGACGTAATCGTCGTGGGCGCAGGCCCTGCGGGCCTGACCGCCGGGATCTACCTGGCACGAGCAAAGATGCGGACACTCATTCTCAATGAAGGGACCGTCGGCGGCCAAACGGTGTTGACCCACGAGATCGCGAACTACCCCGGCATCGAGAGCATCAGCGGCTACCAGCTGGCGACCGTGATGAAGAACCAGGCGAAGAAGTTTGGCTGCACCATCCGGGCCAATATCAGCGTTACGAGACTTGATCTTGCCGGTGACATCAAGTCCGTCGAGGTGAACGGGAGAGAGCGATTCACCGCCCCCGCCGTGATTCTCGCAACTGGTGGTCGGTCGCGCACACTCGGGGTCCCCGGAGAAGAGAAGTTCAAGGGGAAGGGGATCTCCTACTGTGCCACATGCGACGGCGATTTCTTCCAGGACAAGGACATCATCGTGGTGGGAGGAGGGAATTCCGCACTCGAAGAGGCCGTCTCCCTTACGAAGTACGCCCGCAGCGTGACTGTCGTCCATCAGTTTGATCATTTCCAGGCATTCGCCCATGCAATTGAAGATGCGAAACGAAACCCGAAAATCAGCTTCGTCATGGAATCAACGATCGCAGAATTCAGCGGGACCGACGCCCTGGAGATGGTCAAGATCAAAAACCTGGTCACAGGCGAGACTACCGATAGGAAAATCGATGGAGTGTTCGTGTTCATCGGATACGTACCGAACACTGAGAAACTGGATGGTATCCTCGATCTGAACAAGGCGGGCGAAATCATGGTGAGCCCACTCCTGGATACGAGCTTGCCAGGAGTATATGCGGCCGGCGATTCAATCGCAAAGAGGTATCGTCAGATCACCACTGCGGTGGCTGACGGGACGGTTGCTGCGCTGAATGCAATGGAGTACCTCCGGAAGAATGCCGTCCCGCAACCAACAGAAGAGCTCGTCGAAACGGAGTCGTGATCTGGATGTCAGGGCGGTCGACCGCGAAAGCGTCGGCCGCCTGCATGTGCCTAAGGCGTGCGTGGGCTTTCCCCTGACCCGGGAGAAATTCAAGCCGGCGGGTCCGGGATCTTGAGTGTAAAGACAGTCCCCTTCCCGACAACACTTGACACGTCGATTGTTCCATCGTGTTGCCCGATAATCTGCTGGGTGATGGACAGGCCCAGGCCGGTGCCTTCGGCTTTCGTCGTGAAATAAAGATTGAAGATCTTGTCAAGCAATATTGGCGGAATGCCGTTCCCGGTGTCGGTGACAGTGAATTGCGTTCCTCCTGTGAAAGCGTTGCCTTTCAAAATAATCTGCCCCCCGCGAGGAGTCGCTTCAAGAGCGTTCTGAAGAACATTCAGCAATGCCTGCGTTATCTGTTCGGAGTCAAGGTGAGCAGTCCGACTGCCATCTGTCGAAGCGGTGAAGACGACCCCTTTGTCGGCCGCCTGAGCGGAGAAAAGGGAGCCCACGTGATCAACGAGTTCCCGGACGGAAACCGGTTGGCGCTGCAGCTTCTGTGGTCGCGCGAACGAGAGAAACTGTCTGATAATCCCGTTCACCCGCCGTGCCTCTTCCTGCATGACCCTTGCCAGCATCCGGTATTCAGTTGCCCCCCTCCGCGGAGTGAACTCCTTCCCAAACCGTTGTGCGATCATTGCAATCGCGTTGAGCGGGTTGCGGATTTCGTGGGCGACACCCGATGCCAGCTCCCCCATCGCAGTCAGTTTATCCCTCCGTTGTGCCTCCCGCTCCAGCCGACGGGCTTCCGTCAGGTCTCGCAGCACGGCAGTCCTGCTCTCAACCATTCCCTGGCCGTCCCGCGTGGTTGAAAGGGAGACGGCGGCGATCCTCCGCACACCATCCGGAAGGTCCATCTGCAATTCCGATGTGCCGTCCGGCTGTGCAAAGATCTGGTTCAGCCGCGCGGCGGTCCCCTCGTCGAGCCGCTGGAGCGATCGGCCCTCCACAGCCTTCGTGTCGGTCCCCAGCATCTCAGCGGCCGTGGCGTTGAAGATCGTTACCGTCCCTCCGGGATCCACTGTGACGATGCCATCACGCATCTGTGCGAGGATGTTTCCGGTAAACGTCTTGATGGCGGTATATTTCTTTTCGATTGCCCGGTAGTTTTGTTGTGCCATGAGGAAGATCACGGACAGTGCTCCGATGACGATCACCACCAGCGTCATGATGATCATGCGGCGGTTCATGCGCGCCTCGGCGTTCCGGACCTCGTCCATTGGCAAAGCAATCCGGAGGACTCCGACATGGTTGCCCTCCGGCGCGAATGGCCGAACCACCTCGAACACTTCGGAGCCTTTGAAATCCATAACCCGCGTGAGCGTTGTGTCTGCGCTGATCGAACACTGGACAGTGGAATCGTCGGCGATCGAGGAGAGCTCCTGGACCGAGCCACTGGCAGCGATAATACCCTCGTTATCCTGGAGAGCGACATAGAGAATGCCGCTGTTGTCTCCCAGATCCCGGATCAGCTTGCCGATCCCGACGGAGCGGCGGAAGGCGAGGAGTTCCGCCGCATCGATGTTCACCACAACAGCGCCGCCCGCCGGATTGGTGCGCCTCACCGCCACAGCAAACCGCTGGCCTTCTTCAATGCGTGCGTCCTTCACTCCAATGACCAGTCGATCGACAGACCCCGTCAAGATTGGCCTCAGGAAATCGGTCGGGGAGTGTTTTTCGAGGAGGTCTGCATGGTCCGGGGCCGTTGAATGGCTAGACATCACCTTGTTCCCGCGCCGGTCAAAGAGATTGACCCTGAAAAGGCTGTTCGCTTCTGCTATTGCCGCAAGATCACCCGCACGTAACAATCCAAGACTGTCAAGTCTGGCTATGTAATACGCGTTGTTCAGAAGGCGGTCGGCCAGCAGGTCCTCAATTCGTTCAGCGGAGAGGATCGCGTTGGCTCCGCCACGGTCGATTGTCTCGGCGAGGGAGAGTGCTTCCTCACGCATGAGGTGGTACATCTCTTCCCGGCTTTGCCGGAGTTCGATGAGTGCGGTACTGACCATGAGGACCGCGACGAGGACAGTCGCGGCCACAATGAAGCGGGGCTGAATATTCACGCGGAAGTTCATCCCCCCAATCTAACAAATTTCGTGCTCTGGTGGAAGCCGGGGGGATCGCACAAAATTCAGTGGGTGAACGACAGCTGGAGCGAGAGGGTAGTGTTGCGATAGTTGTAGAAAGCGTCGTTCGATCCATTGATGATGTGGTCGAACGCGAAGGAAGCCTGCAGGCCCACCGAAGGGAATGTCTTGTCGAGGGAGAGGGAGAGGGCCGATCGTGTGTCAACCCTCTGCGGGGCCACCTGCAGGCCCAGGAGGTCAAACGCCGGCCGGTTACTGTAGTGCCGTCTCTCGACCAGTCCGGATGCGCGGAGTCTGACACCGGCTGGGAGTATTTGCGTGAACATCAGACTGCCCAGAGGGCCTTCGTAACCGTAATGATCGTCAAAGAGCTCGTCGTCTGTCAGTATACCATCCTCGGATGTCAAATAGCGAGTCTCTTTCTGCAAGCTCACCTGATACTGCCCCGTCAGGCTGATTCCGGTCTTCTCGGTGATTCCCTGTCCGAAACGGAAAGTCCCGGTGAGCTGAGTGACCCCCGGTGTCGTCACGGCCGAGGACCGCCCGCTTCTTCCGAATTGTGGAGGAGTCGCATCGCTCTCGACGGCGTTGGGACTCGCGTATTTCTTAAGTCCGAGGTCGGTTTGGAGGATGAACGAAGTTTTGGTTGGCAGAGAAACCGCCGCCTGGGCGAAGAGGGAGTGCTCCAGATAGTTGAAGTCGTTCAACTCGGTAAATGCCACGGAGCGGAACTTGTATCCACCTTTCACGCGCACCAAATCTGACAGGTTCCCGCCGAGATTGCCGTAGAAGGACACTTGGGTGTGGTCGTAGATTCGAAACTCATCGTGATTGGCGCGAACCGTGAGTGTCCCGCCAGCGTTCAGTGTCGTTTCGTCGTCTTCGCCGAGGAGATGCGTGTACACCAGGCCGGCATCGTGTACCTGAAACGTCCTGGCAGGGAGCAGGGTGAAGTAGTTCAGCGATCCGGTGTAGAACAGCTGCGTGTTGCTCGTTTCAGTCTCCCAGTCATATGCCCCCTGGAGAGACATCTCCGTCAGCCTGTCTTGGATCTGGAGATAATTGTTGAACGCGTTGTCATCGATGAGAGTGCCGATTTGTATTCCTACGCTCAGCTGGGCGGAAGCGGCAACGGAACAGAGGAGCAACAGGTATGCAATAGGAAGGGTCTGCTTCACGGTCTTCCTCCCGGGCGCTTCCCTTTGCCATTGGAATTCTTGCCCATGTGCCCTTCGCCCTCCCCCGCACCGTGCCTGAAACCCAGGCCTCTTGTCCTGTCGTCGCAGATGCCGTCGCCGTCCCGGTCAACGAACCTGTCGTTTCCCCGTCGTAACCCTTTGCCCTTGCCTGCGACCCCATCGTCCATGCCGTCCCCATTTTCATCGACAACCTTCTGGCCTGTCCGCTCTTTCTGCGGCCTGGCTGAGGCCGATGTGTCCGACCTTGTTTGGGCCGGAACGGATAGGGGGTACAATGCGATCACCAGCAGTATGATGATAAGCTTCTTCATCGTCGTGTCCTGAAGAAAAGAGCCCGGGGCCCCTGTTTGCGAGCGCCCCGGGTTCAGTGAACGAGATTACTTGCCGCGTCCCTTTCCTTTCGGGCCGGACCCATCGCATACGCCTGTTCCGCTTCCCGCCCCGAAGGTCTTGCCGTATCCGGAACCGTCGCGCGGCCCGATTTCGTTGTTCCCTGCGCCTGTGCCAGGTCCATATCCACCTTTGCCGTTTGCGCCCTTGGACATCTGCATTTTCCCGAGTTTCCTGCCGGTCCCGTCCTGGGGACGAACGTAGTCAGGATCCTCGCAGTTGAGGATGCCGTCCCCGTCACTGTCGAAGGAACCCCACTTCTGTCCCGGCCCGGCCTTTCCCTGTGCTGTCTGAGCGGAGGCAGTGTCCGTGGCCAGGATGACGATGAATGCCGCCAGTGAGGCGACAAGTGCGAAGGAAAGTAACTGCTTCATGATGAACTCCCTTTGAATGAATTTGAGTGAGATTGTGTTCGGTTCGACTTCAGCTTCTGTGTGGATGAGTTGCAACTGCCGTGCCAATTGAGAATAGGTCTATGATCGGTCCGCACGAACTCAATTTCCACATTCGACCGATGCAGGATTGGGTTCCGGCGTGGTGGGCAGATTGATTCGACGTTTTCGTCGAGGTGGCTCGTCGAAATTGTCGGATGGCACTCACTGCAGATTGCTCACTGCCGTTTTCAGGCAGGTGGGACGGGAGGACCTTGGCACGTATCTTGAAACTCTTCACTGCAAGCGTTCAGGACCGGGCCAACGTGCCCCCGACTGGCGCAGGTTCGAAAGCAGCTTCACCTTTCAGACCGCATCAACCCATCGGGCGGCACGTTCGGGCCGCCCGATGCATGTATTCCAAGGAACACGTCGCCACGTTCTACCCTGGGGATTTCTTTGACACCTCGTTTGGAACTTACCTCGCTCCCCACTTCTTCAGCCGGTATCGCAGGTTTCGCTCTGAGATGCCAAGGTCGCGTGCGGCCTTTGATTGATTGCCGCCATGGATGCGGAGTGATTCAAAAATGAGGTCTTTCTCCAATTTCTCGATCTCGCCCGGGAGATCTCTAGGCATATCGGGTGTCGGAAGCGCCTCTTCGGCCTTCAGACCTTTCACCACCTGTGGGAGCTCGGCGAGTGTGATCGTGTCGCCTCTGGCGAGAATCACAGCGCGCTGGACGATGTTCTCCAGCTCACGGACGTTCCCCGGGTAGTCGTACCGGAGAAGTGCGTTCCACGCATCTTTTGTGAAGGAGACCTTTTTTTTCCGTTGTTCCTTCGCATACAGTGCAGCGAAATGCTCAAGTGATGGCGCAATGTCATCCCGTCTGACTCGAAGAGGGGGTATCTCAAGAGACACGACATTCAGACGGTAGAAGAGATCCTCCCGGAATATTCCCTGTTTGATCAGGTCCTCCAGATTGCGGTTTGTGGCCGCGATGAGCCGGACATCCACTCGTATGATGTCTGATCCTCCGACCCGCTCAAAAGCCTCCTCCTGCAGGACGCGCAACAGCTTCACTTGAGTTGCCGCAGGGAGATCGCCTATTTCGTCGAGGAACAACGTCCCAGTGTCTGCAAGCTCGAATCTCCCTTTCCGCTGTCTCTCCGCCCCCGTAAAAGCTCCTCGTTCATGTCCAAAGAGCTCACTTTCGAGAAGGTTTTCGTTGAGAGCGGCGCAGTTCACGGCAATGAAGGGTCTGTCTTTGCGTGGGCTGCTGAAGTGGATCGCACGAGCGAGCAGTTCCTTTCCGGTTCCGCTTTCGCCCCTGATGAGGATGGACGCCTTGCTCTGCGCAACACGTCCGGCAATGTTCAAGACCTCTTCCATCGCACCCGACTCGGACACGATGCCATGAAACGAGAATTTCTCCGCAAGCTGTTCCTTGAGAGCCCGGTTCTCGGAAATCAGCCGGCGCCGTTCCGCAATCCTTCCGATCAGGAGGTCAAGCTCTTCGAGGTCTATGGGCTTGGTGAGATAGTCGTACGCTCCCGCTCGCATTGCGTCCACTGCCCCCTCGATGGTCCCGAAGGCCGTCATCAGGACGACGGCAATCTCGGGGGAAAGGGACCGAATTTTGACCAGAAGTTGGTGCCCGGACTCCCCGGGCATTTTCAGGTCAGTGAAGACGATGTCGATGTCGTCAGTGTGGAGATGGGAGAGTGCCTCGGGGGCGGACCCGGCTTCAAACACGGTGTGTTGTTGCTTCTTCAGGTAGCCGGCCAGCACCTTTCGCTGTGGAGCGTCGTCGTCGACGATGAGGATTCGGGAGGTTTCCATGGCTGATCAGATACTTTCACTTTTTTCGATGAGATGCAAGCAATGGATCTGGGGAAGCGAACGGGAGACGAATATCACGGCACCCCGTCGCCAGGTGGCTGTGCCCGGAACAGGAAATGTCGGTTCTGCGAAGTCAATCGAAGATGCGGACACTTCCTAGTGGACCGTCAAGGAGATGCCCTTTGACTACCAGAGACCCCCAGGCATTCCTGGATTCTAGTTGTCGGACATCATGTTCCTTTGCCGAAGAGTGATGGCGCCGGCGGGTCAGGGATGTCCGTGGTGCTGATGGATGCGACGTGGATCGTGATCGAGCGCATCAGAGCTGATCGCGCTGATGACTTCCTCTATAGTGTTGAGGCTTGTAAGCACCGGCCTCATGTTGGCGCGCTGGAGGTGTTCCACTGCCCCCTGACCCATCCCGCGGACAATGACGGCGCGACAATCCATAATCGGCGAAACCATGGTGTGGTGCCGGTGTTCATGTGATGCACCGTGATGTTCTCCTTCCTGGGACGCAAAGGTACGGTGACTGGCCTTTTCCCGCCGTTCGCGTTTGACGACCTTTCCCTCAGAGAAATTAATCACCTCATAGAACAGCGCGCGACCAAAGTGCGAGCTGACTGTTGTGCCGTCGTCGGTGGCGACTGCAATTGCGGCATTCTTGAAGTCCATGCTGTTTCTCCTTGTGATTGCTTACGGACGATGCAATGGTTCTTGTTGTGCTTCCTCGTTGTTCAAAAGCGGCTGGCAGCAGCGCCTGCATTCCACATGTTCTCGTTCCTGGTGGTCTCTCGCCTGCCGGTGGCTGCAGCGCGGACACTGCAGATGTCTCCCCCGACCAAACATGAATGCCCCGCCAGATATTTCCAACCGACAGCCGTGGACAAGAGCCCGGGCGACTTTCGATCTTCCGCATTCGATGATCCTCCCGAAGGTCGGGCGGGAAACGCCCATTTTGCGGGCAGCCTGTTCCTGCGACAAACACTCAAGATCGGCCAGTCTCAAGGCTTCAAACTCATCTAAGGTCAAAACCACAACACCCGTAGGGGCGGATTTGTTTTCATCACCCGAAGGCAGGAAGCAATGTGCCGGGGGTGCGTGGGTAAGTCGACGAAGTCGTTTGGGGCGGGCCAAGAGAATTCCTTGCTTTCAGGGAGAATCTATTATGAGCCTATGCTCATAATGAATGTAGGAGAACTGTTCGAGAAAGTCAACCGCGGTGTGATCTTTCCGGGCGAAACAGCAATCAAGACCCCCCCGGCTCCGTGTGATCTCTTATGCACCGGTGTTCGCGCGCCAGCGCCGGTCGTTCTCTGCGGATCTGCCGGAGTGGAGTGAATTCTTTGCCTTTGCCCCCTCGCTGGGTTGTAGGCATGCCTCTATCCGGACGAAAAGATGACCCGAACACGACGTTGCTTCATCACATGGAAAGAATGGAAGGGTAATATTTGACTGGATCACCCCATGACAGACCCCCGTGTCCTTGAAAGCTCGGAAAAGCAGACCCAAGTGGTCCTGAGATATTGCGCTGAATCAGAGAGACTGCTGAACGAAGAAGCCGATTATGCTACGGCTCTCCCAATGAAAGACGCTCTCCGCGAGCAGTTCCATAAGGAATGGTGCCGGGACGTTCGTAGCTTTTTGGGGGATCCCCGATGTCAGATGATCGGCACGATAGAATGAGGGCCGTCAATTCAAATGACGAATCGATACGCAACCTTGGCCAGGATCGTTGTTCTCGCGGTTTTCACCCTCGCGCTGGTATCAAAGAGATGGTTGTAGACGAAGTAGACATCGCTCCCAATCTCCGGTATCCAGTGCACCCGAAAGTTGAAATTCATTTCCCGGTCCTCATTATTCCACTGACCGAAAAGCGATGCGTCCAGCAGGGTTGAAAAGGCGTATCCGATCCTCCCGCCGGATTCAAGTGTCACGAACGATCCGTCGGCAAGCCGGATGTCATTGCGGGTGAAATCGCCGGAAAGTGAAAAGTGCGGTCCGATTTTCAATACCATTTCCAAAGACCAGACTTCTTTCGTCCCCGTGTAGAAATCCCCCCAGTTGTAGTATGCCTGACCGGACAACATTCGGCTTGCACTTGTAGCCGCCTGGAGCTCGTAGTGCGTAAAGTAATACTTCCCCTGCGGTATCGTGATCCCCTCATAGATATCGAAATCTTCGCTCAGTCTGTCGAAGTTCCTCTGAATGTTGAATTCAAAGTCCTCGCCGCTTTC
>Ga0315275_10003027_pt1 | contig 15378 bp, 15 predicted proteins | sample YL17G03_0_MG_FD_205557 | JGI IMG/M metagenome (GOLD analysis project Ga0315275, IMG submission 205557) | Sediment microbial communities from Yellowstone Lake, YNP, Wyoming, USA - YL17G03_0 | ecosystem: Environmental > Aquatic > Freshwater > Lake > Sediment | place: USA: Wyoming | collected... | reverse complement strand
TCCGACTGATTCATGGAGCAGGCTGGACTGGGAACTTTTCGGCCACAAGCCTGGCTTTGAGGTAAGGGGGATGCCTGGGTGCAAGGATCCTTCAATGTGCACCCTATCTGAAACTCTCACTGGCAGGTTCATGCTTAGCAAAGAGGCGCTTGAATATTTCGGTATTCTGGAGCTCGGTTGCAATTATCCGGGCATAGCGGGGTGCAAACGATGAAACATACCCTCCGTGGCCAGATCTCGCTTGAGCTTCTCATCACCCTTGGGATCATAATTGCCTTCACTGTTCCAATAGTATTTCTCCTGCTTTCAGTCACATCGGTTGGCTATGAGAAAGCTGCAAGGGACCAGGCTGATGCATCTGCGCGATCCTTGTCTGACACAATAAACATTGTTTATGCCCAGGGAAACGGGGCAAAGCGTATCATCCTGCTGAACCTGCCGAGCAGCACTGACCAGCTCAAGGTAAGTGAAAGCGAAGTTTCTGTAATCATAAAGACATCATCCGGCACGTACGAAGGCGTTTCTCCGGTTTTTGGAAATGTGGAAACATTTGACCTATCCGGTGCGAATAAGAAAACGGGTTTGTTTGCAGTTTCAGTGAAAAACGATAATGGAAAGGTGAGATTGAGTGAATCAAAGTAAAGGCCAAGTAGCCAAACACTTGCGTGGCCAAGTGGCAATTCCGCTGCTCCCTACAGCAGCGTCTCGCAACCTGCGCGGGCAGGTCGCGACCGAATTCCTGATGTATACGACAGTATTCATGTTCGTGGCAGTTGCAGCCTTTATTGTGATAAACCAGGTAATGAGCGCCGAGATCCCTAGCAGGGAGAACACAGTGGCAAAGGACACAGGCGACATTTTCTTGACCTCCATTTCGCTTGCAGTCAGGAGCGGAGACGGTTTCACCTATAAGTACACATTCCCAAGAACGATTCTTGGAAATCCATACACCCTTTCCTTCAAGCCAGATACAAAAGATGTTATTCTTGACTGGGAAGGAAGGTACGGCAAGTACAGCACCATCTACAAGATTCCTCCCTATAATTACAGCTTTGTAACGGGGAACTGCCTGGAAGGCAAGAGTACTGATGATGGTACTCCTTATTACTTGTTCAACAGCTCGAAATGCTCCAATGTGCTTACGCTTGGCAACAGCGGTGGCACGCTCACGGTGATTCACGATGCTTAACATGGGATCCAGAAAAGGCCAGTACTTCAGTTTCGATGCAATAGTGGCATCAGTCATTTTTGTGCTTACACTTATCATGCTCCTCTCCTACTGGCAGAGCGTACGGACATATCTCGATTATCAGTCCAATGACCTGAACAAGGAGGCTGTGAGGATTTCATACATGCTCTTTTCACAGCCTGACACCAGGGATTGCAGCCAGCTCAAGCAGTTCGGCCTTGCGCTCAGCCTCACGGACAAGAGAATGGATGAAAAGATGCTCATTGACTGCCAGCAGGTAGATTTGAAAAAGACGCTAAGTTCCGCCTTTAATGTTTCCATTGGCGTTACTGACGTTTACGGTGATGCGACCAAATACAAATACGTCTTCGGAGTTTCCCCTGAAAACCTTCCCCCGAACCTGAAAGAAGTGTCCAGGCTTAGGAGGGTAGGGACAATCGCAACCCAGTCAGGAATCGACCACGTGGCGTATGTGGATATCTACGTTTACAGGTAAAATTAGATCAGTATTCCAAACAGCGAACCGTGATCCGTATCCTTTATCTTTACCTTTACCAGATCGCCAAGCTCCCCCTCGAAATCTTTAACAACCACCTGTTTGTAGCTCATCGTCCGGCCGGTGAAACCGCGCTTTTTCTCGCTGATCAGGACATCAAATTCCTTACCAATAAGCTCTCTGTTGTTTTCCGAGCAAATTCTCTTCACAAAGCCGTTCGCTTCTGAACTTCTTCTTTTAACTTCCTTGCTGTCCAGCTGTTTCAGTTCTTTTGCTTTTGTTCCGAACCTTGGGCTGAATTTGGAGAGATTTACGACATTTGGCCTTACCCTTCCCAACAAATCGAGCGTTTGCAAAAAATCATCTTCGGATTCTGTTGGATATCCAACAATCACGTCCGTGGCAATTGTTATTTCCGGAATCGCGGCCCTGAACTCGCTCACAATTTTCTCGAACTCTGCCACAGTGTGCTTTCTTCCCATATCCATGCAGATACGCTCGCTTCCACTCTGCACAGGTATATGTAAGAACCCGTAGAACTTCGGGCCTTTCAGCGCTGCCTTTAGTCCGTCTTTCATCCTTAGCACATGGTCCGGATTTATCATGCCGAGCCTCACGCGAAAATCGCCTTCGATATCATTTATGCAGGAAAGCAGCGATGTAAGGTCAGTGCCAATATCCAGGCCATAAGCTCCTGTGTCCATGGCTGTGAGCTGAATCTCCCGTGCACCCTGCTTCAGCGCCTCAGAAATCCTATTCAGCACTGTCTGGGGCTTCATGCTCCTTAAGCCCGGCCTTGCCAGCTTGGTCTGGCAGAAAGTGCAATGGCCAGTGCACCCCTCAGCTATTGGAATTCTTATAATTGGCCTGGTATATACTGTTGGCAGGGAATCCTTTGCCTTTGATTCTTTGTATTCTGTCACCTGGCAACTACGCGCATCCTCTATTGCATCCCCAATCCTGTCAATTGCCCCTGGCCAGATAATCGGTGCATCGGTTAACGATCGGATCTTAACTGAATTGGACGCCATGCAGCCAGCCAGGACGAGTTTTGTGTTCCGGGTCCCGAGTCTCGCATCATTCTCCAGTTTCCGGATTCTTTCCAGTATCTTATTCTCAGTAGGGCCCTTGACAGTGCACGTATTCAGTATTATTACATCCGCTTCGTCAAATGTGGTCACGCTGTATCCCAGGTTGACAAGGATCGCCTTGATCATATCTGAATCTGCCTGGTTTAAGGTGCAACCGTACGTCTCGACATAAACCGCTGCTTTTTTCATTGGTTTTATTAAGCCGACAGAGTAATAAAAATCTTTATGAAGACCAAGACAGAATACATAACTCTGGAAACAAAGAACCGGATCGAATTCGTTGCCATAACTGACAAAGTTGAGGGGGCGGTCCGTGCATCTGGAGTGAAAGAAGGGCTTGTTCTCATCAATCCAATGCACATAACTGCTGCAGTTATTGTGAACGACAACGAGGAGGGGCTGAAGCAGGATTATCTGGCTGTTTTAGAGCGCCTCGTGCCATATCGGGCCGATTACCGTCATAACGATACAGGAGAAGACAATGCAGCCTCACACATCTGGCGCCAGCTCATGGGCCACCAGGTTGTGATGCCGATAACAAATGGAAAGCTCGACCTTGGTCCTTGGGAGCAGATATTCTACTGCGAATTCGACGGCCAGAGGAAGAAGAGAGTGCTGGTCAAGGTAATCGGAGAATGAACAATCTCAAGAAAAAAAAAGTAAATAAGAAATAAAAAAAGAAAATTCAGGCCGCGCTCTTGGTAACTATCTCAATCCCCTGCGGCCTCTTGTTCACATTGCCTATCTTCACACCTGCAAGGACCTTCACGCCCTTGTTAGCCGCCAAGTCAACGAGCCTCTGGGTGATTATGCCGTCGAATACTATGGCAAAGACACCTTTGCTTTCTTCGAGCGATTTAATCACATCCCTTACCTTCATCTCATTGATCTTCTCATTGCCGGTGTTAAAGAACCTGGCACTTAGGGTATTGTTCAGTTCATTGAGCTCCTTCATGAGCATAGGCATGTTGACCTCTCCACCTACTAAAGGTTCAGGAACAGGCCTTATCGGCTGCCTTATTGGGGGAGGAGCTGATGGCGTTTCAACGAAAACAATGTCCTGCGCTGGCATTGGTGGTAGCTCCACTGGCTTTGGCCTTTCGATTTCAATTGGCCTTTCCTGTACTGTCTGGACAGGTGCCGGCGCATCCTTTTCGTCATCGCGGTCAAACCTCCTTGGCTGCTGGAACCTCTTCCTGAAGTCAGGCCTTTCTTCGAACCGCTTATTCTGTTTCAAGGAGCCTTCTTCAAAAGGAACCTTTGACCGGATGCACTTTATGAGCTCCTTTCTGGAAAGCTCTTCCACTTCCTTTCCAGGGGGTGCGCGGGCAACGAATTCAATTTCAACCCCACCCTGGACAAGCTCGTTCAGGATGATGTCTCCTCCGCGGTCCCCATCCAGGAAAGCAGTGACCTCTTTTTTCTTGGACAGTTCTATCATGCTTTTCGGAACCTTGGCACCACCGATCGCGATGACGTTGGTGATATCGTTCTTAAGCATGTTAATCACGTCTGCGCGGCCCTCAACCAGAACAACCTCGTCGCTCCTGGAAACTCCAGGCCCTGCAGAAAGACGATCTGGCCCAAACTCAGTTATTTCCGCGGTCTTCACTTCATCCCTGACCATGTCGGAAATTTCCTTGCTTTCCGGTATCTCATCAATAAGAAGGTTCTTCAAAAGTCCCTTTGCACGATCAATTAGCGCTTTCCTTTTCACGTTTCGGGTATCTTCGACCTTTACAACCTTAAGCTTCGCCTCGCACGGACCAATCCTGTCAACAGTCTCAAGTGCAGCTGCAATTATGCAGGTTTCCACCATGTCAAGGCTGCTTGGGATCTTAATTGTTCCAACTGTTCTCCCATCCCTGTCGTTCAAGTCAACCTCGATTCGACCTATCCTTCCGTTTTTCTGCAAATCACGAAGATCGAGTTCGTCTCCAAGAAGGCCTTCTGTCTGGCCGAAAATGGCTCCAACAACGTCAGGTTTCTCAACCAGACCTCCTATATCAACATTCGTGTAAACCAGGTATTTTACTGTATCTATATACGTCTTTCCCATTGTCAATCACCTTTTGTTTTTTCTTTTTCAATTAACTCCTTATATTTTCTTTCAGCATCCTCGAAATTCCTCAAGCCCAAGATGCCTGCCAGTTTCCTGCGCGTTTCAATATCCGCAGTCCTGGACATTCCTTCAAGCTCCCCCTTTGCTGCAAGGGCAAGCTGATTGCCCCTTCGGTCGATGTCTGTGAGAACTATGACTGAATTCACCCCTTCGTCAAGCGCTTCACAGCTTTTCCGCAGGTTTCCGGATATTGTCTTAATATTCCTGCAGCCAAGCTTCTCCAGCGCAGCCTTATCCCTAAGGCCTTCAACGAAGAGCCAGTTCACTCTTAATACAGACAGGATCCGCTCAAGGACCTTGAGCCTTAGCCTGAGTTTTTCCTTTTCCATGCCCATACCTAGACAGGCCCAGAATTAGCGGGAGACGAGCGTGTCATCGCACTGTGCACTGTTGACCATCCAGGTGCGTTTGGCGCCCCTGTACCACCATCCCTCGCGGGATGAACGGACCATCAAAGCTTATAGCTCCAGCGGCCATCCATGCACAGCACATGAATATGAAATCTATCCTAGAGTTGCCCTTTCCTCAATGAGGTCTATGACAACCGGGAATATCTTCATGATATCCCCTTCACTTATGACACCTATGAGCTCATTATTATCATTAACAACAGGAAGTCTTTTTATCCTGTTTTCCTTCATCGCCATTGCGGCGTCTTCGAGTGTCGTATCAGGCTTAACAACCCTGAGCGGTTTTGACATCACATCATCGACCTTGGTTTTGTAAGGGTCGACTCGTTTTACTATGATCTTGTAAACAATGTCTCTTTCGGTTATTATCCCCTTTGCCCGCTTCTTCTCAAGGCTGTCAACAACTATTACTGAGCCGACCTCATGCTTTTTCATGAGCTTGGCTGCCTCGAAAAGATCGTCACCGAGCGGAACGACTACGACAGTCTTCGTCATTATGTCTCCAACTTTTAACTCCGAACCCATGATTTGGTATTGGAGCGGAAATCTTTATAAACTACGCTTTCCGAGTCCGGAAAGCCCGTATATATATCCTCATTTCCACTTTATAAATGTGCGCTTTTTTACTTCTTTTGACACATAAATAAGCTAGGAAACCTTATAAAAACTCTTCCCGGTTTATACCGTTCCTATGGATGCAACTTCTATAGAAGACAAATGGCGAGAAAGATGGGCAAAGGAAAGCTCGTATGAGCCCGACCCTTCAAAAAAGGAAAAGCGCTTCGTCACTGCCGCATTCCCTTATCCCAACTCTCCACAGCATATTGGCCACGGCAGGACATACACCACTGCGGATGTTTATGCCCGTTATCTTAGGCTAAAGGGCTACAACGTCTTGTTCCCGATGGCCTTTCACGTTACAGGAACGCCAATTCTCGCAATGGCAAAGCGGGTAGCTGCAAAAGACCAGGACGTACTCAAGGTTTTCCGTGAGATTTATGGCATTCCGGAAGGAACCATAGCAAGCCTGACTGACCCGACTGCCCTGGTGACTTATTTCTCTAAAGAGATTGAGGAAGGCATGAAAGAGATAGGGTATTCCATTGACTGGAGAAGGAAGTTCTATTCTTTTGACCCGAAGTTCAACCGGTTCATCCAGTGGCAGTTCAGGAAGCTGAAAGCGCTCGGCTACCTGATAAAAGGCGAATATCCTATTGCCTGGTGCCCGCTTGACAAGAATGCAGTTAGCGCTCACGATACAAAAGGGGATGTGGACCCGGATCTGGAAGATGTTACTGTGATCAGATTCCCTGTGGAATCTTCCCTTTCGCTCGTTGTCACTACTTATCGCCCTGAAACGCTCTATGGAGTGACAAATATCTGGGTGAATCCAAAAGGGGAATACGTTAAGGCGGATTACAAAGGCCAAACGATCATTATAGCGAAAAAAGCAGCTGAGATATTGGACCTGCAAATGGGCCTCAAGATTACAGGCAAAATCAGCGCTCAGGAAATCCTTAAAATGAAAGCAAAGAATCCGCTTACTGGGGAGGAAGTCCCGGTCTTCCCTGCTTCGTTTGTTTCTGAAGAAGTCGGAACCGGGATAGTGATGGCCGTTCCTGCGCACGCGCCATTTGATTATCTCGCTCTACGCGATCTTGGCAAGGCTGACGTGAAAATTCCGCAGGTCATTAGCCTGAAAGGATATGGCCCGAATCCTGCAAAAGAAGAGGTGGAGAAGCTCGGTGTAAAGAACCAGGACGATCCAAAGGCTGAGGAAGCAACCAAGAATATCTACACAAAAGAAGCGCATGAAGGCGTAATGGTTGTTGGGAAGTACAAGGGCGAGAAGTGCATTGCAGCTAAGGAGAAAATCTCTGCTGACCTTGCAAAAGAGGGAAGCGCATTCACCATTGTAACCCTGGCAAACGGACCTGTCTTTTGCAGGTGCGGTGGACACGTCGTTGTAAACATCCTCAAAGACCAGTGGTTTATTGATTATGGAATTCTTGAATGGAAGGCAAAGGCAAAAGAGTGCCTTGATTCGATGCGCACGATTCCTGAAAAAACAAGGGACGAGTATCTCTACACCCTGGATTGGCTAAAGACAAGGCCGTGTACGCGTGCTGCAGGGCTTGGCACCAAATTCCCATTCGATGAAAACAAGATGATCGAAGCGCTTTCAGACTCCACCCTCTACATGGCATACTACACAATCGCTCATCTGCTCGAAAAGTTCGATGAAAAAGACATGGATGAGGCATTTTTCGATGCAGTAATCCTCGGTTCGGGACCCAAGACTCGCGACTCGAAACTCAAGACTCTCCGTGACAGCTTCCTGTACTGGTATCCTTGCGATTCCAGGCACAGTGCCGGCGATTTGATCCGTAATCACCTCACACTCTATATTTTCAATCACGTTGCCATTCTTGACAAAAAGCTTTGGCCGAAGCAGATAGTCACAAATGGTTTCGTTACCATGGACGGTACAAAGATGAGCAAGTCCATGGGAAACATCCTTCCGTTACGCAAGGCGATCAAGGAGTATGGAGCGGATGTCATTCGTTTTTCTGTTGTAAGCGGCGCCGATCTTTCAAGCGATACTGATTTCAGCAAAACAGTTGCAGAAGGAACCAGGAGCAGGCTCGCTTTCATTAACATGCTGGTAGAAGAAACCGCAAAACAAAAGACTGCGAAACCGCACGGAAGGGCTGACAAATGGCTTCTCTCAAGGCTTAATCGGAAAATAAAATCCGCAGAATCGTTATACGAAAACTGCAACTTGCGCCATCTTGGCCTTGAAATATTCTACGATGTCGTTTCAGACCTGAAATGGTACGAGAAGCGTTCGGAAAATCCGAATCTTCATGCATTTTTCAAGAAATGGGTTTTGCTCATAAGCCCGTTTATGCCCTATCACGCTGCTGAATTCTGGGAAATGCTCGGGAATAAAAATGCAGTTTCCGGTTTCCAGTTCCCTGTTTCGGACGTAAAGGAAATCGACGATGCGGTCGAGCGCGGAGAGGAGCTCGTGCGTACAGTGCATGGCGATGTTGAGAAAATCAGCGAACTGCTGGGCAAGAAACCCCAGAAGGTCAGCGTATTTGTCGCAAGTGGATGGAAGCAAAAACTTCACTCGCTCGTGCGCGAGCACAAACAACTCCCGAAAGTTATGCAGGATGCTGCAAAGGACCCCGAACTAAAGCCGCACATGAAAGACGTCCCAAAGGTAGTGAACCAGCTTGTCAAGAACGCCTATTCGCTTCCTGAAGTTCTGTCCGACAAAGAGGAGATGGCTGCGCTAAAAGATGCGCTCGAGTTCTATAAAAAGGAATTCGGATGCGATGTCATGGTGGAACCCGAGGACAAGGGAACTCATCCAAGGGCAAAGAATGCGATGCCTGGGAAACCGGCGATTGTGCTGGAATGAGATTCAATCCTTAAATCTCCACGCCCAGTAGACCCACCAACAGCATGATAAGGCTCATAAAAATCAGGGCAAAGTAGTAAAGCCAAGGCTGCTTTGTGCGGTAAAAATAGTACAAAACGCCAATACCGAATAAACCGCCAAGCGAATAAGCTGCTATGGGCCATGGGTAAGTGAATATCCCTATAGTCATGAAAACAACAGCCAATGGCACGGTCATATAGATTGCCTTGTAGAGCACACCGAGTTTTGACCTGAAGACGTACCAGGAGATCAGGCTGATAAGAACAACAAACATGGCATGCTTTAGCGGGGGAAACCAGGACCATTCCATATTTACATCAGCTGTTGTGAAAAATCTGACGATCGTATCAATCAGGTCCTGGAAGAGAAAATCGAAGATGAATGCAACGTTCAACAGGAAGAAACCGAATACTACGACAGCAAGGGCAGATAAGATGTTTTTTAAAATTTGGTTCATTAGCAAAACCCCCAAACTGGTATTTACTCCATGAATAATCTCTTAAGCTTACGCCTCATTTAATTCAAATTATGCTTTTCGCCAAGGTCAGGAAAAAAGACGGACAGAAAGTCCACCAGTTACTTATGGAAAGCAATGCATTTGCCAAAGGCTATGCTACATTTGGGGAAGGCGATTATGTTTTTTTTCCAATCACTAAAAAACTAAAAGGCGATTTCGAAATAGTTGAAATTGAAGCCGAACCGCTTCCCTCCAAATTCACAAAAATGGAAGACGCGCTTTCAGGCATACTGAACGAAGGGGAGCGTGAGCAGCTTATCACTTCATTCGACATCATCGGCGATATTGTAATAGTGGACATTCCCGAATCGCTTGAAAAAAAAGAAAAGGAAATCGCGAACGCGGTTCTCTCAGTTCACAAGAACGTAAAAGTCGTGGCGAAAAAACTTGGGCCCATGGAAGGTGAGTTCAGGGTCAGGAAGCTGAAGGTTATTGCAGGTGAGGACCGGACTGAAACAATCTACCGGGAGCATGGGGTTCGAATAAAGCTGGATGTCGGTAAAGTATATTTCTCAGTAAGGCTCAGTGCGGAAAGAAAAAGGATAGCCCAACTCGTTAGACCGAACGAAACCATCCTGGCATTATTTGCTGGAGTTGGTCCGTTTCCCCTGGTGATAGCGAAATCGCATCCGGATTCAGAGATTGTTGCGATCGAACTCAATCCTGATGCTGTCCGCTACATGGTCGAGAACGTCAAACTGAACAAATTCAAAAATATCGAGGCGATCGAAGGAGATGCACGGGCAGTCGTCATGTCAGGCTATCAGAGCTTTGCTGATCGTGTTCTCATGCCGCTCCCCAAAAGCGCGGATGCGTTTCTGGATGTAGCGATTGCAGGTGCGAAGAACGGAGGAGTAGTCCATTTCTATGCCTTTTCACCTGAATCAGATCCATATTCAGCAGCTAGAAAAACAATTGAAGAAGAGGCAAAGAAAGCGAACGCCTCAGTGACGTTCCTCAACGAGCGCATCGTACGGCCATATGCGCCAAGAGTGGTTCAGGTTGCGATTGATTTCAAGGTCATCAAAAAATGAGCTAATCAGTTGAAGCCCGTCATCACGCCCACGAGAAGCCCGAGTATGGTCCCAAGGACAATGGGCGGAAGAGCTGGCAGACAGATCTTATTCTTATGTATAAGGATCAGGAAAATGCCCAGGGAAATAACCGAACCGATCATCACGAACATGGCGGTGATTGGCGCGTAGGAAAGAAGAGAAACTTCCATCATAATGGGGGCAATAATGTCTCCGGTACCGAGGTCGATCCTTCGGACCTCCTTTGTAGGAAGCACCCGCTGCGCTGTTATGGTGAAGGCAAGGTCCTTGGAAATAATGAAATCAGCAAGCTCCACCATGTGCTTGGTGATGAAGACAGAAACGAAATCGTAGATAGAGAGAAGTATTAGGAAGAATACTATGGGGACAATGCCCATGGAAATGCCGAAAACCACTCCCACTCCGGCAGTGGCGAAGATTGCGGCCATATTCTTCAGCTGGTGAACGAATATTTTCGCGCTCGCAAACGCCAGGCCGATGAGCACGCCTCCGAGTGTGCTAATATCATATCCGAATGCAAGCCTTAGGAATGCGTAAAAGACAAGGGAAGAGGTCATTGCAATCAGAATGAACTCAATAATCCTGAATAGGAAAAAATGAAGCTCGAGCTTCCTTATTATCAGGATGCTGATAACCGCTCCAAGGAGAACATATGCTGTAAACAATAGTGCGTTTCCAGGGTCTTGAGTGTCGCTAGTTACCAAAAGCCCGCTAACATATGGGTTTCTTTCAATATCGCCAAGTATGATCTTGCCAGTGAAAATTCCCAGGAACTGTGCTAGCGCAAAAAAAAGCAGAAGGGTGTACACGAGTCGCATGTTATCTTTCCCCTACAATCCTCAAATGGCCATGTTCCTTTTCGTATACGTCCCCTTTTCTGAGGAGCTCGGCTATGAGCTTTCTCGCCGTATGCTCATCAATGTCATAGGATGCTGCATCTGAAACAATTTCCTCAATGTCCGCGCTGTCTTTAGACTTGAGGTGTTCTCGGATTATCTCCATAATGGTATCGACCTTTTGCAGTTTTTCCCTTTCGGATTTGGGCTTTCCGGTTGCGATGGTGTCCACATCAAGGCTTCCGGTCGCCCTGTCTGTCATCACTTGTCTCATCACGTAACTCAGCAGCTTTATGGCGGTTTCAGCATCCTTTTCCTCTACCGCTCCGCTCAACCTTATCTTGGCGTTCGCTTCTGCCAGCCTCACGAGGCCTTCGAGGTATCTGGGAGTAATGGCAACGCTGCCCGAATCCTTCCCTTTCCTCCTAAGGTCAACGTAAAACTCTTTAATCTTTTCTGAAGCCTCCTGGCCAAGCTTAGGCCGGATGTTCCGTCGCGAGTATGCTATATACTTCCTGAGAATATCGCGATCCACGACCCGGTCTGTTTTGTCGCTTTCCGTAGCCCTGCCCATATGCGTGCTGAGTATATGCTGTGCAAGCTTGGTGTCTTTCTCCTCATCAAGCACATCAACAATTGGGAATATCAGATCAAAACGGGATAACAACGATGGGGATATCTTGAACTGGTCAGCTAGGTTCTTGTTCTGGTCAAAGCGGCCCCACTTAGGGTTTGCTGCTGCCAGGATCGAAGTTTTTGTCCTGAACCTTGCGACAATTCCTGCCTTGGCAATGGATATCTGGCTGCTTTCCATAGCTTCGTGCAATGCAGCCCTGTCCTCGTCGTCTATCTTGTCGAACTCGTCGATCATTGCCATTCCGCCTGAGGCAAGGACAAGAGCACCTGCCTTAAGCGTCCATCCTCCATCGCCAAGCTCGTCCTTTTCAGCGGATACGGTAAGTCCGACACCGCTGACGGTTTTTCCGCTAACGTATATGCTTTTCGGCGCGATGTCTGCTGAGTTCTGGAGGAATCTCGACTTAGCAAGTCCGGGGTCTCCAATGAGAAGTACGTGGATGTCGTCCCTTATGGGCGCTCCGCCCTTCATTGTCTTTCCCATTGTCCCTCCGAACAGCTGGAGCACTATTGCCCATTTCACCTCGTCATGCCCGTATATGCCCGGCGCGACTGAGTCAACAACAATCTTCTCGATATTCGGATTCGTAGATAGTTCCTTTATCCTTCGCTCGTCTTCTTTCGATATGTCGATCTCTTCAAAATCCTTTTTCAGGCTTTTGAAGCTGTTAACTTCGAGATACCTGCCGTAAACCAGCTCTTGCTTCTGCCTGAACTTCTGCGGTTGCCTGAGCCTGATGATGCCAGCCAGCTCTACATTCTCGCCCGGGGTAATGGAGTTAACCAGGTCATCCTCGAAAAGCAGCTCTATCCTTGCAGTAGGCGCGCCTCCCTTCACCCTCTCAAGAAGCTCCTGCACCTCAGCCCTTTGGATGTCCACGAAATCCGATTCTTCATCCACCTGCTTAAGCGCGAGCTTTTTGCATGATTCGCACCTCTTTGGCGGCGTGAAGTTTTTTATCACCGGGTGCCTGGTCGTAGAATCGCACACCTGGCACCTGTAAAAGGCAATCTTCACCCTGTGCATAACCTCCGCACGCTTGGTAACAACTCCCTTGAATGCGACGAGCTCATTGATGTTCCTTGAGCCCAGTTGCTCTATCATGAGGTCCTGGGCAGGAAAGTTGATGAATCTGACGTGGGGAGCGAAAACCCTCTCACCAGAAGGCAGGGCAAGGTTCATTTCCTTTATGGCTGTTTCTGCTGCCTCAATTATGCTGTCTGGTTCCTTAACCAGCCTGTCAGCGATATCCGGATCGAATCTCTCCAGCTCCTGATAGTCTACCATGAGGCTCTTTTTTGAAGGATATACGAGCAGCAGCACGTCAATTTTTTTTCTATGGATGGTTGTGAAGAAGTCGTGGAAGAGTTGTACTATCGGGGTCAGATCGGTTTTTTCCATAACACCACAATAATTAGAGTGGAATAATATCATGCGTGTAAGAGTTTATTAAATTAATCTGTTAAAGAATTTCGTGGTTTTATGAAGAAAGCAGTTGTTCTAGTCATTGATGGAGTCGGTGACCTTCCGACACCCAAAACCCCTCTTCAGGCTGCAAAAAAGCCAAATCTTGACCAGCTTGCTGCAGAGGGAATAACTGGCCTTTTAAGTACTGTCGGGAGGGGTGTTGTACCTGGCAGTGACACTTCGCACTTGCGAATTTTCGGCTATGAGCCTAAGATCGCTTATCCTGGCCGGGGGCCGCTCGAGGCACTTGGAATCGGGATTGAGCTTCATGAAGGGGATGTTGCATTCAGGGCGAACTTCGCGACAATAAAGGATGGGGTCGTTGTGGACAGGAGGGCTGGTAGGATTGACACTGCAACTGCAAGTGCCCTCTCAACACTCGTTCCCAACTCCATCGAAGATGTTGAAATAATATTCAAGAATTCAGTGGAGCACAGGGGCGCGCTGGTTTTGCGCGGTCCGGGCCTTAGCAGGTGCGTAAGCGAAACTGACCCTCATGCAAAGGAGAAAATGCCTTTGTGCGAGCCTGAGGATGATAGTCCTGAGGCGGAAAAGACCGCCCGCATTGTCAATAAGTTCACTGAGTTTGTTTACGCTGCGCTTTCAAAAGCTCCTGAGAACAAGATAAGGGAGGTGAAAGGACTTCCACCTGCAAATGTTCTTCTTCTTCGCGGACCAGGAGTGTTTTCTTCAGTTCCTTCCATAACCGAGAGGTTTGATATCAAAGGAGCATGCATTGCTGGCGGAGCGCTTTATCGCGGAGTTGCCAAATTCATCGGCATGGATATCTTTCTTGCGCCTGGCGCAACAGGGGACAGGCACACTGACTTGAAGGCAAAGGGGAATGCAGCAGTCAAGGCACTTGAAACATACGATTTTATTTTCGTTCATGTGAAGGGCTGCGATTCATTTAGCCATGATGGCGATTTCAATGGCAAGACAAAGATGATCGAGCGCATTGACAAGGAGCTGATTCCAATTCTGATGAAGACGGGCGCTTGCATCGTGGTTACTGGAGACCATTCCACTCCGTGTATCCGTAAAGAGCATTCTGGCCACGAGGTCCCGATTTTGCTCTGGGCAAAGGACGAGCGTTCAGACAAGGTTAAGAAGTTCGATGAGATCTCCTGCATGGAAGGCGGCATTGGCCACATAACAGGAAAGCACGTGATGCCGATCATCCTGAATACCATGGAAAAGGCGAAGAAGTACGGTTCCTGAGCACAGCTCGTGTTTTCCCATTATCCTGCCATTCGTTGTTTTCTATCTATGTTCCAAAATGACGTGGACTATTGTTTGGCTTATGCCACGGCAGTGTTCGTCGAATCGAACACTGCGCACCATGTTCGCTTTTTGCGAACATGATTGCGTCGGCCATATGGTGTTTGACTAATAACGAAATGAAGAATTAGGAAGAAAAAATATAAGAAAAGAAAAAACTTATCCTCCGAGCACGGTTCCAGTTATTATCGCATCTGCAGGCCTTGGTATGCTTATCACGTCGTTCTCGAAGTTGTAGTATACGATAAGAGTTCCCCTGAAGTCGCTGTTCGCACCGAGCGTGATGTCTTTACCCTCTTTATCCTTGCAAGTTGCGTTTATTTGCTGCGTTGCACCTGCTGACATTCGCTGATCAGCAGCAGGCACAGTGGTCGCATCATTAATCTTGGCATCTGTAAGCGATGCCGTGGTGCAGAGCACTTTGGAAACGTTTATTGACTGGCCCTTGCTGTTCTGAAGATTGAAGGCGACCTTCACTATCCCACCTTGGTTAACAACAGCCGGATTCTCCGAGCAGCTGAAACCAGGCTGCGTGAACTGGCAGATCTCCGGGGCTTTAGTTAGCCTTGGAAGGAAATATGCGAGAACTGCAAGAACAATAACGAGCACAAGTATTGCCCATCCATATGTCATCAAGTATTCCATCGCAGCTTGGCCACGCCTGCTGCGAGCGGAAACCGCAGGTTTCCCAATGGCGGCCTGTCCTTTGCGGCCAGCGTTCTTTTCTTTTCCAGTTTTAAATTTCATCTTGAATCCACCTCAAACGAGGGTTGCAAAGAAAGCACCCAATGCTGAGTTCACTGCCCAGTACACGAGCAGCGCACCG
>Ga0315275_10003026_pt1 | contig 15378 bp, 16 predicted proteins | sample YL17G03_0_MG_FD_205557 | JGI IMG/M metagenome (GOLD analysis project Ga0315275, IMG submission 205557) | Sediment microbial communities from Yellowstone Lake, YNP, Wyoming, USA - YL17G03_0 | ecosystem: Environmental > Aquatic > Freshwater > Lake > Sediment | place: USA: Wyoming | collected... | reverse complement strand
GTGCTTTTTGGTTTGTATGATTATCGGTTTGAGGTGCTTTCGCTTCTTGCCCATGCAAAGTATATGGAAAAAAAGCATGGGGTCGGCCCACACACAATATCCGTACCGCGATTCCGTCCCGCGCCTTTGGTAGTCTTCAGTCCTGAGTATCCAGTCTCGGATTCTGATTTTCTCAAGCTGATAGCAGTCATTCGCCTTTCGTTGCCATACACTGGGATGATTATATCCACAAGGGAGAAGCCTGAAATACGAAAGAAAGCGTTCGAGATCGGAATATCCCAAACATCCGCAGCTTCAAAAACGTCCCCAGGCGGTTACTCCTCAGGTTGTGCAGGGCAGTTCGAAATAGCGGATGAGCGAACCCTTGAAGAAGTATTGCAAGGAATGTGCGGGCAGGGAATGCTGCCAAGCTTCTGCACTGCCTGCTACCGCAGCAAACGGACTGGCGAAGCATTCATGAAGCTGGCGAAGGCCGGGAACATCCATTATCTTTGCAGGCCGAATGCGATTTTGACGTTCAAGGAATTTCTGATTGACTATGCGAATCCGATACTGAAGAAGAAAGGGGAAAAGATAATCGAAAAGGAGATAGAAAGAATAGAAAATCAGGACAGAAGACTCAAGACACGCGACAGACTCAAAAGAATAGAACTTGGAGAGAGGGACCTTTTTTTCTAAAGTCATATTCGATTTGATAATGAACGATAGACACTTTCAATGCCCTTAAATAATTTCGCTTTGTGGTCCCTGACCTTTTGGAGCTCTTTGATCATCTCCGACTTGGCTTTCCTCGAATTATCATGACTGAATTTATCGCCCACAAGAAGGTTGGTAAACATAAGCTCCTCTTCTGTCAAATTACCGCCGCCCCTCAAGACCACAAGGATATGGTCGAGCCTTCTGACAAGAGACTTCACCTCGGGTATGGTTTCTGCCTGTTTTTGCTTGATCATCAAGAGCTCTCGATGGTTAAGCTTCAGCATTTCGCCAACACCAACAAACCTACCCTTGTGGATTATCACTGTCATCCATTGACACCGTTGGAATTATTGTGAGGAAAGATTTTTGAAATCTAGCGCTACCTGTACATCCCTTCCCGCTTTTTCTGAGGCGGAGGTGCAGCTTCGCCTTCTTCGCCCCCCTCACCCCCGCGCTCGCCGTATACCTTGAGGAATTGCTCGTACTCAACCAACATCCCTTTGGTCACAGATGGCTTCCGCTTTTTCAGTATCGCGAGAATGGATTCTGTTGTTATCTTCACTTCCTTACCTTCAATTCTCGCCCTAAGCACCGTCATCTTGGAATCCTGGCAGACAAGTGAAATGTCAGCTCCGCTAAAACCAGGAGACGCATCCGCGAGCGCCTTCAGGTCAACGCCTTCGGCGAACTTACCAAGATAAAGCCCGAACATTTGTCCTCTCCCTTTGCGATCAGGCGGCGGTATGTAGAATATCTTGTCAAACCTTCCGGGCCGAAGGAGCGCGGGATCAAGCAAGCCTGGCTTGTTGGTTGCTGCGATAACTACAACTCCTTTCAGCTCCTTAAGGCCGTCCAGCTCAGTTAGGAACTGGCCTACGATTTCAGATGAAGTAACTCCCCTGGCGGGAGCGAACGTCTCGATCTCATCTATGAATATTATGGATGGCGTATTCTCGCGTGCACGATTGAAAGTTTCCTTTATTACCCCAACCGCCTGCGTGTAGCCCCGCTTCATAAGCTCTGCTCCTGAGAGCACCTGGAATGCGGCCTTCAGCTCGTTTGTAGCTGCTTTCACGATCAGCGTCTTACCAGTTCCAGGAGGGCCAAAGAGGAGGACTCCTTTACTCGGCTTGATCTTAAGCTCCTTCATGAGTTCCTCGTGAAGAAGCGGGACGCTTATGGTTTCGAGCAGGGTTTTCTTGACATCGTCCAAACCGACAACATCTTCCCATTTCACTATCTCTTCCTTGGGTTTTTCCACTTCTTTTGCACCGACCCTGCGCTCGAAGTCAAGCCTGAACTGCTCATACTGCTCAAGGGATGCGATGGAAACGCTCGGCTTTATGAAGCTCAGGACAAGGAGGAAGTGGTCCAAGGACACTGGGATTATGGTTCCCATTTTCGTGGCATCCTTAGCAGCGAGCTTTATGGCCTCGTTCACCACGTTTTTTATATCGGCACCGGAAAACCGCTCGGTCTTCTGCGCTAGCTTGGCGAAATCAATGTCCTTATCATAAGGCACTTTTTTCAGATGCACCTTGAATATAGCCTCTCTTGCAGGGCGATCAGGAAGATGCATGTATATTATCTTGTCAAACCTTCCTGGCCTCATCAGGGCTGAATCGAGCTGCTGGGGAATGTTTGTCGCACCTATTACGAGAAGCGGGGTCTTTGTTTTAATGGCGCCATCCATCTCCCGGAGCAAAACTGCGAGCACCCTTGGCCCGACATCATCCGCCGCGTATTCGGTTCTTTTCTTTCCAATCGCATCAATCTCATCAAAAAACAGGATGGTTGGCTTTCCTGATTTTCTGGCGCTGTCAAAAGCCTCTACCATGTTCTTTTCGCTCTCCCCGTACCATTGGGAAAGGATCTCGTTTGTCTTAACTTCAACAAACATATACCCGATTTCATGGGCAAGGGCGCGCATGAGCATGGTCTTCCCAGTGCCTGGTGGACCGAAAAATAAAATCCCGGAAGGAGGTTTTATACCGTAGGCGTAGGCCACGTCCTTTTTCTCAAGCGGCATAACAATGGATTCCCTGAGCTCGGCCTTAACGTCTTCATACCCGCCTACGTCATCAAGGGACATCTCTGACCCTTCTCCCATGGACATGTCCTGAAAACCGAATTTACCGAATACCTTAAGCTCCTCTTTCCTTCTAACGACCTTCTCCCTGCTAATATGGATACCAAACTGCTCAAGCAGGCCAAGAATGAAAATGGAGAATAATATCGCAATTGCGAACTCGTACCTGAAATCGACACTGAAAAGCAGGCCCATCCAGTAATAGAAAGGAAGCACTACAAGGAGGGCGAGAGAAGAAATTAGCTGCACCCTTCTTCCCTTCAAAACTCCGGAAATGTAACTGGTGAGGAACAGCGCAAGGGCCCAGGCAGCGATCTGAAGAAGCCCCGAATCACTGAACAATATATTTTTTGTGTTGTTAAGCACAACTCCTATTGCATTAGTCATTTCGGATATTGTCTCAGATCTGAATAAGGATCCAGGAAACGAAAATATGGCTGAAGGCAGGTTCACCAGGTCAGAGGGAGGCCTGCTGAACATTAGTGGCTGATAACCAGGCTGATATAAGTCCATCCTGAGTGGCATGAACGCAGAATTCTGGACGACCCAGGTTGAGGAAAGCAGAAGTATGAAGAAAACTGAAGGGATTGAGATCAGAATGGATTTTCTCGATCCGAAATGAAGCGCTGCCATCGCCATTCCTAGAATTGTTATCCATCCGAATACTGGGAACTGGCTGAATGAGAATGGGGCGAGCACGAATATTTCCAAAGCAGCGATAACCATCCAGTTGTCCCAAACCTCGAATAGGGCAAGGGCGAAGAGCATTAGGAATACCCAACCGAAAACAGGAGACTGGAAAGCGACTGCAGGAAGAGCAAAAACAAATCCAAGAATGACTCCAATAGGAGGCTTCCTGTATGCAATAAAGCCGCAGATAAAAGCCAGCAACGGGACAAGGTAAATTGGATAGAACGGTACTGACCCGAGAAGAAAGAGGGCACCAAGGAAGACGAGCAGGCTCCACCAGAGCTTTTCGTTCTCCTGTACGAGTCTGGCGTATGCAGCCACCTTCTGACCAGAAAGCGACCTAGTGGCAGTTACAGGCATGAGTTGCGTTTCTCTTGTACGGTTTATAAGATTTCGCTAATCCTGAGCTCACTCAATCCGCAAGTCCGGCTCAATCCGTCTCCAGTTCCCGTTCAGAAACTGCCAGAGCTGCTTTGTGGGAGAATCATATACCAGGTTGTTTTTTGATGCCACTTCAATCGGCCGGTCGATTTCAATTAGCGGGAACCTGCGCATCCATGGGATCTCGTCCCTGAAATGGTTGCGCTCAATGACGTAGGTACGCATGCGCTCCTTCTTTAGCTTCTCGCACCATTCGATTACTTTCTGGATTTCTTCTTTTGTCGGCATCGCTTCACCTGATTCATCCCAGCCTTTTTATTATACTGATGACATCGCCATCAATAAGCACATGGTCTAACCCGACCCTCTGGCTGGCATGCTTTACAGACTTGCCCCAAACAAGAGCGTAGCGGAAGTTCGATTTCAGGTCCCGATGAAGCATAGTGCAGATATCGCCTACATTCACCCCGGATTTGACAATCATGGGTTCATTGAGGTCTGCTTTCTCACCGCGCCGCTTTGTATAAATCTTGATGAAACGGAGCTTATTGTATATGGCTTCCTTAAGCTCCTCAGTCCCAATCCCTTTTTCTGCTGAAACCAGGACATAATTTTTTGGGAACTTGGCCAATTCTTTTTTTTCAACCGAATCCACTTTGCTGACAACATAAACAGAAGGGATATACACGCGGTTTCCGTCAAGAACATCAATGAATTCATCAAGAGAGATATCCTCTCGGATAACAACATCTGCATTGAACATCCGGTACTCATTAAGGACAGCAGATATCCCGTTTTCGCTGATTTTTGTCAATGGGACAGTAGAATTGATTGTGATCCCTCCTCGTAAAATTTCCTTGACAACAACATTCGGGGGTTTTTTATCGATCCGGATCCCAAACCCATAGAGCTCGCTCTCGATAACTTTTGTCTGCAAAGGCGCTGAGGCCTCGACCATGATCATGATCAGGTCTGCGTTTCGCGCAACTGCAATGACTTCCCGCCCACGGCCGCGCCCGTCTTTTGCGCCTTCAATAATCCCAGGAAGGTCTAAAATCTGGATTTTCGCCTGCCTATATTCGAGAATGCCTGGGATGCACTTTAGCGTCGTGAATGCATACGCTGCGGTTTTCGATTCCGCATTAGTGATCTTGTTTAGCAGGGTGGATTTTCCGACACTTGGGAGCCCGAGGATCGCGACTGTGGCGTTTCCTGATTTCTTGACATCGAACCCGCCTGAACTTGAACCGTGCTTCTTCGGGGATAACATTTCCCGCCTTAGCTTTGCAAGCTTGGATTTGATTATTCCGATATGGTACTCCGTAGCCTTGTTCTTCTGCGTACGGGCCATCTCGTCTTCGAGTTCTTTTATTTTTTCTGTGACTCCCATTGTGATTCTCTTGCCTAAGTGAGATTTTTTAATTGTTTATATCGTTATAAATTATGTTTATGGGTATATTTAATCGTTTCCAATTGATCCGATTCAATGGGGATTTTCATTTGATATGACTGGTTTCACATTATGCTGTAACTGATATGAGTCAGCCTTGCGGAAATGATAGCCTTGCACCCAAGAGTACAATGCCAGGTTGAGCTTTTTGGGATCTGTTAGGAGGGTATGGAAGAATAATCTCCAGAACCACCATCTACCTTCGTCCAATATGCCAAGTTTCCATACCACCCTTCCGAATATCCTCATTGCGGAGATTGGATCAGAAATGAATACGCTATCATTTCGTCTTGGCTTGACTTCCCTAAGGAATGTCAGCACCCGGTTATAGTAGACATCCGGAGACCATATTGTCCGGACCATCCTCCCAAATCCCTGGACAAGCGTTTCTGTCTTCATATTGGGTATGTAATTGACCATTCTTTCGCCATCACCCATTGGAAGGATCCTGTTCTCTTTCTCCATCCTCTCATAGAGCCTTGTTCCCCTTATTGGTGTGAGGATGGTAGGCATTGGCACAGTTATGCCGCTCTCTTGTATGAATCGGGTCATGATATCGAAAACCGTCTCCTTATCATGGTCGAAACCGACGATGAACCCTGACCATACCTCCAAACCGGCCCTCTGCATCTTCTTTACATCTGCGAGTATGTCCCTGTTCCGGTTCTGGAATTTGCCCGTCTCAGCAAGGCTCTCATCATTGACTGTCTCAATGCCAAGGAAGACGATATCAAAACCAGCATCAACCATCATTTTGAGCAGTTCCTCATCGTCCGCCAGGTTAATGGACAGCTGGGTGAAATATTTGAAAGGGTGGTTCCTCCCAATGTTCCATCGGATTATTGCTGGAAGGATCTCCTTCTTCATCACGAAAGGGAAGCATATAAGGTTGTCATCAGCGAACATGATCCTTCCCTTGTACCCCGTATCGTGGATCGCGCTAAGCTCAGCGATCACCTGCTCCTTTGTCTTCATGCGCACTTTCTTGCCGAAAATCTTGGCCACGCTACAGAACTCGCAGTTGAAGGGGCATCCACGGGTAAGCTGGAGGCTTATCTGTGCGTAATTTTCCTTTTTCAATAGATGGAAAAGCGGGATCGGCGAGGTCGTGAGGTCGCATGGTTCGGAGGAGGAATAAATGCGCCTGGTGGAGCCGTTCCTGATATCATTAACGAATTGGGGCATTGTGTTTTCTGATTCGCCGATAAAAACATGATCAACAGTTGGGAAATCCACGTGGTTCTCGGAAAAGAACGGGCCCCCGACGATCACTTTGGCCCCAATCTTTTTCGAGCGCTCAACAATCCCCATGCATGATTTCTTCTGTGTATCCAGAGCTGTTATGAGCACATAATCTGCCCATCGCAGGTCGTCATCTGAAAGCAACTCAAAGTTCAGGTCAATGAACTTCTTTTCCCAATCCTTTGGCAACAAGGCAGCAGCAGTCAAGAGACCCAGCGGTGGCGAAAAGACCTTTTTGTCCACAAATTCAATAGCATACCTGAAACTCCAGAATGTCGCGGAGTATTCAGGATAGACAAGGAGAATCCTCATGATGCTCAGATATTGTATTAATTCCAAACATTTAAATACTGGGTCTGAGTAATAATAAAATACAAATACAACGACTGATATTAATAGAGAGGTGAGGTATTGTCTGAAAATCAAAGTGACACGGGAAGTGTCGTAAAAAAGGATACTGTTTATGGCATCGTAATCGTTGCGCTGGTGGCACTGCTTGTGCTGTCCGTGCTGACAAGGGGTTTCGGATTGCTCCCAGTGGAGCAGGTCGCCCCAGTCAACACACAACAGAACAACACCCAAATCACAAACAATACAGGAACTGTTACAACCAAGCCACTTGTACAGCTTTTCACAATGGCATACTGCCCCTACGGGAATCAGGCAGAGGAAGGGATAAAGCCTGCGGTGGAGCTTCTGGGAAACAAGATCCAGTTTGAGCCCCATTATGTGATTTACCCTAATTACGGTGGAGAGGGCTATTGCATTGAGAATGGAGCGTACTGTTCCATGCACGGCGTACAGGAAATCAACCAGGACATGAGGGAGCTTTGCGTTTGGAAAAACGACAACAGCAAGTACTGGCCATTCGTTCTTGCAATGAACAGCCAGTGCAACTCCAAGAATGCAGATACCTGCTGGGAATCAGTTGCCCAGGGGCTTGGAATTGACACTACAAAGGTCAAAAGCTGCCAGACAAGCCAGAGCGCAACTATGGCTGCGGCTGAATTGGCATTGAACGGTAAATACGGGGTACAGGGCTCGCCGACACTCGTTATTGATGGGCAAGAGGTCCAGCCGAACTCCAGAACACCTGAGGGCTTCAAGCAGACGATCTGCAACGCCTTTGGTTCCAACAAGCCTTCGGAGTGCAACACTGCGCTCTCTGGCGGCGGTGGAACAGCGCCAGCAGGCGGATGCGGCAGTTAATCTCTTTTCTTTTAATTTTATTCTAATTTTTTTAGTCCTTCCCACCAGGAATTAGAGTTTAGTGCCTTGAGTCTTTCGTGCAGCCTTTTTGCGCTTTCGGTCTTCAATTTCTTCTCTATGTTAGCGACCCACCCCATGGTTGCAGGAGTGCCTGAGTCCGCATACTCCTTAGCCTGAAAAGCACATTCTAGATAATCAGCGTCCTTCAGGATGATGCGCTCTTTTTCGGATAAGTTAAGGGTCTTGAGTACAGAGTCTTGGAGCTGGGCTGGCATTTCTGCGATCTGATCTTTCTGCACTTTTTTCTCCAAATCATCCTTCACAATCACATACCTTGCAGTAATCTTGTTCATATCTCCGATCCTGGCCTCAGTCATATCGTGGAAAACAGCTGCAGTGCAAATCCTTTCGGCATTAGCACCCTCCATCTTCGCAAGGAAAAAAGCGATAAATGCTGTTCTAAAAGAATGGTCTGCAACACTTTCTGGATTCTTTATGTTCTCTGCCCACCAGCCGCTCCTTGCTGTGCGCTTAAGCATCCCGGCCTCGAAAATGTATTTAACGATCGCATCATTATCCGCACTCATTTAATCAACTCCTTCATTTTTCTGATTAAATCTTCTCTGTCAATGGCTACAATAACAAGTCCATGCTCTCTTATCCTAATTACATCATTCTTTTGTGCAGCCTCACCAACTGCCCTGGCCAGCTCATTTGTGCCATATGGAAATGGCCCGACCTCCGGACCAAGCGGCTTTGCAAGAAGTTTGTCAGAATGAAAATGCAGGATTACGTTCACATCCATTCTTTTCCGGTATATCTCATAATGCATCATAGATTCAGAAGATGGGGTGCCGCCAATTGCATGCACTTCCTCTCCAATTATTTTAGTGACTAACACAGCATCACGCGGATTGCATTCGGTAAGTTTAGCACCAGTACATTTTACCAGGAAACCGCCTTTCACCCGCATGCTGAGGTTTCCCTCATTCTTTACAGGGTGGAGAAATTTCCTTAGGGAGTTGTCCAGCTCTACGAATGCGAATGCATCCTCTGCGCTAATGTCGCCGGGCTCCTGAATGACCTTGAATTTCACTCCTTTGTACTCTTCCATAAGCTTTCTATCCTCCGGAAGACGCCGAACTCGTTAACATACCCGGTGACATACCCGGATGGAGTGACATCGAATGCAAGGTTTAAGGCTTTGGTTTTTTTGAATGCCTTTCCCAGTATTTCAGAACTGTCCCGGATCTCGATTTTTATTTTATTTCCATTTGCAATTTTTCGGTCAAATGAAGACATCGGGGCAAGCACATAGAACGGAACTCCGCACTCTTTTGCAAGCATGGCGAGCGAACATGTCCCTATTTTGTTGGCGAAATCGCCGTTTTTCACGATGCGGTCAGCTCCTACCATGACTGCATCTATTTTTCCAGTGCGCATAAGAAAGCCAGCAGCGCTGTCAACAATCACTGTGTGCGGGATTTTCGCGCGCAACAGCTCCCATGAGGTAAGCGAACCCTGCAGTCTCGGCCTTGTCTCGTCCACAATAACATGGATTTCTTTACCTTGCTTTGCAGCTTCCTTTATCGCGCCGAGCGCGCTTCCATATTCGTTTGTTGCAAGAAAGCCGGTGTTGCAATGGGTAAGGATAGTGCTTCCTTTTTTTATCAGATTCGCTCCGCGTTCGCTTATGGATTTGCATTTTTTCGTGTTAGCTTTGTCCCAGAGTCTTGCAGCGTCCAGGGCTGATTTTCCATCCCTGATTTCCGAAAGAACGAAATCAACTGCGTGCTCCAGATCAACCGCAGTGGGCCTCGATGACTTCAATGACTTGGCATCTGCTTCTTTCCTTTTTGAAAGAACCATTCCGTAGGCAGCTGCAACCCCGATTGCAGGAGCGCCCCGGACTGCCAGCACCTTGATGGCATGGCAGACCTCGCTCACTTTTGAGCAGCGCAGCCAGCGTACTTTTAGGGGGAGAACGGTCTGATCCAGAATGAAAAGAGAGCCTTTTTTCCAATAAACTGCCCGCATGAGGGTATTTCGTTTTGTTTATTAATATTATCAGCCCTCAAGATCAATAGATGGTCCAGCACCAGAAGGCTATTGTCAGGATGGAGATGCTTGCGAAAAGGAATGCGCTCAGCGTTGCTGAAAAGGCAGAGCGCAGCGCAAAGATCATGGATTCGCTTTTCCAGGAGCGCCACTTCCAGAACGCCAAATGCGTTGCCTTTTACATGTCCATTGGAAGCGAGGTGGACACAAAACCAATGATTGAACGGGCGATTGCTCAAGGAAAAGAGGTGCTGCTTCCTGTTGTGAAGACTGATCATCATATCGAGCTTAGTCGCTTTGAGTCTTTTGAAAAGATGAAGAAGGGAAGATTCGCAATTCCTGAACCAGAAGGCGACCTTCAGACAACAACACACCCAGGAGTCATTGTATTGCCAGGGGTGTCTTTCGGGCTCTGCATGCACAGGCTTGGCTATGGAAAAGGGTACTATGACCGGCTTCTTTCGCATCTTCCATCGTACAGGATCGGGATCTGCTTCGATTTGCAGGTCGTTGAGAAGCTTCCAAGGCACGATAATGACCAGCGCATGGACTTGATAATAACTGAGAAAAGGATAATATCGTAGGTGTGCGTAATGTCTATAAGAAGCGCGTTGACAGTTTTGAATTTCTATATGATCTACGCCATCGAATATCTGCCATTGCGCATCCATTATGCGTTTTTCGATCCGAACATCGTACAAAAGGAAAAGGAGAAAACGAGATTGATGGTGACAACCATCGGAGACTCCATTACCGCAGGCATGTGCAGCAGCTCATTTACCCTTGCATCAAAGGAGAATTACGCTGCTTACTTGTCAAAGATGCTCGGTTTTGACCTTATCAACCTTTCCTCCCCCTTTGCCATAAGCAAAGATGCGCTTAAACAGGCGCAGAGGGCGCCGGAATCAGACGTGATGGTCGTTTTTATAGGCGCGAACGATGCGATCCTTGGTATGGATGTTTCACGTTACGGTGAAGACCTCAAAAAGATCATCAGGATTGCCAAGGAGAAGGCGGACAGGATTATTGTCCTTGGCCTCCCGAATTTCTCCTGTGTGAAGAATACGAATAGCATGCGCTGTAGGATAACACGCACAGTACTCTTCCCCCTGGGATTGATAGTAAGCGATCCGGATGTTGTGATGAGGTTCGAACGTTTCAACTCAACGATAAAAAAAATTGCCAAAGAGCAGGGTGTGCGTTTTGTAGATATGAGCAAACTTGGATTCAGTGATGAAGAGCTGGGGAGCGATTGCTTCCATCCGAGCCCCCTTGGCCAGAAACGGATTGCTGAAGAAGTTTACAAGGCACTGCGCAAGAAAGGAGGACAAATTTGAAAAAATATGTCCGAATCGTAAATTCGATAGAATTTACGAAAAGATAAAAAACTAAACTGGTGATTGTGCAGCATGGCTGACCTAGGTTTAATAGGAATGTTTTGGGAGAGGTTATCAGCTCTTGTCTCAGCGCCTTTCAGCAACCAGGAAATGCTCTGGGTCGCGATACCGCTTGCAGTTGTTATACTGCTTATGGCGCTATATGCAGGAAAATACAGGGAGGAACTCGGCTGGAGCTCTGCGTTCCAGAATACCACGGTTTACCTTTTTGTCGCCATCGACATCATCAGAAAGATGTACAACTCCACCGCAGTGCCTTCATGGTCCAATATTTACTCCAATACAGCATACCTCACCATCAGCCTTGGGCTTATAATAGCAGGATTTGTTTTCATGCTCATAACATTTTACCATCTGCTCCCGAAGAAATGGGCGTTCTTCGCATTCGACTATACATCCGTTAACATATCACTGTACGTCATCATGACAATAGTTTACACTGACGTCCCTGCTGACCTGCTCACTGCACTCGCAGGAGTGATTCTTTTCGCAGTGATATTTGCCATCCTAAGAGCGATCCAATGGCTCGAGGCGCATGCCGGGAAGGAAGAGGGCATTGAAATAATCCATGAAAAAAAGCCAGGTGACCTTGCAGAGAAATTTAAGAGGGAAGCGGAAATGATAAAAAAGAAGAAGGAGTCCGGCGAACTGAAACCTGCATAGCTTTTTAATTCTTGAACGAGTATGGAATTCGGCGATAATATGGTCGAACTCAGAAGAACGATAAGGTGCTCTAATTGCGGGACAGAGACTAATTTTTACCTGAGCAGCGAGCTCACGCTTAATGAACTCCTGGTGCATGGAAAGTGCCAGAGGTGCGGCAACTCGCTACAACTCAACTTCAACATCATTGACCAGGCTGGCCAGAAAGTTGAGCAGGGCCAGGCTGCATCTGCAAGCGCAGAGCCTTCGGCCGTAAACCTGGATGAAACGCTCTTCAATGAACCTGCTGACATTCCGAGCGATACTATAAGGGACCTTATTGAAAGCTAGATTTGATTAGGTTCGGAAGTTCGGCAACGGATTTAAGGATAAAATCCGGACTTTCTTTTTCCTTTAATTCTTCCACATCCTCTTTTTTTGCAACCCCAGTCAGGACTAGAACTGTCTTAATCCCACTATGTTTTCCTGTAAGGACATCTGTTTCGATCCGGTCGCCAACGATTATCACTTCTTCTTTCTTAAGTTTGTTCTCCCGAAGCAGGAGTTCCACTCCGTATTTATTCGGCTTTCCGAGCACGATTGGTTTTTTGCCTGCGCTGCGCTCCACTGCAGCCACCATGGCGCCAGCTCCAGGGAGAAAGCCGTTTTCAACTGGGAAGGTTGCATCGTCATTTGATGCTATGAAAAGCGCGCCCCTGGAGATTGCTTTGAATGCGATAGCGATTTTTTCATATGTTAATTTTCTGTCGAGCCCAACTGCAACTATGTCAGCGCTTTCGTCTTCCACTATTTCGATTCCTTTTGATTTCAATTCGTCCTGTATTCCTGCTTCTGAGAGGCAGTACACTTTTTTGCCAGGATGTTTTGTTGAGATGTAGTCCGCGACCATGTACGCAGAACCGAATATCTCAGCCTCGTAAGAGACAAGACCCAGTGCCTTGAGCTTCTCAACTGTGCTCTTCCTGCTTCTTGTTGATGCGTTTGTCAGGAAGAAGACCTTTAGGCCCATCCCGCGTATTTCCTCAAGCGCTTTTTCAGCCCCTGGGATTGCTGTCTTGCCGACAAATACCGTTCCGTCCAGGTCGAGGAGAACTGCCTTAATCATGTTTTAATAAGCAGAAGGCAGAAATAAAAGCCATGCGATTTGAGGGACTTGAAATAAGGCCCATGAGAAAGAGCGATTCTGCCAAGCCTTACCATGATTACATCTGCGAGCTTATCGAAGAGAACACCCACCTGCTGATGGATAAGAAACCCACGCTGAATGAGGAGAAGAAATGGCTTAAGGAAAAACTGAAAGCCAAAAGCCGCAATGAGGACATATACCTTGGGGCGTGGCAAGGGAAAATGCTAGTCGGCAGCTGCGAGGCAAGGAAGGGCAGGTATAAGGAGAGGAATAATATCGCCATAGGAATCGCCATACGAAAGAGCTATCGCGGCAAAGGGCTGGGTGGATATTTAATCAGGCGCGTAATCGCGCTCGCGAAGAAAAAACTCAAGCCAAAAAATATCTATCTCTACGTTTCTAATGAAAATGTTCCTGCCAAGAGCCTGTATAAAAAGGTCGGGTTCAGGGAATTCGCCAGGTTCCCGAAGTGGGAACTACATAACGGCAGATATATTGACAGCATCTATATGCTCCTGAAAATGTGAAGCTATGAAACTCGCAATTCTTTTCTCAGGAGGCAAAGACAGCTGCTTTGCAACATTCTGGGCGCTTAGTCAGGGATTCGAGCCAACACTAGTGACATTGGAGCCTGAAGAGTATTCCATGATGTTTCACCACCCGAATATCAGGGCCACCAGGATGCAGGCAAAGGCAATGGGATTGAAACAGGTTTTTGTAAAAGCAAGCGATAAGGATTGGGAACCGAAACTCAAGACTGCGCTCACAAAACTCAAGACGCAGGGGATAGTCACAGGAGCCATTGCGAGCGAATATCAGAGAAGGCGGATCGAGAACATTGGTGAGGAACTTGGAATTCCGACCTACTGCCCGCTCTGGCACAAGGAGGAGACGCTGATTGGGGAGATGCTCGATTACATGGAGATATGTATCACAGCGGTTTCAGCAGAAGGGCTCGGGCCAGAGCTGTTAGGTAGGCCCCTGTCCGAACTGATAAACAAGAAGGTGCCTGGAATCCATCCATTGCTCGAGGGCGGAGAGGGCGAGACGTTCGTTGCGGACGCACCGTTTTTCAGGAAGAGGATCGTAATAAGCGAATGGAAAAAAACCTGGGATGGCGTGAGGGGAGTGGCTGAGATAAAAAAGGCAAACTTAAGAAATAAGTGGTAAAAATAGGTTTAAAAAGACTTCTTGCCAATTATTATACTGGCGAAATCAATGTCAGAGATCCAGAAAAAACATTCAAGTCAGACTACAGTACAACTCCTGAAGAAAAGCCTCGGGGTAAGCCCGAGGGATGCCCATGTGCTCGCTGAAAGCATAAGAAAGGCACCTGAGGATGAACTTAGAAATATCGAATCCTATTTTACGAAGCGCATGAAAGAATTGTCAATAAAGAAACCTGAGATCGCGGAATTGGTGAGGTTCCTTAAGTACAAGGTGCCGCGTTCAGCATTAAGGTGGCTTTCCTTCCTTAACCAGGATCAGAAAACGAAAGTGAGGATCGCGACTAATTCCACTCTTGATGGCTTATATTCAGGAAATGAATGGACACTGTTGTCAAGCGGCGGGTGCGTGCTTAGCAGCACAATACTTGTCTATCCTAAAGCAGGCCAGAGGATGCCCGGTCTGGTCGAAACCTCCTACAACAACAGGAAATGCCTGGTCTATACGAAGAATTTCCAGGGGGAGAGCAACATCGCGATAGCATTCGAGGACTATGACGTCAGCATAAATAAGGACAGGAGCGGCAGCGACGTCATTACGTACACGCCGAAAGGCATGATCTTTGTCATCAGGCACTTCCCGAGGATAAGCGATTGGTACATGATCAGGGATGGGAGTGAGATCCTGGGCGAAGTTGGCACCTGCAGATTTATCCAAAGGACAGACGAAGCTTGGGTTGGCCCGATCTTCCGCTCTCATGAAACAGTAAAGGAATTCAGTAGCGCTATAAACGACGAAGGGGCAAGGGTGTCGCTTTATGCATGCCCCACAAGAAAGGATATGTTCGGTCTTGTGATGGAAGCACCGGTCTTCCAGGAAAAGGCGAAAGAACCTGAGAATCAGATGGCCCTTTTCAACAATCCGGTCGCCATCGCCCAACCGCAGGTGAAAAGGGAGTTCGCAATAAGGGATGTCAAGGACCTTACTGATGTCGTGACCGACAGGACCATGTTTTATATTATGAATCCGGATTTGCTTCGATTAACATTCCACCCTGCAGAAGAAGTTGGGGCAAAATACGCGCTTATAGGACGGATAGACAGGGACATAGAGGGTACGATAAGGGAAATTGTCCGTGGAACCGTTTCTCTCACATACCTGAACAATACTAATGGCTACACAGCGGAACGTTTTGCCATGACCTTCT
>Ga0315275_10003024_pt1 | contig 15383 bp, 17 predicted proteins | sample YL17G03_0_MG_FD_205557 | JGI IMG/M metagenome (GOLD analysis project Ga0315275, IMG submission 205557) | Sediment microbial communities from Yellowstone Lake, YNP, Wyoming, USA - YL17G03_0 | ecosystem: Environmental > Aquatic > Freshwater > Lake > Sediment | place: USA: Wyoming | collected... | reverse complement strand
TCGGGGCCGGCGGCGAGTCGCGCATGCCGCTGGGTCTCGTCGTGGTCGGAGGCGTGTTTTTCTCCACGTTCTTGACCCTGGTGCTCGTGCCGGTGCTGTATACTCTGCTGGCGCGCTTTACCAAGGAAAGAAAAGTGGTCGCGGAGCAAACCGAACAGGCGGCGGCGATTGAAACCGGTGCCGGTACGGTGGCCGCGGCCCGGGAAACCGGATGAGCGGCGTCGACGGCCGAACTCGTCGAGCGTGGACTTGGAAACGGGACCCCCTCACCACCCTCGTGCAGGCAAGCCAACGGCCAGAGGCAGGACTGCGGTCATAGTCGGCATCCTGTTGGTCATCGCTCTGATTCACTTGTTCAGAGTTGGAACCTATCTGAGCGGTTCCCTTTTCGAACTCTACTACGGCTACTTCTCGGACATCATTGTTCCCTTTGGCATGTACTTTCTTCTCTGTGTGAAAGATACGAGCTTCCGCTTGCTAAGACATTGGTGCATAACGGCCCTGCTGGTTTTCATTGTGGCGTCTGCCGCAGAGGTGATGCAGGCGTTCGGGGCGCCGCTGTTTGGACGAACTTACGATCCTCTCGACTTCGTGATGTTCGGCGCAGGTGTCCTTCTGGCGGCGCTTGTGGACAGAGTTCTGTTCGAGCGAATCGTTCCCTTCTGGTCTTCAAGAACGTTGGCTGTTAGTTGACAATTCGACACATAGAGAACATTTGAAACGCGTCGATGGTACAATCCCTGAGATCAAGGAGGTCAAACATGCATAGGATTTGGCTGGTTCTCGTATTTGTTGCGTGCTTCGGATTCTCGTACGATGCCCAGGCGCAAGTGAGTGTAACGCCGAGCTGGCTTGCCGAGCACTTGCAGGATCCGTCCCTCATCGTTCTTCATGTCGCCAACGTGCGTGCGGACTATACGCGCGAACACATTCCCGGTGCCAGGTTCCTGTGGCCGGGATGGATGGCCCAATCGAACCCCGATTTGAGCTTCGAGGTATCGCCTGTTGCGCAACTCGACACGTTGGTCGAAGGTTTGGGCATCACCAATGACAGCCGTATCGTTGTCTGTCATGTCTTGGGCGACGCGGCGGCCGCGGCAAGAGTGTATATCACTTTGGAGTATCTTGGTCTCGGCGATCGCGCGTACATCCTCGACGGCGGGCTCGAGGCGTGGAAGGCCGAGGGGAGACCGGTGACTAAAGAGATCTCCGGTTATAACCCGGCCAAGTTCACGCCGATGATCAAAGACGGAGTCTTTGTCGATTTGGACTACGTGAAGGCGCGATCTGGAAAGGCCGGCGTCCGGTTGGTGGACGGTCGATCCGCACAAGGATTCGATGGTGGCGGCAGCGCGGTCGGTGTATTTCGCGCCGGCCACATACCTGAAGCAGTCAATCTTCCATTTTCCGCAGTACTCGATGCCGCCAATCGATACTTACCAGTGGATTCGCTCAAGACCAAGTTCGAATCGGCCGGGATTAAACCCGGCGACGATATCGTCGCTTACTGCAATTCGGGGAGAACCGCCTGTCCCGTTTATGTAGCGGCGAAGATGCTCGGATACACTGTTCATTTGTACGACGGGTCCTTCGAAGAGTGGTCCCGACAGGAAGATTTGCCGGTCGACGTCAAAGAACAATGAAATAAATCGTGGTTCGTCGTCGAGGACAAGAAGTACAATCTCGGCTGAATGCAGCTGCTGTATTCGTTGGACCGCCTTTGAGGACTGCGACGATTGGAGGACAGATTGCAAGGGAAATACGCGAGTGTCGGTTTCGTGACCTTTCTTTTTGGGATTTTCTGTGCGTACTGGGCGCAGATGACGAACCGCAATGCGTGGGTATGGTTTTTCTTCGGACTGTTTTTGGCGCCGATTGCCGGTGTTGTTCTGGTTTACAAAAACGCCAAGGACCGCCGGATAGGTAAAGCGGCCTGACACGCCGCCGACCGCCGGGGCCATCGATTCGAACCGGCTTATGAGCGAACCCAAACCGTCGATTACCGACATTGCCGACACTGCGTGGTGGACCGCGGCGTACCGCGCGCGTGAGAGCGAGCGGACGGACGCGCTTTTCCGGGACCCGTTCGCCCGCCGGCTGGCGGGTGACCGGGGCAGAGACATATCGGTTTCCATCGAATCTCAAAACAAAAGCGAATGGTCCATGACGGCCCGCACTTTGCTCTTCGACCAGCTTATCCTCGAACAGGTGGCGCAGGGTGCGGACATGGTGGTCAACCTTGCCGCGGGCCTCGATGCAAGACCGTATCGGATGGCACTGCCCTCGTCACTCAATTGGGTCGAGGTCGACTTGCCCGACCTCTTCGCCTACAAAGAGGCAGTACTCAAAGGAGAGAAACCCGTTTGCACTCTCGAGCGCGTGCCCCTCGACCTGTCGAACGTGACTGCCCGGAGGGAACTGTTCGATCATCTCGGCAAGAAAGCGGCTGCGCCCTTGATCGTCTCGGAAGGTCTTCTCGCGTACCTGACGGCTGAGGACGTTGGCCTCCTGGCGCGAGATCTCGCCCAACCGCCAAGTTTTCAACGCTGGATCCTCGATGTGGTGTCTCCCGGTTTGCTGCGCTTGATGCAAAAGCAGTTCGGCGCCGAGCTGGCCCGGACGGGCGCGGGTCTGACATTCGGCCCCGAAGAAGGCCCCGGGTTTTTCGAGCGGTACGGCTGGCACACTTCCGACGTGCGTTCGCTTCTGAAGACAGGCGCGCGGGCCAAACGTGTTTCGATTTGGATGCGCGCTCTGGCCATGCTCCCGGAGCCCACCAACCGCCAGGGCTCGTGGCCGTGGTCGGGTGTGTGCCTGATGCAAAAGGGACAACAACCGTGAGCAACCAGCCGTTTAGACGGCCCTAACGTAAGGAGAAAATCATGTTGGAGGACAACGGCAAACACAACCGTAAAACATCGGATGCCGGCGTGATCATTGGCCCCATATGGGTTATCGGCTGGATGTTTACAATCGGTTTCCTGAAACTATCCGTGGGGAAGGCAGCCCTTGGCTTGATTATCTGGCCTTACCTTTTGGGAAGCGCCCTGCATTAGCCCGGCTCCGGCCGGACGGGCGACAAGAGGGCCGCGTCTTTTTGAAGACGGTGCGGCCGAAAAAAACGAACCCTCCGGGTTGCCGCCGGAGGGCTCGGCTGCGTGTCTCATCCCGCCTTTTTCGCGATGACGATGTCCTGGTAGCCCAGGCAGTCGCTCCTCCCGCTCCACGACCCGAACCGCACCGGCTCGACAACGGTCAGTTTCTCTTTTCCAAACATCTCTCGTACGACGCCTTCGTGATAACCAACGGCTCTCTCCAGTGTGCGTTTGTCTATCGTAAGGCACCCGTCCAGGGGGTACCGAAAGTCGAGCGAGGAGCGTCCCTTCTCGATCGAAGCGACAGACTCCGTGTTCAGAAGAAAAAACGTGGCAAAGCACCTGCCGCCGGTTTTGAGCACACGGCCGATCTCGCGGACGTAGCGGGTGGTATCCGCCGGCCGCATGTGCGTGAACACCGAACCGAGAAAAACAACGTCGAACCCTTCATATACCCCCCCCCGCATCGAGATACGGGATCAAAGGGACCGCCATACGGCCGATGCCACATCCCACGTCGAGGATTTTGTCCTTCCTTGTTAATCCGGCTAGCTCGATGATCCATTTCGCGTACGTTTCCCCGACAGATTTGAAGTCCCCCTCACCCACGTACCGGCTCACCGCCCGGGGCGGCGTCAGCTCCGGCCGCCTTTTCAGCGCCCCGTCCAGAAAATCTCCCGGCCAGTAGTAAACCCGTCGTGCGATCCGGATAGCGGAAAGGGGGACGTAGTGCCGGATGATGCTTTTCACAATCATTTCTCTTTCACCGTGGTCGAGACACGAGGGCCTTGCGAATCGGTCAACGTTCGTACCTGATCAGTTGAACACCGGTCATCCCATAGACCCTTTCGGTCTCTTTGTAAATCCTGCCCAGAGCGAGTGACAATTCGCCGGAAGGGTCGTTGTCCCATTCGCGGCTCCGCACATACCACACGACGTCGCACTTCCCCATCGTGCGCGCGAGTCTCTCATCGAGCACGGCCGGCGGCGTCCCCGCGGGCGCGTTGACGATATAAACCGGGTTTCGTTTCTTGAAGTAGTATTGAAACACCTCCCCGACCGTCGGCGCGAGGACGCATTCGCTTTCCCTTATGTTGGCGCTCACGTATCTTGCTGCGCCGCGGACGTCCTCTTTGGCGTACCGCGGGTTGAAATAGTAGTTGCCCAGCGAGATCAACAGCGTGAGAAATACGAGCGCCGTCAAAGGCTTCCTCAGTATGCCCGGCAGCGATCGCAACCCCGCGGAAACGACGCAGACATAGACCGGCAGGGACACGAGTAGATAGCGTGCGTTGAACGCCTTGGCGTTTTGCCAGCACAGGGCGAGCAGAAGGATAAGGGGCACGAAGATGTACAGCGCCGCCTGCGCCGGTCTGGCGCCCCCGCCGCGCCAGAGGCTCCAAAAACCGGTCACGAACAAAAAGCCGAAGACGACCGCCACCCAAATCACCCATAACCCGTGTTCCTTCAGCACCGACACGACCGTTGTTTGGGTGTGCAGCTCCCGCGTCGACGGCCCCAGCGTCGTACCGACGCTGTACGTGTACAGCAAGTACGGAACGGCGCTGGGCGTGATGGTTGTGCCGCCCCGCAACCGCTCTTCCTCCGAGAGCTCCCCGGGTTTCACCGGCGTCACGAGTTTTGGCACGTCGATAACGACATAGATGCGGTACACCCAGGGTGAGATGGCCACCAGAATCGCGAGCGACACCAAGATCCACCGCAGGAGTCTTTGCGCGGAGAACCCGCGCCGGACAACGTAGATGATGCTTTGGACCGCGTAGATAAACGCCGCCGAAAAGTTCGACAACGCCGCGAACCCCATCCCCAGTACGTAGGGCGCGATCTCTTTCCGCGTCTCTCGAACGAGCATCCGGTGAAAGTAGTAACCCGAAAACGTCACAAAGAAGACGAGAAAACTGTACGCCCTCACCTCTTGTGAGTACTGGATGTGGAACGGATGAACCGCCAGCATGACGGCCGCCAAACGGGCTATCGGTTTTCCCAACCAGATCTCCGTCCAGCGGTAGAAATAGTAGACCGAGGCGGCACCGGCGACGGCGCTTGGCAGACGAAGCCACGCGTCGCTCGTGCTCACAAAGTGAATACAATAGACGACGAGCGCATGAAGCGGACCCTGGATGTTGTATTTCAGATAGTCCCAGATCGTGAGCCCGGGTTTGGGGATGCTCTTCCCGAGTGTGATGATCTCGTCCACCCAGAGGCTTTGGGATCCGATCTTGAAGATTCGAAGAGCAAGAGACGCAAGAACGAGAGTGACGAGAAACTTTGCGTCTTTTCGGTTCATTCTCGGCAACCCTCGTTCAACCGGCGGACCCTCGTCGCCCAACGTCTACTTCGCACTCACCGCTCGTGCCAAAACACCGTACCGCAACGCGCGAATCGCGAACAAGCAAAAACCGATCCCGTGGATTCAAACGGTCAACCGGCCGTTGCGAGCCGCCGCAAGACCTACGCGCCCGCGCCGCTCGTGCCCCCCTTGCGGGCCGCAACGCCTTTGAAGTGCACCTTTCGTCCCGTCTCGGGGTGGACGCTCGCCACGAACTCGAGCGACTTCAAAACGCCAAACCCGTTCTGAGCGAGAAGGCGTTTGATGTACCCCTCGCTGTGGCGGAAAATCTCGCCGCCGGTTTCCTCGTCGATCCTCTTCGACACCTCTCCGGCGCGGACCGGGATGCCGTCGTCCGCGCCCACTCTGTGTTTTTCGAAGGTAAAGACGAAAGTGCCTTTGTCCCTCAGCAGCCGCGAGGCTTCCGCGACGAGCGGGTCGAGCTTCTCGATCAGATGAAAGACGCCGCACGCGACAACGTGATCGAACGCGCCGTCCGGGCACGGAAGCGGGGTTTGCCGGATGTCGTGCTTCTTGAGCTCCCAGGCGGCGTTCTTCAACCGGCACACGTCGAGCATCTCGGTCGAGGCGTCGATGCCGACGATGGAAAGCCCCGCCTTCGAGAAAGGGAGCGCGCTGAGACCCGTGCCGATCCCCATGTCGAGCAGTGTCTCCCCGGTGTTCACGAACTCGAACGCGAGCCCAAAGAGAACTTCGGGTCCGTGCCATTCGTGTTGTCTGCTTTGCGCGTCGTAATCGTGAGCGGACTCGTTCTGCGGTTTCATCTATTTGTGCTGCTCCTTGATATGCTCCCTCTCCGCCTGGCCGAAGTAAGCCTCGTAGAACTCGCTCGTGAGGGTCTTGAGTTTTTCGACGGGCTCCATGTCGGTCGTCTGCTTCGCCTTCATCGCCTGAACGAGCATCTCGTGGAGAAGCGCGAGCTGTCTGACGTACTTGGCATAGGCAGCCTCGTCTTTCGGATCGGCGGGTTTCACACGCTGCGTCAGGAAGTACTGTGTGACCACGTCCTGGATCTTGTTCGCGTGCTCTTCCTTGTTGTCGATCCAGCGAACGAGCTGGTTGTAGTTGACGGGAGTTGCTTTGGAGAGCTCGACGATTTGATTCGTCGACTTCTCGATCGTCTGGATGTCCTCTTTGATGAGTTCGATACGAAGCTCGTCGTCGTAGATCCCGCAGGGAATCTCGCAATGCGCGTACGACATCGCCGCCGAACAGACGGCGATCAGGCAGGCGGCGATCAGCCCGCTTGTGGTTCTGCGATTCATGGGCAAACTCCTTTCACTGATAAGGGGGGGGGATTTCGGCAACGCTCCTCAATTATATAGCCGAATGATACGGGATGCGATCAAACATCTGGCCATTATGCGCTAGCTTGTGAGAAAATAAGCAATTGCCCGATTCTCGCGTCGGCGAAAATGGCGTCGGGCTGGAGGGCGGAGGACCCACTGAGACATGAACTCACCCGACACCAGAACGAAGCTCTACCTCGACCCCAACCTCCGCGTCGTCTTCGCCGTCACTCTGATGGCGATCATGGGTGTAGCGAACATTACCCCGGCCTTCCCCCGCATCGCGAGGGAGCTCGGCGTAACGCCCAAACAGATTGCTTATCTCATCACATATTTCACGGTCCCGGGTGTTTTTCTGGCGCCGATCCTCGGGGTCCTCGCGGACCGGATCGGCCGCAAGAGAATCCTCGCACCGTCGCTTTTCCTCTTCGGCCTTGCGGGAACCGCGTGTGGTTTTGTGCGCGACTTCGATCTCCTGTTGGGTTTGAGGTTTCTCCAGGGTGTTGGAGCCGCCGCGCTCGGCGCGCTCAACGTGACGATCATCGGAGACCTGTACTCGGGCAGAGAACGGACGGCGGCGATGGGATACAATTCGAGCGTACTGAGCGTCGGCACCGCAGCCTACCCTCTCCTCGGCGGGGCGCTTGCAACGATCGGCTGGTACTATCCTTTTCTCGTCTCCATAGCGGCGATTCCCGTGGGGTTCCTCGTCTTCTTCGGTCTCAAGTCTCCCGAGCCCAGGAACAAACAGCGTCTTCGCGCCTACTTCGGCGACGTATGGCACATCGTCCGAAAAAGATCCATCATCGGGCTCTTCCTCGGCGCCCTCGTTACCTTCGTCGTCCTTTATGGTTCGTACCTCACCTTTCTGCCATTTCTCATCGCGCAGTCTTTCCACGGGACACCTCTGTTGATCGGACTCATCATGTCCTGCGCGTCGATCTCCACCGCCCTCACATCGACACAGCTCGGCTGGTTTGCCAGGCGGTGTTCCGAGAAACGGCTCCTGGCGGCCGGCTACGTATTGTTCGCCCTTTCGATGGCCATCGTGCCGTTCGTGCCGAGCCTTTGGGTCCTCCTCGTCCCGGCGGTGATCCAGGGTGTGGCCATGGCGTTCACCATGCCCAACATCTCGTCGCTCATGGCCGCTTTCGCGCCGGTGAATCAGCGGGGCGCGATCATGTCCCTGAACGGGATGGTTCTCCGCTTGGGACAAACGCTGGGGCCCATTATCATGTCCGGTGTGTTCGCTGCCCGGGGGTTTCCCGGCGTCTACTTTGCGGGCTCCCTTTTTGCGTTGGGAATGTCCGTGGTAGCGGTTATCATGATCGAACAACCGAAAGAGCAGGAGGGCCGATCGCCGTCCTCTTAGCGTTCCGGAACGACGAACTGTCCACGATTCACACAAGGAGAAACCGATGCCCGAACACGTTTACAAGAGGATCGAACTCACCGGCTCGTCGCAGACAAGCATCGAAGACGCGATACACAGCGCGATCGCCAAAGCGTCAAAAACGCTTCGCAACCTCCGGTGGTTCGAGGTCACGGAAACCAGGGGTCACATCGAGAACGGCAAGATCGCTTACTGGCAAGTGACCATCAAGGTCGGATTCACGCTGGAAGACTAGATGCTCCTCGCGGTGCGGAGGGTCGTGGCCGGCCCCCGCTCAGGACTCCGGGTCTTTCTCGACGAGCGCGAGGATGTTGCCGAGCAGGTACGTCTCGGGTAACGCCCCTTCGGCCACTCCCCTTCCGTTTGCCACTGTTTTTGGGACCCCCATCACGCCGTAGCGCTGGGCGAGGTGGGGGAACTCCATCGCTTCCACCATGTCCGCGGTGATCTTTTCGTTTTCGATCGCAAACTGGTGTGCCAACTGCACAGCCTGCGGGCAGTAGGGTCAGGTAGGTGTGACGAACACCTGGAGATGAAGCGGTTTTTCGAGAGTGGCGAGTTTTTTCTTCGTCTCGGCGGAAAGCCCCGACTCTCTTTTCGACACCATTACGATGGATTCGAGCACGTTGACGAACTCGTACCCGGACGGTATTCCGAAGAAACGAACTCCGTAGTCCTTGTCTCCCACGATGACCGTCGCGGGAATCTTGTCGATGTTGTACTTCTGCGCTTTGTCCTTGTCCGTGACGAAGTCGTACACGTCGAGGCTCAGTTTGTCGGAGAGACCGGCGATTTCTTCCATGAGCCGCCGGGTATCCGCACAGTACTGGCACTCGATCTCCTGTGTGAAGTTGATGATCTTGACGGGGTTCTTGAGCTCTTTGAAACGCGTCTGAACCTCGGCTCGTATCGAATCATTCAGCAGCGCCATCCGTCACCTCCTCTGTTACAGAAAGGGAAACAACCCCCCGGGCGAGCCGTCCTATCCTCTGGCTCAGTCGTTTGTCTCCGCGGCGAGTTCGTTCAAATCGTTGACGAACACGCCGACCTCTTCGTCGGAGAATCCTTTCTCCTTCGCTGCATCTTCGAGCGTCCCCCAAATCGGCTCGCCGCAGGCGAGGCACTTGATGTTTTTCTTCATGAGATGACCGACGGATTTTGGGACCTTGCTGACGAGATCTTCGATGAGAATGTCTTTGTCGATCATCGGTCTCCGTTCCTCGCGGGCGCACTCCCTCTACGCCTTGCGGGGAGAACGCGGCGTTGAGAGCCGCGCCGTTCCTCTTATTGTCCGGCCCCACCGCATGCTATTTTTTCTGTGTCGTCACCTTCTCCGGTTCCGTCGTACTGAACGTATAGGACGAGACCACGTTGTTCTTGTCGAACCGGACAACGAGGTCTTTGGTGTTCGATTGACCGACGAGGCTGTACCGGTACTTTCCGTACGTCCACGTGCGTTGCCCATCTTCCATCCCCACCCTCCAGGGTTTGCCGAACATCGCCTCGACGCCCGCCTGAGTGGTCTTGCCGACCTGAATCTCGGACACACGGGCCGTGGGGAATTCGCGGCCGACGTTCGCGCATGCGGGCAGGAGAAAAGAGAGACACGTCACTCCGACGACGAACGCCGGAAGAAGGCGCCCGAGGGACCGGGGCGTTTTGTGCGAAGGAAACAGGATCATCTTTGTCACGCCGCCTTTCTCTTGAGATTTGGAAAAATCTCTCGTGAACCGTGAATCTTACTTCGCCCCTCCGGTCAAAACCATCATCTCCACGTGAGACGCCTTCTCGCCGGAACGGTACACCCTGTGCGTCGCCTCGACGAAATCCTCGTTCCCCGCTTGAAAGATATTGTCCACGTACTTTTGCGGGTTGCGGTCGATGAAGGGAAACCAGCTGCTCTGCACATGGACCATGATCCGATGCCCCTTGCGGAACGTGTGAGACACATCCCGGAGCTCGACGGTCACCTCCGCCGGTTGGCTGGGAACGAACGGCTGCGGCTTCGATGCGCTGTTCCGGAACCGCCCGCGTATGATCCCGTGTCGAACGGGCATCTGGTAGCTCCTCAGCACCAGACGGTTGGGATACTGCTCATCCCCTTCGGGCGGGAAGACATCGATGAGCTTCACCACCCAATCGGCGTCTTGCCGCGAGGTCGACACCCAGAGACTCGCGGCAACCGGTCCCGCGACCGTGACGTCGCGGTCGAGCACATCGGTCTCGTAGACGAGAATGTCCGGGCGTCCCATGAGGAATCGTTGATCCTCCACAATGAACTCCGGAGGAAGCCACGTGGCTGTCCGGTTGACCACGGGGACGGGGTTGGCGGGATCGCTCACGAACTCGTCCCACTCGCTCGCGGAACCGGCCGGCGGGTCGAACGACAGACGTCCGTCGGCGTGAAAGTAGAGCTTCTCCGATTGCGCCTCCTGCGGCGGCCAGTGGTCGAAGGCCCGCCACAGGTTCGTGCCCGTTTCGAAAACGAACGCCTCGGGGAGGGCGCGGCGCCCCCTGTCTTTCAGAAAGTACTCGAAAAACGTCAGCTCGATGTTCTCCTGATAAAAGGCCGCCGTGTTCGAACCGAACGAAACGTTGCCGAGACCGTCTTTGGATTCGTACTGCCCGAACCACCCCGCGTGTTCCCACGGCCCCATGACGAGAATGTTGAAAACGCCCGGGTTTTTCTCTTCGATCGCCCGATAGCACGCCACAGAACCGTAGGGATTCTGGTCATCGAACCACCCGCCGACCGTCATCACTGCGGGCGCGGTATGCGAGAGATGGGGGAGGATGTTTCTCGATCGCCAGAACTCATCGTAGTTCGGATGAGCCACGCAATCACCCCAGAACGGGCGCCTCCCCTGGAGATAGAGCCGGTCGACGTAGGAAAGCGACCCGAGGTTCAACAAAAACCCGTACGAGTCCTTGCCGATGTTGACGAAGAGCATTTGATCCCGGGCCGGCAGTCCCGGCGCGGATTCGCCGTAGTTCGTGACGAACTGGAGCGTGTGGCTGAGCTTGAAGGCCCCGCACGAATGGACGCTGTCGAACCAGTAATCGGTCACCGGGCCTTGGGGTGATACGGCTTTGAGCGCGGGATGGGCGTCTATCATCCCCGCCGCCGCGCAGAACCCCGAGTAACCGATCCCCCACATCCCCACGCGGCCGTTGTGGTTCGGAACGTTCGCGAGAAGCCATTCGATCGTGTCGTAGGTATCCGTGCTCTCGTCGACGTCTTTCTCGCCGCGTCTCCCGGCAACGTGCGGTGTCAGGTACGAGAAACTCCCCTCGGACCCATACGTCCCCCGGATTTCCTGACGGACAATGATGTAGCCTTCGCGTATGAGCGGCATGCTGGGCCCCACGGTTCCGCGGTAGTATTCGCCCTCAAACGCGCCGGCACCGTACGGTGTTCGTTCGAGAAGAATCGGGTATGGCGCCGATGTGTCCTTCGGGGAGAACACGACAGTGAAAAGGTGCGCGCCGTCCCGCATGGGGATCTCGTATTCTTCGCGCGTGTAGTTCGCCTCGAGATACCGCGCCGGCGACTCGACGGTCTGTGCCGCCGATCCCCCGGCACCGGTGAGAGCCGGCCACAGGAACACGCACGTAACGGCACAACGGGAAAAAACACCTTTCCATCTATTCATGAAATCCGCCCTTTCGATGTCCCCAGCGGTCAACTCATTTTGCTCGCGTACCCCCGTCTCACTATACCAGGATTCGACGGGCGAGAAAAGGCATAGCACCGGCGGTTTTGCGGTCATATAATCCCCGAATAGTTCGAGAGAGGAGATGTTATGAAAAAGCTGCTCGCCTTGTTCATGGTTGCCGTCATCGCCGTCCCTGCGTTTGCCGAGAAGAGGGCGTTCACTATTGCCGACCTCTACAAGATCAAGGGCGTCACCGACCCGCAGTACTCGCCCGACGGGAAAAAGGTGGCGTTCGCTGTCACCGAATACTTCCTCGAGGAGGGAAAGACCAACTCGGACATCTTCCTCATGAACGCGGATGGGACGGGGCTCCGGCGGATGACACGCGACGACGCGGCCGAGTACACCCCTCGCTGGTCACCCGATGGAAAGTGGCTTCTGTTCGTCTCGACGCGAGAGGGCGGCGCGCAGGCATGGATGATGCCCGTGGAAGGCGGCGAACCGACGAAGGTCACGAGTTTCTCGATGGGTGTGAGCGCGCCCCGATGGCTCCCCGGCGGGGAGAAGATCCTTTTCTACGCCGAGGTCTTCCCCGAGTGCGGCGCCGACGACGAGTGCAACAAGACGCTCGCCGAAGACATCGAAAAGGGTCCCGTTCACGCGCACCTCGCCGACGATCTCCTCTATCGCCACTGGGACTTCTGGAAGGACGGGAAACGGTTCCACACGATCCTCTACGATACGAAAACGAAGACCTATCTCGATCTCACGCGACGGGACATGGACGCTCCGTCGTTTCTCTCGGGCGGCGGTAACGCAGGGCTCGACGTCTCTCCCGACGGCAGTGAGCTTTGTGTCGCGGCGAACGCCGACCCCAACGAGTGGGAAACGACGAACAAGGATCTGTGGCTCGTCCCCACCGCCGGCGGAGATCTGAAAAACATCACGGACGAGAACGAGGCTTATGACGGCAATCCCCAGTATTCGCCGGATGGCCGCTACATCGCCTATCTCACGCAAAAGGTGCCCGCGTTCGAGGCCGACCTCTTCCGTCTCGCGCTCTACGATCGAAAGACGGGAGAGAAAACGATTCTGACCGACGCGTTCGACAACTGGGTCGAGAACTTCGAGTGGGCGCCGGATTCCAGGAGCATCTTTTTCACCGGCGACTACCAGGGAACGAACCCGCTCTACAAAATCGACATCGCGTCGAAAAAGATCTTGCAGGTCGTGGATTTTCGCACCATCGATTCGTTCGACATTTCGCCCGACGGCCGCTCGGTCGTCGTTTCCCGCCGATCGGTCGGGGAGCCGCGCGAAATCTGGACGTGCAACACGAACGGGACGTCGATCCGGCGCCTCACCACGTTCAACAAACCGGTCGAGGACGAGGTCGACATACGGCCGGCTGAAGAGATGTGGATCGATTCGCCGACGGGACAGAAGATCCATACGTTCGTCGTCAAGCCCCACGGGTTCGATCCCGCGAAGAAGTATCCGCTCATTCTCAATGTCCACGGCGGCCCGCAACAGCAGTGGATGGATTCTTTCCGCGGGGACTGGCAGGTTTATCCCGGGTGCGGATACGTCGTCGCTTTCCCCAACCCGCACGGATCGACGGGGTACGGACAGGAATTCACACACGCGATCTCGCGCGACTGGGCGGGGAAGGTCTACGAGGATGTCATGGCGGTGACGGATCACATGGCGTCGCTCCCGTGGATCGACGCGGAACGGATGGGCGCGATGGGGTGGTCGTACGGCGGGTACATGATGATGTGGTTTGCGGGGCACACCGAGCGATTCACGTGTCTCGCATCCATGATGGGGTCCTACAACCTGGCATCGATGTGGGGCGCGACGGAAGAACTCTGGTTTCCGCAGTACGATCTCGGGGGAGCCCCGTGGGAGTCCGACGACTATGTGAAATGGTCACCGCTGTTCTCCGCCGACAAATTCAAGACCCCCACTTTGGTTGTTACCGGCGAAAAAGATTTTCGTATCCCGTATACGGAGAGCCTCCAGTTCTTTACGGCGCTTCGAAAGAAAGGCGTGCCGTCGCGGCTGATCGTTTTCGAGAACGACGGTCACTGGCCGAATGTCGTCAAATCGATGCCTCTTTACTATGACGCGCATCTCGATTGGTTCCACACGTACCTTGGTGGCGATCCCGCGCCGTATGACGTGAAAGAACTCGTGAGAAACCGGGCGCTCAAGAAAGAGGTTGAGAAGAAGTGAGGATCGCTCGCCGCGGGTGATCCTCGCTTGCTCCCGCGAAAGGACTTGAGAACAGCCTCTCCACCCGCACCTAACACGATCGAGCGGCCGCCGCAATGCGACGACCGCTCGGTTGTCTCGCTCCGAATATCCGCAGACTCCTACGCTTTCGCCCCCTGGGGCGCGGTCTCGAGCTGTGACGTGCACGCGGAGCAGCGCGTGGCTTGGTACGCAACCGTCGACAGACAATACGGGCATTTCTTGTCGGTCGGATCGCCGGGTTTCGGCTTCTCCTTGCTGAACTGCGCTTCGAGCTTGGCCTCCATCCGGTTCATCGCACGGATGATCATGAACATCGCAAACCCCACAATGACGAACGCGACGATGGCGTTGAGAAACATCCCGTAGTTGATCGTAACGGCGCCCGCCTCTTTGGCCATCTTGAGCGTCGCATACGGGCCGACCTGGGCTCCCTCTTTGACGACCACGAAAAGGTTCGAGAAGTCCGTTCGCCCCAACAAAAGCCCGAGCGGCGGCATGAGGATGTCGTCCACGAGCGATTTGACGATCGTCGTAAACGCCGCGCCCAGGACGAATCCGACGGCGAGGTCCATGACATTGCCTCGCATGATGAACTTTCTGAATTCGCCGAACATGGTTATTCCGACTCCTTTCTTTTGTAGCCCCTGCCCGCTGGAGATCGAACGCTCTAGGGTTGCGAGCGGAGTTTACGACGGGGTTTTCTCAGGTGACAAGATATTGTTCCAGCGAACGGGCGCCCTCGGGGCGGCTGGCGCTGATGAGCCGCGATTAGCGTAGCGGGGGTGTACCGCCTGCGAGGTTCGAATCCAGCCCGGGGAGCCAATCTGTACGATTTTGTGAACCGGGTGCTGATTCGGGAATCTCGAAGATATTGAGGACAATCTTGTCCGGGTGAAGAACAATGTCTTTCAGAATGCACTGAAGCGCCTGAGATTTCTCCTCTCCCGTGAGCGAGTCGAACGCGCCCCGAAAATTCTGAAGGTGTCGTCTGACAATGTCGACGTTGAAGTCTCGCGTGATCTCGTCGTTTATTTGGCGCTCCACATCATCGAGTTGAATCTGAAGAGCCTCTTTTTCCTTCTCTCCGTTGGCGATGGCCCTCTCAAGCCGTTCAAGTGAAAGTGCAGCTTTGCCGAGCGATTTCACATAGGTGTCGAGTTCGGTTTCGATCTCGTTAATCCTGCGCTTCAGGCGTTTCCGTTCTTTTTCTAGCGGAGCAGCTTTCGTTCTGGCATGTCGGTTCATGTCCTCGACGCAGGCGTCCAGGAGACTACCCTTGGCGCTGAGATCGGCTATGTCGTTGATGACCGTGTCTTCTAT